>Ga0172370_10000442_pt1 | contig 64491 bp, 51 predicted proteins | sample LakKiv5m_FD_114538 | JGI IMG/M metagenome (GOLD analysis project Ga0172370, IMG submission 114538) | Freshwater microbial communities from Kabuno Bay, South-Kivu, Congo - kab_022012_11.5m | ecosystem: Environmental > Aquatic > Freshwater > Lake | place: Democratic Republic of the Congo... | reverse complement strand
GCGCCGCGCGGCACACCGTCACCATGTCGGCGAAGAAGATCATCTCGTCGTGCTCGTAGACGAGCTGCGACACCAGGTCGTGCAACGCCGGCGTGAGCCCCTCGTTGTCCAGCCACCAGTCGCGGTGTGACGCGGGGATGACGAAGGGCGCGGTCGCGAACTCGTTCTCGGGCCAGATCGCCAACCGCTCGTAGAGCGCCTGGCGTACCTTGGGGGCGAGGCCCCGCGTCACGTCGTCGGGGGGCTCGGCCGTGCAGCGGCCGTCTGGCGCGCACGTCGTAGCGCTCAGCACGCGCGCGACGTCGCCGGTCGTGAGCCCCGCCTCCGTCAGTACGCGCGCCATGGCGGTCGCGTCCGGACCGGCGACGACCCAGCGACGCGGGCTCGTCTGGCAGTGGCTGGCGTCGACCCACTGGTAGGGCGGGGCCAGCAGGATCTCGCGGACCTTCAAGCGGCCCCAGGGGGGAGCCGGGGGCCGCGCCGCGTCGTCGACCGCGTTGCACGCCAGGGCGGCGCAGAAGAGCGCGACGGCCTGGAGGCTTCGGACCACGACGGGCGCGCGGCGCTTCATCGCTCGGTCTCTCGTGGAGAGGTCAGCGCGGGAGCGGGATCCGGACGCGGGTCTTCAGCCCCAGGCGACCGAGGAAGTCGTCGAGCGGCTTCGACGCGCAGCCCGGCACCAGGCAGTCGTTCTTCGGGGGCGTCACGCCGGCGGGCAACGGGGCGCCGTAGGTGGCGGTGTTGAAGCTGACGTGGAAGTGGTGGTGGTGGAACAGGAACCAGCCCCAGCCCTGGTCGGTCTCCTCGTAGACCACCGCCGGGTTGTTGCACGAGGCCGCGCTGAGCCAACCGTCGTCGCACAGCGTCTGGAAGGCCGCCATGATCATCGGGCCGGCCTTGCCATCGCAGCCGATGACGCGCAATTGGTCCAGCTCGAACAGGTAGCCCATGAACAGCGCGGTGCGCCAGGGGTCCAGCAGGTGCGGCGTGGCGGTGCAGTGGTAGGCCTCGGCGCCGCCCTCGTAGTGGTCGCAGATGGGGCGCAGCCGGTTGTCGGCGGTGTTCACCTGGAAGTACCCGAGGTCGATGTCGACGCCACCCGTGTGCGTGCCCTCGGGGTGTCCCGGCGAACCGATGGACGTGCCGGGGATGCCGCCGTTGGCTTCGCTCATGTCGCCGAGGCCGATGGGCCCGCCGTTGCCGAAGGGCCAGTCGGCCGTCTTGCAGGCCACCTTGGCGGCCACGTGCTTCAGGGCCATGACCACGTCGCGCCGCAGGTAGCTGCGGTACTGGTTGTCGGCCGTCTCGCCGTTGATGGGGTAGTCGTCGTAGCCCGTTCCCTGGTGGGGATCCCACGCGATCAGCTCGCTGCAGTAGGCGGTGGTGCCGGTGCACGCGACCGGGGGCAGGCCGGGGCACGAGCTGCCGGGGCCGGGGCCGGGCCCGTTGCCGATGTCGGGCACGCAGGTGCCGGCGGCGCACACGTCACCGGCCGCGCACTGCGAGTCCGCGGTGCAGGGGGCCTCGTCGCAGAGTCCGCCGACACATACCATGCCCGCCCCGCACTGGGCGTCGGTGGTGCACCCCGAGCAGTTCTGCACGCACGCCGACGTCGAGTAGTCGGACGACGTGTAGAAGCACGTGGCGTTGCCCGCGCAGCCCGCGCCGGTGTGGCAGTTCGTGGGTGCGTTGGCCGGCAGCGAGCCGTCGACCAGGCAGCCCAGGTACCCGTCGCCGGTCACGTCGCCGCACGTGGTGCCGGCCGGGCACTCACCGCAGTTCTGCACGCACGCCGACGCGGTCTTCTCGGTGTTGGTGTACAGGCACACGAAGTTGCCCGCGCAGCCCGCGTCGGAGGCGTGGCAGTTGGCAGGGTTCGACGCCGGGATGGCGGCGCCGTCCAGGCACAGCAGGTACCCGTCGCCCAGGTCGCTGCACTGCTGCGACGCGGGGCAGTCGCCGTCGCCCGAGGGCAGCGTGACGTCGTCGGGCGGGGTGGCCGTGTCGGTCGCGTCGGCGGGCGGGGTCGCGGTGTCGCCCGTGTCGGCGGGAGGCGTCGCGGTGTCGCCCGTGTCGGCGGGAGGCGTCCCCGTGTCGTCGGGGGGAGGGGTCGTGTCGGAGGGGACGGTCGTCGTGTCGCCCTGGAGCCCCGGCACGTCGTCCTTGCCGGCGGTGTCGCCGCCGACCGTGTCGGCCGCGTGGACGTCGTCGCCCGCTGCCGTGTCGCGGCCTCCGCGATCCCCTCCGCTCTCGGACTCGCACGCCCAGGCCAGCAGCACCACCACGGTCAGTCCGAGGAGTCGCACCGGACTCGTCCCCGATCGCATGAAAAACCCCCGTTAACGCCGGAAGAAACCGCGGCAGTATAGCGTGGGAGATCGCCCCGTCAACGACAACTTCGCGCCGCTTGCCGTGCGCTACGCCGGCATGGTAGCATGCCGTCACGCGAAACCACGCCGGAGCCATCGGTGGAACAGGTCCAGGTTGCCGTCGTCGGCTCGGGCTTCGGCGGGGCGATCGCGGCGCTGCGCCTGGCCGAGGCCGGGCGTACGGTGCGCGTGCTCGAGCAGGGCCCGCGCTTCACGCCCCGCGACTTCGAGCAGAGTTGGAGCTTTCGCGCCCAGGCCCGGCTGTTCGTCACGTACCAGTCCACCGACTTCAAGGTGTTCTTCCGCTACGGGCGCGGCCTCGGCGGCGGCTCGCTCACCTACGCGGCGGCCATGCTGCGGACGCCGGGCGCGTGCTTCGACTACGTCGACGCCACCGGTTATCACGTCTGGCCGGCGTCGGTCACCCGGGCCGTGCTCGACCCGCACTTCGCCGAGGTCGAGCGACAGATGAGCATCACGCGGGCCAGCTGGTCCGACGTACCCCGCGCGGGGGGCGTCTTCGCCACCATGCTCGACCGCATGGGCCGCACCTGCGATCGCACCATGTACCCCATCGTCGACTGCCTGCAGTGCGGCTTCTGCATGACCGGATGCCGCTTCGAGCGCAAGAAGCACCTGGGGCAGAACTACATCCCGAAGGCCGAGCAGAAGGGCGCCGTGTTCCAGACCGGCTGCAAGGTGGACCACGTGGCCGCCGACGGCACCGGGTACGTCGTGCACTATCACGACGAGCACCACGTCGAGCGCGCCCTGCGGGCCGACCTGCTGATCCTGGGCGCCGGCGCCCTCGAGACCCCCGCCATCCTGCTGCGCTCCAAGGACGCCCTCGGCGAGCTGCACCCGCAGGTGGGCAGGAACCTGAACAACAACGGCGACGTCGCGTTGATGTTCGAGCTGCCCGACTCGTTGCCGGCGGCGCACTCGCACATGGGACGGAACAACGCCGGCGTCATCACCTACGCGTTCTGGGACGAACACCGCGTGACCATCCACGCGGGCGCCGGGCCACCCGCGCTGTTCGCCGCCCTCGACGTCGTGCGCGACGACGGGCAGGAGCCCTCGGTCCCGTTGGGGCTCGGGTTCAAGCACTGGCTGAAGCAGCGCTACCCCGACCGCGTCCTGTCGACGCTGGCCATCGGCCTGGTCGACGGCGAGGGCCAGGTCACGGTGGGCAACGACGGGCTCTTGCGCTTCTCGCTGCCCATGACCGACCGCATGCGGGCCTACCTCGAGCGCGTGGCCGGGGTCGGGCGCGAGATCGCCCTGGCCAACGACGCCCACCTGCTGCGCACCGCCGGCGACTCGTACGAGCACGGCGACGCCCATCCGCTCGGCACCTGCCGCATCGGCGACGACGCCGACCGCGCGCCCTGTACGCCCGAAGGGGAGCTGCGGGGCCACCCGGGCCTGTTCTGCGTCGACGGGTCCTCGATCCCGGGCGGCACGGGCGTGAACCCGGCGCACACCATCGCGGCCAACGCCGAGCGCATCGCGACCTGGATCGCGGCCAACCGGTGACGGGGAGGACTCCATGACGCAGCTCGATCGCAGGCGCTTCCTCCGCGACGCGGGCGGCTGGGCCCTGGGGCTCCTGGCCGGCAGCGCGGCGCTCGGCGAGCTGCGGGCCGCCGCCGAGGAAGGCCGCGTCTATCCCCGCGTGCCGCTCCCGGACGCCTGCGTGCCGCCCGAGACCGACGTCGAGCGCACGCTGGCCGCCATCCTCGACACGGTGGTGCCGGGCCCGGAGCTCGATCCCGAGGGCGCGCCCGGAGCGCTCGAGGCCTGCGGCCTGAACCTCATGCTCGACGACGGGTTCCCCTTCCGTGCCTACGCCCCCATGATCGCGACGCTGATGGATCAGACCGCCCGGCAGGCCCACGGCAAGGCCTTCCTCGAGCTCGGCTACGAGCCGCGCCTCGACGTGCTGGTCAAGGCCGAGGACAAGCTGCCGCTCCTGCGCCTGGCGTACCGCGCCATCCGCTCGGCGTTCTACGGCGGGGCCTACAACGGCCTGGGTCTCGACTACCTGGGGTACCCGGGGCCGAACCTCGGCTACCGCCACCTGCCCGACTTCTCGTTCCGTCGGCCGGTGTGTACCGAAGCCAGCACCACCGGGTGGCTGCCATGACGCGCCCCATGACGCGCTCGAGGTTCCCGTGGTCGGTCGCGCTGCTCGTCGGCGGGCTCGCCCTGGCGTGCGGGGCGGGGGAGGGCGGCTCGGGCGCCGACGCCGACGCGCTGCCACCCGACGCCGTCGAGGTCGGCGAGGCGGTCGCCGACGCCTCCGATGACGCAGCTGGTGACGCGTTCGACGTGCCAGCGCCCCCGCCGTTGCTCCGCGACTGCGGCGCCTGTCACGACGTGGGCGCGCTGGCGGCAAGCCCCGCAGGCAGCGCCGGCACCCCCCGCGAGTGGCTGGAGGTGGGCGGCGTCGGGCTCGTCCGCGACGACCCGGCCATCCCCGCGCCCGGCATCCGGCTGGTCGATCCCTGGCCCAAGCGGGGCGCTCACGATGGGGCCGCGCTGACGGCCTGCGACGGGTGTCACCCCGTCGACGACGACGGGCACGGCCACGACCTGCGCGTCTACCCCGATCCGACCACGGCCTTCCAGGCAGGGAAGGGCTGCGCCGACGGGTGCCACGGCTGGATCGGCGCCGACGCCGACGGCGTGAGCCTGGCGCCCCGGGCGCTGCTCGCCGACGTCGAGACCGCGCACACGGGCCTCTGGCGCGACGGCGCGCGCCCCGAGGGCCTGCGCTTCGCGGCTTTCCGCCCGGGCTGCGGAGGTTGCCACAACGCGCGCTCCGAGACCCACGGGTTCGTGCTGACCTGCCTCGACTGCCACACGCTCGGCGGCCCCGACGGGGCGCTGCACCAGGCCCACGTGGCCGCCATCGACGGGGCCGAGGAGCAGGTCGATCCCGAGGCCGCGGCGGCCGGGGTCAGCGCGTGCGGCTACTGCCACGACGCCGACGACGACGTGCCGCTCGAGCGCTGGCGGCGAGGCTGCCACGGCTGTCACCTGTCGGGACACCAGCCCACCGACGCCACCGGTCGCCCGCACTTCTGGCCAGCCCTCCGGTAGCGCCGAGCGGTCGAGTCGGCTACCCCTTGAAGTGATGCTGGAAGGCCGCGGGCAGCCCGGCCGGGTCGAGGCCCTCGACCTGCGCCGTATGATCCAGCGAGTCGTGGGTGTTCCAGAACAGCGCGCGCTTCCCCGCCAGCCGGCCCGCCTCGGCGTCGGCCAGCAGCCCCGCCAGCGCCTTGCCCGTGTACGTGCCCTCGAGCGAGAGCCCGAGCTCGGCGCGCGCCCACTGCACGGCGCGTGTCCCCTGGAGGGTGGGCTCGCCGTAGCCGCTGCCGTACTGGTCGTGCTCCATCTGGAACGACGCAGGTACCCGCACCATGGGCAGGCCCGCGTCGGCCTTGGCCAGCAGGGCGTTCGTAGCCACGAAGAGCTGGCGGCAGCGCTCGTCGGACGCGAACGAGCGCGCCGTGACGCGTACCGCCCGTACCGCCGTGCGTCGCCCGGCCAGGGCCAGACCGAGCGCCAGCCCGACGGCTGTCCCCAGGGTCCCGGCCGCCACGTAGATCACGTCGGGCTCGGGCAAGAGCCCCGCGTTGATCTGGCGATCGAGCTCGAGGGCGGCGTTCACGAAGCCCACGGTGCCGCGCGGCGACGAGCCCCCCGGAGGGATCAGGAACGGGCGGCGCCCCGTGCGAACGAAGCGGCGCGCGCTCTCGGTCAGCGCCACCCAACTGGCGTCGCGCTGGTGGGCGCACGGTACGATGTCGGCGCCCGCGTGCAGTTGCAGGAGCAGGTTGCGCCGAACGATCGGCGAGTCGGGCTGCGGCACCAGGACCACGACGCGCCCGAGCCCAAGCTGCCGGGCGTACAGCGACGTGGCCACGGCGTGGTTCGAGCCCGCCGCTCCGAAGGTCAGCACCTCGCGCGCGCCCTGCTCGCGGGCGGCGCCGAGCAGCAGCTCGAGCTTGCGGACCTTGTTGCCGCCGTAGAGCGGCCCGCTGACGTCGTCGCGCTTGATCCATAGCTCGCCGAGGCCCAGGCTGCGTGCCAGCCCTGGCGCGGCCTGCACGGGCGTTGGCAGGTGCGCCAGGGGCACCAGCGGCAGCCCGGCCGCGAGGGCCGGGTAGCGCTCGAACAGCGGGCGATCGATCATCGGGGCTTCCGCGACCGGTCACTGGAGCTGCCGCGATCGAGGGCCGTGCGGACCTCGTGCAGAAGCTGCTCGTTCGAGAAGGGCTTGCGCAGGAACGCCGGCGCGCCGAGGTCGCGCGAGGTTTGCTCGGTCAGGCGCTCGGAGTACCCGCTGACCAGGATGGCGGGGAGATCGCTGCAGATGGCGCGGATCTCGGACAGGGCCTCGATGCCGCCCTTGCGGGGCATGGCCACGTCGAAGAGCAGCAGCGAGACGCGCGACCGCTCGCGGTCGAAGAGCTTGACGGCCTCTTCGCCGTCGGCCGCCAGCAGCACGTGGTAGCCCTTGCGCTCGAGCACGCGGCGCGCGAGATCGCGCAGGTTCTCGTCGTCCTCGGCCACCAGGACGGTCTCGGTGCCACCCGCGTCGACGAACGCCGGGACCAGCTTCGACGACGCCGGCGCCGGGACCGAGACCGTGGAGGGCAGCTCGATGCGGAACTCGGTGCCCCCGGCCTCGCGGTCGATGGCCCGGATGGTGCCGCGGTGCTGCTCGACGATACCGTACGCCACGGCCAGCCCGAGCCCGGTGCCCTTGCCGAACTCCTTGGTCGTGAAGAAGGGCTCGAAGATGCGGTCGACGATGGCCGGGTCGACGCCGTGGCCGGTGTCCGAGACCGAAACCGTCGCCGTGGGGGCGCTCTGCCCCGAGGCCTCGCCGCGGCGCGTGGAGAGCGTCAACGTCCCACCGCCGGGCATGGCGTCGCGTGCGTTGACGACCAGGTTCAGGAGCACCTGCTCGAACTGCAGCGGGTCGGCCATCACCGGCGGCACGTCGTCGGCCAGGTCGGTCACGAGGTCGATGCGTTCGCCGATCACGCGCCGCGCCAGGCCCGCGAAGTCGCGCGTCAGCCGGTTCAGGTCGACGGGCACCATGCGGATCATCTGGCGCCGGCCGAGCGCCAGCAGCTTCTCGGTCAGGTTCGCGCCGCGGCGTTGCAGGCGCAGGATGCCGTCGGCGTCGTCGGTGGACAGCGCGTGCTGCTCGAGCAGGGAGCGCAGGAAGCCCGCGTGGCCGCCGATGCCCGTGAGCAGGTTGTTGAAGTCGTGCGCGATGCCCCCGGCCAGGGTGCCGATGGCCTGCATCTTCTGGGCCCGGATCAGCTGCTGCTCGAGCTCCTGCTCGCGCGTGACGTCGGAGCACAGGTAGATGACCGCGGGGCCTTCGGGCTGGTCGATCGCCGACGCGATGATCTCGAGGTCGATGACGGCCCCGTCGCGGCGGTGCGCCTTCACGATACCCGAGATGATCTCGAGCTCGCCCCGGTCGAACTGCTCGAAGAGCGGCTCGAGCGGCGTGCCCGCGACGTCGTCGATCACCCCTTCGAGCCTGCGCCCCACGAGCTCCTCGGCGCTGTACCCGAGGATCCGGCACAGGGCCGGGTTCACGAACGTGGCCGTCTGCTCGCGCACGATCCCCACGCCGATCGGCAGCGTCGCGATCAGCTTCTCGAAGCGCTCCTTCGCCTGGCGCAGCTCGTCGACCAGGCGCACCTGCTCGGTGATGTCCTCGGTCATGCCCACGGCGTGCAGGATGCGGCCGTCCTTGTCCTTCAGCAGGAAGGCCTTCAGGCGGGCCCACACGTGGGAGCCGTCCTTGCACAGGTAGCGCTTCTCCATCGCGTACTGGTCGACCCGCCCGCCGCGTACGGCGGCGTGGGTCTCGACCTGGTCGAAGCGATCGTCGGGGTGCGTGAGCTCGACCACCGAGCGGCCCACCAGCTCGTCGGGCTCGTAGCCCAGCATGGACGCGAAGGCGGCGTTGGCGCGCTCGATGCGGCTCGTGCCGTAGTCGGTGAAAGCGACCCCGAAGGGGGCCGCCTCGAACAGCGAGCGGAAGCGCAGCTCGCTATCGGCCAGCGCGAGCTCGACCGTGCGACGCTGGGTCATGTCGCGGGAGATGCCGAGGACCGCCGTGACGTTGCCCGCGACGTCGCGCATGGGCGCCAGGTGCGTGTGCAGCCAGTATCTCCTGCCGCCGAAGGTGCTCGGCCCCTCGCGCGAGAAGGGCTCGCCGGTCTCGAACACCGCCTTCAGCGAGCGCTCCTGGCGCTCGGCCTCGGTCGTGGGGAAGAGCTCGGCCATGGGCCGCCCGACCGGGTCGACGCCGCCGAACGCCGCCCGGGCCGACGGGTTCACGTACGTGACCCGCAGGTCGCGGTCGATGACGAAGATCATGTCGGGGGCGGCCTCGGCCAGCGTGCGGTAGCGCTCTTCGCTGGCGGCCAGGGCGTCCTGGCTGTGCTTCTTCTCGGACTGATCGAGCACCAGCGCCACGAAGCCGCGCACCGTCCCGTCGGGGCCGACGTCGGGAACGTAGGTGATGTCGACCCACGCCTGGACCCCCGAGGGGGGGGCCCACGGGGTCTCGTAGTGTACGACCTCGCCGGTCAGCGCGCGTTCGCGGGCCTTGCGCGTCGCCTTCCACGCTTCCTCGCCCATCACCTCGCGTACGGTGTGACCCACCATCTGGTCGAGGACCCAGCCGTGCTTCGCGTAGGCGTGGTTGACGAAGCGGTACACCTCGTCGCGATCGACGTACGACACCATGCCCGGCAGGTTGTCGGCCACCAGGCGCAGCTGCGTCTCGCTCGCCCGCGCGGCCTCTTCGGCCAGCACGATCTGGGTGACGTCGAGGGCCATGACGAACGTCCCGACCACGTCGCCTTTCTCGTCGACGTGGGGCACGTAGGTGATGTCCATGAAGTGCTCGCCGCCGTAGTAGGGCCAGCGCATCTGGTAGTGCTGGGGCTCGCCTGCCAGCGCCTTGCGCATCACGCCGACGACCTTCTGGTAGTGGTCGGGCGCCAGGAAGTCCTGCGGTCCCTTCCCGATCATGTCGCCGACCCGCATGCCCAGGGTGCGGTAGTATTCGTTGACGAACTGGTACCGCTCGTCGCGGTCGATGTACGCGATCAGCAGGGGCAGGTTGTCGGCGATGAGCCGCAACTGCTGCTCGTTCTTTCGCGAGGCCTCCTCGGCCAGCTTGAGCTCGGTCACGTCGTTCAGCAGGGCGAAGAAACCCGAGACCTGCTGCCGTTCGTCGAGGTGCGGACGGTACGTGATCTGCACGTGGCGCGGGCTGCCGTCGGGGTAGGTGCGGCGCGCCTCGTAGCGCACGGTCTGGCCCGCCAGCACCGCCCGGAGCGTCGGTTGGATCTCGGCGAAGACGTCGTCGCCCACCACCTCGCGTACGCTCGCCCCCACCACGGGGCCCGGACCGTAGCCCCACTCGAGGAAGGCCCGGTTCGCGTACTCGTAGCGCAGCTCGCGGTTGACGTACGCGATGGCGGCGGGCACACCGTCGGCGATCAGGCGCACGAGCTCGTCGCCGCGGCGTTGCAGGTCCTCGCGGTGTAGCTCGTCGGTGCGGTCGCGCACCAGCACCAGCCACCCGGCGAAGGTGCGGTCGCGCCCGCGGAAGGCCGTCAGCGTCACGTCGGCTACCCGGGCGGCGCCGTCGCCCCGGCGGAAGCGCACGCGATCGAGGTTCAAGACCGACCCGGTGCGGTGCCCCAAGGCCTCGGTCACGTCGCGGCCGTAGCTCTCGTCGAGCAGGTCGAGCAGGTGGCGCCCGCACAGATCGTGGGGCGTGCCGCCCGCGAACGCCGCGAAGCGCGCGGTGGCGTGCCGGATGACCCCCTCGGGATCGGTGATGACCAGGCCCTCGCCCAGCACCTCGAGCACCGCGTGGCAGGCGTCCTCGGCCGACGCGCCGACGGCCAGGAAGGCCTCGAGCGGGTTCGTGGCGACGGTCGCGCATGGGCTCTTGGGGTCGTCGCCGGTCCCCGGCATCGATGGACTCCGTGCGGTGTAAGATATCTAATGATCCGTCCAAGGCCCGGCGCGCGTCAAGCGAGGAAACAGGAGGCGGCGTCAGGCCTGGAACGAGTCGTCCTCGACGCGATTGTAGAAGCGCGTCTTGTCGCCTTCGAAGCCCAGCTTCACGGTGCCCGTGCCGCCGTTGCGGTGCTTGGCCACGATGATCTCGGCCACCCCGGGCTCCTTGGTGGTGTCCTTGTTGTAGATCTCGTCGCGGTAGATGAAGAGCACGATGTCGGCGTCCTGCTCGATGGCGCCTGACTCGCGGAGATCGCTCAGCATGGGGCGGCGGTCCTTGCGGGCCTCGAGGGCGCGGTTCAGCTGCGACAGGGCGATGACGGGCACCTGCAGCTCCTTGGCCAGCCCCTTCAACGAGCGCGAGATCTCGCTGATCTCCTGCTCGCGGCTGTTGGTGGGCGTGGAGCCCCGCATGAGCTGCAGGTAGTCGATCATGATGAGGTCGAGGCCGTACTCGGACGCCAGGCGCCGGGCCCGGCTCATGAGGCTGTTGACGGTGAGGGCCGGCGTGTCGTCGATGTACAGCTTCAGGTCGCGCATCTCGCCGGCGCGCTTCACGACCTCGGAGAACTCCTCCTCGAGCAGGCGGCCGCGCATGATCTTGAACAGGTCGACGCCCGACTGCACGGCCAGCAGGCGCATGGCCAGCTGCTCCTTGGGCATCTCGAGGCTGAAGAAGGCCGCCTTGTGGCCGCGGTTGCCGGCCTCGAGCAGGAAGTTGAGCGCCAGGCTGGTCTTGCCCATGGCGGGGCGCGCCGCCAGGATGAGCAGGTCGGACTTCTGGAAGCCGAAGAGCATGTCGTCGAGGTCGTAGAAACCGGACGGGATGCCCGTGAACTCGTGCCGGTTCTCGGTGAGGTCGTGCACCTTGTTCACGACCTTCTGCAGGATCGTGTCGAGGGGCTCGGCGCCCTTGCGCGTGCTCTTGTGTACGGTCTCGAAGAGCAGGCGCTCGGCCTCCTCGGCGTACTCGTGCGGCGCGAGGCCGGGCTTGTAGCCCTCCTCGGTCATCCACGTGCCGATGCCGATGAGCTTGCGGGTGAGGCCCTTCTCCTTCAGCTTCTTCACGTAGCCCTCGGTCGCGAACTCCGAGGCCTCCCAGCCCTGGATCTCGGCCAGCGCGGCCACCCCGCCGGCGCGGTCGAGCAGCCCGTCGCTCTTCAGCCGGTCGGCGGTCAGCATGACGTCGACGGGCTCGTTGGCCTCGGCCATCTTCTTGAGCACGCCGAAGAGCACGCGGTGGGCGTCGACGCTGAAGTCGTCCTCCTCGAGCGCTTCGGAGCAGACCGCGCGCGCCGCGGCGTATTGGAGCATCAGGCTGAGCACCGAGCGCTCGACCTCGGGGGCGGTGGGGGACACCGTCTTCGACACGCGACCGCGGCGTTCTTCGGCCAAGGGGAACCTCCGGGCAGGGAACGTAGTCTACGGGATCCCGGGGCGACCCTTCAAGGGGCGCGACGGGACCGGGCCCGGGTGCCGTCGCCGAATCGCGCGCGGTGCTTCAGGATCCAGGGTAGCGCGTTGCCGCGACGGCCCGCTTCCGCTACCCTGAAATCCTACGATGGAGGGCGCGATGAAGCGGGTGTTTGCCTTTGCCATCAATGACTTTCAGCTCGTTCGCTGCGCCGTCGAGAGCCTCCGGGACAAGTGCGGCCCGCTGACCCTCGACCAGAACGGCGTGTTCGGCCTCTCGTACTACACGCGCGGGGACGCGCCCCTGCTGCGAAAGGGCCCCCGCGACCGCGGCGCCTCGTTCCTCGATGAGCTGCTCGAGGTGGTCCCCACCATCTCGCTCGGCTACTTCGAAACCGAGGCGGCGCGCGACTTCCGACCGCAGAAGGTGGCGCCCTACCGCTTCCGGGACTGGTCGTTCACCATGTGGTCGAACTTCCGGTCGATGGCGGTCGCGCGCGAGAAGACGCTCCCGATCCCGGTCTACATCCGCAAGAACCTGGTGTCGGGCACGGCCGAGGAGATCTTCTTCCACCTGTTCCTGGCGTTCATGCACTCGTCGGGCCGGCTCGACGTCGACCAGCCGCCGGTGCAGGACGTCTACCACGCGCTGAATGCCGCCTCGTCGCTCATCCGCGACCTCACCGAGGTGGTCCCGGGCAACGACGGCGCCACCGACCCGCGCTTCGTCGCGCTCCTGTCCAACGGCCGCCAGGTGTTCGCGCTGAACTCGGGGCGCCCCATGTGGTTCCTGCACCAGGTGGGCATCCAGCGCTGCGCCGCCTGCGAGACGCGCAACCGCGACCTGAACATCTCCGACGACCCGGTCCAGCACGCCCTGGCGCGCTTCGTGCTGCTCACCGACATGCAGCCCGCCGACGAGGCCGCCTGGCACCGGATTCCGTTTGACACCGTCCTGCTCGTGCGCGAGAACCTCGAGTACGAGCTGCTTGGAGCCGAGACCTTCCACTCGTGAGCGACGACCTCTGCTTTTCGCCGCTGCGCGACACCGACCTGCCGTGGGTACTCGCGCTCGAGGCCGGATCGTTCCGGCTGCCGTGGTCCGAGGCCGGTTTCCGCGACGAGCTGTCGACCACGTTCTCCATCGGCGTGGCCGCCCGCGACGCCGAGGGGAACCCCGTGGGCTACGCGCTCGGCCGGTTGCTGTTCGAGGAGGGACACCTCTTGAAGATCGCCGTCCAGCCGGGACGGCGCCGCCAGGGGGTGGGCGCGAGGCTGCTGGCCGAGTTCGAGGCCGGCCTGGTCCGCGGGGGGGCCACCGTGGCGGTGCTCGAGGTGCGCATCGGCAACGCGCCGGCGCGCTGGCTGTACGATCGGAGCGGGTGGGGCCTGGTGGCCACCCGCCAACGCTATTACCCCGACGGCGAGGACGGTCTGCTCATGCTGAAGAGGCTCCAATGACCCCGGGACGCGTGCGGGGCAGGGTGGTGGAGACGCGCCGCGAAGCCGCCTACGCCTGGGTCACCCTCGAGGTGGGCGCCGACTTCCCTCCGAGCGAGCCGGGGCACTTCGTCATGCTCGGACTGCCCGGGCGGCACGATCCGCTGCTGCCGCGGCCGTTCAGCCTGTACGGCCGCGAGGGTGACCGCATCGAGGTGCTGGTGGCCGAGGTGGGTAAGGGCAGCCGCCTGCTGGCGCGCCTGCTGCCCGGCGATCCGGTCGACGTGCTCGGCCCCCTGGGCACGGCCTTCCCCGCACCCGACGGGCGGCCGACGGTCCTGGTGGGCGGTGGCGTGGGCATCGCGCCCCTGCGCTACCAGCTGCAGGCGTTCCCCGAGCTGCGCGCCACGTCGACGCTGGTCTTCGGCGGGCGCACGGGCTCGTACGTGTTCGCGCCACCCGAGGCGCCCGGGCACGTGGTGCTCTCCACCGACGACGGCAGCGTGGGGCTCCGCGGCACCGCCCTCGACGCGGTGCGCGAGGTGCTCGGCGACGATCCCGCCGCGTTCACCGTGCTGGCCTGCGGCCCCGACGCCATGCTGCGGGCGCTGGTGCGCACCTGGGGCGCGCGCGTGGGCGACCTGTGGGCCAGCCTCGAGGCGCACATGGCGTGCGGCATGGGCGCCTGCCTCGGCTGCGTGGTGCCCGACGGCCGGGGTGGCTACCTGCGCCTGTGCCAGGAGGGCCCGGTGCTCGGCCGCAAGGCCCTGCTGGGGAGGTACAGCGATGCCGCCTAGGGACCTCACCCCCCCATCCCCCGTCGACCTGTCGGTCGAGGTCGGCCCCCTCACGCTCCGGAACCCCGTGCTCACCGCGTCGGGCACCTTCGGCTACGGCGAGGAGTTCGCGGGCTTCGTCGACTTCGACCGCCTGGGCGGGCTGGTCACCAAGGGCATCTCGCTCGAGGAGCGCATCGGCAACCTGCCGCCGCGCATCCTCGAGACCTCGTGCGGCATGCTGAACGCCATCGGCTTGCAGAACGTGGGCTTCCGGCGCTTCGTGGCCGAGAAGCTGCCCTTCCTCGAGCGCCTCTCGTGCGCCGTGGTCGCCAACGTGTACGGCTCGGCCCTCGAGGACTACGTCGAGCTGGCGCGGCGCTTCCAGGCGGTCGACCGGGTCGACGCCGTCGAGCTGAACGTCAGCTGCCCCAACGTCTCGGCGGGCGGCGTGGTGTTCGGCAAGGACCCCGCCATGCTGCGGCGCGTGGTGGCGGGGGCGCGCGCGGTCTTCCGGCGCAGCCTGTGGGTCAAGCTGACCCCCGACGTCTCCGACGTGGCCGCCATGGCCCAGGTCTGCAAGGACGAGGGCGCCGACGCGGTCTCGGCCATCAACACCTTCCGCGGCATGGCCGTCGACCTCGACCGACGGCGCCCGGTGCTCGCCAACGTGTTCGGCGGGCTGTCGGGGCCGGCCATCAAGCCCCTGGCCCTCGCGCGCGTGTTCGAGGTGGCCCGCGCCGTCGACCTGCCGGTGGTCGGCATCGGCGGCATCATGGACGCCCGCGACGCGCTCGAGTTCCTGGTGGTGGGCGCGTGCGCCGTGCAGGTCGGCACGGCCAACTTCGTCGACCCGTCGGCGTCCATGACCATCGTCGACGGCATCGAGCGCTACCTGACCGAGAAGGGCATCGCCTCGGTTCGCGAGATGATCGGGTCGATCCGGGTGCCGGGCCGGGGGTGAAGACCATCGGTGTGTAGGGGCAATTTCACGAATTGCCCCTCGCGATCCGTGCCCCGTCCATCGGGCCGGGGGCAATTCGTGAATTGCCCCTACATACCTACAAGGAGTGCCCCAATCTCGCCTCCAGGGACGCGATCTTGCCCTCCAGGCGACCCGTGGCGCCCACGCGGTCGTCGATGGCCACGGTGGTGTAGACGCGCTTCGCGTGCGCGCGCATCTCGAGGTGGCAGCGCTTGATCAGGTCGAACACCTCCTCGGGCTCGCCCTCGATCTGCGTGCCCATGGCGGTGACCTTGTAGCCGAGGCCGCTGTCGGCGATCAGCGCGACCACGCGCGCCACGTGAGCGCTGACCGACTCGCCCTGATCGGTGGGGAAGATCGCGACGTGCGCCAGCATGGGCACCTCCATGAGAATGCGGTGGTTCCAGGGGGGCGCAGCAAGCAGCGCCCCTACGATCGCCTCGGACGTTTCCAGACGAGCTCGAGCTCTTCGCGCGGCGACTCGCGCGGGGGCTTCTCCTCGGCCTCGAAGGCCTGTACGACCTGGGGCGGCAGGCGCTGGAACAGCCACTGCACGAAGCCGCCCACGTCGACGCGGTGCGCGTAGCGATCGAAGGTCTGCTCGATCAGCCGGTCGTTGACGGCGCGGCGCAGCAGGCGCACCTCGAGGGGCGCGAACGTGAGGCGGAAGGGCGGAGGCGCGCTCTCGGGCGCGTAGGGCTCCAGGTCCTCGAGCCGCGCCAGCGCGTCCTCGACGGGGGCGTCGCCCGCTTCGGCAGCCTCGAGCGCGTGCCAGGCCTCGACCAGCTTCTGCCGCACGCCCCGGCGGGTCTCCCGGTCGAGCGCCGCCAGACCCTCGTGGACGCGCCCCAGGCGGCGGCGTCCTTCCGAGAGCAGCACGGCATCGGAGGGGGAGAGCTCGGCGGGCATCGGGCCGTTCTGGGTGGAACACGCAGGACGGATTGTCGCGCGTCGGGCTCCCCGGTCAAGTGGGGGCGTGTTGCCATACGCCCCTACGCTTCGTGCCCCACCTCGCCCGACACGGTCTGACCGGTCGCCTCGTCGGTGAGCTCGAAGCGCGAGACGATCTCGGCGGTCTTCGCCAGCGTGGCCGACGCCGAGCAATAGGTGGTCTCGGACAGGCGGATGGCCTTCCGGACGTCGGCCTCGGTCAGCCCGCGGCCCCGCACGCGGTACACGACGTCCAGGCGGTTGTACACGCGCGGGTGCTCCTCGCGCCGGGAGCCCTCGACGGCCACCTCGAGCCCCGTGACCTCCTTGCGCATCTTCTGGAGCACGTGCACCACGTCCAGCCCGGTGCAGCCGGCCTGCCCGATGAGCAGCAGCTCCATGGGGCGCATGCCGGTCTCGCGGCCGCCGTCGTCCCGGCCGATGTCCATCACGATGGCGTGGCCGGTGCCGGACTCGCCCACGAACTGGCGCTGGCCGTCGCTCCAGCGCGCGACGGCGGTGAGGGACTTGGCTGCCATGGGGGGCTCCCCCGGTGGTTGACGGGGGCAAGGTAGGGGCGATGCGGCGGATGGGAAGGGGCCTACGCCGGATCCCACCCGGGCGTGCCGTCCGACACGGTCTCGGGGCGGAGGGTGACGGGGCGATCCATGCGGAACCTCCGGAAGGCGCCCGCATCGTAGCGGGACGGCGGGCGGGTTCAGGGGGGAACGGACGGGGCGGGCATCGCCCCCGCGGGCAGCGTTCCTGCGAGCCAGGCGCTTCGGACGGAATTCGCGGGCTTCGCCAGCTTGCTGCGAGGCGCGATCGGGGATACGATGTCGACGCTTCCCCGCTGTTGGAGACAGGCGCCGTGCCGGAGCTCCCCACCCCCGTGCTGCCCCGCCTGTACATCGCCGGCGACCTTCACCTGGCCGAGGGGCTCGACCCGCGTACGCGGCGCTACGCTCGCCTCGAGGGCTTCTTCTACGACGCCGAGTTCGCGTCGTTCCTCAAGGTGTGCCTGGCCGACGCCGACGAGGCTCCGGCGGTGCTGGTGTTGAACGGCGACGTGTTCGACTTCCTGTCGTGCATGCGCATGCCGACGCCCCCCGAGCGTCGCGAATTGGGCTTCGAGATCAGCGGCTTCGAGCGTAAGTACGGCCTGTCGTCGTCCGAGCAGAAGGCCGTGTGGAAGCTCGAGCAGGTCCTGCGCGGCCACCCCGGCTTCTTCCAGGCGCTGGTCGACTGGATCGGGGCCGGGCAGCGCCTGGTGATGATCCGCGGCAACCACGACCTCGAGCTGTTCTGGCCCGCGGTGCAGGCTCGCCTGCGCGAGCACCTCGGCACGCTGGCGGCGGCGACCCCCGGCGGTCCGAGCGAGGCCGACCTGGCCGAGCGCTTCACGCTGCTCGACTGGTTCTACTACGAGCCGGGGCGCGTCTTCGTCGAGCACGGGCACCAGCACGAGGAGTCCAACTGCGTGCCCAACCTGTTGTACCCGGTGCTCCCGCGCTCGCCGACCAGCGGCCGCGAGCCCGTGCTCGACTACCCGGCCGGCTCGTGGTTTTTGCAGATCGTCTTCAACCGGCTGCGGCTCATCGACCCGATCCGCACCAAGATCATCACGGGCGACGAGTACGGGCGCGTGGTGACCCGCGCGCGCTTCCTCGACTTCGCGGTCTCGCTCTGGCAGAACCTGCCGTTCCTCCTCCGCATGGCGCGCGAGTTCCAGCCCTTCGAGCAGGAGGCCACGCGCCAGGTGCGCGAGGAGCACCAGCGGGGCGTCCAGGCGCTGGCGGACGAGTCGGGGCTGGGCGACCGGCTGTGGAAGGTCGACGGGCTGAAGGCGCGCGGGGCGATCGACACCAACTACATGGTGGCCGCCAAGGTCCTGATGCCCGTCGTGTGGAAGGTGTTCCTGGGGATGCTCGCGCTCGTGCTGGGCGTGGTCGCCTTCTTCGGCCTGCAGAACTGGCTGGCAGGAGGCGACCTGCCGGTGGCCCTGCGGGCCGTGCTCAGCTCGCTGGTGGGCGTGGGCGCGTTCCTCGGAGCGGCCTTCCTGGTGGTCTACGTGGCTCGGCAGGAGCGCGACGAGGGGGTGGCGCACGCGCACCAGTTCCGCGACGCGGCGCTGCGGGTGGCGCGCGCGCTGGGCGTGAAGGTGGTGGTCATGGGGCACACGCACCTGGCCGACTACCATCACGCGCCGGGCGCGAACGTCACGTACGTGAACTCGGGCACCTGGACGTTCGTACGCACGCCCGAGAACATCATCAAGCCGAACGCCCTCTCGTTCACGTTCGTCCGCGTCACGGGCGAGCAGGCCGAGCTGCTCCGCTGGAGCGACTCGGCCGCGCGCTTCGAGCCCGTGGTGCTGCTCTCGCCCGACCGGCCGCGCATCGTCGAGCGCCTCATGGGAAGGCGCTCGTAACGGAGGGACCCATGGCCAACCCCGAGCTCGCCTCGGCGCTCGACAGGCTGCAACGTCTCGCGGGGGGCTTCCAGCCGGCCAAGGTCCTGCTGGTGGCCGCCGAGCTCGGCTTGTTCGAGCCCATCCTGGAGGCCTGGCTGGGTGCCGACGAGATCGCCGCGGCCGTGGGGGGCGAGCCGCGGGGCGTCGAGATCCTGCTGGACGCCCTGGTGGCGCTCGAGCTGGTCGACAAGCACGAGGGGCGTTACCGCGTGTGCGCCGACGTCGCGCCCGTCGTGGCCGAGGGCTCTCCGGGGCACTTCGTGGCCATGCTGCGGCACCGCAACCACATCTTCCGGCGCTGGGCACAGCTCGAGGATCGCGTGCGGCCGCCGCTCGAAGGGACGTCCTCCGAGCGGCGCGCGGTCGTCTCGGACCGCCGCATGAACGAGAACTTCATCCGCGCCATGTACTCGGCGGGCCACGGGGCTGCGCCCGCGCTGGTCGACCACATCGGGATGGAGGGCGCGCGCGTCGTGGCCGACCTGGGTGGGGGCCCCGGGCACTACCTGGCCGAGATGGCCCGGCGAGATCCGGGCTTGCAGCCCTGGTTGATCGACCTGCCCCTCACTCTGGCCGTGGCCCGCGAGATCCTGAAGGACTCCGGGGTCTCCGAGCGCGTACGCTTCGTGGCCTGGGACTTCTACGAGGAGGACGCGCCCCCCGGGTTGCCCGGCTTCGACCTGGTGCTCGTGTCGCAGGTGCTGCACTCCGAGTCGCCGGAGGCGAACCGCCGACTGCTCCGGTCCGTGTTCCCGTACGTGGCTCCCGGAGGGCGCCTGGTCATCCACGAGAACGTGGTCGAGCCGGATCGCACGGCTCCTGTTGACGGGGCGCTCTTCGCGGTGAACATGCTGGCCATGACCACCGGCGGGCGGACCTACACCGAAGCCGAGCTGGCGAGCTGGGGGGAGGCCGCGGGCTTCGAGGCTTCCCCCGGCCGACGCCTCGGCCCGCGCTCGTTCCTGCTCACGCTGCGCCGCCCCGGGTGAACCGCCGCACCATGCCCCCATCCCTCGCTCCGACCCGTGCTCCGCGACTCCGCTGGCTCGACGCGCTCGGCCTGGGCGCGCTCGCCGGCCTCGGGCTCGGCGCCGTCGACGTGGCCGCCGCACAGGGCGCGCTGCTGGCACCCACGGTGCCGCCGGCCGACGCGCTGGCCGTGGCGCTCGCCGCGCTCGGGCTGGTGGGCGTGGCGGGCGCGCTGGGCTCCGGGATCGTCGTGGCCGTCGCGCGCTGGCGGCACGGCTTGCCGGGAGCGGCGATTGCCTCGTTGGCGGCGGCCGTGCCCTTCGTGGCGTTGAACCTGCCCCTGGTGCGACGCCTGGGCGGCGTGGGCTGGGCCGGCCTCGTGGTCCTCGGCGCCGCCTTCGTAGTGGCAGGGGCTGTCATCAACCGCGCGCACCGCGTGGGCAAGGCGCATGGACTGGCGCTCCCCGCGGTCGCCCTGGCGCTGGCCGCGGTCGGCCTGAACGCGACGCTGTATCCGGGGCTCTACCGCGCGCAGCACGCGAGCCTGGCCTTGCTCGCGCTGGCCGCCCTCGGCGTGACCACCACTGCCGCGGTCGGGCGCGTGCCGTGGCTCGCGGTCCCGGGCCGCGCGGCGCTGGTCGTGGCGCTGCTGGCGACGGCGGCAGCCCTGGCGGGGTGGCCGCTGGCTCCGGGAGCCAACGCGCGCGTGATCCTCGAGCGCGACACGTTGGCCGCCACCCACGCGGTCGACGTCGTGGCGACGCTCTCGGATTGGGACGGCGACGGCACGACCTCGCTGCTCGGCGGTGCCGACTGCGGTCCGCGCGACGCCGGTGTACACCCGGGGGCGCTCGACGTCCCCGACGACGGCGTCGACCAGGACTGCCTGGGCGGCGACGCCACGACCGCGGGGTTAGCCGCCTTGCAGCAGGCCCGGAGCGCGCTGGCCGACCCGAGGACGCCGCCTTCCCCGGCGCGTCCGGTGGTCGTGCTCTCGGTCGACGCCCTGCGCACTGACCGCGCCGCCGCCATGACCGGCGTGCAACGGCTGGCGGCGCGCGGCGTCTCGTTCGCGCGGGCCACCGTGCCCTACCCGTCGACCATCCTGGCCTTCTACGCCATAGCCACGGGCCGCGCGCCCTCGGCGGTGGCCACGGAGCGCGTGCTCAAGTGGGACGTCCCGCGCCCCGACCACAGCCAGACGTTGGCCGAGGCGCTGGTGGCCGCCGGGTACTCCACGACGGGCTTGTTCTTCCACCACCTGTTCGCTCCCGAGTACGGGATCACGCGCGGCTTCCAGCGCACCTGGGTCGAGAGCTCGGCCCCCGAGACCGTGGTCTGGGGGACCTCGTCGCAGGAGACCGCCGATCGGGCCCTGCAGGCGCTCGCGGAGCTGAACCGCGCCGGGCGGCCCTTCCTCCTGTGGGTACACTTCTACGATCCGCACGAGCCCTACGTCGTCCATCCCGACGAGCCCGTGAACGACCCGTCGGACTACGCGCAGCTCTACGACGGCGAGGTGCGCTTCACCGACCGGCACCTCACGCGCCTGGTCGACGCGCTGATCACCGAGGGCTGGACGGACCGCGCGCTGATCGTGCTGCTGGCCGATCACGGCGAGTCGCTGGGCGAGGGCGGGAGGCTGTTCCACAACGGCTCGTTGACCGACGAACAGGTGCGGGTACCGCTGGTCGTCATCGCCCCGGGGGTGCCGGCGGGTGCGGTGCGCACGACGCCGGTCAGCCTGCAGGACTTGCCCGATACGCTCTGCCAGGAGCTCGGCCTGCCGCGCCTCCGTGACTCGCACGGCGCCTCGTTCCGCCGGCTGCTGCGCGAGCCCGATCCCCCTCCCGACCAGGCGCCGCCCGTGTTCTTCGAGGTCTTCGCCGACGCGGGCGTGCAGAAGGGCGTGCAACAAGGACCCTGGAAGCTCGTGCAGCACCTGGCGACCGGCGCCCTGGAACTGAAGGACGTGGAGCGCGATCCGCACGAGCTCTTGAACGTGATCGACCTGGCGCCCGACGTGGCCGCGCGGCTCGCGATGCTGCTCTCGACGTGGGGTACGGCCACGGGCGGCGCGGGGCCCGCGGCTCCTCCTGCCCGTTGATTCCGACCCCGTGATCCGCTACCGTTTCCCGCGACTTTCCCGGGAGGGTCCCATGCGCCGCGTCCTGCTCCTGCTGGCCTTCGGCTCGCTGCTCGTCTTCGTCGACGCCTGCGGTGGCGACGACGGCGGAGGCGTGCGCCATTCGCGGAAAGACACGGCGGGAGGCGACGACGTCGGGGGTGGCGACACGAGCGGGAGCCTGTGCTCGAACGGGGCGCAGGACCCGGGCGAGTCCGACCTCGATTGCGGCGGTCCGTGCGACCCGTGCGGCCTGTCGAAGGTCTGCTTCGTCGGCACCGACTGCGCCTCGGGCTACTGCGGGTCGGGCTACCTGTGCCGCGCGGCGGGCTGCGGGAACGGGACCCAGGACCCGGGCGAGCTCGGCGTCGATTGCGGCGGCCCGTGCCCCGCGTGCCTGGGGGCGTCGTGCGGCGATGACGCCGGCTGCGCCACAGGCTACTGCAAAGGCGGTGCGTGCGACGTGCCCACCTGCGCCGACGGCGTGCGCAACGGCCGCGAGACCGGCGTCGACTGCGGCGGCGACTGCTCCCAGTGCGCCGACGGGCAGGGCTGCCTGACCGATCTGAACTGCCTGTCGGGCACCTGCCGGGCGGGCTTCTGCACCACGGCGTCGTGCAGCGATGGCGCGCGGAACCAGGACGAGAGCGACGTCGATTGCGGCGGCCCCTGCGGCGGCTGCGCCAACGGCAAGGCCTGCCACGACGGCGGCGATTGCGCCAGCGGCGCCTGTCAGGGCGAGGCGTGCGTCGACGTGCCCCCCGCGTGCGACGATGGCGCGAAGAACGGTGCCGAGAGCGACGTCGACTGTGGGGGTGGCTGCCCGGGGTGCCCGTTCGGCAAGGTCTGCAAGCTGCCCTCCGACTGCGCCTCGGGGCTCTGCACCCAAGGCTCGTGCGCGGCGCCCGCCACCTGCGACGACGGCCAGAAGAACGGCGGCGAGAGCGACACCGACTGCGGCGGCCCGTGCAAGGCCTGCGCCACCGGCAAGTACTGCGACGACCACCCCGACTGCCTGTCGGCCACGTGCGTCTTCGGCGTGTGCAAGGAGCCCACCTGCGTCGATGGGGTGAAGAACCAGGGCGAGGCCGACATCGACTGCGCCGGGCCGTGCGGGCTGTGCGCCGACGGCAAGGCGTGCGCTCAGGGCGCCACCTGTGCCAGCAATTACTGCAGCGTCGGCGTGTGCGTCAGCTGCACCGACGGCAAGAAGAACGGCACCGAGGTCGACGTCGACTGCGGCGGCGGGTGCCCCAAGTGCGGCCTGGGCAAGGATTGCACCAAGGCCGGCGACTGCCAGTCCAACGCCTGCGAGGGCGGCGAGTGTTGCACGCCCAACAGTTGCGGCGAGTGCACCTCGACCCCCAACGAGGTCTGCGACGGCAAGGACAACGACTGCGACGGCCAGACGGACGAGAAGAACGCCATCGGCGCGCCGCCGTCCTGTGCCAAGCAGCAGGGCGTGTGCAAGGGCAGCGTCAGCGCCTGCAAGGGCACGCAGGGGTGGGTCTGCGACGAAGCGGTCTACAAGGCCTTCAACGCCGCCTACCAGGCCGCCGAGACCACGTGCGACAGCAAGGACAACGACTGCGACGGCCAGACCGACGAGGGCTTGAAGAACGCCTGCGGCACGTGCGGTGCGACGCCCACCGAGATGTGCAACGGCGCCGATGACGACTGCGACGGGCAGACCGACGAGCTGACGCAGTGCGCGTCCTGTGCGGACGCGGACGCGGGTCTCGACCTCGCGAGCGCCGACTCGAGCTACGGCGGGTTCGGCGGCATGTCGAACCGCTGGCTCGAGGTCCTGGGCGACGACGCCTGGTTCCTGTTCACGGCCAGCGGCTACTACTCGACGACCCTCCTGATCCGCGCGAGCGACGGCATGGTCCAGGATACCTACTCGCCCTCCATTGCCCCCATCGGCTCCACCGCGTTGATCGCGGCCGACGGCAAGCTGCACATCGCGCTCGCCGGCACCTGGTACTCGGGCGGTATCGGCACGCACAAGGCGTTGTACTACCAGTACAGCACCGCGGGCGCCGAGTTGACCGAGGAGGTCGTGGCCGACGTGACCAACCTGGGTGGCCAGGGCTGCGGCCTCGACTGGGCGCAGGGTGGACCCTGGCTGGCCTACGTCACGTACGACGACGGCACCTGGGCCGCGAAGCGCACCGGGGCCAACTCGTGGGTCCCCACCGACACCCTGCCCGTGTCCGACGAGTACAACTTCCAGTTCGTGGTCGACGGGCAGGGCCAGTTCCACACCGCCGAGCGCGTCGGCTACTGGGACGACGCCGACATCGTGGCGTATGGGCCCGGTGGCTCCCAGACGCTCTGCGACACGGGCTGCTCCAGCACCACCTGCGCCACCCCGTGCTACCGGCCCATCCTGCGCAGGGCGCCCGACGGCACGCTGCACGTGGTCTACGACCGCGCGGGCTCGATCCAGTACCGCAAGCGGGGCAGCAGCAGCTTCGGCGCGGCCGAGCCCGTCGACACCGGCGACTCTCCCGGGCTCGGCTTCACGCCCGACGGGCGGCCCGTCATCAGCTACGTAAAGGCCGACACCGAGCTGTGGGTGGCCACGCGCAAGGGCTCGTCGTGGGTGACCGAGCAGGTGAGCGTGATCGGCGATCCAGACGCCACCTACGAGTGGGCCACGGGCGTGGTCGTCGATCAGTCGGGGCGCTACCACCTGGGGGTGGTCGTCCGTCACACCGACGGCTACTACGACACGTCGCAGTCACTGCGCTACGTCATGTTCTGCAGCCACGCGGGCGGTGGACAGGTCGAGCCTCCTCTCTCGTCCTGCGGCGCCGATCCTTCCAAGACCTGCTCAGGCGGCTGCGGCGGGCAGGGAGTGGGCTGCTGGTGCGACGCGGCGTGCGTCGATTACGGCAACTGCTGCCCCGACTACCAGGCGTGCTGCAACTGACCACGACCTACGGAGGAACGCATGCGGCTCTTCGCTGGACCGGCTCTGGTCTCGCTGCTCCTCGTCCTCCTGGCGGGCGCCTGCTCGTCGGGCACGGACGCCGCCGACACGGCCGCGGACACCCGCGACGTCGCCGAGGTCGCGCCCGACGTGGGCCCCGGTGACGTCGCCGTCGAGACCGACGTCGCTCCGGCCCCGCGCTACGTCGACCTGGTCGACCTGCGCATCGGCACCGACAACTTCGGCGGCGCGTTCGGGGCCACGTTCCCCGGCGCCACCCGGCCCTTTGGCATGATCCAGCCCGGGCCCGAGACCTCGAACCTGGGCAAGCCGGGCATCCTGCACACGGGCGGCTACTACTACGACGACGTGTACCTCGAGGGGCTCTCGCTCTGCCATGTCAGCGGGATCGGTGCACCCGACTACGGGCACCTGCTCTTCCTGGGCGTCGACGGCATGAGCGTCGCCAAGACCACCGAGAAGGGCTACCGCCAGAAGTACACGCACGCCGACGAGACCTTCCAGGTGGGCCACTACGCGGTCGATCTCGCCACCGGGCTGCGGGCCGAGGCCACCGCCACCCTGCGCGCCGCGCTGCTGCGCTTCACGTTCCCCGCGGGCGCCGATCCCGTCGTGCTGATTGACCTCGGACACGGCTCGGCGGGCGCCAACGACGACGCGGCCGTGATCATCACCGACGCCGAGGTCACCCTCGATCCCGACGGTCGCCGCGTCTCGGGCTTCGCGACCCTGAACGGCGGCCTGTCCGGGCGCATCGGTGGCATCCAGACGTTCTTCGCCGCCGAGCTCGACGTCCCCGTCAGCGCCGTGGGCACCTGGGAGCAGGGCGAGCTGCACGAGGGCGAGACCCACCGCAAGGCCACCGTCACCTCGCCGCGCGTGCGCCTGGGCGCGTGGCTGAAGGTCGTGCCGCCCGAGGGCGGCGTGGTGCACGTCAAGGCCGCCATCTCCTTCATCGACGAGGCCGCCGCGCGCGCCAACCTCGACGCCGAGATCCCGGGCTTCGACTTCGACGGGGTGGCCGCCGACGCCGCGAACGCGTGGAACGACGTGCTCGGCAGGGTCGAAGCCGTGGGCGGTACCCCCGACGAGCGCGTCATCACCTACACCGCGCTCTACCACGCCTTCCTGATGCCGAACCTCTTCACCGACGCCGACGGGCGCTACCGCGGCTTCGACCGCCAGGTGCACACCGCCGACGGGTTCCGCTTCTACTCGAACTTCTCCATGTGGGACACCTACCGCACCGTGCACTCGCTCATCACGCTGCTCTTGCCCGACCAGAGCCGCGAGCTCATGCAGTCGCTCACCCTCATGAAGGCCCAGGGCGGCTTCTTCCCCAAGTGGCCCATCGGCCTGGGCGAGGGCGGCTCCATGGTCGGCGAGAGCGCGTTCATCGTGATGGCTGACTCTCTGGTGAAGGGCGTCACGGGCTTCGACACCGCCACCGCGTGGCAGGGCGTGGTCGACCAGTTGCTCCGGAAGACGGGCGACGACGCCACCGCCGGCATGGGCGAGTGCTACCCGGCCTACTCGCTGGTGGGCTGGTGCCCGGCCGACCAGCAGGACGGCTCGGCCTCCAAGACCCTCGAGTACGCCTACGACGACTTCGCGGGCTCCGTACTGGCGCGCCGCCTCGGACACGACGCCGAGGCCGACCTGCTCGACGCCCGGGGCCGAGCGGCCTACGCCAACATCTGGCGCCCGACCGACCGGTTCTTCGACGGGCGCAACGCCGACGGTACCTTCGTCGAGCCCTTCGCCGAGTTCGGGTGGGGCGATCAGTGGGTCGAAGGCGATGCCTGGCAGTACCGCTTCTTCGTGCCGTGGGACGCCATGGGCCTGGCTGCCCTCTTCGGCGGCGTCGAGCCCTTCGTCCAAGAGCTCACGCGCTTCTTCGAGGGCTCGGTGCCCGAGGTGGGCATGCTGGTGCCAGGCAAGCACTACTGGCACGGCAACGAGCCCGACATCCATGCGTCGTGGATGTTCTCCGACGTCGGTCGCCCCGACCTGTCGGCCGAGTGGGTGCGCTGGGTCATGGCCACCAAGTACAAGGCCACGCCCGACGGCATCGACGGCAACGACGACTGCGGCACGCTCAGCGCCTGGTACGCCTTCTCGGCGCTCGGCCTCTACCCCGTGCCCGCGCGCGACGACTACCTGATCGCGAGCCCGGTGTTCGAGCACGTCGTGGTGCACCTCGACGGCGGCGACCTGGTCGTCGACGCCCCGGGCGCGGGCCCCGACAACCGCTACGTGCAGTCCGCCACCTGGAACGGCGCCCCCCTGAACGAAGCCCGCCTGCACCACGCCGATCTGCCCGGCGGCACGCTCGTGCTCACCATGGGACCCCAGCCCTCCGGCTGGGGTCAGGCGCCAGCCGCACGATGACGCGCGCCGCCCGGCTCCTGCTGACCTCCCTGGCCTTCCTGGCACCTGCAGCCCTGCTCGCGGCGCCCGACGTGGTCTTCCACGGCAACGAGGCCCTGATCGACCCCGTGCTGCTCGATGCCATGGAGCTGCCCTCGGGGGCCCACGTCACCCGCGCCATGGCCGAGCTCGGCGCGGCGAACCTGAAGCGCTTCTTCCGCACGACCGGGTACGACCTGGCGACCGTGCGGGTGGTCGCGCGCGACGGCGTGCTGCACGTGGTCGTCGACGAGGGCAAGCTGGAGCGCGTGGTCGTGCACGGCCAGAGCTCGTGGCGCACCGTACAGGTCAAGCTGGACCTGCACCTGCCCGGGAGCGTGTTCAACCGCCTGCAGCTCGATCGCGAGGTCCAGCGGTTGAAGGCCAAGTACGGCCTGTCCGAGCTGCGCTGGGAGGTGCGCGAGACCGGCAATCCGGAGCAGGCGGGCATGCAGCTCGGCGATCTCGAGAGCGTGCCGCTCGAGCTGCTCTGGGCCCGCGAGGCCAGCCGCCACGAGCTGCACCTCTTCGCCGGCGACGACGGGTGGGGCGAGGGCTGGGGCGTGGGGCTCGCGCTCGAGACCCCCGACGGCCTGCGCGTCGACGTGTCGTGGTCCGACGCCTCGTTGCTCTTCTCCGACGACCGCTACCGGCTCGACACGCTGGTGGGCGGGTGGCTCCGCGAATCCCTCGACGGCGGGCGCCTGCACCCGGTGCTCACGCGGGCGCAGCAGCGCCTGCGCTGGCTCACTCCGCCGATCGTCGGGACGTGGCTGCGCTTCGACGTCCTCGGGCTCGCCGACGTCCGCAACCTGCAGCGCGCCGACCTGGCGCTCGACGCCGCGTGGCGGTACGCGGTCGAGGCCTCGATCGGCGTCTCGTTCGAGATCGTCCCGCGCCTCGAGCTGAGCGCCAGCGGCGGCTACCAGCTCGACGGCGTGTCGCAGGTCGCCCTCGCCAAGGGGGCGCCGTCCCTCGGCGACGCCTCGCGGACGCACCCCTTCGTCCGCGGGTCCCTGTCGGCCGCGCGCGACGACCCCTCGCTGCGCCTGGATCGTCGGCACGTGGTGCGCCTGGTGGCCGAGGATCACGGCGTGTTCCAGGGCGCGCACGACTACCGCCTCGTCGTGGAGGCGAGCGGCGGCATCGAGCGCGGCTGGAACGAGCTGCTGGTCCGCGGCACTGCGGCCTGGGTCGGCGGCCCGGGCGTGTCCTGGTGGGACGACGTCGACGTGGTGGGCGCGTCCTTCCGCCTGCCGCCCCCCGCGCTCACCTATGCGCGTCGCCTCGCGCAGTTGGGGCTCGAGGGCCGCCTGTCGCTCCACCGCGACTTCTTCAAGATCGGCGCCTTCCTCGATGGCTCGGTGCACGAGAGCGGCGCGGTGGCCGGCCTGCCGGAGCGGCGCGGCCTGGCCTCGGCGTTCGGCTTCAGCGTGCACTTCCTGGTGCTCGACGCTTTCGAGTTCGATGCCTACCTCGGCGGCGTGGTCGACCAGGATCTCGAACTGGGCCAGGGCGTCGCGATCCAGTTCCGGAAGGTGTACTGAAGGAGCGCGAGAGGCTAGTTGGAGCAGTAGTTCTGGGTGGGGTCGGTTGCCTCTTCGAGGCAGAAGTCGGTCCCCGTGCAGTTCACGTCGAGCTCGTCCTCCCCCACGTAGCATTGCACGCACACGTCGGCGGTGGGGTGGCACACGAGGCCGGTGGCGGTGCAGTCGATGCCGTCGCACGGCGCCCCGGCGGTGTCCTCGGTCACGTCGTCGGTGACCACGTCGGCCTGCTCGGCGAACTTGAACTTCACGGGCTGCGACACGAGCTCGAACGCCACGCGGTTGCCCATGTAGTCCTTGGCGCCGGCCTTGCCCATGTCGGGATCCGACTTGTCGTAGTAGCAGGCCGCCAGGACCAGCACGCCGAACAGCGCCACGAAGACCGACGTACGCGACATGGGATTCCTCCCCATAGACCCTTTCTCATTCTAGCGCCCGACTCCCCGGAGTCAAAAATTTGTCCCCGCTTTTTCCTTGCGTCGACCGGCCTCGGCCGGTATATAGGGCACCTCACGGGCCTCAGGTTCGAGGCCCCGGCCAGAGGATGAGGAATGGGAAGCATCATCAAGAAGCGCAAGAAGAAGATGAACCGGCACAAGCACCGCAAGCGGCTGAAGGCTCAGCGCCACAAGAACAAGTAAGACGCGCTTGCTCTCCGGCCGTGCCGCGTGAGCCGGGGTTCGCCCGCTTCTTCGAGTGCCGTGTACGTCGCGTCCTCCGCGACGACCACCTCATCCAACCCGACGACCAGATCCTCGTCGCCTCGATCTGTCCGGACGACGGCCTGCCGCTGCTGGCCCTGCTGCACCGCCAACGCCGTCCGATACCGCCCGTCTACGGCCTGCGCTTCGCGCTGATCCGCTCCGAGGGCCTCGACGTGTCCGCCACGTGGCGTGAGGCGCTTCAACGCGTGGCGTCGGAGGCGGGCGCGCCCCTCCACGAGGTCGCGCTCGCGTCGAACGTCCCCGAGGCAGGGCCGCCCGATCCGAGCCGTGCCCTGGAGGCCGCCCGATGCCTCGCGCGTGACACGGGCTGCACCGCGGTCGCGCTGGCCGATTCGCTCGACGCGCTGGCCGAGGAGGTGCTGGTCGACCTGGTCGCGCGGGGCGAGCTGCGGCCGCGGGGCCCGCTCGGCGACTTGGGCGACGGGGTCCGGCTGCTCCGGCCTTTTGCCAGCACCGAGGCCCGCCAGGTGCGCCGCTACGCGCGCGAGCTCGGGCTGCCCGACACCGGTACGTGCCCCGCCGAGGTCGCCGCCGCGCGACCGTTGCTCCCCGAGGTCCTGGCCGCGCTGGGGGGCAAGCCCGCCCCGATCAAGTTCAACCTCGTACGCGCCGCGCGGCAGGTCGGCGTTGTCTCCCCGCCCCGATCCCTGTAGTGTTCTCGCGATGACGGGGGAGGGCTCCATGCGGTCGATGGTCGCGTTCGGCCTGGCGCTTGCGGTGCTGGCGTGCTCGGGGGGAGAAGGGCAGGGTGGTGACGGACATGGCGGCTCCGACGTCGCCGACGTTACCCCCGCCGAGGGCCTCTTCGGCGATTGGGCGGGCCACGACGGCACGCCGCCTCCGGACGACGGCAGCGGTACCGACGACGCGCCCGACGCGCCGACCGGCGACGGTGCGACCCCCGACGTCGCGTCCGACGTTACCGGCGACGCGTCGCCCGAGGTCGTGGTTCCCGTGGAGTGGGATGTGCTCGTGCTCACGGCGCTGAACGGGCACCTGTACCGCAACGGCGCCTTCTACACCGTCGTGCAGAAGACCAACGCGTCGCCCTTCATCGGCCTCGATGGCCTGCTGACGCGCTACTACACGCTGACCGAAGACGGCCAGGGCCGCACCGACGGAGAGCCCACGTTCGTGGTCGCCGGCGTGCCGAGCGGCGTCACGTTCGTCGACCTGGCCGTGTCGACCACGCCAGGGGGCTCGTACTTCTTCACGCTGCAGTCCAACGGGCAGGTCCGCAACGCCGGCGGCAGCATGCTCACCGTGGCGGCCCCCGCCGGCGAAGCCTGGGCGGCCCTGGCGGCCGAGGGCGCCGAGTTCTATCCGGCCACGGGGGCGGGGACGATCTTCCAGAAGGGGCAGCTCTATACTCCGCTGAAGATCCCGGTACCGGCCGGCGACGCGCTGATGGCGCTGCGCGTGGTGAGCGGGCAGTTCTACGCGCTCACCCAGGCGGGCAAGGTCTTCAAGAACACGGTGCTCCTGCACGATCTGGCGGCCAAGGCGGCGCCCCCCTTCGTCGGCCTCGACGCCAACGGCGAGCACGTCTACGTCGTCACGCGCAGCTGCACGGTGTTCGAGGACGGCGCGATCCTGACCACGCTCACGCCCTTCGCGGGCGACTACTGCGCCGCCGTCGGGCTCATCCATTCGCTCGATTGATCCGGGCTCGAACCAACGGGAGGCATCATGCGCACAGGCTTGGGGCTAGCACTGGGGCTGGTGGCGGTGCTGGGGTGCTCGTCCGGCGAGGGGGCGGCCGACGTGACGGGACCCGGCGACGCGGCGTGCACGGACTGCGCGCTGCCCGATGTCGCGACCGAATCCGACGCGACGTCCACCGACGCGTTCTGGTGGGACGGCGTGACCCAGAACGCCGGCCTCTCGAACGGCCAGGCCGAGCTGCGCGTGACGCGCGAGCCGTTCCAGATCGTGCTTTCGTACGCCGGGCAGGAGCGCGTGGTGCTCCCCGCGCTGCTGTTCGGGACCACGAGCGCCTACAAGGAAGAGACCAACTACGACCCGTACTGGTTCTACCGGGCCCTCGACGGCAAGCCGGCCGAAAAGCCGCCCGCCGGCTTCGCGCGTACGTCCGTCGTCGGGTTCACCGGCGAACCCTCCGAGGTAGCGGGCGGCGGGATGCGCCTCCGGCTGCAGACCGAGGCCGGGCATCGCCTGCTCCTGACCGCCGTGCCCGAAGGCGAGGCCGGGTTCGCGCTCGACCTCGTGCCCGATCCCGAGAGCCCCACCGATCTGCCCGTCATCGTGACGACCTCCCTGCAGTGGCCCATGGCCGAGGGCGAGAACTTCTACGGCTCGGGGGAGCGCTTCGACACGGTGGCCCTGCGCGGCACGTTCTGCGGCCTGCAGTTCGAGGCGCTGGCCTCCGAGTCGGCGTACAACGAGGCGCACGTTCCGGTGCCCTTCGTGGTCAGCACCAACGGCTACGGCGTGTACGTCGAGGAGCCCCGCCCGGGCATCCTCGATTTCGGCACGATCGAAGCCGACCAGGCGCGGCTCGAGTTCATGCACGACGCCCTGAAGGTGCACCTGTTCCTCGACGACACGCCGCTCGACATCGTGGGCGCCTACACGGCCGTGTCCGGCCGCCCCAACATCCCTGCGTGGTGGGCGTTCGCGCCCCAGCAGTGGCGCAACGAGGTCAACGGCGTGGCCGACGTGATGGACGACGCCGCCAAGGCCCGCGAGGTCGGCGTTCCCGTGGGTGTCATCTGGATCGATCGCCCCTGGGAGAAGACCTACCACGACTTCACCTTCAACCCGACCCAGTTCCCCGACCCGCAGGCCATGCTCGACGACCTGCGGCAGATGGGCTTCCGCGTGGTCACCTGGACCGCGCCCTACCAGACGCCCGCCTCCGACGTGTACGCCCAGTTCGAGTCCGAGGGGCTGTTCGTCGAACGCCCGGCCGGCTGGCCCACCGCCAGCTACAGCGACGAGGTCCAGCTGGTCGACTTCACGAACCCGCGCGCCGGGGAGCTCTGGACCGGCCTCATGCGCCGCGTGACGGACATTGGCGTCGAGGGCTTCAAGTTCGACTACGGCGAAGACGTGCAGGTCGGCATCATGGGCAAGCGCACGCGCTTCTCGTTCTTCAACGGCGAGGACGAGCGCACGATGCACCACCGCTACGCGCTCTTCTGGCACCGGGTGGCCCACGACATCCTGGGCCACGGCAAGGGCTTCCTGATGGCGCGCGCGGGCCTGGCCGGCGGGCAGGCCATCGTCAACTCCATCTGGCCCGGCGACATGGACAACGACTTCAGCTACCGCCTCGAGGTGGTCGACGGCCAACCCATGACCGGCGGGCTGCCCAACGTCATCCGCGCGTCCCTCAGCCTGTCGGCCAGCGGCTACCCCATCTTCTCGTCCGACACGGGCGGCTTCCGCAACGGGCGCCCCACGAAGGAGGTGCTGCTCCGCTGGGTCGAGCACACCGCGCTCACGCCCGTGTTGCAGTTCGGAGGGGGCGGCAGCACGCACAACCCGTGGGACTTCGCCGGCAAGGGCGACGAGGCCAAGTACGACCAGGAGACCCTCGACGTCTTCAGGCGCTATGCGGTCCTGCACATGGACCTGTTCCCCTACGTGTTCAGCTACGCCGTGGCCGCCTCGAAGACGGGCATCCCCATCCAGCGCCCCTTCGGGCTGCAGGAGCCCGCCGACGGGCGTCACCCCAACGACCAGTACTTCTTCGGCGAGCAGCTGTACGTCGCGCCCGTCGAGCGGGCGGAGACCACCAAGACCGTCGAGCTGCCGCCCGGTACGTGGCTCGACTGGTGGACCGACGAGGTCGTCGAGGGGCCCACCACGTTCGAGCGTCCGGCGCCGCTCGACACGCTGCCGCTGTACGTGCGCGCGGGCTCGGTGGTGCCGCTCCTGGCGCCCGGCGTGCAGACGCTCTCGAACAACCCCGAGCTCGACCCCGCGGCGCTCGCGCCCACCGATCTCGTGCTGCGCGCGCGTGTCACGCTGGGCGGTTCGGGCGACTTCGTGCTCTACGACGAGGGCTCGTTCGAGCTACGGCCCGACGCCGTGTCGGCCGGTTCCGCCTCTGTGCGCTTCGTGGCCGGCGCCGCCTTCCGGCACGCCGAGCTCGAGGTGGTGGCCCCGACCGATCCGATCGGCCAGGTGTTCCTGGCGCTCGAGGGCGGCACCCCGGAGGCGCTCGACGAGGTCGCCGACCTCGCGGCGTGGTCGTCCTGCGCCGCCGGTTGCTGGACCACCGACCCGGCCACGGGCCACCTGTTCGTCCGCGCCCCCTCCGACGTCGAGGGGTATACCGTCACCCTGGCCCCATGACCGACTGCCTCCGCTGCGCCGCCTGCTGCGTGGCGCCGGACATCACGGCGCTCGGCAAGCCCCTCGGGCAACGCTGCCCGCACCTCGGCCCCGACCTCACCTGCACCATCTACGACCAGCGCCCGGCCGTCTGCCGCCGCTACCGCCCCGACGAGCTGTGCGACCGCATCGCGGCGCCCACCCTCGACGAGCGCGTTCAGAACTATCTGGCAGTCTTCGGCCTCGTTCCCCCCTCTCGGCTCGACGGAGAGGGGGGGCAAGGGGGGTGAGGTTACGTGTTGGGGACGGCGTCCTTGTCGCGGCACCGGGTGTCGTCGGGATCGCAGCGGAAGCGCACGTGGAAGTGGTTCACGTGGCCGCCGATGGCCTGGATGAACGCGTTGCCTTGGCTCTTGCTGCCAACCTCGAACAAGGCGTCGAGCGTGTAGGGCTCGATGTCGATATGCTTCTTCTCGGCCGCCGCGCGGAAGACCCGCTGAACCGACGCGTTCATGTAGACGCGCGCGACGCGCTTGGAGTCGAGCAGGCAGCGCAGGAAGGCCCAGGTGCGCTTCACGTCGATGGTCGAGGGCGGCAAGGTCGTGAACTGATCGGACTCGGCCGCCTTGCCGAGCCGCACGTGCCCGATGTCGACGTCGAGGCCGTTCTGGTGCGACTTGTGCGGCGACATGCGCCCGCCGCCCTTCTGGCTGATGTCGCCGATGATCATGCCGCGCGCCTTGGGGAAGGTCTTGTGGAAGCGCGAGCCGCACGTGAACAGGGCCTCGACGACCTCGTTGGTGCCGTAGGACTCCTTGGCGCTCTTGACGCGCAGGCCCACCGCGGTGACCAGGGCTTCGCCGTTCTCGAGGCGGCCGTGGTTCGGGTAGCCCACTGCCTGGCTGTCGCTGCCGTCGCCCTCCGGGCCCTCGGCCGCCGTGCCGGCGCTGTCGCCCGTTCCCTTGGCGCCCTTGCCACCCTTGGCGCCGCGCAGCGTGTAGTACGTCAGCTTCTGCCCGATCTTGAGGTTCGTGGGGTCGACGTCGTTGACGGTGAGCAGGTGCCGGGTGGTGACGCCGAGCTTCTTGGCGATGCGGTCGAGGTTGTCGCCGGACTGGATGCTGTAGCTGCCTTCGCGGGGCTGGCGGACGCCGCCCTCGGTGTAGACCACGAGCTTGGAGCCGGGAAGCAGCAAGCCCTTGCCCTGCTTGAAGGTGCGGGGATTCCAGCGCATCAGGTCGTCCATGGAGACGCCGAAGCGCTGCGAGAGATCCCAGAGGTTGTCGCCTGGAATGAGCGTGTAGGTGGACTTCTTCGGCTTGGCCTCGGCGGCATCGGGCGACCCCGCGAGCAGGGCCGCGACGAGGGCTGAGAGCGCGAACACGCGGAAGAGGTCGGGCATCCGGGCAACTCCGGCCAACAATGTTGCGAATGTACCCGAACCGCCACCCCCCGGGCAACCACAATTCGCCGGCGGGGGCGAACGGCGTGCGGGCGGGCGCTGCGACGGGTTGCCGTGGCGGGGAATTGCAGGTACGGTGACGCCATTGGAACGTCCCCGGAGGACGACCCCATGTCCCGTGCCTGGCTCGCCGCGATCGTCGCCCTGGCCGCACCCCTCGCGTTGCAGGCGGCTCCGAAGTACGTGCGCCTGGGGTTCTCGGACCCCGACGCGACCACCCGCGTGACGGTGTCGTGGAACACCGACGCGGCCGACGAGCCGTCGACGGTGGAGGTTGGCAAGGGCCTGGCCTACAGCCTGCAGGTCACGGGGCAGGTGAAGGCCCAGCCCGGCGGACTCGGCTTCCTCCACGAGGCCGAGCTCACCGGCCTCACCCCCGACACGACCTACCACTACCGCGTGGGTGGCGCCGGCGCGTGGAGCGACGACTTCAGCTTCCGCACGCCTCCGGCCGACCCGTGCGCGCCCGTGCGCATCGTCTTCCTGGGCGACGGACGCAGCGACGGGGACACGGGCTCGTCGCCGCGCTGGCCCGGCATCATCGAGGAGGCCGTCTTGTACCAGCCGGTGCTCGCGTTCCACACCGGCGACATCGTGCACGACGGCGACGTGTGGGAGCAGTGGCGGCACCACCTCGAGCAGACCGCCCCGTACTCGGCGCGCCTGCCCATCGGCTACACGCTCGGGAACCACGACGACGACAGCGTCAAGGGCGACGGCGCGCTCTACAACGAGGTGTTCGCACACCCGCGGAACTCCAAGACCGGCACCGAGGACTACTACTACGTGCGCTTCGGCGACGTGATCGTGGTGGGGCTGTCGACCCAGACCTTCGGCGGCGGCGCCGTGCCCTACGAGGAGCAGGCCACCTGGCTCGACCAGGTGCTGACCGCGAACCCCGCGCGCTGGAAGTTCGTGTTCTTCCACCACCCGAACTTCACCGCGTCGCTCGACGTGGGCTTCGCCGACGTGGGTCATCCGCCCAACGAGAACGGCCAGAACCCCGAGCTCCTCAAGGTGTTCGACAAGCACCACGTCGATATGGCCTTCTACGGGCACAACCACTTCTACGAGCGCTTCAAGCCCATGCGCCAGGCCGCCGACCCGACCAAGGGCGAGGCCGTCGACGATCCGTCCAAGGGGACCGTCCACGTGGTCACCGGCGGCGCCGGGGCCTTCACCTACGTGGTGGGCATGGCGCTGCTCTGCGGCCTCACGCCGGGCAGCGAGGTCTGCAACGGCAACCACCACTTCGTGATGCTCGACATCCACGGCGGCAAGCTCACGTTCACGGCGCGGCAGACCAAGGCGCAGATCCTCGGCACCAGCGACAGCAACGCGGCCGTGATCGACACGTTCACGATCGTGAAGGAGGGCGGCACGGTCTGCGCCGACAGCCCCGAGCCCCAGCCCGAGCCGGTCGTCGAGGCGTCCGAGCCCGCCCCCGAGGTCGTGGCCGAGGTCGCGGCCGAGGTCGCGGCACCCGAGCCCGTGGAGCCCGACGTCCCCGCCGGCTGCACGACCAACGCGGCCTGCGTGGGCAAGGTCACGCCGGGGGTCTGCCCCGGCTTCGCGGCCTGCGAGGCGGGCGCCTGCGTCTGGACGTGCAAGCCCGTGGAGCCCGACGTCGCCGACGACGTGGGCAAGCAACCGGGCGACGCGGCCCCCGAGGCCGCCGGCGGCGTCGACGCGGCCGCCGACACGGGGCTCGGGACCAAGCCGCACGACGACGGCGCCTCGCGCAGCTCGTGTAGCGTGGGGGCGCCGGTCTCCGCCGCGCCCATCCTGGCGGTCTTCTTCGTGCTCCTGGCCCTGCCGCGGCTCGCGCGGCGTCGTCCCTGACGGGTGGGGACGAGCCCCGCCTCTACACCGCCTCGTCGTCCGGTTCGCCGAGGAGCTGCTGGTAATCGAGGGTCGCGCCCAGTTGGCCGCAGGCGGCCTTCAGCTCGCGCCCGCGGCTCCGGCGCACCTGCACGGACAGCCCGCGCTGCACCAGCACGTGGACGAAGCGATCGAGGCGCTCCTCGCTGGGCGAGCGGAAGGGCGCCGCGGCGTGCTCGTTGAACGGGATCACGTTCACCTTGGCCCGCAGCCCGGCCAGGAAGTCGGCCAGCGCCCCGGCGTGCTCGTCCCGGTCGTTCACGTCGCCGAGCAGCACGTACTCGATGGTCAGGCTGCGGCGCTGGGCCAGCGGCACGTCGGCCAGCGCCTGCCGGAGCTCGGGCAGCGACCACCGACGCGTGACGGGCATCAACCGCTCGCGCAGCTCGGGGTCGACCGCGTTCAACGAGATGGCGATCTGCACTCCGGTCTCGGCCACCAGGCGCGGGATGAGCGGCGCCACGCCGGCCGTCGACACCGTGATGCGCCGGGTCGCCAGGTGACGCCCGTGCTCGTCGGTCAGGAGGGCGATGGCGCGCTTGACGTTGCGGTAGTTGAACAGGGGCTCGCCCATGCCCATGAACACGACGTTGTCGATGGCCAGGGGGTCGCCTGCTACGCGCACGGCCTCGCGGAACTGGTCGACGATCTCGCCGGCGCTCAGGCTGCGGCCCGACAGCCGCAGCGCGCCGGTGAGGCAGAACGCGCACGCCAGGCGGCAGCCGGCCTGGCTCGACACGCACAGCGTGAACGAGCCGGCCATGGGGATGAGCACGGCCTCGATGGGCTCGCCCCGGGCGGTGCGGAACAGGAGCTTGCGGGTGCCGCCCGCCTCGCCGTCGACGCCCACCGGCTGCAGGCTGCGCAGGGTGCAGGCGGCGGCCAGGTCGGCGCGCGCGCGCACAGGCAGGTCGGTCATCTCGTCGAACGACGCGACGCCCTTCAGGTTCAGCCAGCGGAAGACCTGGCGGGCCCGGAAGGGCCGGTCGCCCCGCGCGCCGAACCAGTCGACGAGCTCGGGCAGCGTCAGGTCGCCCAGGTGGACGGGGTCGGCGACGCCCACGGCCTACACGCGGTCGAAGACGTTGAAGAAGTAGCCGGTCTCGAACGCGGCGGTCTCGGGCGCGTCGGAGCCGTGCACGGCGTTGTACTGGATGCCCTCGGCGAACAGCTTGCGCAGCGTGCCCTCGGCGGCGTTGGCCGGGTTGGTGGCGCCCATGATGCCGCGCCAGCGCGCGATCGCGTCGTCGCCCTCGAGCATCATCAACACGACGGGCCCCGACGTCATGAACGCGCACAGGTCGGCGAAGAAGGGCTTGTCGGTGTGCACGGCGTAGAAGCCGGCGGCCTGGGCGGCGGTCAGCTGTACGAGCTTCATCGCGCGGATCGCGAGCCCCTCGGAGAGGACGCGATCGATGATCTTGCCGGCGAGGCCCTTGCGGACGGCGTCGGGTTTCACGATGGCGAGCGTCTGCTGGAGCATGGGGACCTCCGGAGTTCGCCCGTAGTATGCGTGCGGTCGGTGGCTTGGCAAGGCGAAAAGCCGGCGCCCGCGCGGCAGACTTGACGCGGGGGCCGCGCCGGGTTCAATAGGCGAACGAGCTGCCGGACTCAGGGGGGAAGGGTGGACACGCGGCTTCGCATCCTGCTGGTCGAGGACAACCCGGGCGACGCACGCCTGATCCAGGAGATGCTGGGCCAGGATCCCGACTCCGGGACCTGGGAGGTCTGCTGGGTCGAGCGCTTGTCGCAGGCGGTGGAGGCGCTCGGCAGCTCGGCGTTCGACGTCGTGCTGCTCGACCTCTCGCTCGGCGACAGCTCCGGGCTCACCACGTGCGACGAGCTGCTGGCGGCCTTCCCGGCGCTGGCGCTGGTCGTGCTCACGGGCGATCGCGAGGAGTCCACCGGGCTCGCCGCCGTGCGGCGCGGCGCCCAGGACTTCCTGGTGAAGGGCCGCTTCGAGCCCTCGCTGCTCCGACGCGTCGTCCGGTTCTCGGTCGAGCGTCAGCGCCTGCTGCAGGAACTGCGCACCCAGTCCCTGGTCGACCCGCTCACCGGGCTCTACAACCGCAGGGGCTTCGACACGGTCGCCGGACAGCACCTGCGCCTGGCGCGCCGTGCCGGTAAGCCCGTCTTCTGCATCTTCGCCGACATCGACGCGCTGAAGCGCGTCAACGATCGCCACGGCCATCGCGCCGGCGACGAGGCCCTGCGCACCGTCGCGTCCGCCCTCACCGACGCGCTCCGGCGCTCCGACGTGGTGGCGCGGCTCAGCGGCGACGAGTTCGCGGTGCTCGGCATCGAGACCGGCGGCGCGTACGTCGACTCGTTGCTCGGCCGCATCCGCGAGGCCGTGCTCGAGCGCACCCGCCTCGCGAGCCTGGCGTTCGGCGTCGACGTGGACCTCGGCCTCGCGCGCGCCGAGGCAGCGGGCGATGAGAGCCTCGACGACCTGCTCGACCGCGCCGACCGTGCCATGTCTGGCTCCCGCCCCGCGAGATCGGCGTGACCTCGCCCGGCTCGCTCCGCCTGGGCCACCTGCCGCAGGTCGACGCGCTCGCGGCGCACCCCGGGTGGGGAGACCTGCCCCGGGCGCTCGGGCGCGTCGCGGTGATCGACGCGTGCCGCCGAGCGGTCGAGCGCGCGCGGCGCCAGTTACTGGCCGACGAGGCCGCCGAGCCGGCGGCCGCCGTGGCCGACGCCGTGGCGATCGAGGCCCGGGCCCTGCGGCTGGCGCCCCTGCAGCGCGTGGTGAACGCCACGGGCGTCGTGCTGCACACGAACCTGGGGCGCGCCCCGCTCGATCGCTCCCTGGCCGCCGACGCCGCCAGCCTGGTCGCGGGGGCCACGAACCTCGAGCTCGACCTGGTCTCGGGCGAGCGTGGCACGCGGGGCGCCTACGTCCGCGAGCGCCTGGCCCGGCTGTGCGGCGCCGAGGCCGCGCTGGTCGTGAACAACAACGCCGCGGCCGTGCTCCTGGCCCTGTCGGCGCTGGCGGCGGGCCGCGAGGTCATCGTGTCGCGCGGCGAGCTCGTGCAGATCGGCGGGGGCTTCCGCGTGCCCGACGTCATCGTGCAGGGGGGCGCGCGCCTCCGCGAGGTCGGCACCACCAACATCACGACGGCCGCCGACGTGCGCGCGGCGATCGGCCCCCAGACCGGCGCCATCCTCAAGGTGCACCTGTCGAACTTCCGCATGCTGGGCTTCGTGGGGCGCCCCTCGCTGGCCGAGCTCGCGGCGGTGAAGGGGCCCGACGTGCCGCTGGTGGCCGATCTGGGCTCGGGCTGCCTGGTCGAGCCCCCCGCCGGCGACCCCGACGAGACGTCGCCTGCGCGCGCCCTGGCCGATGGCGCCGACCTGGTGTGCTTCTCGGGCGACAAGCTGCTCGGCGGCCCCCAGGCCGGCGTGGTGGCCGGGCGCCGCGACCTCGTGAAGCGGCTGGCGGCGCACCCGTTCCTCCGGGCCGTGCGCCCCGATAAGCTGGTGCTGGCCGTGCTGCAGGCCGTGGTGGCGCGCTACGAGCGTCGCGAGGCCGACTCCCTGGCGCCCTGGCGCTACGTGGCCGCCTCGCGCGACGCGCAGCGGGCCGCGGCCGCCCGCATCCTGGACGCCGCGGGTCCGGGGGCCTCGCGCGTCCGGGTCGTCGACAGCGAGGGCGAGTACGGCTCGGGCAGCCTGCCGGGCGTGCCCGTGCCCAGCGTGGCCCTCGAGGTCACCCGCGAGCGGCCCGATGACGCCGCGGCCGCGTTCCGGCACGGCGCACCGCCGATCGTGGGCGTCGTACGCGGGGGGGCCTTCCTGCTCGACCTGCTGGCCCTCGAGCCCGACGACGAGGCCGACGTGGCCGCCGCCCTCGCGCGGTTCCTCGGTGCCTGAACTCCTCCAAGCTCCGCGTTGACATCGCCGACCGGCGGCCTATCCTCTTGCCAGTCGCGTTTCGGGAAACCGACCAAAACGGGGGTTCACCATGGCCGATTTCGACTCCAACAAGGGCTTCGATCCGATGGACTCGAGCAGCGGTACCAGCAAATTGCCGATCATCCTGACCGTCGTGCTGTTCTTCGTGCTGCTCATCGCGGGCATCGTCGCCTACGCGCGCCTCTCGGGCAATCTGGGCCTGGCCCAGGGCGACATCGAGAAGCTCTCGGGCACGCTGACCACGTCCATCGAGACGCTCGACAGCGTCAGCAAGTCGCTCGGCGAGTACTCGAAGCGCAACGACGAGATGAACGCCAAGATGAACGAGGCCGTGAAGACGCACGATCAGCAGATCGCGGCCATGGGCGGCATCGCCAACTCGATCCTCGACCGCCTCTCGGGCGTCGACGGCGAGGTGGGCGGCGTCAAGAGCGACGTCAAGGGCCAGGGCGTCCAGATCAGCACGTTGAAGAAGCGCCTCGCCGCCCTCGACCAGCAGTTCGGCGACATCCGCGAAGCCCTGAAGACCGAAGGCGAGAAGAACAAGCTGCAGTTCGGCGAGGTCCTCGCCAAGATCGACGCCGCGCGCAAGGACCTGGCGTCGCTGAAGGACGAAGTCGACGTCGTGAAGGCCAGCGTCGAGTTCGTGCCGAGCGAGGCGCCCGCCGCCGGAGCCCCGAAATGAGTCGGCGCCTCCTCGTCGGCCTCTCCGCGCTCTTCCTGGCCCTCGGCTGCGGCAGCCGCCAGCGCACCGAGGAGGTCCCCGCCTCGCCGTCGCCCCAGGCGCCCCTCGAGACGTCGTCGCTGCTCGAACCGGCCACGGCCACGGTCTTCTGCACGGCCGACGGCGACCTCGAGCGCGTCGAGTACGTCGCGCCCGGCTACGACAAGATGGCCGAGAGCATGGGCAAGCAGCTCCCCACGTTCCAGTGGACGCTCTCCGACCTGGGGGGCGACGGCACCTGCCACCTGCTCGGCCTGCCCCAGCGCGAGCCCGAGCCCGGCCAGGCCAAGTTCGTGCTGCGTTCGGTCGAGCAGTTCGCCGACACCCCCGGGCGCTGCGTCTGCCACCCCGGCAAGTCCATCGTGCAGGAAGGCATCTTCAAGCCGAAGCAGCAGCCTGCGACCGCCCCCGCCCCCGCCCCGAAGTGACCTCACGCCCCCATCCCCCCTCTCCCTGAAGGGCGAGGGGGGGCGGCGTTCGTGACCACGAAAAGACGACCGTGCCCAGGAATCCCCCTCTCCTGCCAGGGAGAGGGGGCCAGGGGGTGAGGTCTGCGGACGACGGGGGCCCGGGAGCGAGGCCTCACGGGCAGCAGCAGTTCGAGAACTTGCACGCCAACGACACGGTCAGCGTGTACGGCCCGTAATCGTCGGAAGGCCCGCTGCGCCCGTCGACCACGATCGTGTACCAACCGTCGGCGGTGGCGGTGTGATCCAGCTGCTCCTTGTAGCTGCCGGCGTTGTCGTCCCAGCAATCGATGAGATCGGCCCACTTGTTGTCGTCGCACGCGGTGCCGGTGTAGAGCTTCAGCATCAGGTCGTAGTCGGAGCCACCCTGCTGCAGCTTGGCCGTGAGCGTGTCGCCGGCCACCAGGTAGATGCGGTACATGGCGTCGTTGTTGGCGTCCCAGCAGTCGTCGGGCCCGGGGTCGAAGAGGGTGGTCGGAAGATCGTCGTCGGAGCCCATGCTGGTGGTGTCGCCCGTGTAGACGCGCCAGATCGACGCCTGCTCGCGGCCGACGATCTTCGCGGTCGAGCACTTCTTGGCGTCGGGCGCGTCGTTGCTCTCGCAGCCCTGGGCCACGCAGTCGGGCACGCAGGCGCCGTTGGCGCAGTGGTCGGCCGCGGCGCAGTGGCTGTCGTCGAGGCACGCCACGCAGCCCTTGCCGTCTGCGGTGCAGTAGGGCGTGGGCGCGCCGCAGGGCGTGCAGTCCGAGCCGCAGCGCTGGTCGGCGTTGCAGAGCTGGCACGTGCCGCCCTCGCACACGTGGCCGCTGCCGCAGGAGGCGCCCTCGCAGGTGCAGGCGCCGCCCTGGCAGGTGGGCGTGGTGCCGCCGCACACGGTGCACGTGGCGCCGCAGTGCAGCGGATCGGCGTCGCCGCAGGGCACGCACTGCCCGGACTGGCACCACGAGCCGGCCGAGCACTGCGGGTCGGTCAGGCAGCTGACGCACGTGTCGCCCGCGCACACCGGGTTGTCGGCGGGGCAGGGGGCGCAGCCGGGGCCGCAGTGGTCGTTGGTGGTGCAGGCGTGGCAGGTGCCCGTGGCGTCGCAGAAGGCGCCGGCGCCGCACGACGTCGACGTGCAGCCGCAGCGTCCGCCGGCGCAGGCGGGCGTCGCGCCGTCACACACCGCGCACGAGGCGCCGCAGTGCGCCGGGTCGGCCTCGCCGCAGGGCGTGCACGTGCCTGCGTCGCACCAGGCACCGGCGCCGCACTGGGCGTCGGCCGTGCACACGCAGGAGCCGCCCTGGCACACCGGAGAGCCGCCGGGGCACGCCGCGCACGAGGCGCCGCAGTGCAGCGGGTCGTCGTCGGAGCAGGGGGCGCAGGCCGCGCCGTCGCACCACTGATCGGAGGGGCACGAGCCTGCGTTGCAGATGCAGGCCAGCTGGTAGCACACGGGGGTCGCGGCGGGGCAGGCGCTGCACGTGGCGCCGCACTGGACGGGCGTGTTGCAGGGCTCGCAGCCGCCCGCCACGCAGCGGTAGGCCACGCCGCACTCGGCGTCGACGGTGCAGTGGCAGAGCCCGCCGCTGCAGATCTTCGGGGCGGTCGTGCACACGGCGCACGTGCTGCCGCAGTGCAGCGGGTCGTCATCGGCGCACTCGGCGCAGGTACCGGCGTCGCACCAGTGACCCTCGCCGCAGTGTGCGTCGGTGGAGCAGCGGCACTGGCCCTGCTGGCAGAACGGAGTGCCCTCGGCCGCGCAGTCGAGGCACGCGGCGCCGCAGTGGTCGACCACGTCGCAAGGCGTGCAGGCGCCCCCGTTGCACCACGAGCCGGCAGCGCACGAGTCGGCGTCGCACTCGCACGAGCCGGCCACGCAGCGTGGGCGGTCGACGGGGCAGGTTCCGCAGGCCGAGACGTCGTCCGGCGCGTCGGGGACGGCCAGGTCGTCGGCGCCGTCGGGGATGACGGGCACGTCGGCCGGTGCGTCGTCGTCCGCGTCACCTGCGGCCTCGGGCGTCGGACCCGGGTCGGCGATCGCATCGGGGCCCCCGAACGAGACCTCGGCGGTGATCGTGTCGGGTCGCGGCGTGGTCGACGGGACGGACTCGGAGCCACCGCACGCGGTCAGCCCAAGGACGGCGGCGACGAGGGCGAGGACGACGCGACGGTTCATCGGGCCCCGTGCGGTGGGTGCTTCGCGGATCTTGTAGCAGAATCAACGAGAGCGCGAAAGCGCCGAGCGTCCGTCAGCTCGCCGGCTCGACCTCGGGCAGGCTCTCGAGGAAGGCGTCGAGCACGCGCGGGTCGAACTTGGTCCCGCGGCCCTTCTGCAGCAGGTCGAGCGCGTCGGTGCGCGCGAAGCCCTTCTTGTAGGGCCGATCGCTGACCAGCGCGTCGTACACGTCGACGATGGCGATGATGCGCCCGAACAGCGGGATCTGCCGCCCGGCCAACCCCTGCGGGTAGCCGGATCCGTCGAACGCCTCGTGGTGGCAGAGGATGCCGGCGGTGACGGCGCGCGAGTACCCCACGGGGTGCACGATGCGGACGCCGAGCTGCGGGTGCGTGCGCATGGTGCTCCACTCGACGTCGTCGAGCTTCGCGGGCTTCAGCAGGATACCGTCGGGGATGCCGATCTTGCCCACGTCGTGCAGGATGGCGCTCTGCTCGAGGTCGCGCAGGTCGACGTCCGAGAGGCCCAGGCGGCGCCCCACGGCCACGGCCAGGGTCGACACGCGCTGTACGTGCGTGCTGGTGGTCAGGTCGCGCGCCTCGACGGCGTTGGCCAGCGTGTGCACCGTGGCGCGGGTCTGGGCGAACAGGCGCGCGTTCTCGAGGCCCATGCCGGCGCGATCCGCCACCAACTGGGCCAGGCGCCCGTCCTCCTCGGCGAACACGCCCTCCATGGCGCGGTTCTCGAGGTACAGGACGCCGAGCACGTTGCCCTGGGCCCGTACCGGAACGCACAGCACCGACCGTAGGCCGTAGCCGGCGATGCTCTTCGACGCGTCAAAGTCCTTGTCGGCGCCGACGTCCTCGGTCAGGTAGGCCTCGCCGCTGTCGGCGACGCGCTCGACGATGTTGCGGCTGATCAGCTGCTCGCGTGCGTCGCGGATGGGCTTGCCTGAGCCGTCGCGACCGCCCCACACCCGCAGGCCGTCGCGCTCCCGCTCGTGCAGCAGCAGGAAGCCTTGCTCGGCGTGAGTCAGCTGCACGATGCGCTCGAGCAGGCGCTCGAGCACCAGGTTCGTGTCGAGCATGGTGCCGAAGTCTTCGCTGAGCCGCGAGGCCTCGGCCATGCGCGTGCGGCTGCGGGCGGCGGCCAGTGCCAACGACGCCACCTCGCCCACCGTCTCGAGGAAGGTGCGGTCGTGGTCCGTGAACGTGCGGCTGCCCGACGACGTGTTGTCGAGGTACAGCGCCCCCACGAAGCGGGCGCGATCGATCAGGGGGATGCCCACCACGGCGCCGAGCCCCTGCACGCTGATCGACTGCTTCAGCCGGGCGTCGGCCTGGATGTTCGGCGTGATGACGGACTCGAGCCGCGTGCGCACCAGGTGGATCACGGTGCGGCTGACCTGGTGGGTCTCGTCGCTCCAGACCTGGCCGGCGCGCGCGTACTGCGACACGGACTCGGGCGCGCGCCGGCCGCGGTCGAGCAGCAGCACGCCGCGATCCATCTCGAGCACCTCGACCGTCTCGCGGATCACGATGTGGACGATGGCGTCGAGCTCGGTTTCGCACCGCAGCCGCCGGGCAAGCTCTTTGACCTGTTCCAGCCGCTGCTGGGCAAGGTTCGTCGCCAAGGAATCCCTCGAGGATCGTTGGCTCAGAGTACGTAGGGTCGGAACCGCGGTCAAGAAGTGCGGAGCGGCCTCAGTCGACCAGGCCGTGCTTCAGGGCGTAGCGGGTCAGGTCGCTGTTGCTCCGGAGCCCCAGCTTTTCGAGGATGCGGTAGCGGTGGGTGTGGATGGTCTTGATGCTGCGATCGAGCCGCAGCCCGATCTCGCGAATCGAGAGCCCCTGGGCGATCAGGCACATCACCTCGTACTCGCGCGGCGACAGCCGATCGTGCGCGGGCCCTGCCGTTCGCGCCACGGGACGCCGCGTCAGGCGCTCCTCGACCGCCGGGCTCACGTGTCGCTCGCCCTGCGCCACGCGGCGGATGGCCCCGAGCAACTCGACCGGGGCGCTCTCCTTGGTGAGGTAGCCGTCGGCGCCCGCCTTGATGGCCGACAGGGCGTACTGCACCTCGGGGTGGATGCTGAGGACCAGGACGTGTTGATCGGGGCGCGCCCGCTTGATGTCGGCCAACGCGCTCAGGCCGTTCTGCCCGGGCATGGAGATGTCGAGCACGACCACGTCGAACTGGTCGGCCAGCACCTTCTCCACGGCCTCGAGGCCGTCCGAGGCTTCGCCGGCCACCTGCATATCGGGTGTCTCGGCTACGATCTGCTTCAAGCCTTCGCGTACGATGGCGTGGTCGTCGGCGATGAAGACCCGGATTGCGCCGTTTTCCACGAGAGCCCCCTCTAGGTCCTTTGAAACTCCACGAATCATAGACGCTTTCGAGAGCGGCGTCCACTTCGATTCACGGCGCGGCGTCCCTCCGGCAGCCTGCGGGGGGACCCGCCCTCGGGAACGAAGTTGAATCCCGGCGCCGTCACCGGTAGTCTATCGTGAAACCGGTACGAGGTCGGTCATGCGACGCTTCGCCATCCCAACTCTCCTCCTGCTCGTCCTCGCGGGCGCCTGGGGCTGCGGCAGCGCGGCCGGCGAACAGGGCGACGGAATCTCCACCGACCAGGTCCTGCTCGAACTGCCCGACCTCGCGCCGGGCGAGACCGGCACCGACGTCACGGGCGACCCGACCAAGCCCGATATCGGGAGCGACGACGGCCTCACCGAGGCCGACGCGCCGGCCGACGTCGACACGACCGGCCCGTGCACCGAGGCCGGCGGCTACGGGTGCCCCTGCGTCACCGGCGCCGACTGCATGAGCAGCTACTGCGTGAACACGGCCGAAGGCAAGCTGTGCACCAAGTACTGCGTCGACACCTGCGAAGCCGGCTGGTCGTGCAGCGACGTGGCCACGGGCGGCTCCGACCCGGTCTACATCTGCCTGCCGGCCTACCTGAACGCCTGCAAGCCCTGCACCAAGAACGGCGACTGCTACGACTTCGCCGACAACGGCGATCGGTGCGTGGCCTACGGCAACCTGGGCTCGTTCTGCGGCGCCAAGTGCATCACCGACGAGCACTGCCCCGACGGCTACGCGTGCCAGGAGGCCCCCACGGTCGACGGCAAGACCGCCGACCAGTGCATCCCCATCAGCGGCTCGTGCGAGTGCACGCCCTACTTCATCAGCGGCGGCTTCGCGACCGAGTGCAAGAGCGTCAACGGCTACGGCACCTGCACGGGCACGCGCGTCTGCACCGAGACCGGACTCAGCGAGTGCGACGCCGGCACCCCCGAGCCCGAGAAGTGCGACCTGCTGGACAACAACTGCAACGGGCAGGTCGACGAGGGCCTGACCGACCCCGAGGTGTCCGAGTGCAAGACCGTGGGCGCCTGCGTCCAGGGCATCGAGGTCAAGTGCGTGAACGGCGAGTGGTACTGCACCTACGACGAGGTGCCCGACTACGAGCCCATCGAGAAGACCTGCGACGCCATCGACAACGACTGCGACGGCCAGACCGACGAGGAGCTCACGGGCGTGGCCCAGAGCACCTGCCTCAAGGTCGGCCTCTGCGCTGCCGGGGTCAAGGCCGTGTGCGGCGCCGGCGTATGGACCTGCGACTACTCGGGCGTCGCGGGCTACGAGGTCGTCGAAGCCACCTGCAACGGCAAGGACGACGACTGCGACGGCCAGACCGACGAGGGCCTGGGCGGCGGTGACTGCACGAACCAGAACACCTTCGGCGTGTGCCCGGGCACCTACGTCTGCAAGGCCGACGGCACGCTCTTCTGCGACGGGCAGATCCCCGCGCTCGAGATCTGCGACGGCGTCGACAACGACTGCGAAGGCACGGTCGACGGGGGCTTCCCCGACACCGACACCGACGGCAAGGCCGACTGCGTCGACGTCGACGACGACAACGACGGCGTGCTCGACGACGGCGACTCGTCGGGGGCGGTGGGCGACGCGCCCTGCAACGCGGGCCTGTACGTGGGCTGCGACGACAACTGCCGCCTGACGTTCAACCCGAACCAGGCCGATCTCGACGGCGACGGCAAGGGCGACGTCTGCGACGAGGACATCGACGGCGACGGCGATCCGAACGTCACCGACTGCGCGCCGCAGGACAAGAACGTCTCGAAGTTCACGAAGGAAGAGTGCTTCGACACGATCGACAACGACTGCGACGGCTTGGTCGACGAGGAGGGCGGCACCAACTGCACGCTCTTCTACAAGGACGGCGACCAGGACGGCTACGGCATCCTGACCGACGCCAAGTGCTTGTGCGTCGCCACCGTGCCCTACACCGCGAGCCAGGTGGGCGACTGCAACGACGCGTCCCCCGCGGTCAAGCCGAACATCGGCGAGACCTGCAACGGCCTCGACGACAACTGCAACGGAACGACCGACGAGGGCTTCCCGAACACCGACGGCGACCTCGAGGCCGACTGCGTCGACCCCGACGACGACAACGACACCATCCTCGACGACGGCACCGGCGACGGCACGTACGGCACGCCCTGCGCGCCGGGACAGACCACCTACTGCGACGACAACTGCCGCCTGAACGCCAACCCCGACCAGGCCGACCAGGACCTCGACGGCACCGGCGACCTGTGCGAGACCGACACCGACGGCGACGGCGATCCCAACGTCACCGACTGCAAGCCGAACGATCCCGCCATCTTCCACGGCCAGGCCGAGCCCTGCGACGACGTCGACAACGACTGCGACGGCAAGACCGACGAGGGCGAGAACGGCGCCGCCTGCACTACGTACTATCGCGACAAGGACGGCGACTCCTACGGCGTCGTCGACGACGCCAAGTGCCTGTGCAACCCGGACTTCGTGGTCAAGTACACGGCGCCGACGCCCGGCGACGGCAAGTTCGACTGCTGCGACAACGACTCGAACACGCACCCGTACCAGAACCTGTTCTTCACGCTCGCCAACGCCTGCGGCACGTTCGACTACGACTGCAACGGCACGGCCAGCAAGCAGGACACCACCATGGGCAACTGCGAGTGCGGTGGCATCATCTGCACCACGTGCATCAAGGCCTCGGGCTGGAACGGTTCGGTGCCCGCGTGCGGCGTGTCGGGCAAGTGGATCGACTCGTGCAACTGGGACTGGGGGTGTGACCCGCTGCTGCTCGACAAGACCAGCGCCTGTCGGTAGCTCGCTCCCCCGCGCATCCGCGCGCTTGACCGCCTGTCCGCTTCCTTATACTGTTCGCGCTCGAATTGGCCCGTGGAGGACCCCTTGTACCGTACGCATACCTGTGGCGAGCTCCGCGCCGACCACGTCGGCTCCACCGTCACGCTGTCCGGCTGGGTCGCTGCGTCGCGCGACCTTGGCGGCACGTTGTTCCTCGACCTGCGTGACCGCTACGGCGTGACGCAGCTCAAGGTGACCTCGGGCGAGCTGCCCGAAGCCGACGCCGAAGAGGCCCGCAGGGCGCGCGCCGAGTGGGTCGTGCAGGCCACGGGCGTGGTCGTGTCGCGCGGCGGCTCGGCCAGCACCAAGCTGGCCACGGGCGCCATCGAGGTGGCCGTGACGGGCTTCCAGGTGCTGGCGCGCTCCGAGGTGCCGCCCTTCGTGATCCGCGCCGAGACCAACGCGGGCGAGGATCTGCGCCTGAAGTACCGCTACCTCGACCTGCGCCGCGAGCCCCTGACGCGCACGCTCGTGCTGCGCTCGACCCTCACGCGCCTGATCCGCGAGTACCTGTACCGGCACGATTTCCTCGAGGTCGAGACGCCCATCCTCATGAAGAGCACGCCCGAGGGCGCGCGCGACTACCTGGTGCCCTCCCGCGTCCATCCCGGCAAGTTCTACGCCCTGCCGCAGTCGCCCCAGACCTTCAAGCAGCTCTGCATGATCGCGGGGCTCGACCGCTACTGCCAGATCGCGCGCTGCTTCCGCGACGAAGACCTGCGCGCCGATCGCCAGCCCGAGTTCACCCAGGTCGACCTCGAGATGAGCTTCATCCAGCCCGAGGACATCTACCTGCTCATCGAGGGGCTGATGGCCGAGGTCGTGAAGGAGGCGCGCGGCGTCGACATCCCGCGGCCCTTCCTGCGCATGACGTGGAAGGACGCCATGGAGGGCTACGGCATCGACCGGCCCGACCTGCGCTTCGGCATGAAGTTCGTCGACCTGGCGCCGGCCCTCGCGGCCAGCACGTTTGCGCCCTTCCAGGCGGCCCAGGCCGGCCCGGGCAACGTCATCCGCGGCCTGAAGGCCGACGGAGCCGCCGAGTTCTCGCGCAAGGATCTCGAGGCCGTCGAGGCGCAGGCCAAGGTCTACGGCTCCAAGGGCATCACGTGGTTCCGCGTGAAGGGCGGCGAGCTCCAGTCCAACATCCGGAAGTTCCTGACCGACGCCGAGTGCGCGGCCGTCACCGCGGCGCTGGACCTGAAGGAGGGCGATCTCGGCATCGCCGTGGCGGGCGAGTATCGCCAGGCCCTCACGGCCCTCGGCGCCGTGCGCCTGTACCTGGGCGACAAGCTGGGCCTGCGCGACCCGAACGCCATGAAGTTCCTGTGGGTCGTCGACTTCCCCATGTTCGAGTACAGCGACGAAGAGCAGCGCCTGATGGCGGTGCACCACCCGTTCACGGCCCCGCGCCCCGAAGACGTCGCGCTGCTCGACACCGACCCCGCCAAGGCCCTGGCGCTGGCCTACGACGTGGTCATGAACGGTATCGAGCTCGGCGGCGGGTCCATCCGCATCCACCAGACCGACGTGCAGGCCAAGGTGTTCGACATCCTCGGCATCACGAAGGAGGAGCAGGACTCCCGCTTCGGCTTCTTCCTCGAGGCGCTGAAGTTCGGCACGCCGCCCCACGGCGGGCTGGCCCTGGGCCTCGACCGCGTGGTCATGCTGCTGGCCGGGGCCGACTCGATCCGCGACGTGATCGCGTTCCCCAAGACCGCCAGCGCCGCCGACCTCATGAGCAACTCGCCCACGCCCGTGTCCGACGACCAGCTGGGCGAGCTGCACATCAAAGTAAGGTAAGGCGCTGCTCGTTGCGCCCTCCGGGCACCCGTACGAACGAAAACGGTTGCCCTGGCCCCGGTTCCGTGGTATCTGGCCGCGTCTCGAAGTGGAGGACAGCATGGGTCGTGGAGCTACGTCGTTGAAGATGCGTCGCCGTGCGGCGCAGGCGAAGAAGAAGGCGCACCTGCTCCGCAAGCGGCAGGGTCGCTAGGGACACCCCGTCCCTCCGATAGCGGTTTCCGTTGCACGCCGGGGCCCGATCCGGCCAGAATGGTGTACCTGAACCGTAGGGGCGCTGCTTGCCGCGCCCCTCTACGAGGGGGTCCCCATGGCCCATAGCGAGCCCGGCTGCATCTTCTGCAAGATCGTCCGTCGCGAGATCCCCGCCGAGGTCGTGTACGAGACCGAGCGCGTGCTCGCGTTCAAGGACATCCACCCCATCGCGCCCGTCCACGTCCTGGTCGTGCCCAAGCGGCACGTGTCCACGCTGAACGACGTCGACTCCGACAACCTGGCCGACGTGGCGGCGCTGCTCGAGGCGGCCAAGCCGGTCGCCGCGGCGATGGGGGTCCACGACGAAGGCTACCGCGTCTTCTTCAACGTGGGGCGCGGTGCCGGGCAGGAGGTCCTGCACGTGCACATGCACGTGGTGGCCCGCGCGTCGCTCGCGACGGTCGTGAAGGGCATCGCCGGGAAGTGACGGCAATGACCCCTTCGTGCCGCGTTCCCGGCGGGCGCGATGAATCGCGCCCCTACGGTCGCACCCCTCCGCTGGTCGGCGTCTCGGGCGGCATCGGCTCGGGCAAGAGCACGGTGGCCCGCCTGTTCGCCGCGCACGGGGTGCCCACGCTCGACACCGACGTCATCTACCGCGACCTGCTGGCCTCGGACCTCGAGCTGGCCGCGGGCATTGCCGAGCTCTTCGGCCGTGACGTGCTCGACGCCGCGGGGCGGGTCGACCGTGCCGCGCTGCGCCGGCGCCTGGCCGATGATCCCGCGGGCTTCGAGCCGCTCGAAACCCTGGCCCACCCGCTCGTCATGGCCGAGGTCCCGCGCCGGGCGGCGTTGGCGCGTACCTGCGCCGCCTTCGTGCTGGTCGAGGTGCCGCTGCTGTTCGAGGCCGGGCTCGAGGGGGGCTTCGCCGCCACGGTCTACGTGACGGCGCCGCTCGAGGAGCGCTACCTGCGGATTCGCGATACGCGCGGGTTGCCGCGCGCCGACTTCGACGCCATCGCGCGGCGGCAGATTTCGCCCGACGTGGCGGCGGCGCGCGCCGACCTGGTGCTGGCCAACGACGGCGACGAGGCGCAGCTCGAGGATCGCGTGAAGGCCGCGCTCGGCCGGCTCATTCTCCTGGTGTCCCGTCGCGCCACCAGGTGACGAAGTCGCTGGTGCAGCTGCGCTGCCCTTCGGCGTCGATGACCGCCAGACGGAACCCGTAGTAGCCGGCGGTCCGGGCCTCGAAGAGCATCACGGCGTCGTCGCCCGAGGTCTCGGCGACCAACGCGCCCCCGTTGCCCTCGGGCTCGTCGAACGACCACTCCCATTCCGTCACGGTGGAGCCGAGCGCCCGGCTGAGGCGCCCGTCGAGGCGCAGCTGGATGACGCCGTCGTCGAGCCCGCGCGACGTCAGCGTGATCAGCGGGGAGGGGCAGGCCGAGGCGCGCTGTACCAGGAAGGCGTGCCACAGGGTGGGCGACGGCGGCCCCTCGGGGGGCAGCTCGAGCAGTTGCCGCGCCAGGCCCACGTGCGCCACGCGATCGGCCGCGGCCTCGCCGAGGGGTACGGTCTCACCCGCGGCCGCGTAGGCCGGGCTGGCCGAGGCCGCCAGGCGCAGCGTGGCGGGCGCGACGGTGCAGCCATCGCCGGCCGGCACGGCGGCGCAGTCGGAGAGCAGGTTCGCGAGATCGAGCAGGGGGCACCCGCCCACCGAGCGGCACACGGCCATGAAGGGCGGCCCCGTGAGCGGTCCGTCGTAGGCGAAGAACAGCGGCCCGCCGGCGGCGTCGGCGATCGACAGCGCCGACGAGCCCACGTCGTCGAAGTAGGTCGAAATCGTCACCACCTGGTCGTCCCCCACGGGAAGCAGCAGATCCTGGGGCAGGTGGTACGTGAGCGACTGCGGCTTCTTGCGTATCGCGTCGAAGATCTCCAGCAACCCGTACCGGATCGACGCCGCGGGGTTCGCGTCGCGCGTGTTGGCCAGCACGCGGACGTCCGTGTAGCGGTGCACCCCATAGCCCTTTTCGGTGACGCCCAGCGCCACGCCTTCTCCGGGTCCCGACGGGCAGTCGGCGCCGGCCAGCAGGCAGTGTCCCCCGGCGCACGTGAGGGGTGGAAGGCAGGCCGGCCCCAGGCCGTCGCAGGCACCGAACACGGCCAGGCGCACGGGGCGTGACTCGCCCGGCGCCACGCAGGCGTCGCCACCCAGGGGGGCCACGCCGAAGCGCAGGGCGTACAAGCCCTCGGCACCCGGCTGCACGCGCCCGTGCAGCAGGCCGCTGGCGGGGTCGAGCACGATGCCGGCCGGCAGCGACCCTTCGGCCACCCACCACGAGAGCGACACGTCGGGGTAGGCGTCGAGCTGCAAGGGCGCCAGGTAGGCCTCGCCCACGCGCACGCCCGGCAGGTAGTCGATGCGCACGACCAGGGGCACGGGCGTGGGGCAGGGTGGCGCCACGTCGGGATCGTGCACGTCGGGGGGAGCCGGGCTGTCGGCGATCGCGTCGGGCCCCGCGTCGACGGGCTCGAGCGGCGCGTTCTGGAACCCTCCGCAGGCCACGGCGACCAGGGCCGCGACCCAGGCGAGGCGGGTCATGGCGCGGTCCCGGAGGCCCCGGCCGCGCGGCGGCGGTCGCGCCAGGCCTTCCACTGCTCGGGGGTGGCGGGGCCGGCGCCCGGCAGCAGCGCGGCCAGGGTGGTGGCGGCGGCCCGCCGGATGCCGGGGAGGGGGTCGTCGAGGGCCGCGGCCACGACGTCGACCGTGCCGGCGTCGCCCAGCACGGCCAGGGCGTCGAGGGCCTCGCGGCGCGTGTAGTAGTCGGGGTGCGCGAGCAGGCGAGCGATGGGGACGGCCTGCTCGTGGGCCTCGACCACGCGCGCGGCGTGCACCACGAAGCGCAGCATGGGCCAGGCGGCGACGGCTTCGAGGCTGCCCGGCGTGCTCCCTTCGGCGGCGGCGCGGGCCAGGTGGGCCCACAGGGGCGCCAGGTCGACCGGGCGCCCCAGCTGGGCCAGGGCGGCGCGCGCACCGGCCTCCACGGCCAGGGTGGCGCCACCGCCGCCGGCGGCGAGCACGGCCTCGAGGTCGGGCACGGCCTCGCCGGCCTTCAGGTCGCCCAGCGCGAACGCGGCGGTGGCGCGATCGAGCCAGCGCCCGGTCCGCAGCGCCGCGCGCAGGCACGCCACGGCGTCGGGCCCGCCCAGGCGTCCGAGCGCCGCCAGCAGCCGCGAGCGGTAGTACCGGTCGGCGTCGGGCGCCGTGCTCGTGTACAGCGCGCACGCGGCGGCCGCGTAGGTCGGCCCCAGGGCCACCAGGCGATCCTCGGGGGCGCACCCGTTCAGCAGGTTGCAGCGTTGGCGGTCGGCGAAGTCGCGCACCAGGTCGGCGGGCAGGGTCGCGGGCGCCGCGGGCGCAGGGAGCGGTGACGCCGCCTCGGCGGCGGGCGGCTGCGGGGCGCGTGCACACCCGGCGACGATCGCCACCATCACGAGCCAGGTCGAACCCGCCGATCGCCGCACGCCCCGGACCTCCCCCCGTGTACCCACGCGCGCGCCGCGACTTGCCGTCGGGGCACGCGTGACTATAGTGTAGGGCGGATCGCGCACGACGGGAATGATGTACTTCCTCCTGCTCATCGGCGTCCTCATCACGGTTCACGAGTTCGGGCACTTCCTGTTGGCGCGACTGATGGGCGTGCGCGTGCTCAAGTTCTCGATCGGCTTCGGGCCCAAGCTGGTGTCGTTCCGGCGGGGTTTCACCGAGTACAAGATCGCGCTCCTGCCCTTCGGCGGCTACGTCAAGATGGAGGGCGACGACCCTTCGCAAGAGATCGCCCCCGACCTGCGCTCGGTCAGCTTCCTGACGGCGCCCATGTGGCGGCGCATGCTGATCGTGCTGGCCGGCCCCGGCTTCAACTTCCTCTTGCCGCTGTTCGTGCTCTTCCCGCTGTTCCTCGGCCGCACCCAGGTCGACCCGTCCATCGTCGGTCGCGTCCAACCCGGCGGCCCCGCCTGGGAAGCCGGCATCCGGCCCGGTGATCGCGTCACCCGCGTCGGCGACGAGCCGGTCGACACCTGGTACGAGCTGGTCGAGGCCGTGTCGAAGCGCCCCGGCAAGCCGACCCACGTGCGCGTGGTCCGCGACGGTCACGAGCGCGTGGCCTTCGTCGACGTGCGCGCCGAGAACGTGCCCTACATCCGCGGCTTCTACGAGGCCGTGGAGGGCCGCATCGACGTGACCAACGTGTTCTCCGAGCCGCGCGTGTACGTGCGAGCCGGGTCCCCCGCCGCGGCCGCCGGCCTGCGCACGGGTGATCGCGTGCGCGCCGTCGACGGTCGCCCGGTGCGCGTATGGGAAGACGTGGCCCCGCGCCTGGCCGAGCCCAGCCGCACCGCCCTGCGCGTCGAGGCGCTGCGCCCGCGCACCGGGCTGGTCGACGCCCTGCCGTCCGAGCAGCGCGAGCGGGGCGCGGCCTTCCTCGAAGACGTGTTGGCCAGTTGGGTGGGCCGCCTGGTCACCCCGGAGTGGGCCGAGACCGTCCAGGCCGACGTGCAGCGCCAGGGCGACACCGATTGGGGCCTGGCCTCGGCCGAGTTCGCCCTGTCGTACGTCGAGCCCGGCACGCTGGCCGCCGACAAGCTGGGGCTCCGGCGCGGCGACTTCCTGGTCAGCCTCGACGGGCGCGAGCCCGGCATGTGGATGCTCCTGCAGCGCACCCTGTTCGAGGGCGTCGCCGACGAGCACACGCTGGTCGTCGAGCGCGACGGGCAGCGAACCGAGCAGCGGTTCCGCCTCGAGCGCCAGGTCGTGAAGGGCGAGTTCAACCTCGACGACGAGCGCGTGGTGTTCGGCGCGGTGGGGCGCGAGTCCTACGCGTCGTCGACCCCCGAGCCCAACCGGCACCTGGTCTCGTACGCCGTGCAACGCACGCTCGACGAGACCGGTCGCATCTTCCGCATCACCATCTACGGCATCGGCGGCCTGTTGACCGGCTCGGTGCCCCTGAAGGAGATGGGCGGCCCCATCCTCATCGCCCAGGTGGCCAGCAAGACCTCCGAGGAGGGCTGGGCCTACTTCTTCAACATGCTGGTCTGGATCAGCATCAACCTGGGCCTCATCAACCTGCTGCCCATCCCGATCCTCGACGGCGGGCACATCCTGGTGTTCGCCGTCGAGCTCGTGCGGCGCAAGCCCTTGGGGCTCCGTGCGCGGCAGGTGGTGGCCTACGTCGGCCTCGCGATGATCCTGCTGCTCACCGTGCTCGTGTTCACGAACGACATCCTCCGCAACTGGGACAGCATCCGTGGCTTCTTCCGCGTCTGACGCCCCCCTGCGGGGCCTGGTGTGCTCGGTCGACACGGCCACCGAGATCCTCGCGGTGGCCCTGCTTCGCGACGGGCAGGTGCGCGGTCGCCGGCAGGCCGATCAGAGCATCGGCTCCCAGGCGCGCGAGCTGCTGCCCATGATCACCGATCTGCTGCGCGTCGAAGGCGCCGAGCTTGCCGAGGTGACCGGTTGGGTCGTGTCGCGCGGCCCGGGCTCGTTCACGGGCATCCGCATCGGCCTGTCGACGGTGCGCGCCCTGGCCTGGGCCCGTGGCGTCCCCGTCTACGGCGCCTGCACGCTCGACGCGCTGGCCTGCGGCGCCAGGCTGCCCGGCGGCGCCCCGGCGCTGGTGCTGCTCGACGCCCGCAAGGCCGAGGTGTACGCCGCCGCGTACGTGGGTGGCCCCGACGGCCCCCTGCCGGTGGGACCGCCGCGGCTGGTGAAGCCCGAGCGCGCCGCCACCCTGCTCCCCGCGGGCGACCAGCCCGTGATGGTGCTGGGTCGTGGCCTGCGCCGGTACCGCGACGCCGTGGTGGGGGGGCTGGCCGGCCGCCCGCGGGTCGAGCTCGACGAGCCCTTCGACCTGCCCGACGCGGTCTGCCTGGCCCAGGCCGTAGCCCTGCGTGGCCAGGGCGAAGCCGGGGACGATCCCCTCGACCCCATCTACCTTCGGAAGCCCGAAGCCGAAGAAAAATGGGAAGCGGCCCGCGCCGCCGCCGCATCCGAGGCTTCCGCGCGTTGACAAGTCCGCGTCGGTCGCTGTACCTTACGCCGGTTTTCCCGGGAGGGTCCGCCATGGACGATCGCAAAGAGCTCCTCGAGTCGTTGCGCAAAGAGCACCGCGAGCTCGATCGCAAGATCGAGGAGATGACCCATCGCCCCTACCTCCTGCCCGACGAGGAGGTCGACATCCGCCGCATGAAGAAGCAGAAGCTCGCCAAGAAGGATCAGATCGTCCGGCTCGAGCGCGAGCTGGGTGAACCCCGCTGATTACCCGGGCCCGCTCCCCCGCTCTTCGTTTGCGCCCACCCGCACCCTTCGCTACAATCAATCGGACGTAACCGGCTCGCCGAGGTGGTGATGCGCGCTTCGCCCGTCCGTTGGATCACCCTGGCGTCCCTGGCTCTCGGCCTCGGCCTGATCGGCGTCGGCTGCAGCGGCGCCTCGAGCGACAATGATACCACCGGCTGGACGTTCGACGACGTCCACGACACGGTCGACGCCGCCGAGGGCCTCTCGGGCGACAGCCACGGCAAGCCCGATCTGCCCACCCTGCACGACGGCGAGGAGCCCACCTGCGAGCTCTTCTACCTGAACGACGCCGACGTGCCGGTCGCGGTCTCGATCAACAGCGTCCAGCAGTTCACGGTCAAGGTCATCGACTACGCCACCAACAGCGTGGCCGTCGACTTCCCCGTCACCTTCACCCTCGAGCCCGGGCCCGACGAGCTCAACCTGCAGGAGGGGCAGAAGGCCGGCGAGCTCACCACCTCGATCTCGGTCACCAACGAAGAGGGCGAGGCCAAGATCACCTTCAAGGCCGGCAACGTAGTCGACCAGGAGTACCTGATCACGGCCTGGGCCGACTGCGGCGAGCCCATCCAGCAGAAGGTCTACGTCACCGACGTGCCGACGGGCGACCTCGAGATCACGCTGAAGAACGGGTCGGCCGACCCGCAGACCGGCACGGTGGCTCTGGTCTTCAACACCATCGAGGTCACCCTGCTGCCGGGCGGAGCCACCGGCTACGCCTGCGACGATCTGCACCCCACGCAGGCCATCGAGGCCAACGCCATCCTCGGCCAGTTCACGGTCGGCTCGATCTCGAACACCGTGAAGTTCGAGCACCTGGCCGCCACGGGCCTGACGAACGTCGAGTACACGGTATACGCCACGGCCAAGGGCCCCAACGGCCACCTGGCGGGCTCCGGCTGCACCGAGAACATCACCATCGTCGCCGAGAAGCTCAACAAGCGGAACCTGGTCCTGAACATCCTGCAGCTGAACCCCACCGGCACCTACGCGGTGGTGAACGAGTTCGACTTCACCGACGCCATCCCGGGCCAGGTCGGCGAGATCATCACCCTGGTGACCGACCTGTTCTACGACCCGGGCACCTTCCTGTTCGACATGGTCATCAAGGTCATCAAGATGTACTTCGGCGAGATCTGGGGCACCATCGCCGAGACCATCATCAACCCCTTCAAGAACTACCTGTCGCAGCTCATCACCGACTGGTTCCTGAACCACTCGCCCGACTGGATGCAGTGCTTCTTCGTGGTGGGGCAGGACCTCACCCAGATCGTGCGGCGCGCCGAGCTGATCGGCGACCTGAAGCTGTACAAGGTGTACGGCGACACGGTGAACGGCGAGGAGGAGTGGCACGGCATCAACATCAACTGGGCCCTCGGCTGCCAGCAGCAGGGGCCCTGCGCCGGCGTCAACTTCCAGTTCATCCAGGATCTCTGCGAGTACGACCCGGCCAAGGACAAGTGCGTGTGCCCGCTCGACATCACGCAGCTGTCCGACTTCCCCGGCGATGTCGTGGCGGGCAACTTCAACGCCTTCATCTCCGACTTCGACCAGCTGCTCATCCAGCAGCACCCGGTCAACATCAACTACGGCAAGCTCATCCTGTGGATCCTGAACGACCTGATCATCAAGTACGCGACCAACGGGCAGTACGACAGCATCGAGGACCTGCTGAAGTCGTTCATCGACTGCCAGTCGATCGCCAACGGCATGATCGGCGACCTGCTCTCGAACCTGGGCATCACCTCGCAGCAACTGCAGGACTTCTGCGACGGGGCGGTGGGCATCCTCATCAACCCCCTCGAAGAGGTGGTGGGGGCGCTGCACTTCACGTCCAAGCTGTTCATCAACGGCGGGTGCACGCTGCTCGACCAGACCGACGACCTGATCGTCGACAAGCTCATCAACGGCTACTGGATCGGCGCGATGGAGATCGAGGGCCAGATGGGCTCCGAGTTCAAGGGCACCTGGAGCGGCACCCGCAAGGTGCTCCCGTAGTCGACCGTCCTCCGCGCCCCACGCTTTACAGCGCCCCACCGGCTGGGGTACATTCAAAAAAAGCTGTGACCGACCGGAGGGACGAGATGGCCGAGCCCTTCCACATCCTCATCATCGAGGACAACATCGACGATGAGTTCATGATCCGGCGCGCCTTCCAGAAGGCGCACATCGTGAACGAGATCAAGTGCGTGCGCGACGGCGAGGAGGCCCTCGACTACCTCTTGAAGCGCGGCCCGTTCGCCGAGGCCCAGCACGCCATGCCCGGGCTCGTGCTGCTCGACCTGAACCTGCCCAAGGTGACGGGCAAGGAGTTCCTGGCGGCCATCACCGACCACGAGCCGCTGAAGGACCTGCCCATCGTGGTGCTCTCGGTCTCCGACAGCACCGAGGACATCCTCGACTGCTACGACTCGGGGGTCTACGCGTACCTGAAGAAGCCCCTGAAGCCCGAGAACATCCTCGACTTCATCATGAGCGAGAAGTTCTTCGGCATCTACCTGGTGGCCGCCGCCTCGGTCGCCTGACGCCTGGGAGCCCGCCCCGCACATGGAGCTCACGTTGGCCCTCTTGGCCGCCCTCGTCGGCGGCGCCATGGTGTTCCTGAGCTTCCCCACCTTCGACCTGTATCCGCTGGCCTGGATCGCGTACGCGCCGCTGCTCGTGCTGGTCGAGCGCGGGTCGGCGAAGCGCGCGTTCTGGCTGGGCTGGCTATCCGGCACCGTGACCAACGCGGGCGGCTTCTACTGGATCGGCACGATGCTGCAGGAGTTCGGGCACCTGCACCCCGTGGTCGCGTGGCCGGTGGCCGGGTTGCTCTTCGCCTACCAGGGGCTCGTGCCCGCGCTGTGGCTGGGCCTGGGGCGCGCCGTCACGTCGCGCCTGCCGTCGCTGTCCATCGTGCTCGTGTACCCGGTGGTGTTCGTCACGTTCGAGTTCCTGGTGCCCTTCCTGTTCCCGTGGTACCTGGCCAACGGGCAGTACCGCTTCCTGCCCTTCCTGCAGGCGGCCGACCTCGGCGGCGTGCCGTTGCTCACCTGGATGCTCGTGCTCCTGAACGCGGGCGTGGCGCGGCTGGGGCTGTGGCTGTTCGAGAAGGGTGCCCCGCTGCCGGGGCGTGCGCTGGCCGTGCCGGTGCTGGTGTGGGCCGCGGCGCTGCTCTATGGCGTGGTGCGCATCGAGCAGGTCGACGGCCTGGTGCAGACGGCCCCGAAGCTCAAGGTGGGCATGGTCGAGGCCAACATCGGCATCTGGGAGAAGGAGGCCCGCACCCTGGCGCCCGAGGAGCGCGTGCGCACGTTGTACAAGAACCTGATGGCGCACCAGCGGCTCAGCGTCGAGGCCCAGGACGCCGGCGCCGAGCTGATCGTGTGGCCCGAGTCGTCGTACCTGCCCTTCGGCGCGCCGTGGGTCAAGGTGAGCGATCGCTTCTTCCTGGCGGCGGGCAAGGGGCTCGAGGTGCTGTCCCGCGGGCCCACCGAGCCGTGGATCCGCGAGTCGCAGGACGACGTGCGCGCCGGGCTGCCGGGCGACGGGCACGACCTGGTGCTGCGCGGCATCTGGGGCCCGCGCGACGACGACCTGGTGCTGGTCGGCGACGGCGGCGTGGTCGTGCGCTTCGACGGCACCACCTGGCGGCGCTTGAAGACGGGGCTCGCCGAGGATCTGCGGGGCGTGTCGGGCTCCCGTGTGCGCGGGGCGGTGGCGGTCGGCAGCCACGGCGGCGTGTACGCGCTCGAGGCCGAGGGCGTGCGCGCGCTGCACGAGCCCGTCGGAAGGGCCTTGAACGGCATCGGGCACGTGTCGGGCGACACGCTCGTGGCCGTGGGCGACGGCGGGACGGTGCTGCGCGTCGACGGCGACGGTGTCACCCGCGAAGAGGCGCCCACCGACGCCGACCTGCTGGCGGTCGACCCGCCGTGGGCCGTGGGGCGCGGGGGCGTGGTGCTGCACCGGCGCGGCAAGGGCTCGTGGCAGCGCGTCGACACGCCGACCGACGCGGCGCTTCACGGTGTGCGCGAGCTCGGCGACGGCTCGGCGTTGGCGGTGGGCGAGGGCGGGGTGGCGCTGCGACTGCGGGCGTCGGGCGTGCAGCGGCTGAGCCCGCCCACCGAGCGAACGCTGCGGGCGGTGGCGGTCTATGACGACACGGCGGTGGTGGTGGGCGATCGGGGGCTGGTGCTCTCGTACCGCGCGCGCAGCGGCGAGTGGTCCCGCGAGCAGGTGCCCTTCGAGGCGAACCTCTACGCGGTGCGCGGGCTGTCGCCGTTCCCCGTCACCTTCCTGCCGCGCAACGTGCGTTGGCTGCACCAGAGCAACGTGGCCCTTCCGGCCGACTCCGACGACCCGTGGCAGGCGGTCGAGGCCTATCGCCAGGCACCCCCCGCCGATCGCGACACCGTGCAGCGCGGCTTCGACCGCCCGGTCATGCTGGGTGTCGTGACCCGCGACGAGGTCACGGGCGACTTCTACAACACGTCGATCCTGCTGTCCGAGGCGGGGCGCGTCGAGGGCAGGTACGACAAGAACCACCTGCTGCTCTTCGGCGAGTACCTGCCGCTGGCCGACCGCTTTCCCATCCTGCGCGAGTGGATCCCCGAGGCGGGGCGCTTCACGCCGGGCACCACCGTCGAGGTCATGCCGCTCGGCGAGCACCGCATCGGCGCGCTCATCTGCTACGAGGACCTGAGCCCCTCGTTCACGCGCAAGCTGGCGGGCAAGCGCCCGAACCTGTTGATCAACACGACCAACGACGCCTGGTTCGGCAAGACCACCGAGCCGTACCAGCACCTGGTCCTGGCGCTGTTCCGCTCCATCGAGACGCGCCTGTACCTGCTGCGCTCGACCAACACCGGCGTCAGCGCCGTCATCGATCCGGCGGGGCGCCTGGTCGCCGCCAGCGACCTCGATCAGCCCGAGACCGTGGTCGAGCAGGTGGCGTGGATGGAGGGCGGCACGGTGTACCAGTCCCTCGGCGACTGGTTCGCGTGGGGGGCGGTGGGGCTGTCGGGGCTGTTCCTGCTCGGCGCCCTGGTGAAGGGCGGGGGCGGCCAAAAGGGTGGTGGGCGCGGCCGCAAGCGTGCGTCCGGCAAGAAGCCTTGACCCCCTACCGGGCGTACTGTAGAAAATCTCTCGCGGCCACGGATCGGACCACGATGAAGCACGAGACCTCCGAGACCTACGTCACCACGAAGCTCGACGCGGTCATCAACTGGGCGCGCAAGTACTCGCTGTTCCAGTACCCCTTCGTCACCGCCTGCTGCGCCATGGAGTACATGGCCGTGAACGCCTCGCACTACGACATGTCGCGCTTCGGCGCCGAGGTGCCGCGCTTCAGCCCGCGCCAGTCCGATCTCCTGTGGGTGGTCGGCACCATCACGCACAAGCAGGCGCCGTTCCTGCGGACCGTGTACGACCAGATGATGGACCCCAAGTGGGTCATCGCGTTCGGCGCCTGCGCGTCCTCCGGCGGCTTCTACGACAACTACGCGACCGTGCCGGGCATCGACCACATCCTCCCGGTCGACGTCTACATCCCCGGATGCCCCCCGCGTCCCGAGGCCGTGCTCGACGGGCTCATGCTGCTGCAGGACAAGATCCAGAAGAGTCGCGCCGAGATCGTCTGAAATCGACGTGCAAAAATTTGCGCTCCCCTCGGAGCGCGTTTATCATCGTGGTTACCGGGCAGCTCCCCTGAAGGAGGAGGCCATGAACGAACGTCGCCACGAGACCAGTCACCAGCGCACCGCCATCGCCACGCTCGACGTCGCGACGCTGCGGCGCGCCTTCGCCGAGGGCCGCACCTCGCAGCAGGAAGAGCTCGTGCTCCGCCTACGCTACGGCGTGGGCGAGCCATCCGACGCCGTCCTGCCGAGCAAGGCCATGGGACGCGAAGAGTTGCGAGCCAAGCTGGCCTTCTTCGAGGCCGAGCTGCTCGCGACCGATGACGACACCGCCGGCCCCACGCCGAACCGCGATCGCATCGTCGACGCCCTCAAGCGCCTCAGCTGACGCCGCCGTCGCGCCGGTGCTCCCCAGGAACGCCGTCCTGATCCTCGCCGCGCTGGTCCTCGCGACCGGCTGTCGGGGCGCAGGTGCGTCCACCGAGCGCTCGAACGCGGCCGAGCTGGGGGCGTTGCGTCCCCCTGAGCGCATCGTGTCGCTGGCGCCGAACATGACCGAGATCCTGTTCGCCCTCGGGCAGGGGGATCGCGTCGTGGGCGTCACGCGCTTCTGCAACTTCCCCCCCGAGGCCGCCACGCGCGAGAAGGTGGGCGGCTACACCGACATCAGCCTCGAGAAGGTGCTGTCGCTGGCTCCCGACCTGGTGGTCGTGCCCACGGGGCCCGGCGCCGCGGCGGCCGAGCGGGCGCTGGAGCGGGCCCGCGTGCCCGTCTACTGGTCCCGCGTCGACGGCATCGACGACACCCTGCGTGCCCTGCGGGAGCTGGGCGCCCTCCTGGGCGTTCGCGAGCGGGGCCAGGTCCTGGCCGCCGACCTGGCGAGCGAGATCGCCACGGTCGTGCCTCCGGCGGGGCCGCGGCCGCGCGTGCTGGTGTTGGTGGGCGCGCACCCGCTGGTGGCGGCCGGCCCCGGCACCTACCTCGACGAGCTCGTGCGGCGCGCGGGCGGCGACAACGTGGTCACCTCGAACCCCGGTTCGTTCGCGACGTTGTCCGAGGAGGCCGTGAGCCAGCTGGCGCCGGGCGTGATCCTGGACCTGGCCATGGCGGGCGAGCGCCTGCCGGCCACGCTGCTGGCGCGCTGGCGGGCTGGGGGCGTGCGCGTGGT
>Ga0172370_10000440_pt1 | contig 64674 bp, 59 predicted proteins | sample LakKiv5m_FD_114538 | JGI IMG/M metagenome (GOLD analysis project Ga0172370, IMG submission 114538) | Freshwater microbial communities from Kabuno Bay, South-Kivu, Congo - kab_022012_11.5m | ecosystem: Environmental > Aquatic > Freshwater > Lake | place: Democratic Republic of the Congo... | reverse complement strand
TGCCCCGCCGAGTCCAAATTAGTTTTCAGGATTTTCGTCAAAAAATGTTCGAACTTCGTCCAAAAAACACCGCCAAGACACCATCAAAAGATGGTGTTTTTTTACGACCAACACACCCGGCGGCCTACGGCCGTCCGCCCCTCTCTTGATAGAGGGGAAACTATTCTGCATTCTGCAATTTGAAATTAATACCTCTTCGACTCTTTTATAATCTTCACTGCCGCGTCCACAGTGTCCACAATTTGATAAAGTTCATCATCTTCATCATCAATAGTTTCCACATCATGCACCATGGTTTTTTTAATAAACATGTGCAAAGGTTCCCAATATTTGTGGTCAAACAAAATTATTGGCACTTTTTCCATTTTCTTGGTTTCGAGCAATGTTAGAACCTCGAACAATTGATGCAAGGTACCAAAACCACCTGGGTAAAAAACAAAACCTTTAGAAGGCGCGGTAATAATCAGCTTGCGGTTAAAAGGAAACTGAAAGCCGATTGATTTATTTAAATAAGGATTCACACGCTCTTTATAACCGTAGCGCATATTAATGCCAATAGACTGTCCACCGTTTTCAAACGCGCCCTTATTGGCCGCTTCCATAGTACCCGGACCACCGCCCGTAACCACCGCATATTTTGACTCGGACAATTTTTTACCCAGCTCATAAGCTGCTTCATAATAATAATCGCTTGCCAAAATATTCTTGGTACCCAAAACTGTCACATCATCTACCAACCCGGTAAGAAAATCAAAACCTTCCACCAGTTCTGCCATGATACGAAAAATTTTCCAATCCAGTTTTCCTGATAACTGAAAACTTTGCGGTGATAAATCAAAACCATTGTGCTTTTCCGGCGCGTTTTTAATAATTTCATAAACTTCTGCCGCCGTATCTACCACGTGCCAATTTTTAATTTCTTTTTCGGAAATGGCTCCTATTTTAACTGCCTTTTCTTGTAAAAAATTTAACAGAGGCTCCCAATATTTTTTGCCCACCAAAATTATGGGCGCGCGCTCCATTTTATTTAATTCCATCAAATCAACCACTTCAAAAAATTCATCCATAGTGCCAAAACCCCCAGGAAAATAGACATAAGCATTGGCCGGTGAAGTAAGCATTACTTTGCGCGTAAAAAAATAATAAAAAGCCGTAGATTTGGTAACATAGGGGTTAATGCGTTGTTCAAACGGCAACTGAATATTAAGTCCTACAGAATTGCCGCCTGCTTCAAACGCCCCGCGATTGCCCGCTTCCATAATGCCCGGACCGCCGCCAGTAATGGTGGTAAAGCCATTTTCTGCCAACAACTTTCCCAGGTCGCGCGCCGTTTTGTAGTACTCATTATCTTCTTCAAAACGCGCCGAGCCCAAAATAGTTACTTCTTTTTCCAACTTGGACAAAAATTGATATCCTTCCACAAATTCGGCCATAATACGAAAAATCCGCCAAGTATCGCGGTAATCGCCAATGGTGTTAATTTGGTAGGCAAAGTCTTTTTTACTGCCTTCGACGGATTTTTTTATTTCTTCAGGACGCATAATGATAATTTTAAATTTTTAATTTAAAATTTTGAAACAATCTATAATGTTTCAATGTTTAAAACATTCAAAATTCTTGAATTCAAAATTGTTTAAAAATTCAAAATTCAAAATTCGAAATTATATTAATGACGCCAACTGCAAAACCTTCTCCTCTGCCATCCTCGGCCCAATCACCTGCAACCCCACTGGCAAGCCCTTTTTGGTTTTACCAGCTGGTACAGAAATTGCCGGCACACCTGCCACCGAAGCTGGCGAAACAAATACATCTGCCAAGTACATAGCCAGCACATCATCTTTTTTCTCGCCGATTTTAAAAGCCGGAAACGGCGACGTAGGGGTAATTAATAAATCAACTTCTGCAAACACTTTTTGGAAATCTTGAATAATTAAAGTGCGCACCTTTTGCGCTTTACGATAATACGCATCATAATAACCGGCAGAAAGCGCGTAAGTGCCAATCATAATGCGACGTTTTACTTCTTCGGGAAAACCAGCTTCCCGCGACGCCGCATAAACATTATATAAATCTTTGGCTTTGGAGCGAACACCGTAACGAATGCCATCCATCCTCCCCAAATTAGAACTATCTTCAGAGGGCACTACTATATAATAAACGGGAATGGCATATTTGGTCATTGGCAAACTTACCGGCGCAATTTGGCAATTTGGCAATTTGGCAATTTGTTTTATTTTTTTCTCCACAATTTCCTTTGTTTCATTATCCATTCCTGCTAATTCAAAATACTCTTTCGGCACGCCAATTCGTAATTTCTTACTTAAAGAACTTAGCAACTTAGTAAACTTAGGTTCTGGATCAACTAATGTCGTGGCATCTAATTCATCATGTCCGGCCATAATTTCTTCCACAATCGCCGCATCTTCTACTGTTTTAGTCATTGGTCCTACAGTATCAAGTGACGATGCCATGGGCATAATACCATAGCGTGAATTGCGTCCGTAACTTGGGCGGAGCCCAACAATACCGCAAAGTGAGGCTGGCTGGCGAATAGAACCACCAGTATCTTCACCAATACCAAAAATACACATATTGTCGGCCACTGCCGCAGCTGTGCCACCGGATGAACCACCTGCTACTCTTTTTAAATCATAAGGATTTTTTACTGGCCCGTACATGGAATTTTCATTAGAAGCGCCATGACCAAATGAATCGCAATTGGTTTTGCCAATTAACACCGCACCTTGCTCACGAATTTTTTTAATTACCGTGGCATCAAACGCTGGAACATAATTATCCAAAATTTTAGCTGCTGCAGTGGAACGAGAATCTTTAGTGCAAATAGCATCTTTCACACAAAACGGGATACCGGTTAATATTTGTTGCTTGCGCTGAGCAATGCCGAAGCGTTTTCCACTAATAATTTCGTCGGCCTTTTTTGCTTCTGCCAATGCTTTGTCTGCAAAAACCGAAATAAACGCATTTAAATCTTTATTGCGTTTTTTTATTTGCTTTAAACAGGCCTCAGTTAATTCAACAGAGGAAAAATCTTTTTTCTTCAGGCCGTCATGGGCTTCGCGAATTGTAAGATTGTTTAATTGCATAATTTGCTAAAAACACAGATGACGCAGATGACTATGCAGATGACACAGACAACTCAGATACGATGTTAAATCTGCATGGTCTGCGTCATCTGCATAGCAATCTGCATATTCTGTGTTTTAAGTTTCTTGTTCAAACACCGCTTTAACTTTTAAAAGTTTACCCATTTTTTCTGGAAAACTATTTATTAACTTTTGTTTAATTTCTTCGCTGGCTTCTTGCACTTTATCTTCACGAACAACATCTTCCAAACCTGTTACTTGGCAAGTTTCTTCTACACCCTCAGTATTTACTTCATTTAACATTTCTATGTAATCCAAAACTACTGACAGCTGTTTGGCATACAGTTTTTTTTCTTTTTCAGTCAATTCAAGTCTGGCGAGTGTGGCAATTTGTTGGATTTGTTCAGGAGTAAGCGTAGTCATAATAAATTAATTCTACACTATTTTAGTGATACTTGCAAACCAAACCCCGAAATTATTCGGGGTTCTTTTTACTTTCTACTTTTTACTCTCTACTTTAATTCAAACGTCACCGACACTGTGGCCGAAACATCTTTTTCTTTAGTGCTTAAATCATACGCTCCATAATCGGAAACATCCAAAGAATTTACCGGCAAAATTTGCACCACTCCGGTTTTAACATTCAACGGTTTCCCCACAACAGAACCCGAACCTTTGGCAATGGCATCGGCCCGTACTTTGGCATCAGCCGTGGCTTCGGCAAACAATTCCGGCCGCAGATCATTTATTTTAGTATACAAATATTCGGTATTTTGATAATCTGGCACCACGCCCAAGTTTAATAAGTCTTTGGTCTGCGCCGCCAATTTTTCTATTTTTTCTACTTCTCCACTCTGCACATTTAAACTTTGCACCACATTGTAGCCAATAATATTTTGGCTCTGGCCATAGTTTGGCAATTGTTCATAAATGGAATTTATCTGCACTGGTAAAAAAGTTATGGTTTTCTCATCCAAACCTAAACTTTTTACATAATTGACTAATTTATTCTTAGCATCAGCTGAATTGTTCAATATATCTTTTAAATTTGTTGTGCCCGCACGCAAAGTAAACGAAGTGCTCCACTTGGCTAGATCTGCATTCACAGTTTTTTTCACCGAACCAGTTACGGTTAACCCTTGATTTTGTCCGCGTGCACCCATTTCATAGCCGTGAATAAATAAGCCGACCACTATCGCCACTGACAATATGCCTACTGCCAGTAAAATTGTTTTTTTGTCCATAAAATAATAGTTAAAATTTAACCATGCAACAATTCCAAAAACTCTTTCTCTTTAATCACCCTCACGCCAAGATCCACTGCTTTTTGATATTTACTCCCCGGTTCACTACCAACTACCACATAACTCGTCTTTTTAGAAACCGATTCGCTCATTTCTCCACCAAGCGCGCGGATTTTCTTTTTCGCCTCGTCGCGGCTCATACTTTCCAAACTTCCGGTTAATACAAAAATTTGTCCACTCAATCGTTGTTTTGTAACTTGTAACTTGTAACTTGTAACTTGTACGCCGTTTTTTTGAAGTTCTTCAACTAATTTCTGATTATCTTTATCACTAAACCACTCAAATATTGATTCGGCGACGCGTGGTCCCACATCATTCACCTCTTGCAAATCTTCTAACGACGCTGACATTAATTTTTGTAAAGTTCCATAATGTTGCGCCAATCTAATCGCTGTTTCTTCACCTACGTGGCGAATACCAAGTGCATAAATAAAACGATTGAGTGGTTGAATCTTGGCTTTGACTATTGCCTCAATCAAATTATCCGCAGATTTTTCCGCAAAACGTTCTAGCGGTTCTAAATCACCTTTGGTTAAAGTAAATAAATCTGCAGGATTTTTTATCAGACCTTCATTCATTAATTGCTCTACAATCTTTTCTCCCAAACCGTCTATGTCAAACGCATCTTTGGACACAAAGTGTCTTATTCGTTCTATCTCCTGCGCGAAACATTTTTTATTTGTACATACAAGCGCGACACCTTCTTCCTGGCCTTTTGTACATTGTATCTTGTAACTTGTAACTTGACTACCACAGATTGGACAAACTTTTGGCTCTCTAACACTTTTCTCAGATCCATCACGTAGTCTATCCAACACCCTCACCACCTTAGGTATAATATCCCCTGCTTTTTCAACTATTACATAATCCCCAACCTTCACTCCCAAACGCCTTATTTCGTCAAAATTATGCAGTGTAGCGTGCGTTACCGTGGTACCCGCCAGTTTTACCGGTTCCATATGTGCGACCGGCGTAAGAGCTCCGGTGCGGCCTACCTGCACGTAGATGTCTTTTAACCTGGTCTTGCCTTGTTCTGCGGGAAATTTGTAAGCAATGGCCCAACGTGGGGCTTTACCCGTAAAGCCGAGTGCGTCTTGATATTTTTTCTGGTTGACTTTTATTACAATGCCATCAATCCAAAATTCAAATTTTTTTCTCTGCTCTCCTACCCACTTATAAAAAGCAAAAATCTCTCCCAAAGTTTTACAAACTTTCCAATGTTTGTCTGTGAGAAAACCAAGCTTATCCAATGTCGTCAATTCGTCGGCTTGGGTGTCAAGACTATAGACGATAGACGATAGACTATAGTCCGATATGTCGTATGCCGTAAGTGATAATTTACGTTCGCGCACAATCGCCGGATCTAATTGACGAATGGTTCCTGCCGCTGCATTCCTTGGGTTTGCAAAGACCGGCTCATTATTTTTTTTGCGCTCTAAATTTAATTTTTCTAACATTTTTGCTCCCAACCACACCTCACCCTCGGCGACCAATGTTATACCAACCCCCCCCTCGCCCCCCCCCAGGGGTGCACCATTCAACAACGCCCCCTTTGAGGGGGGTTGGGGGGGTGTTGGCCACTTCAACCGCAATGGCACACTATGAATCGTTTTAATATTATTCGTCACATCTTCTCCCACTTTGCCATCGCCACGAGTCGCGGCGGTTTTCAATAATCCATTTTCATAAGTTAAAACCATGTGCAAACCGTCAATTTTTAATTCACAGCAATAATCCAAATCTTTTGGCCGGCTCCCCAATTCTTTTTCCAAAATTTTTAAATTTCTTTCTTCCCAATCTTTTACTTCTTCCTCACCAAACGCATCATTAAAAGACCACTGTTGTACAGTGTGGGTAATTTTCTCAAATTTTTCCAAAGGCTTGCCCGCTACTCTTTGCGTTGGCGAATCTGGCGTTATTAATTCCGGATGCTGTTCTTCAATCTTTCGCAGTTCATCCATCATGCCTTCGTACATCGCGTCCGTCACCTCTGGATCATTTAACACATGATAACGATAACGCAGGTCGTCGATTTGTGCGCGGAGTTTTTGAATTTTGATGTTCAGATTATTATTCAACATAATCAAAATCTATTGTCACTTACCATTTTTTCTCTAAGAACTCCTGGGGTAAATTTTTCTTCTCTAGTTTTGATTTCTTTAGAAAAATCAACAATTTCTAAGGTCAACTTACCACCAGTATTTTTTTCAAGCAAATCCTTAATTAATCCTAAAAGTTTTATTTTTTCTCTTTTTTTCTCCTCCTCTGCTTCTAAATAAAAATCAGCAGTTTCTTCATCAGTTCCACCCTTGGCTTTTAATTCATTCATTTTTCTAATATAAGATTCGTCTTTATAAATTGCATAGGTAATTTTTGCCACATCTTCCAAAGATAAGCCACCCAAAACATGGGCTTCAACATACATGTTGTGAATATGAGTCAAATTATGTTCTTGTAAATAAACTTCCATTATTGATTTAACTAATTGCGCGCCTCTTTCATCTAATTTTCTAGAATCAAAATTATCCCATTTTCGCAATAACCAATCAGGCATCACTTCCCCTACCACATCTTTGGCGCTCATCGAATCACCTTCAAAATATTCCACATCTTTTGCTTTGTCTTTTGTTAATTCAATCACACCATGGCCATAGGCGGGGGCCGGTCCAATAATTTCATCATAACCATTATCACTCCCCATGGCTGCAACCACAAACGGTTGATCATATCCAAGTTTAGCTTCTCCGTCTACTCTTCTTTCTGTATAATGTCTCACTTTCCGACCATTTATCTCATCTCGTCGTTTATCTGGCAATTCGTGATAGGTTTTATATCTACCTTCTTTAACAAAACGCGATAAAGCTCTTCTTTCAATATTAATAGTCACTCGATTAGTATTTCGTACTTTTTCAAATTCAACCAAAACTTTACTGCTTAATTCATTGGCAGCTTTACCCTTAATTACCACCATCTCAAATAAAAAATAATCCAAAGAAATTAAAGCATTTCCAAACAAACCTTCTTCCGCTTCTTGTGTTGCTTCTGGAAGTAATTCGGTTTTCATTTCATCTAATACTGCCACATAATTTTCCACTCTCTGTTTAAATTCGTCAAAAGAAATTTTTTCTTGTAAAACAAGGGTATCAAAAACTCTAGCCAATTCTTCTTGATTGTCTCTATCAACTAAATTTAAAATTTCCTTAGCAAATCTTCCTCTAAGTTCCTGTCTTCTTACTTCAAAAAAAGCTTCATCCATAATTTAAAATAGGAATGGCAAACGCAAGTTTGCCCATTTTACCAAGCGAACTTGCGTTCGCTACTCCTTAACAAATATCTTAATTTTAATATTTTAATATTTAAATTTTATTAATTTAAAATTTAAAATTTTTCTCTGTTTCAATGTATTAATACACTAATACAAAAATTATACAATATTTTGGATTTGTTTATAGATATTTTTAATCGTGGCCTCCAGATTATTATTCTCTACAACTTCAAAATTTTTTAAATAAAAATCTTTTAGAAATTCCACAAAAAGTCTTTCAATATCTTTTTTTAACATTTTGGTTTGGGCATTTCTTTGAGAATTTCGTGCTTGTAAGGTTTTTTTATTTGCCAGCAATAAAAATTTATTTTTTGATTTAAACTCTTTAAAAATCTTTTGCCAATTTTCGTTATTCATTAACACGCCCTCGATAATAACCGTGTAGCCAGATTTTAAATAACTTTGCGTTAACTGAATAATATTTTTTGTGCAAAGATCCCACTGTTCTCTACCGATTTTGCCATTGCTATAATCAAAACCAGAGGCAACAAAATGTTTCACCCGATCAATATCAAGTCTCACGCTTTTTTTAAATTTTTTACACAGCTCTTTGGCAACCGCAGTCTTCCCTACTGCCGATGGGCCAGTAATAATGATTAGATTCTGTTTTTTCATAATTTGCGATTTCTAGATTCCTGCCTTCGCAGGAATGACAATTACAATTTTATAACTTTCAACTTTATAACTTTATAAACTATCGCAACAACCCCAAATACCACCCAACAACTTCATTTCCCCACCACATCGCTACCAAAGTCCCAATTACCAAGAATGTACCAAACGGTATAGCGCTATTAAAATTTTTCTTTTTAATTAATAACAAAATTATTCCCACAACCGCACCCCACACATAAGCAATGAACAAAGCCAAAATCGTATTTTGCCAACCCAAAATTACGCCCATTAAAACGCCGAGACGAATGTCTCCCCCGCCAATCCATTTACCCCGGGAAATTAAATATTGTGCCAAAAAAAATCCGCCACCAATTACCCCACCGATTAGCATATCTTTAATAAACAACCAACCTGCTAAACTATTAAATAAAAACACCAGAACAGCCAAAGGCCAGATACTTAAATCTAAAATTTCTTGGTATTTAAAATCATAAAGAAAAATAAAAGCTAAAACGAAAATAATTAACCATTGGCCAAACATTCTAAATAAAGATTGTATTTCATTGGGCAAAACTAAAGCTGGAATTAAAAACAAAATTCCCAAAGCTAATTCTACAAGCGGATATTGCCAAGAAATTTTTTGCTGGCAATTACGACATTTGGCTTTTAAAATAAAAAAACTCAAAACTGGCACATTATCATACCACTTGATTTCTCTTTGGCACTGGGGACATTCTGACCGTAACCACAGAGATTTTTTATTGTGTAAACGATAAACTAGAGCATTTAAAAAAGAACCAAAACACAGGCCGAGGATGAAGACGGTGAGATAAAAAATATAATCCATAATAGAGATATTATAGCAAAATCAATGACAATATACAACATACATGGAAAAATATACAATTCATATTTTAGTACAGGTATTTTTATTGTCCTGTATATTTTTGTGTGTATTTTGTATGTTGTCTTGTATATCATTCCATGTATATTGTATTTTGTATAAAATAAAACACCTCCTTTTTAAAAGAGGTGTTTAGTCGCGAATTCACGATTTTGTTTAATCAGCAATACCTGAGGGTGAAGCTGTGATACCACCAGTCAAATTGTTCACTGTACTTTCTAAAGTTGCGGCAATAGTATAAGTACTGCCATCAGCTGAAGTATAAGCATAGGAATTTGAACCTGGATCAACTGGTACTGGATTTAGAAAGGCATTGGCGCAATTAGCAGTAGTAAAACCAGTGGCTGCATTTAAACAAGCATAGTTGGTTGAACCCAAAGTTATGGCTGTTGCAGCTGTTGGATAAGCAGCTTTTTCTGCATAATACATTTCCAAACCATTCTGAACCGAGCGCAAGTCTGACAAACGCTTGGCATCACGCGCTTTTTGGCGAGCTGAACCCAAAGCCACTACAGCCAAAGTTGACAATAAGCCAATAATGGCAATAACCACCAAGAGTTCGATCAAAGTAAAACCTTTTTTATTCATGTTTTCACCCCCTTCCGATTGAGAATATCCATAAATAAATCACTCATTATTAATTATGTACGAAATACGAAAGCTACGAAATATACGAAAGACAATTGGATATTTTCGTAATTTTCGCAGTTTTCGTATTTCGTACATCACAAACTGATTAGATTTTCAAAACTTCTCTTACCTTTTCAACCACTTCCGATGGCTTAAAATGAGCCTTGATAAGATAATCTACAGCACCCATTTCCAAACCCTTTTCCACATCATCTTTTTGCCCCAAATTGGTTAACAAAATTACCGGAATGTCTTTTACAGTAGCCTCGGCTTTTAATTTGTTTAAAACCGTAAAACCATCCGTTTTCGGAAGCAAAATGTCTAATAATATAAGCTGAGGCTTTTTCTTTAAAGCTTCTTTCAAGCCCTGCTCGCCATTATCGGCAGCAATAATATTAAAACCCTCCATAGTAAACTTTGTTTTATAAATATTGGCCAAAAAAACATCATCCTCCACTATCAAAATATTTATTTTGCTGTTATCATTTTTCTTTGATGACATAATTACGATTAATGTTAAATTGATAAATGGCTAAATGGTTTAATAATACCTCCAAAATACCTCCAACAATTTAACAATTTAGCAGTTTAACAATCTTGTCAGCTAATGAATATTATTATACATCAAATGCGCAAAAAAGTACAAAATGGCGACAAACTACTTCACAATATTACGCAAAGCCAGGCCAATGGCCACAGACATGCGCGGCCCTACCTCGGCCAAGGTGCTTTTCAGCCCATCTTGATAAACCACGCGCGCCCAGGGATCGCCTACAAATACTTTCATAGGAAATTTGGCGGCTATATGTTCTTTAATAAAAGGAATCACCGCGCAACCGCCGGTTAAAACAATTTTTTCTGGTCGTTTGCCCACATTACCGCTTTGATTTAAATACAAATCAAAACCATATTCAATTTCTTTAATAATTGGCTCTAAAACCGGTTCAAAAATTTCTGCTTTCAAACTTCCGGACAAATGCTCCAAATCATGCTTTACTTGCTGTGCTTGTTCCTTTTTTTCTAAACCCAAATTGGCCAGCAAAATTTTGTCAATTAAATCTCCGCCAATATTAATACTACGGTGCGTGAGTGGCAAACTTTGGTCAATAATGAAAAAATTGGTGCGCTCGGCGCCCATGTCTACGACCATAGAAGTGGCATTGTCGCGCCCCACTAATGAGCGTTCTATGGCAAAAGCCTCGGTTTCCAATTCTTGCAATTCCAACCCGGCCCGGCTAAAAATACTGCTATAAAATTTTACCAAAGCGCGGGGCGCGGCCGTAACCAAAATTCTTAAATACTTTTTTTGCTTATCATTTTCACTTTCCGGAATTTTCTGAAACACCACCTGCATTTCTTCTATGGGACGCGATAACATTTTCTTAAGTTCTGCCATTACCATATGTTCTATTTCTTTGTCATCCACTTTTGGCAAAGTAACAATGGCGTGAAAAATATAAGAAACCGGCAGGCTGGCTGTGGCGCGCTTGGTGCTTACTTTGGCCGCTTTTAACAGTTGTTTTAACAAATCCGCGTAGCGGTCTACGCGCGGATCAGAAAATTCCAATGGTTCGTTTTCTTTTTTCTTTTTAATTTGCTTGGTTAAAGCCGGATTGTCTTCCAATACCAAATCAGCGGCAGTTTTCTCTGCATCGGCTTGCAAGTGAATATCCAAGGATTCGTCATCAATGCCATAAGTCCACAATTGTGGCCGGCCCTTGGTGCGGCGCAATTCTACCAATTTTATTCCGTGCGCGCCAATATCAACACCTAAATATGATTCAGTCTTGGAAAAAAGTGACATAAACGAAAGTTTGTAAAGTTATAAAGTTTATAAAGTTATAAAGTACGAAAATAAAAATGGTTCGTAACTTTATGAACTTTATAACTTTCAACTTTATGAACTTATGTTATTATACCACACTTTTACAAATCTGGCTAAGATATCCACAATATAACAATTTCAGATTTCAAATTGCAAATTTCAAAATACCAATTCGCCATTCTGCAATTTGCATTCTGAAATTTGCAATTTTCTTTACACTCCTCCCCTTTTCTTATATAATATCCTCAATTAAACAACAAAGCCTATGCTAAAATTATTTAACACTCTTACCCACAAAAAAGAAAACTTTAAGCCCGTCTCCGCCAAGGCTACGCCGGGCAAGCTTCCGACAAAAAAACTAAACGAAGTAGGTTTATACACCTGCGGCCCAACAGTTTATAATTACGCGCATATTGGCAATTTGCGTACTTATGTTTTTGAAGATATTTTAAAACGGGTGCTGAATTATGATGGCTATAAGATAAAACATGTAATGAATATTACCGACGTAGGGCATCTAACTTCTGACGCGGATGAAGGTGAGGACAAAATGGAAAAAGGCGCACGACGCGAAGGTAAGAGTGCTTGGGATATTGCCAAATTTTATACTAAAATTTTTAAAACTAATTTAAAAGATTTGAATATTGAAGAACCGGATATCTGGTGCAAAGCCACAGATCATATTAAAGAACAAATTAGTTTGGTAAAAGCTTTAACTAAAAAAGGCTATACTTATGAAACCTCGGATGGCATTTATTTTAACACTACCAAAGTAAAGGACTATGGCAAGCTGGCTGGTTTGAAAAAACAAAAACTGCAAGCTGGTGCGCGTGTGGAAATGGGCGAGAAAAAAAATCCCCATGATTTTGCTTTGTGGAAGTTTTCCCCTGCCGGGGAAAAAAGGCAGATGGAGTGGAAAGTTTTTGGAAAAATGGGGTTCCCGGGCTGGCATATTGAATGCTCGGCCATGAGTATGAAATATTTGGGTAAACAATTTGATATTCATTGCGGTGGCATAGACCATATCCCAGTGCATCACACCAATGAAATTGCCCAATCTGAGGCGGCCACTGGCAAAAAACCCTGGGTAAAATATTGGTTGCACGGGGAATTTTTGAATATGGCAAACCCTTCGACTGGCGCTCAGGGTAAAATGGCTAAATCTGGTGAGAACTTTATAACTTTACAAACTTTAAAAACCCGGGACTTCATTCCCCTTGCCTATCGTTATTTATTATTACAAACTCATTACCGCAAGCAGTTGACGTTTAGTTGGGAAGCACTCCAAGCTGCGAATAATGGACTACAACATCTTTATGATGAGGCACACAAGTTACAAGTTACAAGATATAAGTTACAAAAAAGTCTTAAAACTTATAACTTGAAACTTGAAACTCAATTTAGCAATGCCATCAACGACGACCTAAATACCCCCAAAGCATTGTCGATTGTTTGGGAAGCGATTAATAATAAAAAAATTGATTACAAAACTTTGTTAAAATTTGACGAAGTGCTTGGCCTTGGCCTTAAAACATTAAAACATAAAAACATAAAAACAAGCGTGACGGACAAGGTCCAGAAACACCTGGACGCCCGTGCTAAGGCTCGTCAAGAAAAAAACTGGGCTGAGTCTGACCGTTTGCGTGAGGAAATTAAAAAACTTGGATACACAGTAGAAGATACAGCAGAGGGGCAGAAAGTTTCTTAAACTCGAATTAAAAATCGGTAGATAAAAAACAAACCACCCAGCATATTGCAAGGTGGTTTTTAAATTTAGAACACATCCTGGGGTCGTTCGAAGCTGGCGGTTGCCAGACCCTCGAACGACCCCTCCTCCCTGCCACGGCGTCCTCCTACGCCGCGAGCTTCTCGACGAGATGGGGCCGGTGGACGCGCACGATGTCCAACGCCTCCCTCCGCACCGCCTGGTCGGCGTGACGGAAGTGGGTGTTGAACATCGCGACGACGTTCAGATCCACCCACACCCTGTTCTCGGCCAGACCACGCAGAACCTCCAACTGCTGAGCCATGGGGAACCCCCTCTTTTTCATCCAAAAACAAGTTGGACACCAGTTTAGCTAATTTTGGCATTTTTGTCAAGTTATCAACACCTTTTGCTCTAAAAATAGCCGAGAGCAGGATTTTCTGGTATAATTGTGAATAGTTAAAAGTTATAAAGTTCATAAAGTTGTGAATTGTGTTTTTATATTTAGGTGTCATCTTATTCGCACTTTATAACTTTAAAACTTTATAACTTTACAAACTTCAATTATGAATACAAAAACAAATATTCCAGAGGAAAAAATGTCTGCAACAGAATACAATAATAAACCTTTAGAATCTCAACGCCAACCAAGTGTTGAAACCCCTGCTCCTACACCTGAAGCAGGTTTTGAGGTAGCTGAACCAGGGCAAACAGAGAACAAAGAAGGTGAGAAATTTTTAGAACAAGCCATTGACGGCCTAACCAAAAAACTGCGTGGCAGTAAACCCAAACCCAGCAAAATTCCTCAGGTAAAGGACGAGATTACCCTGCAAATTGAAAAGGTAATGGAAGAAGGTCTGGGAGATGCTTTTAAAGAACTCACTCCCATTCAAAAACAAGAATTCAAAATTAAAGGCGAAGAAACAGCCTGGGAAATTAGAAATTTGCTACGTGGCGCTCATTTGCAAGTAAAAAAGATTGTGCGCCTAATTTTGGCGTGGCTAAAAATGTTGCCCGGCATTAACCGCTTTTTCTTAGAACAAGAAGCTAAAATTAAAACCGATAAAATTATAGCGCTGAAAGAGATTAATAAATATAGATAGTACATTTTGGATGTATTCTAATTTACGAATTTTGATCCGAATATAGCGAATAACGAATCTACGAATGTATTTGTAAATTCGGACATTTGTAGATTCGGATAAATATTCGTAAATTCGGATACACATACTCAATTATGTTTTTCCTCTTCCAAATAGACTTCGTCGACCCACAACAATACGTTTACTCCACTACAGATTCTTTGAGCAATAATCCCATTATTTGGGGAATACTGTTCGCAATTTTTGCAGCGGCTTTTATTACTGCCGCGCTCTATATTTTGCGTGCTTTTTTTCATTTACAAACTAAGGAAAGCAAAGCTTTTCATCGCGTAGTTTTGCAAATCTTAGTGCCTAAAGAAAAAAAATCTGAAGGCGCTGGACAAAGTAATTCACACACCGAAGATCGTTTGGAACAAATTCGCGAAGAAATAGGCATTACCGAAACCATTTTTGCTTCTATTGCCGGGTTGCGCGCCCAACGTGGCTTAATGAATTGGTTGCGTGGCCGCACCGACACCCTGGCTTTTGAAGTAGTCTCTCATGAAGGCCTAATTAAATTTTATGTTGCTACCACCCACAAAATGCAAATGTTTATTGAACAGCAAATACATTCGCAATTCCCTTATGCCGAAATTTCGGAAATTACTGATTATAATATTTTTACTCCCAAGAGCACTATTTTAGCCGCCCACTTGCGCGACAAGCAAAAACATATCTTTCCTTTTAAGACTTACAAAAAAATTGACTCCGATCCCTTATTGCCCCTACTAAACGTGATGGCTCGGGTGCGTGAAAATAATAGCAGTTTGGCTATTCAATACGTAGTGCGCTCGGCCCACCGCAAGTGGCGCCGCAAAGGAGTAAAAATTGTGCGCGCCGTAAGAAAAGGCGAAAAATTTGAAGCTGTGGCTCATCGCAATTTCTTTTGGTATAACTTTGTTAAGCTTTTTAAAGAGTTCGGCAAAACTTTTGAAAAAGAAAAAAATAAAAATCAGGAAAAACCACATTACCAACTATCGCCCATGGAAGAAGAAATGATTAAGGGTATTGAAGAAAAAATGAGCAAGGGCGGCATGGATGTAAATATTCGTCTTTTAAGCGCTTCGGATAATTCTGAGGTAGCACAAATGAATTTGGACAATTTGATTAATGCTTTTAGCCAATACAATCTTTATCGGTATGGCAATGAATTTTATGCCGCAGTACCGCGCCGACAAGCCCATATTATTCAAGATTTTATTTATCGCATTTATGATGAGCATTGCCGCCTAATTTTTAACACCGAAGAAATGGCCGGCCTCTGGCACCTGCCCCTGCACTCTACCGAGGCTCCCAGCATTCAATGGCTTTCTGCCCGCAAAGCACCACCACCCTCCAATTTACCCAAGGAGGGTTTGCTCTTGGGTCATGTGGATTATCGCGGACAGGATATTAAAGTGTTTATGAAGGAAGCAGACCGTCGACGTCATTTATATGTAATTGGCAAATCCGGCGGTGGCAAGTCTGTGTTTATTGAAAGTTTGGCCATTCAGGATATTAAAAATGGTAAAGGCGTGGCAGTTATTGATCCACATGGCGATTTTGTAGAATATGTTTTAGAACACATTCCCAAAGAGCGCGCCGATGATGTAATTGTCTTTAATCCCTCAGACATGGACCGACCCATGGGTTTGAATATGTTGGAAGCCAAAAATGAAGACCAAAAAGATTTTGCAGTGCAAGAAATGATTGCTATTTTTTACAAACTCTTTCCACCAGAAATGATTGGCCCCATGTTTGAACACAATATGCGCAATGTTATGCTAACGCTGATGGCAGACATTAACGACCCCGGAACGGTAATTGATATCCCGCGCATGTTTACTGATGATGATTACGTAAAAATATATTTAAAAAGAGTTAAAGACCCGGTAGTGCGCGCTTTTTGGGAAAAAGAAATGGCCAAAACTTCAGACTTTCACAAATCAGAAATGCTGGGCTATTTAATTTCCAAAGTCGGCCGTTTTGTGGGCAATGAAATGATGCGCAATATTATGGGCCAACAGCATTCCAGTTTTGATTTTCGCGATGTAATGGACAAAGGCAAAATTTTGCTGGTCAATTTGGCCAAAGGCACCACAGGCGAAGTGAATGCCAAGCTCTTGGGTATGATTATTGTAGCCAAATTGCAAATGGCTGCCATGGGGCGCGCCGAATTGCCCGAAGATCAGCGTAAAGATTTTTATTTATACATCGACGAGTTCCAAAACTTTGTCACCGATTCCATTGCTACCATCTTATCTGAAGCGCGCAAATACCGCTTAGACTTGGTTATTGCCCACCAATACTTGGGACAATTGATGGATGAAAAAGGTAAATCTACCATTAAAGATGCGGTCTTGGGCAATGCTGGCACTATTTGCTGTTTGCGTATTGGGCCAGAAGATTCAGAAATGTTGGCCAAAGAATTTGCCCCTACTTTTGGTGCTTATGATTTGTTAAATGTTGAACAATATACGGCTTATACCAAGCTTTTAATTGATAATACGGCAGCCAAACCCTTTAATATGAAACTCTACCCCCCGGTTAAAGGCAACCGCGAACTGGCAGGAGCTATTAAAGAATTATCGCGCTTAAAATTTGGCCGCGATCGCGCCATTGTAGAAGCAGAAATTATGGAACGCACCAAGCTTGACCAAGGTTCTGGCAAGAGTAAGGATGATATGATTGAAGCCTCATTATAATAATACCAATATACTAATTTATGCCAATAATACTATTATTGACGTGATTAGTATTATTGGTACTGGATTCGTATATTAGCATTATAAATCAATATAAAAACAAAAATCTATGAACACCCTCAACGACCTTCTCTCTCAAAAAGCCTCAGACTTGTTTGCTGTTGACGATTTACCAAATATTACCAGCGAAGAGCCTAAGCCAGTGGAAAATACCACCAACAATAACAGCTTTGATATTCCCAAGCTTAAGACTTTAATTTTTGAGGTCAAAGACAAATTGGATAGCATTTTGCGAGTATTGGATGGCCAGCACGTTGAAATTTTAAAAAAACAATTTCCAGACGCAGAAATTGCCCAAGGTGGAGAAAGAATTATTGAAGGTGTGTTTAATGGCGAAAAAATGATTGGCGCTGACGGCAAAGATTATGCCATTCCAGTTAATTATGCCAGCAAATCAAAGTTGGTAGAAGGAGATATGCTAAAACTCACCATTACTAACAGCGGCTCATTTGTATTTAAGCAAATTGGGCCAATTGAACGCAAAACTTTGGTGGGTGAATTAGTGAGCACAGAAAACAACCAATTTGCGGTTTTGGCGGACAGTAAAACTTATAAAGTATTAACCGCTTCCATTACTTTTTATAAAGGCCAGCCAGGAGACGAAGTAATTATTATTGTACCACGCGATAGCGACAGCCAATGGGCCGCAGTCGATAATGTGATTAAAAACACCTAAACACAGAAAACATGAAAAGCACAAAAACATAAAAAAACCTCGTATTAAACGAGGTTTTATTATCCGTGTAATCCTTTGGCCGAAAGCCATCTGTGTAATCCGTGTTTATTTTACCTTCACTTGTGTCATCCGCTGTCTGTGGCCAATCACTCTTTTATAACGCACTTTATTTTTAAACTTTACCACACGCACTTTCTTGGTGCGGAATTGTTTTTCCACAGTTGCGGAAAAAGTAACACCTGCCAAATATGGGTTACCAATTTTAACATTTGAGCCATCATCCTCGGCGGTCAACAATACTTTGTCAAACACCACTTCTTGGCTAGCTTCAACAGTTAATTTTTCAATTTTTAAGGTGTCACCAGACTTAACTAAGTACTGTTTGCCACCGGTTTCTATTACTGCGAACATATTTTATATTATTAATAAATAACATGAGACGCTATTAGTCTACATCAAAAAACAATGAATGTCAAGAATAGTTATTAACAAAAACATTTTTCCACAAAAACACAGAAAGCACTCAGCTTCGCCTCAAAACACAAAAACATTCATTTCAAAGGCAACCGGGTGTTTTCTGTGCTTTCGTGCTTTCGTGTTTTCAGTGCTCAGGTGCTCAGGTGCTTCAGTGCTCAGGTGCTAAGGTGTTATATAGGTAACCCGATCCCCAATCTTCAACCCATTCTTCTCTGCCCAACCGGCTGGCAATTCCAAAATCAAATTTGCCGGCAAACGCGGATAATATCTGTTTAAAGTATCCTCAGTGGCATTGGGTTCTAATGGTAAATTGGGAGCAATATCCACCACCACTCCATTGTTAAACCAAACCACATCAATGGAAAACTTCATAGCCCGCATCACAATAGCATAATGGTCAGCGTAGGGATAGGGAAAAATCATACCCTGATATTCGCCCAAATTGTCACGCTTGCCCAAACCCCGATATTGATGATAAATGGTGTCTGCCACCAAAACCCGCAAAGTCTGGTCTTTTAATTTTACGGTCATTTCCGACCAATGATATTGCCGAAATTGCAAAATTATCGCGGTAAGCAAAATAACTGTCAGCAACACCCAATGCCAGGTTTTGATTTTCATATACTAATGGAATGATACTAATTATACCAATGCTATACTAATACCCTTCGGCAATGAACATTTGTATAGCATTAGTATAATTCGTACATCAGAATATTAGTATTACAAAAACAATAATCTTTCTAAATCAAGCCTCCCTTTTCCACGAAAACCACAATCCCAAACACAACATTAACACAAACAACATTATTAAAGCAACTAATTTTTGCTGGCTTTGTAAAAACAAAGTGGTAACGCCAAACAAAAACGAAATCAAATAAAACAGCCAGACTGTTTGCTTTTGTGATAAACCGCTTTGCAACAAGCGAAAATGCAAATGTTCGCTATCACCTTTATAAAACGGCCGGCCGGCCCTAATTCTCATAATTATTACCCGCCCCACGTCCAGCATAGGTACACCAATCACCAAGAGGGTGGTGGCAATTTTCCCGCCAGAAATTATGGCCAAACTGCCCAAAATAAATCCGGTAAACAAACTACCGCCCTCGCCCAAAAATATTTTAGCTGGATAAAAATTCCAAAATAAAAATCCCAGCATGACACCGGCAAATACAAAAGCCAGCAAAGCTACTTCAGGCTGTAACCACTTGTCTTGCAAACTCAAAAAACCAATCATTAAGGCGCCAATGCCAGTGACGCCAGAGACCAAGCCATCCAAACCATCCAAAAATTTAGTGGTAAACATCATGCCCATTAGCCAAACAAATACCAGCACATCGGCCAGGCTAATAAAATAAATAAATTTAAAATTTTCCAAGTTGATTATTCCACCCCAAGGGTTGGTAATTATTTGCGGTCCAATTTTAAAAAATACCAAGATCAAAGCCGCTAAAATGGAAAAAATAATTTGCACTCTGGGGCGCAAATTAAATTTGTCATCCAAAATTCCCCCACTTACCAAAATTAAACCGCCAATAAACAAAGCCGTCAAGTGCGACAAAGTAATCTCCTGCCCAAAGGCTTTAATAAAATACAAAAACCACGCCACAATAAAAAAACTGGCAAAAATTGCCAACCCTCCGCCCAATGGCACTTTGCGATGATGAATCTTGCGTCCCTCTGCTTTGGGCCAATCGATTATTTGTAATTTCTGCATCAGCTTGCGCACCAGTGGCGTAATTAATATGCACAAAACGCAAGCGAGGAGAAAATAAATTAAATACATAATAATTTCAAATTGCAAATTGCAGAATGCAGAATAGTTTCCCCTCTATCCAGAGGGGTGGACACGACTGCGGTAAGCAGGAGTGACGGGGTGTGTTTTAAACAACAGTTACACACCCCGTCTCTTCGCTTCGCTCAGAGTACGCCCCTCTATAGAGGGGAGACTCATCGGAGATTCTACAATTTAAATTTTAAAATTTACTCAATTTTCATCGTCAACCCCTCCCCCACTACCACCATATCTTTGCGCGCCAACTGATTTTGCAAAATTAATTCGGCCAACTGGCTTTCTACTTTGTCTTGAATAGCCCGACGCATAGGACGCGCGCCAAACTCCGGATCAAAACCCACGTCTGCCAGGGCTTCCAAAGCGCCGTCTTCCACTTTTAATTCTACCCCGCGTTTTTCTGCCAAATCTTTTGCCACTCTCTTTAACATTAAACCGGCAATTTTTTTAATTTCATACCGACTAAGGGGTTTAAATAAAACAATGCCATCAAAACGATTCAAAAATTCCGGCTTATAATATTTTTTTAGTTCTGTTCTAATCAATTGCTGGCGAATGGCTTCCAAGCCAATGCCATGCGTAACTTGTTCTTGCACAAAACTGGTGCCCGCATTAGAAGTGGCAATAATAATGGTATTGGTAAAATCAATCACCCGGCCCACACTGTCAGTAAGACGCCCGTCATCCAACACTTGCAAAAACAAAGTTAAAATATCGGGGTCAGCCTTTTCCAGCTCATCCAAGAGTACCAAGGAAAATGGTTTTTGTCTAACCGCTTCGGTGAGCATACCTGTACCCTGCTGTCCGGGCTGGCCGATTAAGCGATAAATACCAGACTTATCTTGGTATTCGCTCATATCCAAGCGCACCATATTTTTCTCGCCGCCAAAATAAACTTCAGCAATGGTTTTGGCCAGTTCGGTTTTACCCACGCCGGTTGGGCCCAAAAACAAAAAGCTGGCAATAGGTTTTTTCTCACTGCGAATTTCCACGCGCGCTCGGCGCAAGGCATCGGCAATTTGTTTTACTGCTTCGTCTTGCCCCACCACCCGATTATGCATCTCTTCTTCCAAACGCACCAATTTGTCAGCCTCATTTTCTGTTAAAGTAGTGGCCGGAATACCGGTTTTTTCTGCAATAATCGCACCCACATCATTGGCGCTTACCAATTGATTGTCACCGCGCGAATTGTGCACCAAACTTGCGGCTTCGGTCATAATATTAATGGCGCTGGAGGGCAAATTTTGATCATGCAAATATTTTATAGATAATTTTACGCATGCGGCAATCGCGTCATACGAAAAGAAAACATTATTTTTATATTCAATCAACCCGGCCTTTGACTCTAATACTTGAATGGCCTGATTTTCGGTCATTTCTTTTATTTCTACTCGCGAAAGCACTATGCCCAAAGCGCTATTTAAAATATGCTGGTTATAACCCTCGGGCGTGGATGTGGAAAAAGTTAAAAATTTGCCCGGTCCAAAAAATTCCGCCAAAGTGCCGGCCAAATCCAAACCCTGGCCACTAGCCGAATCAGTTAGGCCAATTACTTCATTAATATTTTTTACAAACAAAATAATATTCTTGGCGCGCGCCACTTCGTGCATTACGCGCAACAAGCGCTCGCGCGCTCCATTAACACTAACACCGGCCAAGAGTGCCGAAGTGGACAATTGCACCAAACGCTTGTCTTGCAAACGCGTTGGCACGTCATCTTCCACCATTTTTTGTGCCAGACCTTCAATAACGCTCATTTTGCCCACGCCGCGATTACCAGTAAGCACAATACTTTGCTGCCCGCCTTCAATAATGCGAAAAATCTCTTTAATTTCTTCCTCGCGCGCCACACAAGGAGCCAAATAGCCGTACTTGGCGGCCATGGTTATATCCTCGCTAAAACTGTTTAAATAAGGCGTTGCCACAGCGGTCATGGCGCGATCTAACCCATATTTACTGCGCCGGGCTGCGGCTTTTTTAAATTTAAAATACTGGCGCGACAAACGCGCTCTAATGCGCAACCACTCGGTCACATTATCCAATTTATCTTTATCAATATTATAATCATAAAGCAACTCTTGCACTGCCTCGCTTTGGCCCACAGCCCCGGAAAGCAATTCTGTAACATCTACCTGCTCCTGTCCTTTGGCATAAGCAATTTCATAAGCACAAAACAAAGTTTGTTTGGTGGCTTCGGCCATGACTGGCGCACTACTATCTTTGACTTTAACAAATAATGCCTGCAACTTTTTTTGCAAAACTGTTACTGGTATGCCCAAACGTAAAAAAACCGTGGCTACGCGCGTTGACTGCAAAAGCGCGTAAAATAATTCCAAGGGTGTTAGCTCAGCGCTCTGATTTTTGTCTGTCAACCAATAGGCCTGTTCCAAAATTTTACGCGCTTCTGGCGTAAAAACCGCTGAGATATCTTTGCATTTACCGCGCGAAGCTTTTAAAATTTCACGCCAATCTTGAATTACAGAGGAATCAGTATAATCCGGTCCAACAGCTTTTTTAAAATTTGCAACTTCCACTGCCTCGCCTTTATTTTGTCCGGCCAGCAAGCGGTAATAAAAATAACCCACAAAAATTAACGCCAGCCAAAACAGCCAGTTAAGATTATTCTTCCCCAGCCAAAAATTTATAGAAAAAATAAACGGTAGCCAGCCGCCAGCATTAATTTTTTCAAAAAATAAAAATAAAAATAAAACTGCTAAGCCACCGGCTAAAATTAGCCTAATATAGTTGAGAGCTCGCCGTCCGCGGTGCAAATTTAAATGATAGCGCGTTAAGGGCGCCCCCCAATATAAAAATTTTTTTCTAATCATTAACCCCATGCTCTTGCCGCGGCAAGTTGAACATTTGCTTAACCCAACACAACCTGTGCTATTGCAGGTTTGACAAGAAATGATGTTTAAGGGTGGGTTTTTGCTAAAAAGCATACTTACGGATTACTGATAACACTGATTTACTGATGACAATCACTATCCGTAAATCAGGATTATCTGTAATCCGTAAGTTAACTTATCAATGATTTAATTAGCATACAAATAATAAACACTGGCACTACAAGCCAAAGCAAAAATAGAAACAAAGCTAACAACAACCACATGAACAAAACTAAACCTCGACCAATCACATTGACCAAGCGCATAAAAAAGCTAATCAGCCGGCCCTGAAAATCACTTTGCCCAAACATGGGCACAAAAATATTTTTTAGCCACAACCCGGGCGCCAATACGGCATTGCCGTCTTGCAACAGTCGCCAACAAAATAAGCCGGCGCGTCCAGCGCCTGCCGTATACCACCAAATGGGAAAATAAAAAAAATCAAGCAAAAACTCTAAAGCTAAACGTTGTAATGCTAATACCCACATAAAACTTACGGATTACGGATAACACTGATTTACGGATTAAGATATTAATAATCCGGATAAATCCAGATAATCCTGATTTACAGATACGAAAAAATCAGTAAATCAGGATTATCAGTAATCCGTAAGTTAATTATACCATAAAATCAAAAAACCCCCAATGGGGGCTTACACACCTAAGCACCTTAGCACACCAGCACCCTGTAAAGGAGACGTAGCCCCCCACAGGGCTTTTACGACTTTAGCACCTGGCCAATCACGTACTTAGGTGTTTGGGTGCTTAAGTGCTTAAGTGATTTATCGCATGGCCACGGCCGAACCAGTAAGCAAAGCATATTGCACATTGCCTGCCATTACCAAGTCTGTGCTTTTCAATCTCTCTTGTAAATTTTGCATTGAACTTTGTGAAGCAATTTCAAACTCCAATTTTTGATTATCTTGTTGTAGAGCCTGAATTTGTTTATTCAAATCTTTCATTACATAACCGGATGTGGAAGCAGTACTCAGTTGAGTAACATACAATACGCCAAAAAATCCCAAAACCGCCAAAAGCATTATTCGACAAGTGGTAGAAAAATACCAATGCTGAACTGCTAAATTCTTTTCCCGCATTGTGCGATAATTGGATGGATATGAAACCATATAAAAATATTAAATATTAATACTTACTGATACCCGGATAATCCTGATTTACTGATGACAATCACTATCCGTAAATCAGGATTATCAGTAATCCGTAAGTTATATTCTTTCAATAATTCTTAGTTTAGCTGATCTGGATGGTGGATTAGCTCGCCCTTCCTCTTCTGAACAAATAATCGGCTTTCTATTTACTAATTTAATTGTTTTCCCTTCTTGGCTCTTAAAATAATGCTTCACAATTCTGTCTTCCAATGAATGAAAAGTTATTACAGCCAAGCGCCCACCCGGTTTTAACACTTCAATCGCTTGAGGCAACACTTGTTCAACCACCTGCAATTCATTATTCACAGCAATTCTCAAGGCTTGAAAAACTTTTGTAGCTGGATGCAATCCGCCAACCCAGGGAATTTCTTTTTTTGATTTTAATTTCTCACGATAAACTTTTAAAACTGCCTCCACCAAATCGCCAACTGTTTCAAATTTTTTAACTTTTCTAACTTCTATAATTTCCTTCGCAATTTCTTTACTCAATTTCTCCTCAGCGTATTCGCGGAATATTTTCTCCAACTCACTCTCACTCAATTCATTCACCAATTCACTCGCTGTCTGGCTTTGGAAATAGGAAATTGGAAATTGGAAATTGCTTCCATATCTCATGTCCAACGGTTCGTTTAGATTCTGAAAACTAAAACCTCTCCCCCTTTCCTCAAACTGCGGTGTGGACCAACCCAAATCAATTAAAATCACCTCCACCGGGCCAAAATTATTTTCCTTAACAATATTGGTTAAATTTACAAAATTGTCTCTGACAAAAATTGTTTGTTTTTGAAAATTGTAAAGAAATTGTTTGACGCGCAAGATTGCTTCCGGATCTGCATCAATACCCAACAATTTTCCTGTGTTGCCAATTTTTTCTAAAATCTTTTCACTATGGCCGGCATCACCAAGGGTGCAGTCAATCACTCGCGCGCCAGCTTTGAGATTCAACCCCTCAATCGTTTCGTTAAGTAATACTGGTATATGCCTCATAATAATCACGTAACACGTAACACGTAACACGTAACACGTAACACGTAACAATCGCGATGATATGTGATACGTGATATGTGATACGTGAAAATTAAACTCCAAGTTCCGCCATTTGCTCTGCTATTTGATTACTCTTCGCCTCAGTGCGTTGTTTATATGCTTCCCACTTTTTCTGATCCCAAAGTTCTAACCGATTGTAAAGACCGGCTACAACAATATTTTTCTTGAGACCAGCAAAAGTGCGAAGATATTCTGGTAACATAATTCTGCCTTGTTTATCAATTTCCACATCCATGGCGCCGGCCAACATTAAACGCGCAAAAGCGCGGGTATTGGCTTGAGCAAAAGGCAAACTGGCCAACTTTTCCGCCAATTTTTGCCATTCATTTTTGGTATACAAAAATAAACAGCTATCTAACCCGCGGGTTACCACTGCGCCTTTATGCAAATCAGTACGGAATTTTTTTGGCACTGCTACTCTACCTTTTTCATCTAAGTTGTGATTGTATTCGCCTATGAACACAAAATTATGCTTAAAAAATAATTAGTAGACAAGCATTTTACTAATTCTTGCCCGGCGTAGTCCGCCGGGGGCGGACGAAGACGGGTCCCCACTTATCCCCACTTAATACCATTATACCCCACTTTTAAACAATTCACAACCCCTTGGCACCACAGTTATCCACAGTGCACCAAGAAGGTGCACTGCAAGCAACGTAAAGCTCCCTTCGGTCGCCACGCTGCGGGCAGTATAATAAGATTTAATGGGATATAAAAAAACCAACCCATAAGTTGGCTTTTTTGTTTGACAAAAATAAAAAAATTAATTAATCTGAATACAGAACAATCATGGGCATGGAGGGATCCATGACCTGTTGCGACACGCCGGGGCAAAACCCCAGCTGCGACATCACGAAGGAGCAGCCCTGCCCCTTCGTGGTACCGTCCTTGTCCGACGGTGGAAGCAGTGGCACGGTGGGCCACCCGGACAACTGCGTGTGCGACGCCTGCCTGGACGCCGCATACCCGGAGCTGCCGGAAGAGGCGCCTGTCTGGCCCTGCGCCCCACCGGGCACAGGTCTGCTACCAGGGGAAGTCTGCCGCCTACGGTGCGGCGACTGCCCCAACCAGTGATAGAGCCCCACCTCCACGTCTCGCGCCGTTTGGCGCAACCCAGACGAAAGTCAGTAGGCGTGGACAAAAAAACCGTTCGTCCCCCTGCGTCAGTTTTTTTAAAAAAATTGACGTAGGAGTTATGACGAACGGTTTTTTTATTTATTTATCATCATCCATGTCCCCACAATCGCCGCAGTCTCTGCCCGCAAAATATTTTTTCCTAAACTTAAGATTTGAAAATTATTTTCGCGCGCCAAAGCAATTTCTTTTTCACTCCACCCGCCCTCTGGCCCAACAAAAACACTCGTTCCCCCCTCTCTACAAATAGAGAGGGGTTGGGGTGAGTGTTCACCACTCGCCTCAAACATAATCTTCTCTCCCTTAGCATCTTTAATCGCTTTTTTAAACTCCACAATCTCCCCCACCTCGGGCAACCAAGCACGTTCACTTTGCTCTGCCGCTTCTCTGACAATTTTTTCCAAACGCTCAAAATTTAAATTGGTTTTCACAGTGCGTTCGGTTAAAACTGGAATAATTTTAGACACGCCAACTTCTGTGGCCTTTTGCGCCACCCATTCAAAATTATCTTTTTTCAAAATCGCACAATACAAATTTACCTCTCTCCTCTTTTCTTGAAATTTAATATCACTTAGTTCTAAAATGATTTCTTTGTTTCCAAATTTCATAATTTCAGCTTCACCAAAATTACCTTGTCCGTCACAAACAACTATCTTCTCACCCGTTTTTAATTTTAAAACATCTTTAAGTTGGTGAACAAATTCAAAATCATTAACTATCATTGTGCCGATTGTTAAATTTTGGTTGATAATAAAGTGGTGGAGTTTCATAGTGATAGTTTATAAAGTTATAAAGTTTGTAAAGTTTATAAAGTCACAATTTACGAAGTGATCGTTGATACTTTATGGCAAACCGATGTGCCTCATCGCGCACTTGAATTAATAATTTTTGATTTTCTTCTACCCACCGAACAAATCGCTTTCGTTTATCCGCATGGTCTGCGTCATCCGCATAGAAATCCGCGTCATCTGTGTTTTTAGCAATAATAAATTCATTCTTTTTTCTTGTCTGCCCCTTGGCAATGCCGACTACGGGAATTTTGATTTTTCTCACGCGTAAAGTTTGTACTACCCTGTTTACTTGCGGTAATCCACCGTCAACCAATATAACATCTGGCAACGGCCAATCATTTCGGCTTTCTACTCTATACTTTATACTTTCTACTTGTGGCACATGATTCATTCTTCTCACAATAACTTCTTCTAAGCAATCCACATCACTCTGTCCCTTCACAGTTTTGATTTTAAATTTCCGATAATCAGATTTTTTCGGCTCGCCATTTTCAAATACCACCATACTACCCACTTTTCCTGAACTACCTAAATTAGATATATCATAACCCTCCACACGGACTATAGTCGATAGTCTATAGTCTATAGTCTTATTTTCAACGAACGATTTATTTAGTAAAGCTACATCCTGTATGCGATTCAACTGTCGTATTTGATCTCGTATCCTCCCCGCCTCCTCAAACTTATGTCTTATTGCCGCTTCTTTCATCAACTTTTGTAAATCTTTAATCACAGCCTTGGTCTTTCCGCTTAAAAATAAAACTAAGGGATGAATGACTTTTTTCTTATAATCCGCGGGTAAAATTTCTCCTGTACAGACACCAAGACATTGACCGAGATGATAATAGAAACAGGGCTTTTGCGAGAACGCGCCGCGGCGCGTTCCTACACGAGATTGACAATCTGAGATGAAAAATAATTTCCGCAATAATTTCATCATTTCTTTGGTATTCAAACCTGGGTATGGACCGAAAATGTGTGCCAACCACCCTCTTAATCTCCCCCCGAGGGGAGAATAATTTTTGCCCCCCTTGAGGGGGGTTGGGGGGGTGTTGGTCAACTCGTGTTCTCTAACAAACTCCACTTTCGGATACCTATCTTTAGTAATACAAATATAATTCCAACTCTTATCATCCCTCCACATCACATTATACTTTGGTCGGAATTTTTTAATGTAATTGCCTTCCAAGATCACTGCTTCCAATACAGAGTCAGTTTTAATTGTTTTGATATCAACAACCTCATGAATCATGGTTTCGATTGGTCTACTTCCTTCAGGCGTCATCCCCGCGAAAGCGGGGATCTTTTTTTTTAAGATTCCCACTTTCGTGGGAATGACGTGACGAAAATAACTCTGTACCCGACTCCGCAAACTCGTCGCCTTGCCAACATAAATCAACTCTTTCTTTTTATTGTAGAAGAGATAAATACCCGGACTATCAGGTAATCCTTTCAACTTATCTTTTAACATAATAATTTTTTGCTGAGAAGCGGGATGTTTTTAAATTATACTAATTATTCTAATTGACCTAATTAACCTAAATAGTATCTAATTGTCAGATTGGTGCTTAGTAATTTTTTTAGAATAATTCGAATAATTAGATTAATTAGAATAATTCCACAACACTCTCTTCAAATACTCCCCTGTCCAACTCCCCTTCTTCCTCGCCACCTCTTCGGGAGTTCCCACTGCCACAATTTCACCTCCTTTATCCCCACCCTCTGGCCCAAGATCAATAATCCAATCCGCACATTTTATGACGTCAAGATTATGTTCAATAACAAGAACTGTGTTGCCTCGAGAAACCAAACGCTGAATCACCTCAATTAATTTTCGTACATCATCATAATGGAGCCCTGTGGTTGGCTCGTCCAATAAATACAAAGTCTTGCCAGTGTCTTGACGAGCCAATTCTTTGGACAATTTAATACGTTGCGCTTCACCTCCAGACAAAGTGGTTGCTGATTGTCCCAAACGCAAATAACTCAAACCCACTTCATTCAAAATTTTTAACTTGTCATAAATCATAGGAATATCGCGGAAAAAATCCTCGGCTTCTTCAATTGTCATATTCAACACGTCCGCAATATTCTTTTCTTTATAATACACTTGTAAAGTTTCATTGTTAAATCTTTGTCCTTTGCAAACATCACAAACAATTTGCACACTGGGTAAAAAATGCATTTCAATTTCCAAAAATCCTCTGCCTTCGCAATTTTCACAACGGCCGCCTGGAACATTAAAGCTAAAGCGACTAGCTTTAAACCCGCGCATGCGTGCTTCTGGTGTTTCCGCAAATAACTCGCGAATATGGTCAAAGGCTTTGGTATAAGTAGCAGGATTGGAGCGTGGTGTGCGGCCTATGGGACTTTGGTTAATATCAATTACCTTATCTATATATTCAGTATTTAAAATTTCTTTATGCGCGCCCACTGGTTTTTTCATTCTAAAAAATTTATTCTGTAAAGCTTTAAACAAAATATTATTCATTAAGGTGGATTTACCTGAACCCGAAACACCGGTTAAACAAACCAAGCGCCGCAAAGGGATTTCCACATTAATATTTTTTAAATTATGCTCGCTTGCGCCTTTGATTTTTAATTTTGGCGTATCACTCCCCACCCCTCGCCGCTTGTCCGGCTCTGCTATTTTCTTCTCTCCGCGCAAATATTGGCCAGTTAATGATTTTTCCGCACTACCAGATGTCTTACAATCAATCACTTCGCTATTTTGAAATTTAAAATTTGAAATTTGAAATTGTTTTGGATTTAGGGTTTTGGATTTAGGGTTTACTTTCAACAGCTCCGACGTCATTCCGCTATACACCACCTTCCCTCCATGTTCTCCTGCCCCCGGTCCCAAATCTACAATCCAGTCAGACGCTAAAATTGTATCTTCATCATGCTCAACAATAATAATTGTGTTTCCAACATCGCACAAATTGCGCAGAGTTTTGACCAGCTGATCATTATCTTTTTGGTGCAGACCAATCGTCGGCTCATCCAAAACATACAAAGCACCCACAAGTTTGGTGCCGACTTGGCTGGCCAAACGAATACGTTGGGCCTCTCCGCCCGAAAGCGTTCCCGCAGTGCGGTTGAGTGTTAAATAATGCAATCCCACGTCATACATAAACTGCAAACGATTCTCAATTTCCCGCAAAACTGCTCCGGCAATTTCTGTTTCGCGTTCTGGTAAATTTAAAATTAAATTGGCAAAAAATTCCCGCACTTCGCCAATGTGCATACTCACCACTTCCCAAATATTTTTACCTTTAATTTTAACGCTCAAAGCATTTTCATTCAGACGCTTGCCATTACACTTCGGGCAAACTTCTTCAGAAAATAATTCTTTTGTTCCCAAACCTGTGCACGCTTCACAATAACCATACGGGCTGTTAAAACTGAACAAACGTGGTTCAATTTCAGGAAAAGAAAAACCGTCCTTAGGACAAGAATATTGTGTAGAAAAAATTTGCTCCTCGCCATTGGGTAAAATTACAGTACAAAGTCCATTGGATAAATCGACAGCAGTTTCCACTGCCTCGGCAAGCCGCTTTTTTTGGTCTATAGTCAATAGTCTATAGTCTATAGTCGACAATTTATCCACCACCACTTCAATACTATGCTTAAAATTTTTCTTCAATACTATACGCTCTTTTAATGAATGCATCTTCCCATCCACTCTCACTTCCAAAAACCCGCTATTATACATATCATAAAGCATTTGATAATACTCACCCTTTCTCCCCCGCACCACCGGCGCCAACACGATCAACTCGCTCGGTGTTTTTGTGCTTTCTGTGTTTTCGTGTTTTCTGTGCTTTCCCTCGACCTGAGCTCGGGACGAAGGTTGTGCTTTTGTGCTCAAGTGCTCAAGTGCTAAGGTGATTCGCTCTGTCATTTCGTCCACTGTCATCTTCTCTATTTTTGTTCCACAAATCGGACAATGTGGACGCCCCACACGCGCGTACAGTACACGCAAATAATCATAAACCTCGGTGATAGTTGCCACCGTAGAACGCGGATTGGCACTATGCGCTTTTTGATCAATGGAGATGGCCGGAGACAGCCCAATTATTTCATCTACATCCGGTTTTTGCATGCCACCCAAAAACTGCCGCGCATAAGCCGACAAACTTTCCACATACCGACGCTGGCCTTCGGCAAAAATGGTATCAAAAGCCAAGCTTGATTTTCCGGATCCGGACAAGCCAGTAAATACAATCATTTTGTTGCGCGGGAGTTCCAGAGAGATATTTTTGAGGTTGTGCTCCCGTGCGCCTTTGATAATTATTTTGTTCTGCATACTCAGTCATGACTCATGATACAGATAGCATGATACAATTTTATTTGCACCATGTTATCTGCCTCATGCATCATGTAAAAAGCAAAAACTACCCCTCTTCCGGGGTTTATTATATAACACTATTGGTCTAATGAGCTATAATGATTATACCAAAAGAGTATGATTTGTCAACTTTACCCAATTTCAAACACTTGTTATAATAAATGCATTATTCTTTACTCCTTACTCCTTATTCCTTCATTTTATGCGCGTCACTTCTCGTGTTAGTCTAGTAGTCAACATTTTTGTTGTCTTGTTTGGCATTAGCATTACCATTTTAGGATTTTATTTGCTGCAAAAAGGCTTTATTGTCAAAAACACTTTTTTAAAAACCACAGGCAAAGTTTACAATGTTATTATTGAACATGACTATAGTACAGAAATAGCCAACACCCAAGAATATTTGCAAATTGAATTTCCCTTGCCCAGTGGAGAAAAAATAAAATTTACCAATGATTATAGTCGAGAAAATATTAAATATAAAATCGGCGATACTTTGCCAATTTATTACAATCCACAAAATCCCCAAAATGCCTACGTGGCAGATTACCGATTTTTGCTCTTGCCCGGTGGTGTTTCTCTGTTCGTCGGAGTGGTGCTGGTGATTTTTGCCGGACAATTTGTAGTTAAAAATTTTTCTCGCAAAAAAATTATTGCCAAAATAAAACAAACTGGTATTAAAATTCAAACCAAACTAATTGAAGTTAAGCAGGATGCCAATACCACTATCATGGAAAAACACCCTTATATTATTAGCGTTGAAATGAATGATGGTAAAATAATTTACAGCGACCAATTGTGGAATCCAAATTTTGAAAAATTAAAACCGGGAGAGCTAATTGACGTATATTTTGACCCCCAAAACCCTGATGACTATTATATCGACATAGAGTCGTTAGAAAAATAATACTTAGTATTAAAAGAGACGCCCCGATATTACGTCGGGGCGTCTTTACTTTATAACTTTCTACTTTATAACTTTCTACTTCAATATATAATACTTCATTGGCGGAAAGCCATTAAAATAAATTGAACAGTACGAAAGTGTGTAAGCGCCGGTGGAAAGAATAAATAACTTATCACCTTCTTTTACACCTTTAGGAAACTTATACTGATATTTTTCGTACATAATATCACAACTGTCGCAAGTAGGGCCGGCCAAAATAACTTTTTCCGTATTGCGATCGCGAGCTGTGGCTTTTTCCCAAAAAATTGGATATTTAATTGATTCATCCAAAGTTTCAATCAAACCATTAAATTTGCCACAATCCAAATACATCCATTTATGTTTATCCAGAGTTGATTTTCGTGAAATCATTACTACCGATGTCACCATGACCCCACAATCACCCACCATAGAGCGACCCGGCTCAATTAAAATTTCTGGTCGTTCGCCATTGGGAAAATCTTCATCAATAAACTTGGTAACCAGCTTAGTGTAAACATCGAGTGGATGAGTGGAATGCACATAGCGCGTGGGAAAACCACCACCCAAATTTATGGCTTTTAGCTGAATTTTGTGCTGGCGCAAAGCATCAAACAAATATTTGCAAAGTGAGATAGCATTGTCCCAAGAGCCAATATCGCGCTGTTGTGAACCCACGTGAAACGACAAGCCATAAGGAACAACATTCAATTTACTGGCTTTTAAAATTAACTGATAAATCATGTCTGGATGGGCGCCAAATTTTCGCGACAACGGCCAGTCGGCATTACCACCTTGTAGCAATATTCTAAATAATACTTTTGAGCCCGGAGCATACCTGGCAATTTCTTCTAAATCTTCAAAAGAATCTGTGGCATACAAACGAATGCCTTTTTTATAAGCATAGGCAATGTGCTCTTTTTTCTTAATGGGATTGCCATAGCTTAAGCGGTCTGGCGTAATACCCAAGCGCAAGCATTGGTCAATTTCATAAATAGATGCTACATCAAAATTTGAACCTTTCTTTTCCAAGGTCTTTACCACTTCGTCCAAAGGATTGGCTTTTACCGCATAATAAATTTTGGCAAACGGCAACAAACTGTGTAATTGATTATAATTATGCTCAACTTTTTTTAAATCGACAATTAAAAAAGGCGTTTCCTTGCCCTTAATAAATTGCTTGATTTTTTTGACCTCCTTGTTTGGTAAATATTTAGAAATTGAATTTTTCTCTTTCATAGAGATTACACCCCCACCTCTAGTTGACCAGAGATGATATAGCGTTTATCCAGCACCACAATGGGACATGCATTCTTTTAATCTACAGATATCATCTATATGGTACCAACCTTCAACCACCTGTCCCTCATATTCCATTGTGGTGCTGGACCGCCAAGGGGATAAAAATTAATATTTATATTATATCACACTTTTACACAAAATCAAGAACACGGTCAAATACATACAAAATTAGCCACAAAACTGATAAATTGTTAAACTGTTAAATTGCTATGCTACATTTTTAAATCACCAATGACAATTTAACAATTTAGCAATTTATTTAATCAAAATACTTCCTCTCTATTCCACTGAGTTCACCACCACTCTTTTTCCTGCCCCTCAACAGTTTAATTTCATCTCTTAAAATCGTCGCCAACTCAAACTCCAGCGCCTTGGCTGCTACACTCATCTGCTTTTCTTTATCCTTAATTATCTCCTCAATCGGCCGCTTATCCCCCATCAAGTCAAGCTCTGCAACTTTTTCGCTGTTGTGTTTTCTGTGTTTTTGTGTTTTCTGTGTTTTTGTGGAAATCCCAAACTCCTCAAGTATATTCTTAATATTCTTTTCAATCGTCTTTGGCGTAATGCCGTGCTTTTTATTATAGGCTAACTGAATTTTACGGCGACGATTGGTTTCGTCAAGCGCTTTTTTAATAGAACCAGTGATGTTATCCGCATATAAAATAACTTGACCATTCACATTTCTAGCTGCACGACCAATGGTTTGAATCAAACTAGTTGCACTACGTAAAAAGCCTTCTTTATCCGCATCCAAAATAGCCACGAGCGATACTTCGGGCATATCAAGTCCTTCGCGCAATAAATTAACGCCTACCAAAACATCAATTTTACCTCGACGCAAATCCGTAATGATTTCTATGCGTTCCATGGTTTGAACATCAGAATGAATATATTTAACCTTGTATTTTTTTTCTAATAAATATTCATACAAATCCTCTGCCATTTTTTTGGTGAGAGTGGTGACAAGGATGCGTTCATTTTGTGCAATTCGCTGATTAATGCGTAAAATTAAGTCTTCTATTTGTGAAAGATTTGAAACTGGGAAATTGGGAAACTGGGAAATTTCTTTATTTCTTAATTTCTTAATTTCAATTTTTGTCAAATCCTCAATCTGTGATTTTGTGCTTTTGTGTCCGGTGATCGGCCTCACAATCACCTCTGGATCAACAAGTCCTGTCGGCCGCACAATCTGTTCTGCAATTTGTTGGCTCTCGCCAAGCTCATATTCATCCGGCGTTGCTGAAGTATAAATAACCTGATCCATACGAGCTTCAAATTCGCGATAATTTAACGGACGATTATCCCGCGCGCTGGGCAGACGAAAACCATGTTCAATTAAAGTATCTTTGCGTGACTTGTCACCAGCAAACATCCCGCGGATTTGTGGCACGGTAACGTGCGATTCGTCGATGATGGTAAGAAAACAGTCCGGATTTCCGGATAATCCAGATCTATGGATGTCATTGTCGCCAATTTTCGTATTTTCGTATTTTTCGTAGTTAGTATGTTTAAAATAATCTAATAAAGTAAAAGGAGGATCCCCAGAATTTCTTCCATCAAAATGCCGGGAATAATTTTCAATGCCATTACAATAGCCAATATTTTTTATCATCTCCAAATCATATTTTACTCGACGCTTTAAGCGTTCGTGTTCTAACACTTTACCGTGTTTTTCAAAAAATTTTAATCGTTCTTGCAATTCCTCGCGAATGGTTTTAAATGCTCGTTCGCGTGAAACTTCATCCGTTACATAATGCTTAGCCGGGAACAGCCAAATGCCTTCTACCTGGCGTTTAACTTTACGGCTAACCGAATCAATTAATTCAATCAACTCAATCTTGTTTGAAATCTCCAACCGATAAATTATTTCTTCATTCACCGGCATTACTTCAAACACTTGCCCGCGCAGACGAAATGTTCCGCGAGTCACTGCCGAATTGGTGCGCGTAAACTGCATTTCAATTAATTGTTTTAACATTTCCTCGCGATTAATTTTTTGGCCGCGAGTAAAATGCAAAGCAATTTTTTCATATTCTTCGGGCGAACCCAAGCCATAGATACAAGAAACACTGGCGACAATAATTACATCACGTCGCGTTAAGAGTGCCTGAGTACAAGCATGGCGCAAACGGTCGATTTCTTCATTTATTTGCGCCTCTTTTTCTATATAAGTATCAGAGCCCGGCATATAGGCCTCGGGCTGATAATAGTCATAATAGGAAACAAAATATTCTACAGCATTTTCCGGAAAAAATTCACGAAATTCATTGCACAGCTGCGCGGCCAAAGTTTTGTTGTGGGCAATTACTAATGTCGGCATCTGTATTTTTTCAATCACATTAGCCATGGTAAAAGTTTTGCCACTTCCAGTAACACCAAGCAGGGTCTGTTTGTGCAGACCTTTTTGAATGCCAGCAACCAGCTTTTCAATAGCTTGTGGTTGATCACCGGAAGGTTTGTAAGTTGATTTAAGTTTAAATAACATAAAATTTCAGACTTCAACCATCTCCCCTATTTCTGGTACAAAACTTTCAATGCCAAATTTATCTCTAATCCGATGCGCCAGCTCTGTGGCCGCGTGCAATTCACCATGTACACAATATACCTTTTTGGGTTTAATTTGAGCGCTGCCGACAAATTTTAATAATTTTTTCTGATCACCGTGGGCTGACAAAGCACCCAAAGCTTTAACAGTACATCTTACTTTAACTTCTTCACCAAAAATTTTTACCTTTTCTGCCCCTTCATACAAACGCCTACCCAAAGTACCCTCGGCCTGATAGCCAACAATCAACAAAGTGGAGGCCGGGTCTGGCAAATAACGATAAGCATGATGCACAATACGCCCGCCATTCATCATACCCGAACCGGCGATAATTACTTTGGGACTGGGCACATTATTAATTTTTTTTGACTCTTCGCGAGTGTATGTGCTTTGCAAATTTTTAAATTCCAAAAAATCATCGCCTAAGGCATGTAATCGCGCGGCTTCCAAGTCATAATATTCAGGATATTTTTCATAAACATTGGTGGCATCAATGGCCAAGGGGCTGTCTAAAAATATGGGCATTTCCGGCAAGGTGTGGTCATATTCGCTTAACCTGTTTAAAACGTACAACAATTCCTGAGTGCGCTCCAAAGAAAACGCCGGGATCATAATAGTACCGCCCTTTTTAATTCCCTCTAACAACAGGTTTAAAATAACTTCCTGCCGTTCATCAATTGGTTCATGTAAACGGTCGCCATAAGTAGATTCGCAAAGCAATAAATCTATATCTGGCGGCAAAGTCTCGGTGTCGCGCACAATTGGCTCATTATTATTACCAATATCACCGGAAAAGACAATCTTTTTGCCCTCTGCCTTAATTTCAATAAACGCCGAGCCAAAAATATGTCCGGCATCGCGCCAGTTTGCCATAACGCCGGGTAAAACCTCTATTTCTTTATCATATTCAATGCCTGTAAATTGCTCATAAGCCGCTGCCATATCGCTTTCCTCAAACAAAATTGGCTCGCCGTACTTTTTATAATTTTCTTTCATTATATGATAAGCATCTTCCCAAATCAATTTGGCCAGTTCTTTGGTGCCAGAAGTGGCAAAAATTTTACCCTTAAAACCATCCTTTACCAGCTTGGGAATTCTACCCACATGGTCCAAATGGGCATGAGTGACCAAGAGAACATTAATTTCCTCTGGTTTAAAAGGAAAATTGTCATGATTCTTACCTTCATTAAAATTACTACCCTGAAACATACCACAATCCAATAGCAGTTTATAATTATTAGTCTCCAATAAATGGCAAGAACCCGTGACTTCACGAGTGGCACCACAGAATTTAATTCTCATAATTTTATTATAATATTAAACAAAGTATGATTAAGCTAAACTCTCCAAACTCCGGACTCCAATAACCTGACACCAAGTATAGAGTTGGGTTATTGGGGTTTGGGGTCAGGTAAATTATACCACACATACTTTACTTCACAAACTGTACAAATCTCAACAAATCAGTTATAATACCCTCCGACTATGAATCAAAACATTGAGCAAATAGAAATTAAAGAACCACCAATTGAACAACTAAAGAAAAAGAACTCTTGTGCCAAGCGCAGCTGTTCTACGGGCTTTGGTTGTATTTTTATTTTTTTAATTGCTTCCTTGATACTTTTTAGATTTGTCTTTGTCACCAAAGTAAATGAGGTAAAACAAGTGCCCAATAATTTTCCCAAAAATATCACTATTTACGATACCGACAGCCTTTACCGCATTACCTATATTCAGGGTAAACAAGAAAACAAAATCTTAGAATCTTTGGCTTATGTTCCCAAGCTAATACTTTCCCCGCTAATTATTATAGCCAATCAGTACCAGCAACAGGAAGCTGCAGACAGCTTAAACATTATGGAAAAAATCAATAGCCTGCGTTCTCGAAAAAATATTACTTTGGATGATTTTAGTAAAATTGTCAATAAACCAGTTACTGGTAGAGACGATTTGGTGCAAATTGAGTGGAACAATATGCCTGCCTCCCCTTATTTTGTTAGCCATTATTATCAAAATGAGCTAAGTAAAGCTAATTACACTGTTTCCGAAGTTGTTAACAATAAAAATACTACTCAATTTTCTTTTAGTCAAAACAGTATTCAAGGCATTTTCTTTATCCAAGACAATCCCAACAAAACCGGTACAGACTATGTGTCCTTGACAGTGAATATTGGAGAGAACACTACTACTGTCCGTTAAAAAGTTAATGATCAATCACTCATCTCATATCAATAATCAATGAATTATGAATTATGAATCAAGAATTATGGACCAAACGATTACAACCATAATTCATAATTCATAATTCATAATTCATGATCAAACGAATCTTCTCCACCCAATCCCACACCATTACCGGCGCCGCCATTGTTCTTGGACTGGCGTCTTTTGCTTCTAGGTTTATGGGTATTATTCGCGACCGTATTTTTGCCCACCAGTTTGGCGCCGGCGATGTTTTGGACGCTTATTATGCCGCCTTTCGCATACCAGACACAATTTATACTTTAATCATTGTAGGGGCCTTATCTGCCGGTTTTATTCCGGTGTTTGCCAAGCTGTTGTTAAAGGATAAAGATGAAGCCTGGCGCGTTGCCAATAGTGTTTTAAATATTTTCTTTGTTTTATTAATTGCAATCTGCGGTTTGCTGTTTATTTTTACGCCACAATTAATGCCCTTAATTACCCCAGGCTTTGCTGACGAAAAATTAAAACTAACCATTACTCTCACCCGCATCATGTTTCTCTCCCCCATTCTTTTGGGGCTAAGTGGCATTGTGGGCAGTATTTTGCAGTCATTTAAAAATTTTCTCATCTATTCTCTAACCCCAATTTTTTATAATTTGGGAATTATCATTGGCGCAGTAGTTTTGGTGCCTTTCTTTGGACTGCCCGGGCTGGCTTATGGCGTAATTTTGGGCGCTTTATTGCACCTAAGTTTTCAAATACCATCTTTGTATCAATGCGGTTTTCACTACCAAAAATTATTTTTATTGAAAAATGAACACGTACGCGCCATTGGCAAATTAATGGTACCGCGCACTTTGGGTTTGGCAGTAAACCAATTTAATTTGTTGATTATCACTATTTTGGCTTCCACTTTGGCTTCCGGCAGTTTGGCAGTATTTAATTTGGCCAATAATTTACAATACTTTCCCATTGGCATTATTGGCGTTTCTTTTGCCATTGCCGCTTTGCCTACTTTAACACAAATGATAGCGGAAAATAAAAAAGAACAATTTATTAGCCAGCTATCCTCAACTACCCGTCAGATAATTTTCTTTATCATTCCACTCACCATAATTTTCCTGCTCTTGCGCGCGCAAATTGTACGTGTGGTTTTGGGCTCGGGCAAGTTTGACTGGAACGACACCATTCTTACTGCCAACACTTTAGCTTTTTTCTCTTTGTCCTTATTTGCCCAATGTTTAATTCCGCTTTTGGCCCGCGCCTTTTACGCTTTGCAAGACACTTGGACGCCATTTGTTATTGGCTTATTTTGCGACATCACCAATGTGATTATAGCCATATATTTTAAAAATCAACTGGGCGTCAGCGGTTTGGCCTTGGCTTTTTCTTCTGCCATGGTAATACAAGTAATTTTACTGTGGTTAATGTTGCGCCGCCGCTTGGGCACTTTAAAAGAGTCTTTGGCTTTGCAATCTTTATTTAAAATTTCTGCCGCCGCGATTGTCATGGCAATAATTATTCAGGCATTAAAATTCCCGCTCTCGCAAATTTTCAACTTGGATACTTTTATCGGCGTCTTGTTGCAAGGTTTAATCGCCGGCTTAATTGGCCTTTTAGTTTATGGAGTAATTTTGTATTTTCTACGTTTGGAGGAAATGCAGCAATTTGCGGCTGGAGCCAAGCGTAGGTGGCTGAAATTGTGGAATGTCCAGGGAGAAATTTTAGAAGAATAACCCGCTTAAATAGCGGGTTTTTTATTTGAATTAACATCTTGTCAAGACAGAAGAAAAGTGATAGAATATCAACGATTTTATCCTGACTCCTAACACCAATAACCTAACCCCAAGACAGGAGTTCGGCTATCGGAGTTTGGTGTTCGGAAATATTATGAACATCTGCAACTTCTGTATTATCGCACATATCGACCACGGTAAGTCTACCCTCGCTGACCGCCTTTTAGAATTGACCGGAACCGTAGATAAGCGCCATATGCATGACCAATTACTGGATCAAATGGAACTGGAACAAGAACGCGGGATTACTATTAAACTGGCACCAGTGAGAATGAAATATGTTCTGAAACACCAAGCACCAAGCACCAAATCACAAACAAATCACAAATCACAAATTACAAATTTGGAACTTGGTAATTGTGATTTGGAATTTTCAAATTCAGAATTCATTCTGAATTTGATTGACACTCCGGGCCATGTAGATTTTACCTACGAAGTCTCACGCAGTCTTGCCGCCGTAGAAGGCGCCATACTTTTGGTTGATGCCACTCAGGGCGTGCAAGCGCAAACCATTGCCAATTTGTACTTGGCCATTGAACAAAATTTAACTATTATTCCGGCTATAAATAAAATTGATGTTCCCAGTGCAGACATTCAAAAAACCAAGGATGAAATTATTCATTTGCTGGGCTGTAAAGAAGAAGAGATTTTATTAGTCTCTGGCAAAACCGGACAAGGTGTAAAAGAATTGTTGGAAGCAGTAATTGAAAGAGTACCGGCGCCAAGTCAGCGTGAATCCGCATTAAGAGCTCTTATTTTTGATTCTTTCTACGACGACTACCGCGGTGTAGTAGCTTCAGTGCGCATTGTGGACGGCCAAGTTAAACGCGGCGACAAAATAAAATTTATGAAAACCGGCGGTTTGTCCGAGGTTTTAGAAGTAGGACATTTTTCTCCCAAATTAGTTTCAGACCCAATTCTGGAAAACGGCCAAATTGGTTATGTGGTTACTGGAATGAAAGAATTAAAAGATGTTCGCGTCGGCGACACCATCACCACCATAGACCATAGTCCATTGTCCATAGTCCAGCCGTTACCCGGCTACAAAGATATCAAACCCATGGTTTATGCTGGTATTTTCCCGCAAGAAGGCGATGATTACCAAGCTCTGCGCGACGCCATGGACAAATTAAAGCTCAGTGATTCTGCCCTATTTTATGAACCGGAAAGTTCGCAAGCCCTGGGCTTTGGCTTTCGTTGTGGTTTTTTGGGCATGTTGCATTTGGATATTTTTCAAGAACGTTTAAAACGAGAATTTGGCTTGCACATTATTGCTACTGTACCCAGCGTGGCTTATAAAATTATTAAAAATAATAACCAGGAAATTACAGTAAAAAGCCCGCAAGACTTGCCAGATGCCACTCATATAAAAGAAATTAGCGAACCTTGGATGACTGTTGACATTATTACCCCAGAGGATTTTTTAGGCAATGTTATGACTTTGGTCTCGGAGCGCAAGGGACGCTATTTAAACACCGAATATTTAAGCACCGGCGCCGGGCACCGAGTAATGCTACATTATCAAATGCCCTTGGCCTCGCTAATTACCGACTTTTATGATAAATTAAAAACAGTCACCTCTGGCTATGCTTCGCTAAATTACGAATTTTTAAATTACGAAAATACTGATGTGGTGAAATTGGATATTGTGGTGGCTGAGGAAAAAGTAGAGGCCTTGGCTACCTTGGTTTGGCGCGATGAAGCTTTTCGTATTGGCAAAAAAATTGTTGAATCTTTAAAAGATACACTCCCGCGTCAACAATTTGTCTTAAAAATACAGGCAGCTGTGGGCGGCAAAATAATTGCGGCTGAACGCTTGTCGGCACTCCGCAAAGATGTGTTGGCCAAAATGTCTGGCGGTGATGTGACGCGCAAAAACAAACTTTTGGAGAAACAGAAAAAAGGCAAGAAAAAATTGTTGTCAATGAGCAAGGGAAAGGTTGAAATACCTACGGAAGCTTATTTAGCCGTACTAAAACGATAATCAACAGATGTATCCTAATCTACAAATATTTATCCGAATATAACAAATGGCGAATTTACGAATGTGCATGCTCATTCGTAATATTCGATATTAGTAAATTCGGATAAAATTGACATATTCGGATACCTAACACATTCGTATGAAACACAAAACCTCAAAAGCCCTTTGGCTGGTTATCACCATCATCGGCGTACTAGCAATGGTTTTCTTTACTGTAATGCCAGCATTCCAGTAAATCTTATGCACCTCTACTTCAAACCCCACCATCTCTCCCCTCACCACCATTATCAATTGAGTGTCATTTTTTTATTCATCTCCGGCTTTTTTTTATTCTTCCCCTATTATTTATTGATGCAAGAATTTAATTTGGATATGCACCTTTGGCAGTGGTTTTTCTTTGTGCCTTGGATGGTTTTTTATGTTTATTACAATTTAAAACAACGTTCTAAAATTCCTTCACCAGAGCAAAAAAATCCACTGATCCGCCCCATTGGCCATTGGGTGCTCTTGGGCATATCTATTGTTTTCTTAATGAACCAACCCAGCGACTTGCGAGATATGGAAAGCATTAATGTGGCATTTATTATTTTATCACTGTTTGTGGCAGATGGCTACTGGGATTACAGAGAGTTAATAAAATAAATTCATTTACTTAAAACACAGATGACGCAGATTTCTATGCTGATGACGCAGACCATGCAGATACGATTTGTATCATCTGCGTTGTCTGCGACATCTGCATAGCATCTGCATATTCTGTGTTTTAAGAAAATTATATGGATAAAAACTGGACATTGCTTTTCCCTGCCCCCCCACAATTTCTATCCCAATTCCCCGAGCTACCTATTCAGGTGGCTAATTTATTGTACCAGCGCGGATTAGATACCCAGGAAAAGATTGACCAATTTTTAGACCCAGATTATTCAACTCATGTCCATGACCCATTTTTGTTTAACCATATGGAGCGGGCCGTGTCGCGTATATTTGACAGCTTAAAAAACCAAGAAAAAATAACCGTGCACGGCGATTATGACGCAGATGGAGTTTGTTCGGCAGTTATTTTAGTTTCCACTCTTAAAGCTTTGGGAATACAAAATGTGAATGCTTTTCTTCCCCATCGGGAAATTGATGGTTATGGCTTGAACAAATATACTGTTCAATTATTGGCCCAAGATAAAACTAATTTAATTATTACTTGCGACTGTGGCATTAGCAATGGGGCGGAAATTGCGCTGGCCAATGAATTGGGTATGGAAGTTATTATCACTGATCACCATACAGTACCCGCAGAATTACCTCAGGCCCACGCCATTATTCATCCCCTAGTGCCTGGTGAAAAATATCCAGACAAAGGTTTGGCCGGCGGTGGAGTGGCCTTTAAACTGGCACAGGCCTTATTAAAAAAGCATAAGGAAGCCAACGCCACATTACCCAATGGTGACTTGCATGAGGCTTTCGAAAAATGGCTTTTGGACTTGGTAGCTATTGCCAGTGTTGGAGATATGGTGCCGCTCTTAGGTGAATCACGTACGCTTACCAAGTATGGTTTAGTAGTTTTAAACATTACTAAACGCTTGGGTTTGCAAAAATTATTATTAGAAGCACGATTGATTCAAGAAAATGACAAAAAAAATCCAAATTTGGATAGTGAAAATATTGGCTTTCAAATTGCTCCGCGCATTAATGCCGCTGGCCGCATGGAACACGCTAACACTGCCTATGAGTTATTAATGGCGCAGGAGCCGGAAGCTGCCGCAGAACTGGCTTATCAGCTTGATCAAAACAACCAAGAACGCCAAAAAGTTACAGAAAATTTAGTAAAACAAGTTGTGGCTGATGTGGAAGAAAATCAAATAGAACAACCAATAATTTTATTTGTGGGACAAAACTGGCCAACCGGCATTGTAGGTTTAATTGCTGGCAGAATTAAAGAAAAATACTACAAACCCACTATAATTATGGCAGAAAACGAGGGTGAAATTACCGGATCTGGCCGCAGTATCGCCGAATTTAATTTAATTAGCGCTTTGCAAGAAATTTCCCAATACTTTTCGCATTTCGGCGGGCATCCTATGGCTTGTGGCTTTACTTTGTCTGATGTGAACAAATTGTCGGATTTTAAACAATCTTTAATTGCCAAATTTAATGAAAAAACTGCTGGTCTGGATATTTCCCCCACCCTGAAAATTGATAGTGAAATTAATTTGGCCGAAGTTGATTGGCAACTTTATGATTTACTCTGTAAATTTGAACCTTTTGGTCAAGCCAACGAACGCCCCAAATATTTGGCCAAAGATTTAATTGTGATTAATGCTGAACCGGTGGGAAAGAATAAAAAACATCTGCGCCTTATGGTAAAAACAGCAGAGGGCACAACCAAAAAAATGGTGGGTTGGAATTTGTGCAATGGCGAACAAAACTGGTGTAAAATTTTGCAAAAAGGTGATAAAATAGAAGTGGTGTTTGAAATAAGTGTTAATGAGTGGAATGGTAATAGAGAATTACAGCTTACGATAGTTGATCTGCGAAAAGCTGAAAACACAGATGACGCAGATTTCTATGCAGATAACTCAGACAACGCTGATGACACATTTATTTATGGTGATTTAACTTATAAAATAAACGGTATTCTATTTAAAGTCCATAACGAAATGTTGCGATATGCCAACGAAAAACAAATTTGTGATGCAATAGAAGAGTTATTAAAAAATGAAAAACTTAGATACGAACGAGAGAAAATGTTACCTCCGAGTTTTTTGGGTGAACACGCCGGAAGAAATAGAATAGATTTTATCATTGAAAATAAAGTAGTGTTAGAAGTTAAGTTATTAAATTTTATTGGCAAAGAAGAATATTACCAATGCTTACGTTATCTTGAAGCATTAGATCGAAAACTTTGTTTGCTGATAAATTTTAGAAGTAAACAATTAAAAATAAAGAGAATTATTAATCCTAAAGCAAAAACATAAAATCTGCATGGTCTGCGTTATCTGCATAGTATCTGCATATTCTGTGTTTTAAGTTAGTTATGAAATTAACCATCTATACCGACGGTGGCTCTCGCAATAATCCTGGTCCAGCTGCCACTGGCGTTATTATCAAAGACGAAAATGGCAAAACACTCGCCGCTTATGGCGAATATCTTGGCGAGCAAACCAATAACTATGCCGAATATATGGCCATTATTTCCGGCTTAAAAAAAGCCCATGCTTTGGGCGCAACCGAAGTAGAATGCATTGCCGATAGTAAATTGGTAGTTGAACAAATGAATGGCAACTGGAAGGTACGAGAGCCAAGCTTGCAAAAATTATTTGTTCAAGCCTACAACGCCGCCACCAAATTTAAAAAAACAAAATATCGGCACGTTTTACGAGAACTTAATAAAGAAGCAGATGCAGAGGTGAACAAAATACTGGATGCAAACACATAATACATAACATTTAAAAATCCGCCCCGTGGCGGATTTTACTTTATAAACTTTATGAACTTTACAAACTTTATAAACTATCAATCAACCCACCCTCTTCTCGTCTCAAACCTATACGCGAAGGCGAAAAACAGCGGTAAAACCAGCCAAACCAGCATGGCAATTAAATTACCAAATAATATTAGCGTCAGCGGGCCCAATAAGGACTTAATTGACACGGGAAGCAGATAAACTATCATGGTAGAAAATAATCCCATTAAACTTAGGCGATAAATAAAAGAAGTGGTAGCTTTGGTGGGTGAAACCTTTTTGGAAAAATCGCCCAAATTGGAATGCCACAAAATAAACAATAGTCCAAATTTTATAATTAAAAAGGCCAAAAACCTTACATAATCATGCGCCAAAAACCAACTGGCTACTGTTTGGCTAAATAAAGGCGCCAAAATAACAATAGCAAAAGTAATATACAAATCCAAAAAATCAATAAACAGCTTTTCTTTTTTTACAAATATCATGTCTAACAAGACTATCGCTGCAAAAACAAACAGGGCGAATAAGTCGATGGTTGGAAATAAATTTATAAAATTCATACTATTAAATATTTATATGGAACTCAAATCACCAGAATTGCCAAAATTTGCCAAAATTTTTCGTTTATTATATTCATTTACCCAAATCTTTTTTCTAAACTCCGGTTTTTTCCCAAAATTTAGTAGGATGCCATGCTCAATATCCGTTGCTCTTAAATAATTCAATAATTGAGCTTCATGTTCTTCACATAAAGATTCCGCGGCTTTAATTTCCAAAATTATTTTTCCTTCTACAATAATATCAGCAAAATAATCACCCACTTCTTGGTCATCATAATACACTTTTATCCTAACCTGTGCTCTGCCATGCAAACCAAGCTTTCGCAATTCCAAAATTAGAGATCTTTCATACACTTTTTCTAAAAAACCATAACCAAGTTGATTATAAACATTATAATAAGCGCGGATAATTTTTCTGACTAAAAAATCAATTTCCGGATCATTATAATTTTGGTAAATTTTGGTCATTTTGGAAATTTGAGTTCTATAAATATAAACAACGGCTCTTAACCGTTGTTTATTATAACACATTATAGCTCATTTTTTAAATCTTCAATCAATTTCTTTGCGCTTCGGCTCACCTTCTTTGGTACATCAACAATTACTTTTACAAAGTGGTCTCCCCTGCCCCGGCCTTGCAAATGTGGCACACCCAAATCGCGCAAACGAATTTGCTGATGACTTTGCGTGCCCTCGGGAATAACAATCTTTTTCAGACCATCCAAGGTCTCAATTTCCACTTTATCGCCCAGCACGGCTTGCGGATAAGAAATATGAATTTCAGAAAAAATATTTTCACTTTCGCGCTGTAAGACCTTGTCAGCTTTAACATGCACACGCACATACAAATCTCCTGTTTGACCATGAGCCCCGACACTTTCGCCTTTCCCAGCCAAACGAATAGACTGATTATCATCAATGCCTGCTGGAATTTTTATTTTATAATCAGACTCGCTCTTTACCATGCCACGGCCGTTGCAATGTTTACAGCGCTTTTCTGGAATTTGCCCACTACCCGCGCAAACCGGACATGTGGTAATAGACTGCATAGCGCCCAAAATTGTTTGCTGAACGCGCCGCACCTGGCCTTGGCCTTTACATTCACTGCATGTATTCATTTTACTGCCCGGCTCTACGCCATTGCCCCCGCAAACATCACAGGCATTATTTTTCATTAACCTAATATCTTTTTCCACGCCAAATATTGCTTCTTTAAAATCCAATTGTATATCAACCTGCACATCATTGCCGCGCGCTTGACTGTGTCCACCGTGACGAGAACCGCCGCCAAAACCAAACATATCACCAAATATGTCACCCATATCAAATCCACCAAAATCAAAATTGACATTTTGAAAACCACCACCACCGCGCGCCGCGCGCATAAAATCTTCCCAACCTGCGCCGCCGCCAAAACCGCCCTGTTGTTCAAAATCAGAGCCAAATTGGTCATATTTAGCGCGTTTATCTGTATTACCCAAAACTTGAAAAGCTTCATTTACTTCTTTAAACTTTGCTTCATCTCCGCCCTTTTTGTCTGGGTGGTATTTGTGCGCCAAAGAACGGAAAGCTTTTTTGATTTCCTCTGGGCTGGCGTTTTTCTCCACGCCGAGTATTTTATAATAGTCTTTGGACATAAGCTTACAATGGCCATTCCTCAATCGGTTTGTTATTACCAATTTGATTTACTTGCGTATACCCACAATTTTTTAAACTAAGTAAGAATGCATACTTTTGACGACCATTAAACAAATAAGTATAGTTCTCTCCATCAATTTTTAATAGTCGAACTTTAATCGGCGCTTTTTGAACGCCATGAAGTAAATTGGTCGAAGAAATTCTCTTAACTTTACCAAAACGGCTCAAAAAAACGTCAATCGATTTTAGCATATTCTTGCCTACGTTTACTTCTTGAATATCTTTTCCTAAAAATGATGTTTTCCAAACTATTATTGCTTCCGATGAAACCTGTATTTTTCTATTATTTGCAAGAGCTACAAGACCAACAATCAAAACGGGAATAAAAACGACTACTACTGTTAAAATATCACTCACTCTAGTCGAAAATGTGTGACTAAAATTTTCATTAAACTTATAAAATGCATAAAAAAATACCAACAGTAAAATTATAACTAACGTAAATATTTTCAATCCATATTTTTTTCTAGCTCTAAAATATTCTCCATTTTCATTAATTTTTTTAATTATAGTTTCTATTAAATTACTCATAAGATATTCTTTGATAATTTGGCAATTAGATAATAAACAATATAACAGTTTAACAATTTAACCATCAATCGCCATGGCTCTTCACCACTCTCCGATATTCACCAATCGTCAACCAAATAACTACAATGTCCCAAACCGCTACCAATAACAATACAACTGAGTGTGTGTGGCTATAACGATAAAATTGATAGAGTACAAACAAAGTTAATACTGTAATAGCTGTGGGATATGCCCACATCTTTTTACTCCACAAAGCCAGAGCCAGCAAAGCATTTATCAAACCATGGGAAAATAAATAAAATTCTGGAAAACCATGCTTGGCCATAACTAAATAATTGCCAAATTTATCAATTTGCAAGGCCAGCCAATCGTGTGGATCTTCTTGCAATTCCCAAAAAGTTAAGTAGTAAAGCCAATTGCCAATGGCGTTAGCTTTAAATAACAGCAAACCGGCACCCAACAATTCTCCCAAGCCATGCACAAATTTTGCAAACACGCCCACTTCAAAAGCGTCATGCAACCAGTTGATTTTTGACAGGCGTTGTAGGAACATACATCATTAATCATGTATCATGAAACATGAATCATTAACATATTACGTCAAATCCGCGTGGTCTGCGTCATCCGCATAGAAATCAGCGTCATCTGTGTTTTATTTCACCACTTCCCCCTCAATCGGCCCTTGATCATCCTTCTTATCATCCTGTTTACCCTGAGCGTCAGCCGAAGGGTTATCTGTGGCCTTGGCATCTGTGTTATTTTGTGGCTGGCTCGCGGCATACATCTTCTGACCCACAACCTGCGCGGCTTTAGACAAGTCTTCACTCGCTTTTTTAATCGCTTCAACATCATCTTTATCTTTCACTTCTTTAACTTTTGCCAAAGTCTCATTAACGGCTTTTTTCTCATCGTCGGTAATTGAGATTTTCTTTTCATCCACTTCGCGCATCATTTTCTCTGTAGTGTAAATCATGGTGTCTGCCAAATTACGCACATCAATTAATTCACGTTTTTTCTTATCTTCATCAGCATGGGCTTCTGCATCTTTTTTCATTTTCTCAATTTCTTCTTTTGATAAACCAGAAGAAGCCTCGATGCGTATAGATTGTTCTTTATTAGTGGCTTTGTCTTTGGCTTTAACATTCACAATGCCATTGGCATCAATATCAAAGGTTACTTCAATCTGTGGCACCCCGCGTGGAGCTGGTGGAATGCCGTCCAACATAAAGCGTCCCAAAGTCTTATTGTCACTGGCCATTGGCCGGTCGCCCTGCAACACATGAATTTCTACACTAGGCTGATTGTCTGCTGCAGTAGAAAATGTTTGACTCTTACTAGTTGGAATAGTGGTGTTGCGTTCAATTAATGGAGTCATTACTGCACCCAGAGTTTCCAAACCAAGTGAAAGTGGAGTTACATCCAAAAGCAAAATTTCCTTACCTAAATCACCTTGTAATTGTCCACCCTGAATAGCCGCACCTACCGCCACTACTTCATCGGGATTTACACTAACATTTGGCTTTTTGCCAAAAAATTCTTCCACTTTCTTTTGCACTAATGGCATACGGGTCATACCACCCACCATTACCACTTCATCAATCTCACTCAATTTAAAACCAGAATCATCCATAGCTTTTTTAACTGGTCCAAAAGTTTTTTCCACCAAGTCACCAATCAAATCTTCCAATTTAGCGCGGGATAATTTTAAATTCAAGTGCTTGGGGCCATCAGCAGTGGAAGTAATAAATGGTTCATTAATTTCTACTTCTGGAGTACTGGACAATTCAATCTTGGCTTTTTCTGCCGCATCTTTCACACGCTGGAGTGATAATGGATCACGGCTTAAATCCACGCCCTCATTACGCTTAAATTCATCCAAAATCCATTCAATAATGCGTTGATCAAAATCATCACCGCCCAAATGTGTGTCGCCGTTAGTAGACATTACTTCTACTGTGGACTGACCTTCTTTAGCATCATGACCAATTTCTAAAATGGAAATATCAAAAGTACCACCACCCAAATCATACACCGCAATTTTTTGGTCTTGAGTTTTATCAAAACCATAGGCAAAAGCCGCCGCGGTTGGCTCATTAATAATACGCGCCACTTTAAGGCCGGCAATTTCACCCGCATCCTTGGTAGCTTGGCGCTGAGAGTCATCAAAATATGCTGGTACAGTAATTACTGCTTCAGTAATTTTTTCGCCCAATCTTTCTTCGGCATCAGCTTTTAATTTTTGCAAAACCATAGCCGAAATTTCCTGTGGGGTGTACTCTTTTCCGCTCATACCAATTTTAATTCTGTCCCCATCGGGAATAATATCAAAAGGCACATGCTTTTTCATGCTTTGAGTTTCTTCATCATTATACCGGCGTCCAATTAAACGTTTAATGGAATACAAAGTATTCTTGGGGTTGGTAATTGATTGTCGTTTTGCCAATTGCCCCACCAAACGCTCACCAGTTTTAGACATGGCAATAATGGAAGGTGTAGTTCTAAACCCTTCTTTGTTTTCCAGCACCTTTGGCTGGCCTCCTTCAATAATGGCGATACAACTATTGGTTGTACCTAAATCGATTCCGAGTATTTTTGACATATTCGTTGGTAATTCCGAGCGCAGCGAGGAATCCCTTTTCCCTGCTGCGTTCAATGTTAATTATTAATAATTAAGTAATTAGTAAATGGTAATTGGTAATTAGAAACCTTGATTTTAAATACTATACTGAGACAATTCGGTGTAGTTACCATAACCAGCGTCCACAATTGCTTTTTTCATTTTTTTCATTAAATACATTTCCTGAAATTGATCTACTGTGTCCAAAACTTCCTCATACGGTGAATAAATATCATCTTCTGAACCAGAGTTCCAATTTTTTACAAAACTTCTTATTTTTTCATCAGATATTCCCTCAAATATACTTTTAAATTTTTCCAAAAGTATAATTTCTAATTTCAAAAATTCCTCGACACCGGCATAACGTTGCCATTCACCTCTTTGAACAAAAACAATATTTGCCTGCATTCTGTTTATAAATTTCGCTGATCTCACTTTAATTTTGTCAATATGGGCTTCATCAACCTTTTGATCATGATGTACCATCACGTCGAAAGTATCCTTTATAGCCGTAAGCACCCCCCCCGCATTACAAATAACTGACTCTGCTAATTCCACTAACTGCTCATTATTTAATTCTTCTTTTGTCTCACGTTGTCCTGGCTCTGGCATATTTATAATATTTAATATTTAATTACCAATTGCTAACGCACTCCATTTCGCAATAATATTTGACTATTATTTTCCAATTACCAACACACCCCGCACTACCGCCTGCGACGGTGGTCGTGTCTGCCCCTCTTGACAGAGGGGAAACAACACCAACACTCAATCGTTTTTCCCCCCTCTACTTTTTACTTTCTACTTATTTAAACACAGCAATCGCTACAGAGATTAACGAAATCATCAAAGCTAAAATTGATAAGTATTTCTGAAAACCCCTGATATAGCCCAAAGTTTCAATTTGCACCACTTCCGAAGCCGAACGATATGCTCCGCACTTAGTGCATTTCATTATAGACTGATTAGTTTCCGTAGCGCTGATAAATTGTATCCACTTATGTTGACAAAGTTCCTTAATCATACAATTGTGTGTTACATGATTCATGATTTACGCCGCCCTTCCCGCCACCTTCACTCCATTCACGCTTAAAAATAATTCTTTAATAAAGGCAAAAACTTTTTTATGCTGGACAAAAATTTTCTCACCATTAAAATCAAACTCTTTACCATTTATCAATTCATCTTTAGAGACTACTTGACCAATTAATTTTCGTTCACCATTTTCCTCCACTATTAAATCCATTGGTTTGCCAATAAAACTCATGCCCTCCCAAGTTAAAACGAAAATACGATTTTCTTGAGGATAGATAAAACTTGCCATATAATTTTTAAATTTATAGAACACAGATTTCCATGATCACCATGATCAACCAAGATCTTGGACAATCCTGGAAATCCTGGTAATCTGTGTTCTGTTTTAATTTTTAGCAATAATTACTTTTGCCGGTTTGACAACCCTCCCTTTCATCACATACCCACTTTCCACTTCTCTTAAAATTTTTCCTTCTTCTTCACCTTCCTCTTCACCGACAGCCTCATGCAATTCTGGATTAAATATTTCACCCACAGTTTGAATTTCTTCTACCCCATGATCCTTTAACACCTTTTCAAACTGCTTCATGATAAAACCTATACCTTTCACCCAGTTTTTCATTTTATTCACATCTGCGTGGTCTGCGTCATCTGCATAGAAATCCGCGTCATCTGTGTTTTTAAACGCTTTTTTAAAATTATCATACACCGGCAAAAATTCCTCCACAATTTGTTGTTCACTCATCTGTACCCACTCGCTTCTACGTTTCTCCACCTCAGCTTGCAAATTTTTATAATCTGCCAAAGCCCGTTGCCAACCACCCTTAAATTCCTCGGCTTCCTGATGATGTTTTTCACAGTCTTTACAATGATTAAATATACTATGCTTATGTTTGGGTTTTTTATTTTCCAAAATCTTTTTTACAGTATCAAAAGTTGTGGCCTCAATATCATTACGCTTAACAATTTCCTCGGGATCAAACCAAGCCGCTTCCAATACTTCACGTACATCCAATTGTGGTGTCTGGTTTTCATCAATCAATTTAAATTTATAATCAATTCCTACAAAATGCATTGGCTTATGATATTCTTTTGGCTCCACCATGCTTACCACTTGAATGAATCCTGGATCTTTAATATCCAAACCAGTCTCTTCTTTGGTCTCGCGAATGCAAGCTTCAATTGGTGACTCGCCATACTCAATGCCACCACTGGGACACAACCACAAATTTCCATCTAACCATTTTGGTGATCTAATTAATAAAATTTTGCCTTCTTTATTTTCAATAAAAATTCCTACTGTAGCACGTAAATATTTTTCTTGGTTATTTTTCTCTTCACTCATATTGTCTCACAATAATATTTGGTTAGTATTTTTTTAATATTTGTATAATATTTTTCAATTGCCAACACACCCCGGCGGCCTACGGCCGTCCGCCCCTCTCTTGATAGAGGGGAAACCCCTCCGTCACAATCAATCACATCCGCATGGTCTGTGTCATCTGCATAGAAATCTGCGTCATCTGTGTTTTTAGATCATCTGTGTTTTCAGATAAGTGTTTTAATATATTTCACCAAATCCACACTCTCTCCATAGTCCATTCTAGTAGGCCCAACAATAGCCACCAATCCTTCGTTGCCAAATTTAGTGGCTACCAAACCACAGCCCGCGCCAAAGGGATTTTTTTGGCCAATTAAAATATCAATTTCTTCACCAATTGCTTTAAACATTTCGTCCATTGTAGCTTCACAATTATCAAAAATATTAGAGACCGAGGTTAAACTTTCACGATCGCTAAATTCTGGTTGGGAAAATAAACTGGAAATGCCTGTATAGTAAACATCGCCCGGACCAAAAGCCACAATCACCGCTTCACCGGTTTCATTGGAAATAAGCTTGGCAACATTTTTCACTTTTTTTACCTCATTAGCTTCGTCTTCCACCGCCTCTTCAATTTTATTCTTAATCTTAGTTTTAGTTTTTCTCGCTTCCATTAAATTCTCTACGTAATATTGATAACCAAGTTCTGTAGGAATACGTCCGGCCGAAGTATGGGGATGGGTTAAATAGCCGGCTTCTTCCAGTTCGCGCATTTCGTTTCTAACCGTAGGTGCGGAAATATCTAAGCCGGATTTTAAAACCAAAAAATTAGACCCGACAGGTTCAGCAGTTTTAATATAGCTTTCTACGATAAGTTTGAGTAATAGTTCTTTACGTTTATCCATACTTACGGATTACGGATAATCCTGATTTACTGATAACAATCACCATCCGTAAATCAGGATTATCAAGGAATCAGTAAGTTTAGGTTATCACTCTATCACCCCGAGTGATAATATACCACTATCACTCCCCTGCGTCAACTGCTAAGTTATCCACAGTTTTGCAATTTAAAATTAAAAAACCCACTTTCTCAAGTGGATTTATTTTAATTAATTGTGCTTTCGTGCTCAGGTGCTAAAGTGCTTAGGTGTTACTCCGCCGCTGTCCTCTTATATTCCGACACATCGGCAATTTCTGAGAGCAAAACATTTTCCACATAAATACCACGGGAATAGAAAATACGCTCTAATTCATTCTTTAATTCACTTTCCACTGCATCACGCTTTTGGCCAATAATTTCCGGCTTATCAAAACGGCTCATTACCATGCGAATACGGCTTCTAACTGTGGGACGAATAATTTTTTCCACAAAATCTTCGCCAATAGTTTGCCAAATGGCTGGAATTTGGTGAATATCCAAACGCAGTAAAATGGTGCCTTCTACGCCAATTTTCACGCCGTCTTGGGTAATAGCGGCCGTAGGAATATCTCCCATGGCTTTTTTGTTTTCCGGATTAAATTCCCTAGAAATACTATATTCCAAAGTTTGGGTGTTAAAAAGCTTGGCTTTTTGCCAAAAAGGAATTTTTAAATGCAGACCTGGAGTCAATACTTTTTTCAAAACGCCCCGCCCCAAATCATAAACGCAGGCCACATACCCGGGCGGCACATAAATAAAAATACCCTTTAATACATCCTCCATGACAAAGGAGTACATTAATTTGTCTAATGAGTCGGCCATAAAATTACATGGTTAAATTGTTAAATGGTTAAATTGCTAATTTTCTAAGCATGTTGCACCTGCCTGCGCAGGCAGGCAACAATTTAGCAATTTAACAATATAACAATAGGTTTTTTGCTACAAAGACACAACTACCGCCTAATGTCCCTTATTCTTAATTGTCTTTGGTTTAAAGATTATTTTACTAAACTGGTGAATTATAACAGAAAATACCATGGTTGTCAAGATAAACAAGGATTTTACCATTGGCAAAAGCCACAAAGCCACAAAGGAAAAGGCCGGAAATAGTATAAAATAAGCCAAATCTGCCTTGCTCAGACTCTTGTTTTTTCTATTTTCCCAATAGATTTCTACAATTAAAAACAGAGCCACAGCCCCTGGCCAAATCCAGTCATGAAACTTACCCAATTCAAAACCATAAAATACAGTATTTATTTTGCCCGGATAATCAATTGAGGGGTATAAAACCTTAATAATACGCTCTCCGGTTATGCCACTGATAAAAACTTGATACAAAAGCACCAAAACCAGCACTTGCACGCCCAAAACTATGGCCCGGCTCCAAGGGCTAATCCTTCGAGCTCGCAAAAGCTGGCGAATTTCCTGCTTTCTTAATACCGGATCATTTTTAAACGACTTTTCTATATCGGCCGCCTTTTTCTCCAAATCTTCTTCCCTGGCTTTAGCCTTTTCTGTTACCAAGGTAAAGGGCAATAAAACAAAACGCAAAATGACCGTTAAATAAACCACGGCCCAACCAAGATTATTATTAGTAAAATTCTCATACAGCCAAATCAGCAAATTAAACAATGGCTGATAGAGAAAATTATTCCAAATTAAACCTAAATATTCAACAATCATGGCTTAATCATATCAAAAATAAGCAAAAAAGGCAAATTAGGTGTTTAAGTGCAAGGCATCCATGGCCGCTTTACGATAAGCACAAAAATCACAATCCTTGCCCGGATTAGGCAATTTATCACCCATCAAGCACTCATGGGCAACAATTATTGTTTGTTCTACCCAACTGTCATTGCCTTCATAAGGAATTAGAGTAATATCAAACTCCAATTTAGCATCAAAAGCTTCTCTATCGGTATCGCCATTGCAATAGACAAAATAGCCAAGATTGGAAACTTGATAATCATTGCGCCGCAACAACCACTGGTAAATTTCCATTTGTCTTTTATAACCATCTTGCCAGCCATGGTTAAGTTCTTCAATTTTTTCCTGTTTGCTGGTGGACTTATAATCAACCACAATATACTCGCCCGCCGGATTTATCCACAAATCATCAATGGCACCGGTAATGGTCATACCAGTTTGCGGATGTTCATATTGAATACCACCAAAATTATCCCGCCATTCATTTAGTTTTTCATGGCTAACCGGTCGAGCATCAATCCCATACTTTTTTTGTAAAGGATGTTGTTCGTCTTTGGCTCTGTGGATGTCAAACTCTTTTTTCAGCAAGGTGTCAACAGCAGAATTTAAATTGAAAGGAAACCCGGGAGGCTGTTTTACCCCTAAACGATTATCCAAATAAAAACAACGCGGACACTTGGTAAATAACTCCAATTTGGAACGCGATAACTTCCAATTATTTTTTTTGCCAGGTTGAAAATTCCAATTACTTGACCGCGGCACTTTATAATATTCAGACATAAGTTTACCACTGTTTTAGCCAATCAATGGCAGTTTTTTCATTATTAAAAAACTTTACATTTTTAAAACCGGCCAAGTGATAAATAATATTTACCACTGTGCGCCTAAACATATTAGCGCCGATAATGGCAATTTTATTAATTTTAATATTTTTTAATAAAATAGCATTAAGTTCTCTAGCTTTTTTGCTAATTTTTCCGGCGCGGCTTATATCATTTAGCACATCAATCTTCTCTACCCTGTCACCTTCTTTAATCACCTCATCCATTAGTTGCCACACACTATCCAGCATTTCTTTAGCGTCTTTTTCCGTGTGATCGCCAATAATTGCACAACGAAAAATTTTATTTTCTTCGTCAAAAGCTATTTGAAATTTGGAAGTAGTTTCTGGCATAAAATATTCATATTAAAAACAATTATCAATCACGTGCTTAGGTGCTAAGGTGCTAAGGTGATACTCTATCGTGTAGGTGCAATACCATAATATTTTAACACAAAATCACTTATCTCGCCAAACAAAGGCACTGTGGAATTTTCCGCCCAAGGACTGTGCGGTTTTTCAAATTTTATGAGCATAACAAACTTGGGATTATCTACCGGAGCAATGCCAACAAAGGTGTGATTTGTTTCTGTGGTATAGCCACCCGGGCCCGGAATTTGAGCAGTGCCGGTTTTTCCACCAATATAATAACCTAAAATTTTTGCCATCTTCGCATGGCCTTTTTCTACCACATTTACCAGCATACCGCCAGTTAAAAGCGCTGCCTTTTTTTCTATTACTTGTCTAATCTCTTTAGGCTTGGTTTTTTCCACATGACCGTCGGCATAGCGAATTTCGTCTACAATATAAGGTTTCATCAATTTCCCGCCATTGGCAATTACGCTGTAGGTGCTAACCATTTGCAAGGGTGTTACCGTAATGCCCTGACCAAAAGAAGCTGTGGCAGCATAACAATCTATTTTATTGCCTTTATTAGCTGAAAGTGTGGAGATGGAACCAGACATTTCACTATCCAACTCCAAACCTAGGCGGGTGCCAAAACCAAAATCATTCAAATATTTTTTAAATTTATCCTTGCCCAATTTTTCCGCCACAAACACCATACCTGTATTTATGGAATTTTCCAACACGCCGCTCATACTCTGCAAGCCGTACACCTTATCTGCGGCATTTCTAATTGGTGTTTGGCAAAAATCTGCACGCGAACCAGTGTCTACAAAAGTAGTTTGCGGGGTTACCAATCCTTCATTTACTGCCGCTGACATGGTGACGGTTTTAAATATTGAGCCAGGTTCATAAGGCGTAAAAATTGAACTATTGTTAAAGGCGCCAGCAGACTTTACCTCATTGTATTTATTAGGGTCAAAATCCGGCAAACTGCACATGGCGCGAATAGCCCCATTTATCGGATCCATAATAATTAGGGTTGCTGAAACTGCATTCAGTTCTGTCATTTTTTGGCGCAATTTTTCACAAGCTGTGAATTGCAAAGCTCTATCTATGGTTAAAACAATGTCAGCCCCGTCTTCAGCCGCAGTAAAGGTACCGCCAGCCATAGGGATAATGGCTCCCATAGCGCTTTTGGGCCCAAAAACAAAACCGCCTTTACCTGACAGTTCTTTATTCCAATAACCCTCTACGCCATAATGCCCCACATCATTACCATTGGTATCTTTCCCCAAAAAACCTACAACCGGAGCCGCTAAACTATTTTCAGGATAAACCCGAAAAATCTTGCGCACAAAACCAATGCCCGGCAAATTCATCTCCTTAATTCTATTCATTGTATCTTCATCAACCTTATTTTCAATTGGTTCATAAGGATCTGTACGTTTATTCAGTTGGTTAAAAATTTCCTGTTGACGGCTGACCTCATAATTAAAGATAGAGGTTAACCTGGCCACGGTACTACTGGCCACTGTATCACTCTCTATTTGGCGCGTATCAGCATACAACAAAAAATAGTCGCGGTTCATGGCCAGTGGATATAATTCGTGAGACCGAGAATCTTGTATATACACTTGCCCGCGTACTGGGAAAAGATGGCTATTAACTTCATGCGATCCAGCAGCCAAAGCCACATAAAAATCATGCTGAAAAACCATTAAGTAAACCAAGCGTACAGCAATTAGCAAACCAAATAGAATAAATACGCCCAACAACAAACGCAAGCGCGTATTAAAATTATTTTCAGTTTGATGAAGATGGTTCATTTTGGATAATTTTTACACTTTTCGTTTCCTTCCTCCCCTCTTTTCCAACACCTCCTTATCAATCAAACCGTCAGCAACTAATTTTTTCAGGGCGTTTTCCATTGTCACCATACCCTCCTTGGCTCCAGTTTGCATGGCGCTGGTAATTTGGGCAACATTATTTTCACGGATCAAATTGGCCACAGCCGGAGTATTAATCAAAATTTCGCGCACGGCCAATCTCTGACCATTCTTTCCTGGCACTAATTGCTGGGCTACAATGCCGCGCAACACCGCAGACAATTGAATTAATATTTGCTTTTGTTTAGGCCCTTCAAACACATCTACGATGCGCTCTACTGCCTCGGCCGCACTGCCAGTATGCAAAGTGGAAAAAACCAAATGCCCGGTTTCCGCAGCTGTTAAGGCTGTGGCAATGGTTTCGGGATCGCGCATTTCGCCCACATAAATAACATTGGGGTCTTGACGCAAAACATGCTTTAAAGCACTTGCAAAAGACTTGGTGTCTACATCAATTTCGCGCTGTTCCACCAAGCATTTCTTGTCCGCAAACATAAATTCAATTGGATCTTCAACAGTAATAATGTGCGCCTTGCGCTTTTGATTAATTTCTTCAATCAAAGAAGCAATAGTGGTCGATTTACCGTGGCCAGTAGGGCCAACCACTAACACCAAACCATCCATCAATTCCGTAAATTCCAATAGCGCTGGTTCAAAATTAAGTTCTTTGGGGGTAGGAATTTTTTCCGGAACCAAACGCGCACTTAGCCCTATTTTACCTTCTTGCTGGTGCAAATTAACGCGAAAACGCGCGCCCTGATGTTCATAACCAAAATCCAATTCCAATTCTTCTTGATAGCGCTTTTTCTGTTCAGTGGTGAGCAAGCTAAAAATTCCAACAACCAGTTCTTTTTCTAATAGTTTTTCTTTTTCCAATCCTGTCAATTCACCATTCACGCGAATCATGGGCAATTCTCCGCCCACCAAGTGCAAATCAGAGGCATTATTTTTTACTGCTTGTTCAAAATATGTTTTAATGGGGTGCATAGTATATAAAAAGCCCTAAAAAGCTCAAAAGCTTATCAGGTTTTAATGCTAAATTACTTCTTTATTTTACCACAATCGGCCAGCAATCGCAATGCTTGATTTTATTTTAAAAATAGACTATACTGGTATAACTAAACGGTCCATTCAAACTTATATATTTTGAAGAATATATCTGTAAATCTGACGCTATCAAAAGAGAAAAATTTTATAAAACTGGATTTGGAAAAAGAATAAGAAATGCTATTATAAAAGAAATTACAAAAACAACGGGGATTAGCGCAGTTGGTAGCGCGCAGCGTTCGGGACGCTGAGGCCACCAGTTCAAATCTGGTATCCCCGACAAAAAGACGACCATATGGTCGTCTTTGTCATCCGTATAATCCGTATATTATCTTAGCTCCTCCTTCAACTTCCCCCACTGTGAAGAAACCAACTTTACCACCACATTCTTTACATTTTCCGCCAAACCATTTTCAATGGCATACTTATCTACATATTCTTTAACCAATTTAACGTATTCGTTTTTTTGCAATTGTTTGTATTGTTTTGACTCCAACAATTCTTTTTTTAATTTAACATAAACATCGGCTGCGGCATCCAAAATTTTGTCGCGCACTTCTTTGCCTCGGCCAGTGGTATTTAACCACATTAGCCCGGCACCCAATAACCCTCCCAATAATAATCCCTTTTTAAACATACCCATACGATTGAAGTTAGTAAGTTAGTAAGTTTATAAGTTAATAGGTATATTATAACAAACAACAAAAACAACAACAAGTATAAAAACCACCCCGCTTTCGCCGGATGGTTTATAACTATGAACTTAGAACTGAGAACTAAGAACTACTTGAGCACCAACTCAGTAGCCGTTTTTTTGTAATTGTCAATACTTAACTGGTTATTGCCAGACAAAGTAAACAACTTATCATACATTTCCCAACCCTTACCCTGTTCCACAGCACACTCATAAGCTTCGGCGGCCGGCTTGGCATTGGTGTGAAAAGATAATGGATAATTGCGGAAAGTAAATCTTACTTGATTGCCATAATCAGCCAACAATTGCTTCATGGTGTTGGTATAAAAACGGACGCAATACGGACACTCAAAATCAGCATATTCAACTAAGGTTACTTTGGCATTGGGATTACCTTTCCAAACTGCATCAGTATAGCTTGGCATATTGGCAACCTTGGTCAACTCGCCATAAGTTTTAGTATCCCAGGTTGGAGTTTTGCCTGCCAACACTGCATCCAAAACTGTCTTAACTGCCTCATAAGGATAAGCGCCGGCAATAAAATAACCATTAATAAATAAAGCTGGTGTGCCTTGCACTCCCAATTGCGCGCCCTCTTGTTCTTGGGCGTCAATGGTGCTGGCGTATTTGTTGGTATCCAAACAAGCGCTAAATTTTTTCGGACCACTGCTACCGGCAGTGGCACTGCCGCCAAAATTTGCACCAGTTAGCATAATGGCCAGTAAAATAAAAAAACCGATAGTGCAAATTAACAAAAATGCACCTACAATCCCCAAAACAAATGCCTGTTTACGATCCAAAAGATCAAACAAGCCTTTTTTTTCTTCTATCATAGAAATTTTATGATTTAAAAATAAAATAAATAATGTGTATCCGAATTATCGAATTTTAATCCGAATTTACAAATACCCGAATATAACGAATGTTTATAAATATTAGTAAATTCGTTATTCGCTACATCCGGATTAAAATTTGTAGATTCGGATACATTTTATCATACAGATTTTCTCTCTGCAACCTGTTGATAAATTTCCGCCAATTTGTCAATTATAGGCGACCAAGCATATTTATTTTCTGCCATTACCCGTACCATTTTTGTAAGCGATGAACGATCGCTGTTTTCCGAAAAAAAGCCGTAAATTGCCTCAGCCAATTCATAGGGATTATTAGGCGAAACAACAATACCACCATCCTTTGCCACTTCTCGCACGCCCGGCAAATCTGTGGCAACAACCGGCACACCCGAGGCCATGGCCTCCAAAAGTACCATGCCAAAAGCCTCGCCTTGATTAATAGAGGGCAAAACCAATAAATCTACCAGATTATAATAATACGGCAATTCTTCCTCGCTAATTTTTCCCACAAAATTAACCATTCGATTTAAACCCAAAGCTTGGGCTTCGCTTTTAAACTGTTCTTTCAATTCCCCATCTCCAATTAACAAAACTTGCGCGCGCAAATTATTATTACTTAATAATTTCAAGGCCTGTAAAAAAATCGGCACTCCTTTAAAATAATGAGCTACGTCCATGCCACCCACAAATAATAAAGTTGGAATTTGTGGATCTAAATTATGCTTTAATAAAAGAGCTTGAGATTTATCGCGTGGCTTAAACCTTTCTACGTCCACTCCCAAAGGCAACTCTGCCCACTTTTCGGGGTATGCCGCATACAAACTTTGCGCATCACTGTGTTTAATAAAATCAAAAGAATTACCAATTAAAGCATCGGCAGAACTTAAAATGCGGGGCAGCCAAAATTTGGCATAATACCTAAAAAACCAGCCCTTAAAACCCGGCGCTCGCGTATCCATGTGATAAGTAATAACCAATGGCTTATGAGGATTTCGCATTTTCCATTTGCGCACCAAATTGGCTACCCCAAAAAATGGATAATGCAAATGCACTAAATCAAAATCATCCAATTCATTTTGGATTTGTGGAATATAAGCAGCATTGCCAAATTGCAATTTAGGCTCCAGCATTCGTGCCTTAACATTTAAATCCTCTTGAATTTGCATCTGCTCTTTCACTATTGGCAGTGCCTGCTCTTTTTCTTGGCTTTTAATCTCTCCGGGGATTTCTTCGCGCCAATATTGTGGGGTCAACACTTCCACTTCATGACCTAGCTTGGCCAATTCGGCAGCGGTTTGATACACCGCATTTCCCATACCACCATAGTATGGAGGGAAGGTACAGACAATTTGAGCTATACGCATACATTTATGTGCGAAATACGAAAGCTACGAAATATACGAAAATCGCCAATTTCGTACTTTTCGCAATTTTCGTATTTCGTACATTTGTATAAAACTATCTTTTAATCCCTCTATTTTCTTCAATCGCTTCTTTCCTCACTACCTTAGTAATATCTCTGCCAATAGATTCCAGCTTCACATTCAATCTAAATAATAGATAAAAAATTATTACCATGGCCACATATAAAACAAAATCCGCACCACGGCCAATGCCAAAAGTATTGGCCAATTCAGTAATGCCACTCGGCAACATTACTGCCACTGCCGCCAAGAGCCAAAACAATAGCCAAAAAATTGCTCCTTTTGGTCCCAGCAAGCCCTCATGTTTTTTCTTTAAAACATTAACAACCGCAAATAAAGCAAACAGAATAAAGAGAATTTGGAAAATTATTAGCATAAAATAATAGAAGAGTAATGTTATTGATCACGAGGCGGAATTAATGATTTTTGCAGCGCCAATGTTTGACCCCGCCATTTGAAAATAACACTGAAAGTTAAATAAAATTATTAACAATAATTAGTAAGTTATCATTGGAAAAAAACAGATTGAAATGGACGGGGGAGTTTTGGCGCAAAAAAAATCATTAATTCCGCCGAGTAAATAACATTACTCGCCGCTCTTTATATGAAAAAAATAACTTGTCTCTCCCCAACTCATTCTATACTTCTTCATACCTGCCACCTGCCACGTAGGCAAAGATTTGGTAGCCGTAATTACCAAGCTCCCGGACTTTAAACCAACGCATTTATGCTCCAATTCTCGCATATTTACATCACTAAAGCAAGTAGACTGCACAAAAATTACATCGCCATCAGAAAAATCTGTTTTAAACAAATCTCCTAAAATAAAATCTATTTGGGCAGTTTCTTTACTCGGAAACAATTTTTTTACTTCGCTATTGAACAAATTTTTTACTCTTAAAGCTTCCTGATGTAAATCTTGAAGCATTTCCACACCCACTAATTTTTGAAAATCTCCCAAAAGTGCGGCGGCGATTATTGGCTTGCCCACTCCCGAACCTAAATCATAAAAAACCTTTTGTGAGGCATTGTAAGGCAGTTCATCAAGCATTTGCGCAAAGCTGTCAAAAAGTATTTCTCCGTAAACAAAATCTCTGGCTACTAAGTTCTGACGTTGATTCGATTGATATGACAAAGCATAACCATCAACGTTTTTATACAAACAAGCAAAAAGTTCTTTTTTTAAATTCAAATACATATATGTACGAAATACGAAAGCTGCGAAAGGTACGAAAAATCGCCAACTGTCTTTCGTATATTTCGTAGTTTTCGTATTTCGTACATCATTTAATAAACCTTCCCAAAATCAAATCTCTCACCACTCTTAATCCCCCACCCAAATTTTGTCCATATTCATGATAAATAACTTTAACTGGAAATTCCACCATGCACAGGCC
>Ga0172370_10000436_pt1 | contig 64746 bp, 46 predicted proteins | sample LakKiv5m_FD_114538 | JGI IMG/M metagenome (GOLD analysis project Ga0172370, IMG submission 114538) | Freshwater microbial communities from Kabuno Bay, South-Kivu, Congo - kab_022012_11.5m | ecosystem: Environmental > Aquatic > Freshwater > Lake | place: Democratic Republic of the Congo... | reverse complement strand
GGCGCTGCCTCACCTCGAGGCCGAGATGCACGCGCTGCGCACCCGCGTCGAGGAAGCCCGCACGAGCCCGTCGCGCCCGTTGCCTGCAGGCAACCTCGTGTCGTGGCGCCTCGAGCCGTTGCCCTGGTCCCAGCCGGTCAGCGCTCGCGCCGCCGCGATCGTCGCCCGCTACGACGCCGATCTGCCACGCCTGAACGCAAGCGCGCCGCCTCCCGCACCCACGAAGGGCGACGCAGGATACGTCGGCTCGACGCGCTGCCTCGGTTGCCACGAGGCGCTCCAGGCGTATTGGAAGGAGGACCGGCATCCGTTCGCCTGGAAGGCCCTCGAACGCGACGGAAAGACGGCGGATCTCGACTGCGTACCCTGCCACTCGACGGGCTACGGCAAGCCCGGCGGCTCGACGATCGGTCACATGCGAGGCCTCGAAGCGGTGGGCTGCGAGGGCTGCCACGGCCCGGGATCGTTGCACGCCACCTCCGCCGAATCGGGCCGGCCCACGTCCATCCTTCGCTCGCCGGCCGAGGCGACGTGCCGCCAATGCCACACGAGCGAGCACTCCCCCCGCTTCGACTTCGCGCCCTACCGTGCCATGCTGCGCCGCGATGGGCACGGCTCTCCGGCGCCCGGCCGAGATCAGAAGAGGACCCCTCGATGAGCACGGGCACGCGGTGCGCGTGGATGGCGGCTTTGGTGACGGCGATCGTGGCGTCGCTTGGCGCGCGCGTCGCTGTCGCAGAAGAACCCATCGACGTGCCGCACGACGAGGTGCGCTTCCAGGGCTCGTTTTACGGCCTCACGCTCGAAGGCGCACCGGTGCTGCGCGTGGGCGGTGACGGGACGGGGTTTGCCGCCGGGCTCAACGGTCGCGTCGCGGTGCCGACCCAGCTCTTCGATCTCGAGCTCGGCTACACTTTCTCGAACCTCGCGTCGCAGGGCCCGGATCCCGCCATCACGCGCCACTCCATGACGTTCTCGGTCAACTCGCATCCGGGCTTCATGTTCGTGCTCTACAACGATCGCTTCAACTGGATCGTCGCCGGCTTCCACGGGATCCTGGGCCTCAGCGCCGACCACATCACCCGCAAGGGCGCGGGCTTCGACGACAGCGGCCTCGGGGGCGGTTGGCACGTAGGCTTCGGCTTCGACATCCCCTTGTCGAGCCTCGACGCGCCCGAGGGTTGGTGGATCACGCTCGCGCCGCGCTGGCGCTTCATCTGGTTCGGAGAGCGCGACAAGGAGCGCCAGGTCAAGGATCTCGTCGTGTTGATCGGCCTCGCGTGGCGCAACTACGATACGAACTTCGCGCGTATCCCGCGGCCATTTTGAAACACGGGCGCCCGGTGTCCCCACGTCGCGCGCTTCGCTACTCGCCCGTTGCCCTCTTCGCCAACTGCCACCGCCGCTCCAGGTCCGCGAGATCCGCGCCCCCCGGGGCGATGCCGTCGGCTTCGAGCGAGGCCTCGACGTGGTTGAAGCGCCGCGTGAAGCGATCGAGCGTGTCGCGCAGGCTCTGCTCAGCGTCCACCCCGAGGTGCCGGCCGAGTGAGCACAGCGCGAAGAGCAGATCGCCGAGCTCGTGGTGCATCGCGCGCTTGTCGCGTGTCGCCATGGCCTCGCGCAGCTCGCGCGTCTCCTCGTCGACCTTGTCGAGCACGTCCGCGGCCGCGTGCCAGTCGAAGCCCACGCGCGCCGCCTTCTCGCCCACCCGCTGCGCACGCAGAAGCGCAGGCAAAGCGTCCGGCACCCCCGAGAGCGCGCCGCGTCCCTCGCGCGCCTTCTGCTTCTCCCAGCGATCCACGACCGCGTCGGGCGTGTCGACCCCCTCGACGCCCGCGAACACGTGCGGATGGCGGCGCACCATCTTGTCGGCGATGCCCTGCGCAACGTCGTCGGCCTTGAACCAGCCGAACTCCTCGGCGATGCGCGACTGGAACATGATCTGCAGAAGCAGATCGCCGAGCTCCTCGCGCCAGCCGTCGATGGCCTTCGGATCCGCGCGCGGTGAAGAGCCGATCGAGGCGTCCTTGGCCGCTCCGAGGCGATCGATCGCATCCAGCACCTCGTAGGACTCCTCGACGAGGTAGGGCCGCAACGACGCGACCGTCTGCTCGCGATCCCAAGGGCAGCCGCCCTCTTCCCGCAGCTGCCGCATCACGCGCGCGATGGCCTCGAATCCTGCGGGGCTCACTTCTTGTCGCTGCCAGCTTTCTCGGTGGCCTTCGCAGGTGCTTTCTCGGGAGCCTTCTTGTCTTCGCCCTTGTTGTCTTTGGGCTTCTTGTGCTCGAGCGCCTTGTCGAGCGCGCTCGTCGCCGGCTTGAGCTCGACGGGCTTGATGGGCTCGCCGATCTTGATCGCAGGCATCTTGATGGCGTCTGCCGCCGGGGCCGCGACCTTCGCGTCGAGGAAGTTCAGCTTGCCCGCCTTCGACAGGTCGTGGAAATCGCCACCCACGGGGGCCCACGCGCCCATGAATTCGACGTTGTGCGTGCCCTTCGAGTCGATGCGATAGAAGTTCGCCGTCCACGTCGCCGGTGCCTTCGGCGCGCCCGCCAGGCCCAGGCCCTTCCACGGGATCGCGACCTCCACGGTCCACGACCGATCGGCCTTGGCGTCGTCGGCGTTGACGGATCCCTCGACCTGCACGGCGGACTTCGCGTCGATGTTCCAGCGCGCGGCGTCCTTCCACTCGGGGTCCCGATGGCCCTCGAACTTCGCGTCGAACTTCGCGCCATTGGGGGCAAACTGGAGCTCGAAGTAGCCCTTCCCCTCGCCCGACGGATCGAGGAAGATCTCCACGACGTCGCCTTCCCACAGCTCACTGTCACGATCCGCGTGCGTGTTCGCGATCTGGTCGTCGCGCGTCGTGAACGCTACGTAAAGGTTGTCGTCATCCCACAGCAGCTTGGCGCTCGTGGCGTATGACGCGCTCAGCGAGCGGGCATCGGGTTGGCGAAACATCGCGGTCGACGCCGCTCCCGTCCAACTCGCCTCGTCCAGCTTGCCGTCGATGGCGATCGCGCCGGCCGCGCGCATCACGCCGTAGCTCGCGGGACCCTCGGGCGCCACCGGCGGACGCGCCTCTCCCGTCGCACCGCTGGGCGCCGGCGTGCCACCGCCCTGGCCGATCTGGATGGTCGTCAGCAACAAGCGATCGTCGGGCATCGCGCCGGACTCCTGCTTGTTCTTCACGGCGAGCCGGCGGTCCTGCTTCGCCTTGTCCCACGCGGCCCAGTCGAAGATGCCGATGATGATCTGCGTCGGGCCATCCGGCCAGTCGCCGGGCACCTGGATGTTGATCTTGTCGCGAATGATCTGCCCCTTCTTCCACTCGCTCGTCGGGTACAGATCGTTGATCGCGTAGTGGTCGAAGGGCTGCCGGCGTTTGCCCGGCGACTCGAAGTGCACGAAGATCTTCCAGTCACCCTTGAGCTCCTGATCCGCGCGAAAATACAGCGTCAGATCGACCTTGTCGCCCTTGGCGACGGTCATCTTGTCGATGTCGTAGCCGAGCAGCGTGATCTTGTCATCGTAGTTCGCGTTGATCGTCTTGCCGATGGCCGGCACGGCGGTCAGCACGTTGTCGGTCACCTGCTGCTCCTGCTCCTTGGTGCGGACGCGCTTGGCCGATCCAGGGCTTTTGCAGGCATAGGCAAACGCGCCGAGCGCGAGCGCGAGCAGCGCGATGCGGCCAGCGCGGAGGAGAAAATGCTTCGTCATGGTCGTCCTCTGGTCAGTGTGGCCGCGGGGCGACGGCCCCGGTCCACGAAGGAAGTCCGGCTATGTATCACAGCCCGGACGAGAAACAGAGGGGGGCGGCCCCTCGGCCTCGGAGGTGGTCCGTCGCGGCCGCCGTGCTAGACTCGGGTGCTCGACACGCGGGTGAGTGCGATGGAAATCCTCAACGAGAAGATCGCTGGAAACACCGTGCAGGACTGGCTCGCGGCGGTGGCCGTGTCGCTGGTCGTGTTCGCTGCCTTGCAGGTGGCGCGGCGCGTGCTGTTGCATCGGCTCGAGGCGCTGTCCAAGCGCACCGAGAGCCGTCTCGACGACCTGCTCGTCGAGGTGCTCGGTCAGACGCGCTCGTTCTTCGTCGTCACGCTCGCGCTGTTTGCAGGCGAAGGCCTCGTGCTGCTTTCCCCCGCGGTCACCGGGGTCGTCAAGCACGCGACGACGGTGGCGGTCATCGCGCAGATCGGCTTCTGGGGCTCGTGCGCCATTCGCTTCTGGCTCGGCGTGGTCATCGAGCAGCGCGCATCGGAGGATCGCGCCGCGGCCACCACGCTCAGCGTGCTCGGCTTCATCGCGCGCGTCGTGCTCTGGGTCGGCGTCTCGCTCGCCGTGTTGCAGAACCTCGGCATCGACATCACGGCGATGGTCGCGGGCCTCGGGATCGGCGGTGTCGCGGTCGCGCTCGCGGTGCAAAACGTGCTCTCCGATCTGTTCGCGTCGCTCGTCATCGTGCTCGACAAGCCCTTCGTCATCGGCGACGTGATCACGGTCGACACGCTCTCGGGCACCGTCGAGAAGATCGGCCTCAAGACCACGCGCATCCGCGCCAAAGGCGGCGAGCAGCTCATCTTCTCCCATTCGGACCTGCTCAAGAGCCGCATCCGCAACTTCCATCGCATGGAGGAGCGCCGCATCGCGTTCCGCATCGCCTTCAAGCGGCGCACGCCGCTCGATCGCGTCGAAGCCGTGCCCACCATCGCGTCGGAGTGTTTCGCCGACATCGAGGGCGTGCGCTTCGATCGCGCGCACCTGGAGGGCTTTGCGGAGGCGGCGATCGTTTTCCAGATCGTGTACTTCGTGCTCTCGCCGGAGCCGGCCGCACACAAGGATGCGCAAGAGCGCGTGGCCCTCGCGCTGCTCCGGCGCTTCACGGCCGAGGGCCTGATCTTCGTGGCCGGCAAGAAACCGGAAGAGGAATGAGCCGGCGTCAGTTGCGGCAGCAGGTCACGCCCGTGATCACGCCGTCGTTGTTGCGGCAGGGCAGCTTGAACGGGTTCAGGCAGGTGTCGCCGTAGGCGGTGTCGATGCCGTTGGCGAGGCAGCCGCCGCCGCCGCCCGCTTTCTGCTTCTTGCACGCGGCGCCCAGCGCGGCCATGTCGTCGTTGTCGCACCAGCCGCTGCACACCTTGCAGCTGCCGTTGTCCTGCGCGGCGTTGTAGGGGTAGCAGCCCGCGAAAGCGACCGCCTCGGCGAACGTGATCTTCTTGAGCGAAGCGGCGTCGTTGCCGTTGTCGGCCGGCACGCACACGTGCCATCCGGATGCGCACACCTTCTGCGACGACGACCAGCCGATCTTGCCCTCCCATTTGCCCGCACAGGCGGCGGCGTTCGGGTACTTCGAGATGTCGCCGAGGCCGTCGCGCGTGCCGTCCGCGCATCCGACCGAGTCCACGCACACGCTCCCGATGCAGGCCTTCCCCGCGCCGCAGGACGCGCCGTCGGGCAGCTTCGTACTCGTGCAGCCGGCGCCCGGCGCGCACGCGTCCGACGTACACGCGTTGCCGTCGTCGCAGCTCGCCGACTTGCCCACGCACGAACCGTCGGGCGCGCACGCGTCGCCGGTCGTGCACACGTTGCCGTCGTCGCAGGCCGCGCCGTTGTACGTGTGCTTGCACGCGCCGGTCGCGCCGTCGCACGAATCCGTCGTGCATACGAGCCCGTCGTCGCAGTTCTTGCCGGGGCCCGAGGCGCACAGGCCGCCGCTGCAAGCGTCCGGGCCCGTGCAAGCGTTGCCGTCGTCGCACGCCTTGCCGTCGAGGACCGGCTGGTGGATGCAGCCGCTCGTCGGGTTGGCGAGGCCGTCGCAGAGATCCACGGTGCAGACGTTGTTGTCGTCGCACGCGCTCTGTGGCACCGACGTGCCGAGGCAGTCGCCCCCCTTGCAGATGTCGCTCGTCGAGCAGGGGTTGCCGTCGTTGCACGCCCCGCCCTCGTTGACGGGCTGCGGCGAGCACGTGCCGGACTTCGGGTCGCACACGCCCTTCTCGCAGGCCGAGTCGAGCAGCGGATCGCAGGCCACGACGCTCGCGGGGTCCAGGACGCACTTCGAGGGTGAGGCCGTCTCGTCGCACTTCAGTGTTCCGTTGCAGAGGTTGCCGTCGTCCTTCGCGACGCAGTCCGCGTCCTTTTCGCACTCGCACGCGCCCGCCGTGCCGGCACATACGCCCTGCGCGCACGTGTCGCCGGTGGTGCAGCCGCTGCCGTCGTCGCACGCGCCGCCCGAGATCGGGACCTGCACGCACCCGAGCGTGGGGCTGCATGAGTCGGTCGTGCAGGGGTTGCCGTCGTCGCAGGACACCGCGCTCGGGCCCTTGCAGACGCCGCCCGCGCAGGCGTCGCCGTTCGTGCACGCGTTGCCGTCGTCGCAGGGCGCGGCGTGCGGCGTGTGTGTGCAGCCGCCGGGCAGCGCGGGGTCGCACGCGTCGGTGGTGCAGGGATTGGTGTCGTCGCACGACGCCGGCTTGCCCACGCAGGTCGCGGAGACGCACGTCTCCGACACGGTGCAGGGGTTGGCGTCCTCGCAGGCCGCGCCCTCGGCGGCAGGCGTGAAGGTGCACACGCCCTTCTGCGCGTCGCAGACGTCGACCGTGCAGGGGTTGCCGTCGCTGCAAAACAGCGGCGAGCCCTTGCACCCCTCGCCGCCGCACATGTCGCCAAGCGTGCAGGGGTCTCCGTCGTCGCAGGGCGCGTTCGTGGCGGTGTGTACGCACCCCTCGCCCTTGTCGCACGTGTCGGTGGTGCACGTGTTGCCGTCGTCGCAGCTGCCGGTGTCGCCCTTGCAGGCGCCGTTGCTGCACGCGTCGCCGAGGGTGCAGCCGTCGCCGTCGTCGCAGGGCACACCGTCCGCCATGTGCGCGGCCTCGCACAGGCCCGAGGCCGGGTTGCACACGACGTCCGAGATGCAGGGCTCGTCGACGTCGCCGCAAGGCTTGGGTGCGCCCGCGCAGAGGTCCTTCTCGCACGCATCGCCGACCGTGCAGGGGTCGCCGTCGTCGCACTTGAGCGCCGTCGGGTACGCGGCGTGCTTGCACTCGCCCTTCTGCTCGTCGCAGGAGTCGAACGTGCAGGGGTTCTTGTCGTCGCACGCCTTGTCCGCCTTGCAGGGCGCGGGCGCGACGTCCGCGGCATCTGAGGCATCGTCTGACCCGTCGACGCCGATGTCCGCGGGGGCGATCTCGGCGCCGATGTCGCTTGCCTGCTCGCCGGTGTCGATGGGCGCGGACACGTCCGCCGTTGCGGGCGCGTCGCCGCCGGAGTCCTGCGTGGAGGCCGAGTCAGCCTTGCCCGATCCGTCGGCGGTCCCGGCCACATCGGCCGAGCCGAGCGCGTCCAACGCCTCACCGTCCGGACCGACGCCGCCGAGCGACGTGGCCGGGCCGTCGGCCGCGCCACCGCACGACGCGAGCGCGACGCACAGCGCGCCCAGGACGAAGCACACGCGAGCAGGCATTGGACGAGACATGAGCGCACCGTGGCGCGAACGCGCGATCGCATCATGGCGCCCGGACGCGCTCGAATCAACGGGCGCGGCGCGGGTCACTTGGGCGGGTTGCAGCGCAGCGCGTCGTCGGCCTTCTCGTCTTCGCTCGTCCCTCGCGGCGGCAACACGACCGTGCCCTCGGCCCCCATGGGGCTGTCGGCCTTGCCCACGACCGTCGTCAGGCCGCCCGCGATCACCACACCGAGCGGCAGCGGCGCATGTGCCACACCGAGCGCGCCACCCTTCAGGCGCGCCACGTCATCGACGCGCACGAGCGAGGACTTCGTGCTCATCGGGTCTCCTTCGAGGCGCAGCACGGTCACCTCGTCGAGCAGGCACTCGGACTTCGCGCTCGGGCACAGCTGCGACTGCGAGTTCTTGACGTAGCCGCCGGGGATGAGGATGTCGATCCCGCGCAGCGTCTGCCGCGGGGGATCCAGCCGCTCGATCACCGTGCCCTTCGCGTAGGCCCGCGGCGCGATGGGCTTGCTGAGCCCCAGGGCCTGCACCTCGATGGGCTTCGACGCGTCACGCGACGCTGACACGACGTAGGAGACCATGTCCTCGGTGAAGGGCAGCGCACCGCTCGCGGTGATGGGGAGGCCACCGGACACCAGGAAGAGCACACGCTCGTCGTTCGCGCCGAGCCGCACGACGACCGGCAGCGTCGTGACGATGCGCTTCTTCGTGATCTGATCCTGGATGTCCTTCGCGCCGCTCGGCCAGTTGACCTTGCGCACGACGCCCTTCGCCTCGCCGGGGCCTATCATCTCGGCGATGTTCGCGACGTCCGCGTCCGTGTTGCCGCCCCAGACCAGCACGGCGTCGTCGTTGAACGCGACCGCGCCCGCGCCATAGCGCGCGACGGCCAGCGTGCCGTTGGTGGCCGTGCCGGCGTTGCCCGCGATGACGTCGTCGAGGTTGTCGAGGCGCGTGAAGGCCGCCTGCGCCGCGACGGTGTCCGAGTCGGGGTTCAGGCCGCCGACGAAGAGTATGTGGTTCGCGGTGCGCACGCCCGAGGAGAACGGGCTTTTACCCTGGCCTGGCAGCACCTTGGAGGGCAGGGCCAGACCCGACGAGCCGTCGATCATCTCGGCCGGCGGTGAGGCGAGCACGCTCGACGCGGGCAGCGGCGGAGCGAGGATGGGCGGATAGGGCGGCTTGTGGGTCGCGGCGTCGTAGTACTCGAGCGACGTGAAGCCGCCCGCGATGAGGACCCGGCTGTCGTCGAGCCGGAGCGCGTGGTGCAGCACGCGGCCGCTCGCGAGCGTCGGGCCCGTGCGGAAGCCGCCGCTCTGGTGGTTGTAGAAGTCGACCGCGTGCGAGGCGATGCCGCCCGTGCCGGAGAAGGAGTTGAGGCCGCCGATGAATACGGCGTCGCCGCTCGCCAGCGGCACGCCCTCCGCCAGCGTGCGCGCTTCGCCCAGCGAGCCGCCCTGCGCGGCGGCCTGGTTGCCCGCGCAGGAGGCCGCGCCGGCGTGTGCGAGGTAGAGCCGCGCGTCGGTGACCTTCTGGTCCGCGACCGTGATGCCGAGCGTGCGGCCGGCGTAGACGACCTGCTTGTCCGCGTTGCAGGCGTAGACCTCGAAGGCGAGCGGGCTGCTGTATTTCTCGCCGTTTTCGTCCTTGTGGATGGTCTCGGGCACGTTCGGCACGAGCCATGTCGCGCCGGCGCCGAGGTCCTTCGAGGGGATCGTCAGGAAGTCGATGCCCGCGCGCGCCGGATCGTAGACGAAGACCGTCAGCGAATCGATGAGCGGGTTGTTGTCGGCGTCCTTCGGCAAGGAGCCCGTCCCTGCGCTCGAGGGCTCGCAGCCGGCCGCGGCGAGGCGGGCAAACAGGAGGCTGATACCGCCGGTGCCGCTGCCAGGCGGGTCGCTGGCGCAGGCCGCCGGGCCGAGCAGGGAGAGGACGAGGAGGGCGAGTGTGCAGCGTTTCATGGGGCGGAACGCTAACCCCGCGCGCACGCGCGATCAAGTCTTCGCGCCGCATCGGATGGGCCTCGTTCGCGCCGGACCCTTGGAAGGGCACGCCCCGGTGAGATAGCGTGGCGTCCCATGGAAGAGCCCCGCCGACGTCCCGCCCGTCTGTCGCACGTGCTGCCGCCGCGCCGGTGCTCGCTTGGCGCCGCGTTGCTCGGCCTGTGGCTGCTGCTGCGCTCGGCGGGCGCTTGCGATCCGCCGCCGGAGCCGCCCTGGGGATGGCTCGGTGTGATAGCGCGGACGGGCGCCTTCGATCTGGGAGAGGCGCTCACCGAGGTCACGCGGACGCCGCCGCCCGGACAGTTGGGCGGTCCCCTGGTGACCCCGCCGGGGCACGAGGCGGCGCCGCTCGACGCGCGCCGTTGGATCCGCTTCGCACGCGGTCGCGCGATCTTCGAGCGCCGCTTCGAGGCCGGTGACGGGCTCGGACCGCGCTACAACGACGTGAGCTGCGCGGCCTGCCACGCGCTGCCGACGGTAGGCGGCGACGGTGGCGGGCACCTCCTCGTCACGGTCGCGCCCTCGATCGAGGAGGTGCGCGACGTCCGCACGCGCCACGCCCACACGCTCCCCGGTCATGCGGCCGAGCCTGCTCCGCCGCCCGAGGCACGCAAGCGCCGCACGCCGCCGCTGTACGGCCTGGGCCTGCTCGACGCGATACCGGCCGAGCTGATCGCCGCCAACGCCGATCCGACGGACCGGGACGGCGACGGTGTGCGCGGCGTGACGGGCGAGCGCGCGGGAGAACTCTCGCGCTTCGGGTGGAAGGCGCACGAGCTCACGCTCGCGTTCTTCAGCGCGGGCGCGCTCCTCGACGAGATGGGCGTGACGAGCTGCCGGCACCGCTCGGCGGAGGCCCGCCACGACGACGACTCGGTGGCGGATCCGGAGCTCGACGACCTGGCGTTCGACGCGCTCATGGACTACGTCGCGCTGCTCGCGCCGCCGCCGCGCGGTCCGACGAGCGAGGCCGCGTCGCGGGGCGAGGGCGTGTTTGCCGCGACGGGCTGCGCGAGCTGCCACAAGCCGGGGCTCGGTCCGGTGGCGGGCGCCTACACGGACCTGCTGCTCCATCGCATGGGGGCCGCCCTCGACGAGGGGCTGCCCGACGCCCGTGCCGACGGCGACATGTGGCGTACGCCGCCGCTGTGGGGGCTGCGACACCGTGTTGCGCTCCAGCACGACGCGGCAGCGCCGACCGTCGAGCGGGCGATCGCGCGGCACGGCGGCGAGGCGGAGGGTGCGCGGCGGCGCTACGACACGCTCGATCCCACCGCGCGCGCCGATCTACTCACGTTCTTACGAAGCCTGTAGAGGGCCATGGCGATCCCGAGGAGGACGGGCGAGCCCGATCCCGTCGCGCTCCCGCGCCCGGCACTGCAGCCCGACTCGGCCGCGCCGCCGCCCCCCGACCCCGCGCCCGGCGCGCCGCCGTCGGAGGCCGCGAGCGTATCGTCGGCCCCCGATGTCCCGTCCGGCGTCAAGCTCACGTCGTCCTGGGCGATGTCCGGTCCTGCCGGATCGGACGGGTCGATCGCGGCGTCCGTGCCTTGCGAGGTCTCCGCAGGGGTGCCCGCCTCTCCCGCGAGGTCAAACAGGCCATGGTCAGCCTTGTTCGGGGCGTCGGCGGGCGGGGCGTCTTCGACCGGGCCGGCATCACTCCCGTCCGCCGCCGTCTCGCCGCCGTCGGCGCTGGTCGCGTCGCTCTCGCTGCCCGAGCCGCTGCACGGCGGCAGATCGCCCTTCGCGCCGAGGGCGCCCACCATCTTCGCCATGAGGGCAGCCCGCGCCGCGGCGGGATGCACGGTCTCGAAGGGGAAGCCGAGCAGCAGGTTTTTGTGTGTGCCTCCGTCGAAGTAGACCGCCGCGACGCCCTTGCCCTGGGCGTAGGACAGCACCGCTTGGCCGCCCGCGACCACAGCGAGCAGGTCCGCCGAGTTGACGTCGTAGGTCCCCTGCGTCCCGTCGTCGAAGCTGATCGGATCGAGCGCGCCGAGCGGCCCTCCGGCTTCCGAGGCCTCCGTCGCGTATGTGCCCGCCGCGTCCCCGGCGAGCGCCGCGCGAAACCAGGTCGCGAGCCAGTCGGCCGCCTCCGGTCCGGACTGCGTCCCGAGGTCCCACGCCAGCTCCGAGCCCGACGCGAGCAGCGCGTGCCCGCCTGCGCCGAGCCACGTCCCGAGCGCCGCGCGATCCGCGGCGGCCAGCGTCCCGTCCGCGCTCGATTGCTCGCCGGCGGCCCAGTCGATGAGCGCGTAGCCCCCGAGCGGCACCAGCGCCTGCGAGAACGCCGCGTGATCGATGGCATCGACGCTCAGTCCCGCCGCGCCGAGCGCCTGGAGGTGCTCGATCGCGTAGTCGAAGCGGTTCATCTTGCGCTGCGCGAGGCGCTGGACCTGCCCGTCGCCGTACGCGCTGAGGTCCTCCACGGGCAGCTGCGTCGCGTCCAGGCGCGAGAAACCCTGCACGAACAGCGCCGCTGCGCCCGCGTCGCAGCCCTTGACGAGGCCGAGCGTGGCGGTCGGGAAGGACTCGCCTCCGCCGTTGAGGGCGCTGACCCGCACGAAGCGCACGTCGCCCGGCGCGAGGCCTTCGAGCGTCCATTCGGTGCCCGTCACCTCGGTGCCACCGTCGAAGCCGCGGCCGTCCTTCGAGAGGTAGACGCGGTAGGTCGTGGCCGCGTCGCCACCCACGTCCAGCGCGTCGGTGGGCGAGGCGCCCCATCGTACCTTCGCCGTGGTCGGGCCGTTGCTCACGACCGTCAGCCACGCGGGCGGCTCCGGCACGAGCTTCGGCGCGACGCTGTCCCGCTTCGCGAAGTACTTGACGATCCCCTGGTAGAAAGCCCGCGCGACCACGAATCTGAAGCGCGGCTCGCGCAGGTAGTCCGCGTCGGCGAGCGTGTCGTGGAAGGCCACCTCCACCAGCGTGGAGGGCATCTCGTCGTTGTGCTTCGGGTTCAGCTCCCCGAACCAGGCGCTGAAGATCCCGAGATCCTTCCATTTTGGATCGAAGACCTGGCGGACGTCGTTGACGATCTCGGCGTGCAGGGCCTTGGCAAGCTCGTCCGAGCCCTTCGCGCCCGCGAACTGATAGGTGCCGTCGGGCTCGTTCGGTCCGTACACGTAGGTGCTCGTGCCGCGGCCGGGCGACGGTGCGTTCGTGTGCCACGAGACGAAGACCGCGTCCTCGCCCGTCTCGTGGTCCCAGGCCGCGCACCGCGATCGCGCAGACACGTCGTCGTTGTTGTCGGTGGTCGAGTAGTCGTAGACGGTGCTGGGCGCACCGAGATATTGGCAGTAATATCGGGAACATTCCTCCCATCTCGGGCGGTTCGACAGCGGGCCCTTCGCGACGCCCGCGCCCTTGCCGCCGCGGTCGAAGTCGCCCATACCCCCGCCCAATCGCACGGCGTCCGCTACGACCCACTGGTCGGTTGCGTCCTGCTCCGTGTCGTTCCACAGCACGACCGCACCGCTCTGCGGGTCGATGCCCTTCGCGAAGTGGAACACCCCGACATGATTCCAGGTCCAGCCGTGGTGTTCCTGGTCGACGCGCAGGTGTGTGACGCCGCCCGTGTGACGGATCTCGTAGTGGGCGTCCTGGACGCGGTTGTCGCTGGAGGTCCACGCGAGGTAGACAGCGTAGTCACCTTCTTCAGGAATGTCGGGAACATAGATCGCAGATGCCGTGGCCTTCCCCTGGACGGCCGGTGCGACGCGGTAGCCGCCCAGCGCGAAGGGCTGCTCGTCTCCCACGTATGGCGCGAGGTCCGCCGCGAACCCCTTGGAAGCGCCCACCTTCCAGCCCGCCCCGGTCTCCGTGTAGCCGGGCGCGCCGCCGCCGTCGTCGATCAGCACCAGGTGCGTCTGCATGTCGCGCTCGCGCAGCGTGACCACCCGCGCGCCGGCATTCGCCAGCAATTGCACGAGGTAATGGTTCGCCGCCTCGGCGTTCAGGAGGTCCTCCACGAGCCCGTGCGTGTTGCCGCGTTGGGTGGCCCAGCGCCCGAGCGTGTCGCTCCAGTAGAAGCCGTGTCCCTGCGACACGTACACGGTCCGGCCGCTCAGGAAGCCAGCCGTCTGGCCCGGCGCATCGACACCAAAGAGCGAGGTCGGGGGAGGCGGCGGAGGTGGGTACGGTGATTTCACGTGTAATTCATTTATTTTCACCGGGACCTTCGGGGGCTCGGGCAGCCACTCCACGAGGGGCCTCGCCGGTCGCCCCGGTCGGTCGCGCGTCACGATCCGGACCGCGCGCACGCCCGACGCCGCGTAGCGCGCGAGGAAGGCCCGCACGGCGTCCTCCACGAAGGGCTCGTCGAAGCTGCGCGACGCGAGGAACCCCTGCGGCAGCGCCAGCTCCACCTCGAGCCGGGCCCCCTCGGCGCGCTCCGACACCACGTGCGTCCCGGGAGGCAGCGTGGCCTCGAGCGTCATACCCTGCGCGCCGGCGGGCGGCGCGAGCCAGGGCACGAGCGCCAGGGCGAGCAGGGGCAGGGCGTTGCGCGGCGTCATGGGAGCTCCCTCCGTGTGCAATGGGGTTATCGGCCCAACGCCGAAAACGTCACCCTAAATTCGACGCGATTCGTCACGACCCTGCCACGCGTAGGGGGTCGCCATCTGGAAGTCCTCGTCATCTCCCAGCTCCAACGCGTGGTGCCGCTCCTGCGGTGGCTTCGGCACCTCGGTCACGCGCCGCACGTCCGCGATCGGCGCGCCGTAGTACTTCGATCCGATGTGCGCGAAATGCTCGGGCTCGTCCGACGTGAAGAAGCGGACCTGCCCGCCGCGTCCGAGCTGTCCCGCGATCTCCGGGTGTCGCGCGAGGTACGTGACCGTGCGCTCCGCCACCACGGGCCCCTGCTCGACGAGCCGCACGCCCGGCGGCAACGTCTGTTCGAAGCGCCGCCGCAGGAACGGATAGTGCGTGCAGCCCAGGATCACCGTGTCGATGCGGGGATCCGCGAGTCCCTCGACGTAGCGCGCACAGGCGAGGCGCGCGACCTCCGTGTCCTCCCACCCCGCTTCGACGAGCGGCACGAGGACGGGACACGACACGCCGCGGACGACGACCTGTGCGTCACGCTTCTCGAGCTCGCGCTCGTAGGTCTGCGCGCCGATGGTCGCCTCCGTGCCGAGCAGCCCGACGTGTCCGCTCGTCGTGAGGCCCATCGCGGCCTCCACGGTCGGCACCACGATGCCCAGGATCTTGCGCTCGGTCACACCCGGCGCGCGCAGGTACTTCGTCTGCAGGTAGTGCAGCGATACCGCACAGGCCGTGTTGCACGCGATGATCACGAGCGAGGCGCCCTGGTCGAAGAGGAAGTTGACCCCTTGCTCGGTGAAGTGAGCGATCGTGGCGCGCGAGCGGGAGCCGTAGGGTGCGCGACCCACGTCGCCGAAGTAGTCGAAGTCGTGTTCGGGCAGCGCGCGCACGAGGTGCTCGAGCACGGTCAGGCCGCCCACGCCCGAGTCGAACACGCCGATCTTGCGCCCGCTCCCGCCGCCCATCGCGATCCCGTGTCCGGACGAGGCCGGAGGGCGGCATGATTGCCGGATGCGGCGCCAAGGGCAAGCGTCGCTCCCTTCGGCGAGGCGTTCGCTCGTCCCTCGTGCCGCCCGCCCTCGCCCGCGGTGCCGTACCCTGCTAGCCTCATCCCCCAACCGCACGAGGATCGCATGACCGAACCGGCGCCGAACAACCTCCAGGACATCGAGACCCACTGGCTCGCGCACGTCTATCGACCCGGCGTGCCTCAGCTCACGATCCGCGCAGTGCTGGTCGGGATGGCGATCGGCGCCATCATGTGTCTGTCAAATCTTTATGTGTTTTTTAAGACAGGCTGGTCCATGGGCGTCACGATCACCGCCGCCATCCTGGCCTTCGCGCTCTTCCGCGTCCTGCAGGCCACCGGCATCGTCCGCAACCCCTTGACAGCGCTGGAGAACAACGCGCTCACGACCGTCGCTTCGGGGGCCGGCTTCATGACCGGCGGCGGCAACATGGCGGCCTTCGGCGCGCTGCTGATGGTCACGACCGTGCGGCCCGATCCGTTCCCGATGATCTTCTGGTTCGGGGCGATCGCCGCGCTCGGTGTGTTCACGGCGATCCCGATCAAGCGCCAGCTCATCAACGCCGAGGGTCTGCCCTTTCCGACCGGCAAGGCCACGGCCGAGACGCTGCGCGCGATCCACGGCGAGGTGCCGGGCACCGAAGACGCCGCCTCGGGCAACGAAGGCACCTTGCAGGCGCGCGCGCTCGGCATCGGCGCGGCGATGGCGGCGCTCGTGGCCTGGCTGCGCGACGCCAAGGCGGACTGGATGCCCTGGAACCTCCCCGACAAGCTCTCGTTTCCCTTCGAGATCGGCGGCAAGCCCGCGGCGGATTGGACGCTGGCACTCAAGTCGGAGGTCGTGCTGCTCGGCGCCGGCGCCCTGATGAGCTTCCGCACCGCGTGGTCCTTGCTCGTCGGCGGCGTGCTGACCTACGCCTTCCTCGCGCCCGCGCTGCTCGCCGACGGCGTCATCACGGGCCCAGGCTACAAGGCGATCGTCGCCTGGACGGTCTGGCCGGGCGCGGCGGTGCTCGTCGGCTCGGGCCTGACGTCGTTCGCGCTCGACTGGCGCAGCGTGGCGCGCTCGTTCTCGGGCCTCGCGGGCCTGCTCGGCGGCAGGAAGGCCGTGGCCGAGCCCATCGACGCCGTCGAATGCCCGAGTTGGTGGTTTCCCGCGGGCTTCGCCGTGCTCGGCCCGGTCGTGGTCGTCCTCATGACGCTGCTCTTCGAGATCCCGATCTGGGCCGGCATCATCGCGGTCCCGCTGGCCGTCATCATGGGCTTCGTGGCCGCGCGCGTCACGGGCGAGACCGACGTCACACCGACCAAGGCCCTCGGCCCCGTCACGCAGCTCATCTACGGCCTGCTCACGCCCGGCAACCTCGCCGGCAACATCATGAGCGCCAACGTCACCGGCGGCATCGGGCTGCACGCTGCCGATCTGCTCACGACGCTCAAGACCGGCCGCCTCCTCGGCGCCAGCCCGCGCATCCAGCTCTACGCGCAGCTGTTCGGCGTGCTGGCCGGCGCCGCGGTCGTCGTGCCCGCCTTCGACATCCTCATCCCGGACCCGACGGTGCTCGGCTCCGACGCCTGGCCCGCGCCGTCATGCCTCGTGTGGGCCGGCGTGTCGAAGGCCTTCGCAGGCGGCGTGGAGCTGCTCGACGATCTGGCGCGCACGGGCATCGGCCTCGGCCTCGCGCTCGGCATCTCGCTCGCCTTGCTCGAGAAGCTCGCGCCGCCCGCGCTCCGCACCTTCGTCCCCTCCCCCTCGGGCCTGGGCATCGCGATGGTCATCCCCGGCAGCAACACGCTGGCCATGTTCCTGGGCGCGTTCATCGCCCGCATCGTCGCGAAACGGAGCCCGGAGGTCGCGCAGCGCTACGTCGTCCCGGTGAGCTCCGGCCTCATCGCGGGGGAGAGCCTCATGGGCGTCGTGGTGGCATTGCTCATCGTTTCGGGAATATTGCACAAATAGCGCCAGGGACGCGCGGGTCGCGGCGCACGACGCGACGTCTGGGAATCGAGACCTCCCGACCCACCCATCGATCAACCTGTCTTGACGAATTCGCGCTTCCCGCTTGCGACGGCGAGCTTGGGGACGCATGGAAGAGGGGAAGCTGATTGGGTCGGTTGCCCCTCGCACGCGGCGCGCGTTCGCGAGGACGCCCACGTGCCAACCGCATTGCGCCCTCCCTCTCGGTGTGCTCCCCGTGCGGCAGCCTCAGGACTACCGCACCATCAACCACACTGGCGCCGACTTGCAGTAGCTGGCGATGCACTTCGTGCCCCAGAGGCCGCTGTCGTTTTCCCAGTTTTTATAATTGTTAGATCCATCCTGCGAGTTCCAGAGGTCCAGCCACTGGTCGGACTTGCCGTGGTCCTCGGAGATGCCGTTGCCCGTGTAGTAGTGGAAGCCAGCGACGCTCGTGGGCCCGGTGGTCACGCCGTCGACGACCTTCGTGAGGCCCGCGACGGTCGGGTTGTTCGAGACGTTGGCGCCGTTGAGGTAGGAGGTGAACTCAGGGGCCGCCGTCTTGTCGTAGGTCAGGTAGGCGTTCGTGGCGGACGAGAAGCGCCACATCGCCGTCGACCAGTTCATCGCCGCCGGCACGCGGGAGGCGCAGTCCGACGTCGTGCTGGTCGCGCAGGTGACGTTGTCCGAGCCGCTCCAGGCCACGAAGCCAACGTTGACCTTCGTGCTCACGAGCGTCCAGCCGCCTCCGGCGAGCGTCATGTCGCACCAGGCCTGGTAGGGTTTCGCCGAGCCCGAGCCGTCGGGGTCGATCCAGAACGTGCCGTCCTTGCTGCCCGGGGCGCTCGCGAGGATGTCCTTGCAGGAGGCGCCGGGGTTGTCCGCGGAGGATCCCGGCGCGACGGAGTAGAGCTGCTTCCAGGTCTTTCCGCCGCAAAACAACAGCTGCTGCGACTTGGCGTTGAAGTAGGCCATGCCGGCGTGCGAGGCGTCACAGGACGCCGGATCGGCGTCGGCGACCTGGAAGCGGAAGTTCAGCGCCATGTTCGCCGCGAAGTCCGTGTCGGTCCCGTAGGTTTGCTTGCCGGCCCACGTGTTGGCCGACGCGAGCTTCGCGTAGGGGCCGAGGTCGGGCGCGCCCGCGAGCGCAGAGTAGGCGCCGCTGAGCGCGACCGGGTGGAGCGCGCTCTTCGCCACGAGGCCGAGATCGGCGCCGAGCGTGGGCGCGACCTTGTCCTTCGTTACTGCGCCGTCCGCGATGCGATCGGTCGCCACGCTGGCCGCCGCGATCTTGGTCGTGCTCACCGCGCCGTCCGCGATCTTGGCCGTGCTCACCGCGCCGTCCGCGATCTTGGCCGTGGTCGCTGCGGCGTCGGCGAGGTCATCGGACGCGACGCAGCCGGTGCACGCGAGATCTTGCGCGAGCTTGGCCGCGAGCGCGTCCCCGCCCTTCGAGTCCGAGGCCGCGTAGGTGAAGCCGACGTGCATCGACTCGACCGCGCCGGCCGCGATCTTCTCGTTCGTCACCGCAGCGGCGGCCAGGTTGGCGGTCGAGACGCTCCCCGGCGCGAGCTGCGAGCCGTCGAGGCAGCCGGAGCACTGAAGCGCCGTCGCGAGCGCGGCCCACTCGGCTCGCACCGCATAGCCCACGGGCTGCAACTCGGCCCGTGGTAGCTCCGGCTCGGAGCCTATTTGCAGGCCAATCCACCGTGCCTTGCCGGAGATGAAGATCGCCGCCGGCAGCGGGTATTTGGCGGCCGCGCCGATCGTGTACACGAAGCGACTGCCGGTGACCTGCACGCCGAGGTTCGGCTCCTCGAAGAGGGCCTGATCGACCGGCGTCGACTGTGCTTCGTAGAGACGGAAGGCGATCGCGTAGCTCGCGTCCGAGACGGGACCGCCGCCGGAATTCGTGAGCGCGCCTTCCACGACGAGGCGCACGTTCTGGGCCGTCGCGCGCACGGGAAGCGCCACGACGGAGAGGAGGAGCACGGCGAGGAGCGTGAAGCGACGCATGAGGGCCTCCGAAAAAAGGTGCCACACGATAGCACGTGCGCGCGCGCGGCGCCGCCATTGTCGCACATGATCGTGCGCGGGCGCGTTGACCCGCGCCCGTCGACCCACCATGATTCGGACACCCCCGGACCGGGTGGTCCCGATGAGGGCGGCGCACTTTGCCTGGCAGCTGCGAGATCTGCGGTCTCATCGAGACGCCGGGCCGCTCGGGTTGCGGCGGGTGGAATCGTCTCGAGGCGGGCCACGACATCGACGATCGCTTCACGATCCAGGGCCTCCTCGGCGTGGGCGCGATGGGGTCGATCTACCGCGCGACGCAGCGATCGATGAAGCGCGAGGTGGCGATCAAGGTCCTGCGCTGCCACCTCGCCGACGATCCCGTCGCGGTCCAGCGGTTCGAGCGCGAAGCCCTCGCCGTGAGCCGCCTCTGCTCTCCCCACACGGTGGCGCTCCTCGACTTCGGCAGCGCCCGCGACGGCAAGCTCCTCTACCTCGCGATGGAGCTGCTGCAAGGGCGCACCCTCCGCAGCGAGCTGCGCGCGGTCGGTCCCCTGCCGCTCGCGCGCGCGGTGAGCATCCTCGATCAGGTGCTCACCTCGCTCGAGGAGGCGCACCACAAGGGCGTCATCCATCGCGACATCAAGCCGGACAACATCTTCCTCGTCGACGGCGTCGGCGATCACGCGTTCGTGAAGGTGCTCGACTTCGGCATCGCGCGCATCGCAGACGCGGCGCCGACGCGAGACACGAAGCTCGGCCGTACGATGGGCTCGCCCGCGTACTCGAGCGTGGAGCAGATCCTGAGCGGCGTACAGGATCACCGCAGCGACCTGCACGCGGTTGGCGCGGTCTTCTATGAGATGTTGACGGGCCGGCTGCCCTTCGACGCGCCGAGCCCAGTGGGCATGGCCGTCCAGAAGATGAACATGAATTTCGTCCCGCTCCGCGAGGCCAACCCGGCGATCGAGCACAGGCACGGGCTCGAGGATCTGCTGCGTCGCGCGCTCTCGCACAGCCCGGAGGCCAGGCCGCAGTGCGCCTCGACGTTTCGAAGCGAGCTGTCGGCGGTGCTGCGCGCCGAGGTGGTGCAAGCGAAGCCCGCGCCGCTCGATCCTATCGACCTGTCGCGCTACACCACGCTGCGCGCGCATCCGGCCGCGCGCCTGGAGGAGACGCCGGCGCCCCTGCGCGTGAGCCAGCCCATCGGTGCGCTCTCACGCGCGAGCGGCGCGGTGACCGCGCGGCTGCCGCTCGGGGCGGGCGACCGGCGCGCCATGCCCCGCGCGCCGGTGATGCTGCGCGGCACGATGCACATGGACTGGCGGGACCACGAGATCGTCGTGCTGGATCTCTCCGATGGGGGCGCTTTCGTGCACTGCCTCGAGCTACCCCCGGTGGGCGCGAACGTCGAGCTGAAGCTGCGCGCGACGAACCCGCTGCTGCGCGTCTCGCTCTCGGGATCGGTGGTGCGGCTCGTGCGCGCCGCCGGGCCGAGTGGCGCCGTGCGGGGCTTCGGGCTCTCGCTCGATTCGCTCAACGGCGCGGCGCTCCCGCGAGACCTCGCCGCCAAGCTGCGCGTCACGCTCGGCACCACGCGCAAGCGCGGCGAGCCCGGCCCGGGCGGGGGCGGCTAGCCCACGTTGACCTTCCGCACCGCGCGCGGCAGGCTTGCGCGCCCTGTCATCGACCACCGTTCGGAGATCACGACATGCCACGCACCTTCCGCGCCGCCTCGGCCGCACTCTCCTCGATCGCGTTCGCGTTCGCGCTGTGCGCGCTGCCCGCCCTCTCGGACGCCGCCAAGCCCGCCGCGGCCTCGGCGCCCGCCGTCGTCGCGTGGGGAGGCCTCGCCCCCTGGAACCAGCTCGCCGATTCCGTCGAGGCCTTTGCCGCCAAGCTCGACATCCCGCTCGGCGGCGCCGCTCCACTGCGCGACACGGCCTTCGCGCAGGTCGAGGCGGCGGCCGCCGGATTTGGCTTCAGACGGCTCGACTTCCTCGATCGGACGCGCCCGATCCGCTTCTTCCACCAGGACGAGGCGAAGCAAAAAGAGCTCGACGGCTTCGTCCTCCTGTTGCCCATCACGAGCGAGGGTGCGCTGCTCGGAGCGGTGTCGGAGGCCTGGAATCGCGAGCGCGAGGGCCACGCGCTGGCGCAGACGATGCCCGACAATCGGACGGTCTTCATCGACGTCGCGGCGGGCCACGCGGTCGTCACATTCACCGCGGGCCGTTTCGCCAGGGCCAGGGCGTTCGCTTCCGGGCCCTTCGCGACGCAGCCGATCCCCGGTCTGATGCTGCTCGGCGTCTCGCCGCAGAGCCTCCCGCCCGCGCGCATGAAGGCGCTCGAGAAGCGCATCGGCGAGTTGGGCCAGAGCAAGGGCGGCTCCAAGTCCCAGCGCGCGGCCTTGCGCGGAACGCGTGACACGGCGCGCCGCTGGATAAAGGAGCTGGGCGTGGCGGAGCTCTTCCTGGGCGTGGACGGCGACGACGTGCGTCTCGGGACGCGCCTGCGCGGCAGGAAGGGGACCTCGCTCGACAAGGTGCTGATGGCAGGCAAGCCCGCGCAGGACCTCGCAAACCTGCTCCCGGCCGGGAGCTGGCTCGCCGTCGCGGCCCGCCACGATCCCGCTGCCGCGCTCGCGTCGATCGACGCAGACTGGCTCACGTTCGAGCAGCTTCTCGACCTCCAAGCCCCCGACAGAGGCCGCTTCAAGCCCGACTACGAGGCGCTCGCCAGGTCGGGGACCGGCGAGGCGGCGCTCGCGCTGTACCGCGACGGCGATTTCGCGCCCGGCATGCTCGCCTTCATCGGCGTGAAGAACCCGCCTGCGGCCGTGGACGCGCTGTGCCGGCTGGTCGGTCGAAGTGCGCTCAAACTCATCGATTCAAAAGGAAAAGGAAAGGGCAACAAGGGCGGCGGCGGCGATCCCGACGACCCCAAGACCCGGATCCTCACCGGACTCGACAAGGGCGCGCTCGAGCCGCTCTTTGCCGAGCTCGCCGCCCTGCCGCCCGAGCTCGGCCTCGCGGTCACCCGCCGCAGCGAGATCGTCGACGACGGCACGTGCCAGCTCGCGGTCATCGATCTGGATTGGACCAAGCTCGGCAAGGGCGCAAAGGAGGCCGACAGGCTTCGGGCCCTGGTCGGCAAGCGCGTCGAGCTCGGCGCCTGCACGCTCGCGCGTCTCGTCGTCGTGGGCGCGGGCCCCAGCCTCGTCGCGCACGCGCGGCGCATCGCCCGCCGGGACCCCGGGGGCCTCGGCGCCGACGCGACTTTTGCCTCCACGCTCGCGCGTGGCGTCGCACGGGCTTCTGCTATCCTTCACATTCAAGCATCAAAAGCATTAGATATATTTGGAATCGCATTGAGCGACGCCGATCGCACGCAGTGGTCCGACACCGTCCACATCGCGCGCACGGTCTCCGCTACCGCGGGGCAGGAGGGGGCCGGGACGGAGTATCGCCTGGTCGTGCCAACTGCGCTCATCGCCGGCATCGTCAAGCTCAGCCGGGGCGTGTCGAACGGTTCGGGCGGCGGCGGAGGCGATGAGCCCGGCGCGACGTATCCGGCGCCGGCGGCACCGTAGACAGCCCAGGCTTTCCAGGTACCTGCGACGCTGTTTGCGCGCGGCGGGACAATGGACTCCGCCCGAAAGGGCGCCCCATTGTGACCGGGTCCCGCGGCTTCGGGCGTGGTTGTGATAGCCCACATTCCATCTAGGAATCGCTTGCGGCGGCCTCCCAAACGTGATGACGTTGCGATATGCGTCGATGCTTGACCACATCGGGCCGCCTCGCTCCCCTGGAGCGCGCGGTGCGCGGCGGGTGGACCGCGTCGGTGCTGGTCCTCGTGAGCCTCGGCCCGGTCGGCGTCGCCTCCGCGGAGCGCCACGACGGTCCCGTGACCGGCCACGACAAGGCCGCGTTCGCGTGGCAGTTGGCGCTCTTCGTCGGGTGGCCCGAGGCCGCGTTTCCCCGCGCGGACAGCCCCTTCGTCTTCTGCGTGGCGGGCGACGACGGCATCGGCTCTGCGCTCGAAGGCATGGCCGCGCGCGCGCAGATCCGCGATCGACACGTCCAGATCCGCCGCCTGGAGGTGGACGGGGACTACCTTGGCTGTCATATGACGTGGCTGACCGCCGCCGCGATGGGCACCGTGGAGCCCGTCCTCGCGCGCGTCCGCTCGCGCCCCATCCTCACGATCTCCGACGTGCCCGGCGCCGCGGGCCGGGGTGTCCACTTCGCGCTCGCCACGAGGGACCGCCGGATCGTCTTCGACGTGAACCTCGCAGAGGCGCGCCGCTCCGGCCTCAAGCTCAGCGCGAGACTGCTGCGCCTCGCGCGCTCGGTCATCCCCGCCCGCAAGGACCGGGTCCCGTGATCTGGGTCCGGCGGCTGCCCCTCGCTTGGCGGCTAACGCTCCCGATCGCAGGCGTGCTGCTGATGGCCGTCGGCATCGGGTTCGTCTTCCTCACGCTCAACCACATCGAGGACGCCGAGCAGGACGAGCGGCGCAAGATGGTGCTCGTCGCGCGGATGGTGGCGGGCACCTGCGCGAGCGAGCTGGCGTTCGACAGCGACGACGAGTCGGTCCGCACGCTGTCGCGGCTCGAGTCAATCCCCGAGGTGGACGGCGCCGCCATCTACGATCGCGACGGCAACCTGTTCGCGCGCTGGACCCGCCACGAGATCTTCGCCGCGTCGCAGGACCAGACGGTCCAGGCTGCGGCCCTGACACCGGCCATCCGGCTCTCCGGCGACGTGCTGGAGGTGGTGGAGCCGATCGAGCAGGCCGGCAGGCAGCTCGGCGCGCTGGTGTTGCGGGCCAACACCGCTGGCCTCACGAAGCGGACGCGGGATCACGTGTTCCTCGTCCTCGGCATGGCGCTCGTGGTGCTCGTCGCCGCGGTCGCCGCCGCGCTAGCGACGCAGCGGCGCATCGCGCTGCCGGTCCTGGAGTTGACGCGTGTGACGCGACGCGTCAGGGAAGAGCACGATCTCAGCGCGAGGCCGAGGCGGCCGCTCGGCAGCTCGGAGTTCGAGGTCCTCGGTGACGACATCGTCTCGATGCTCGACGCGCTCGCGGGCCGTCAAGACGAGCGGGAGCGCGCGCAGCGGGTGCTGCAGCGCTACGCCGATCGGTTGGCCGCGCTTCGCGAGCTCGACCGCTCGATCCTGGACGGTGCGCCTCCCTCCGCGTCGGCGCGGCTCGCGTGCGACAGGCTCTCGTCGCTGCTGCGTTGCCGGTGGACCGCCGCCATCGAGATGTCGCCCGAGGACCCGCACAGCGCCTCGCTCCTCGCGGCGTCGCCCGTCGCCGGCCATGCGCTCGACGCGCACGCGCGGATTCCGCTCGACCTCTTCGGACCCACGCTGGGCCGCTTGCGCGCGGGCGAGGAGATCTCCGTTCGGGACCTGTCGTCGTTGCCGCTTGGCGAGGATCTCGGCGCGCTGGCCCGCTCCACCGGCGCGACGGCGGCATTTGCGCTCCCTCTGCGGACGCGGGACACGCTCGTCGGCGCGCTCGTCGTGGGGCTCGGCGCCGTCGAGGAGATGAGCGACGAAGACATGGACGTCGCGCGCGAAGCGGCCGAGCTGCTCGCCGTTGCGATCACGCAGGTGCGTCTGTCGAACGCGATCGAGGTGCACTCACGCAAGCTCGAAGAGCGGGTCTCGCAGCGCACGGCGGAGCTCGAGTCGGCCAACGAGGAGTTGGAGGCGTTCTCCTACTCCGTGTCGCACGATCTGCGCACGCCGCTGCGGACGATCGCGGGCTTCGGCGCGCTGCTGCTGGAGGACAACCGCGCAGTGCTCGACGATCGCGCGCAGCACTACCTCGAGCACATCCTCTCCGCGGCCTGCCGCATGGACGCGCTCATCAACGGGCTGCTCGACTATGCGCGTCTCGGTCGCGGCGCCGCGCCTGTCGAGCCGGTCGCGCTCGACGACATCGTCTCCGAGTCGTGCGCGCAGCTCGACGGCGTGCTGCGGGAGCGCCACGTCCAGCTGCAGATCGACGTTCCGCTCGGGCGGGTGATCGGAAACGGGCTGCTGCTCACGCAATGTGTCGCCAACCTGATCTCCAACGCGGTCACCTACACCGAGCGCGAGGTCACACCCAGGGTGCACATCCGTTCGGCGCCGGGCAGCGGTCGCGTGAGGCTCTGGATCGAGGACAATGGCATTGGAATTGAAAAGAAATTCTTGGAGACCATCTTCGGCGTGTTCCAGCGCCTCCACACTCGCGAGCGCTACGCGGGATCGGGCGTCGGGCTGGCGATCGTGAAGAAGGCCGTGGAGCACATGCGAGGGCACGTCGGGGTCGAGTCCGAGGTCGGCGTGGGCAGCCGCTTCTGGATTGACCTGCCTGCCGCGTGAGCGTCGATCACAGCGCGAGCGAGCACGTCCCGCGGCGCCCCGATCCGCGCTGCGCTTGACGGCGCGCAGGCCCGGTCCGAGGATGGGACGTCGGTCACCCGACGCGAGCCTCGATGCCTCTCCCGACGCCGCACCCGCTGGTCCTCGCCGCCGCGCTCGGCGTGTGGGTGGTCGGCTGCGGGCCGCTCTACCTCGACGCGGACCGGCCCCAGGACGGCCCCGAACTGGACGCCACCGAGCGGGTGCCCGGTCCTCGGTCCCGGCGCGACGGGCGGCCGAGCACACTGCAGAGGCCTGAGGTCGAGGAACCGCCCGCGCCGGCGCTGTCGCCGGAGGCGCTTGCGGCCCTGCCGCCCGGCGCGCGTGTCCTCGAGATCGCGCGCGTGATGGCCGAGGTCGAGCAGCAGCTTATCGCCGGAAGCTGCTATACCTTCATCTCCCGTGTTTACGCCCGCGCAGGCTTCGCAGGGCGAGGGCGACACAAGATTTACAAGACTCTGGTGTCCGGCCCATACGCAGATCCGGCCCTCATCCAGGCGGGCGACTGGATCATGCACGTCAACCAGGAGTTCGGCGGCGTGGAGCACTCGGTGATCTTCATCCGCTGGCTCGACGTCGTGGGCGGGCAGGGCCTGACCTGGGGCTACGTGGGCGGGATGCGCGAGGCCCGCGGCACGCGGCAGGTCCACCTCCTCTCGCAGGTCTACGCGATCTACCGGCCCGTCGACCCGCCGCCGCGCCGCAGGTGAGCAGGCAGTTCGCGACGTGAGAGGGTGTCTTTGTTTTTTGGCGTCGCGTCCACTTGAATCCCTGCGCGAAGACTGCCTCTCGAGCGCGCACCGCGGGGCCGAAAGCGGTGGATCGGGGCCGGCCTCCCCTCTGGCGCAACGTCCCGGTCTCTGACACGCTGCGTGGGTGTTGCCGGCTCGCGCCGGGAGGGGTGCCGTGTTCACGAGAGTTCTGGCCATCGCCGCGGGCGCAGTGGCCCTTCTCGTCGTGGGGGTGCTGATCGCCATCTGGGCCGTCACCTACCACCCCGACCCGCTGGAGGACGTGCCCGTTCGCTGCAGCGATCGTGTTCCCATGCTGGATCCGGGCCGGGCCGTGAAGGTGCTGAACTGGAACGTTCAGTTCTTGGCGGGCAAGGGGTATACTTTTTTCTTTGATATCCTCGACGGCAGCGGTCCGGACGAGCGCCCCTCGCCCGCCGCGATCGCCCACACGCTCGACGAGGTGGCCCGCGTCATCGAGGCCGAGCAGCCGGACCTCGTGCTCCTCCAGGAGGTGGACGACGGAGCGGCGCGCACCGACGGGCAGGACCAGCTCGCGCTCCTGCTCGACCGCCTGGCGCCGGCTTACGCGTGCCACGCGTCGGCGTTCTACTGGAAAGCCGGCTACGTCCCGCACCCGCGGATCCGAGGCGCCGCGGGAATGAAGCTATCAATTATTTCAAAGTTCAAGATCGAGAAGGCCACTCGCCGCTCCCTCCCCGGAACGGAGGGCGCCAACCTCGTCGAGGCGCAGTTCACGCTCAGGCGCGCCGTCTTGGAGGCCTGGCTCCCGGTTGCAGGTGGCGGGCCGTCGCTGGTCCTGCTCGACACGCACCTCGCGGCCTTCGCGCAGGGCAGCGACACGATGCAGCGGCAAGTGCGGCACCTCCACGACCGGATGGCGGAGCTCGACGCACAGGGACATCCGTGGCTGCTCGGCGGCGACCTGAACCTGCTGCCGCCCGGCGAGGCCTACCGCGAGCTGCCACCCGGGTTCCAGGTCTACTACCAGCCGGACACGGAGCTGGCCCAGCTCTACGACCGATGGCCGGCGGTCCCGGCGCGATCTCAGGTGACCGGGCCGGATCGCGCCACCTGGTTTACCCATTTCCCGAATGATCCCAGGGCGAAGGAGCCCGACCGGACCATCGACTACCTCTTTCATTCGCGGCGCCTCGTGCCGGTCGATGCCCACGTGCGACGCGAAGATACCTTGAAAATATCGGATCATCTACCACTCGTCGCCTCGTTTCGTCACACAGGCGGCGGACCCAAGCGGAGGCGCGCCGGGGGTGTTCATCCATGTATGCCTATCCGGTTGGGGAACATTCCTTTGCGCGCGTCGTCGTGGAGCCGTCAGGACCGCGATCGTGCGCCGGAGCGCGCCACTGCTCAGGCCCGGGTTCGTGCTATCTTCTCATGAACGGAACATCCGAACGGCTGCCATCATCGAGGCATCCCACCCGGAGTCGAAATCCAGGGGTCGGCCACGGATCCCTTGCGTGCTTGCTCGGGCGGTGGTGGATCCTGGCCGGGTGTCTCGCCGGGTGTCTCGCTTGACCCCCCACGCCCGCCGCGCCTACGCTCGACCGTTGACCCGGCGCCCGTGCGATGCGCCCATCTTCCGACCGGAGGCGACACCGGCATGACCATCCTGGACAGCAACCTGTCGCCGCGCGGCGTGGTCTATCGCGAGCGGCGCGCGCACATGGAAGGGCTCGTCGCGCAACTGCGGGACCGGCTCGGGCAGGCCCGCGAGTCCGGCGGGACGCGGGCGCTCGACAAGCTGGCGAAGGCGGGCAAGCTCTCGGCGCGCGAACGGGTGGAGCGCCTGCTCGATCGCGACGGGTTCTTCCTGGAGTTGAGCCCGCTGGCGGGCTGGGGACAGTACGACGACGAGGCGCCGGGATCGGGCTGTATCACGGGCATCGGGCGCGTGTCGGGTCGCACGGTAATGATCTCGGCCAACGACACGCGCATCAAGGGCGGCGCCATCTACCCGGCGACCGTGGACAAGATGGTCCGCGCGCAGACGATCGCGGCCGACAACGGCCTGCCTTCCGTGAGCTTGACGGAGTCGGCGGGTGCGAACTTGCTGTATCAGGCCGAGATCTTCGCGATGGGCGAGCGCGGCGGCAGGGGCTTTCGCAATCAGGCCGTGATGTCCTCCAAGGGCCTGCCGCAAGTGTCCCTCGTCTTCGGCAACTCAACGGCGGGCGGGGCCTACATCCCGGGCATGAGCGACTACACCGTGATGGTGCGCGGGCAGGCCAAGGTCTTCCTCGCGGGCCCCCCCCTCGTCAAGGCCGCGCTCGGCGAGGACACCGACGACGAGACCTTGGGTGGCGCCGAGATGCACCACGAGATCACGGGGTTGTGTGACTACCTCGCCGAGGACGACGCAGACGCGATCCGCATCGGTCGCGAGATCGTGTCGCACCTCGACAGGCCGCTGCACCCGGTCGCGCGTGATTTGCCCAGGCCGCCGCGCTGCGATCCCGACGAGCTGCTGGGCCTCGTGCCGGCCGATCTGCGCGAGCCCTTCGAGATACGCGAGGTTATGGCGCGGATCCTGGACGACAGCGCGCTCGACGCGTTCCGGGCCGGCTACGGCGAGACGCTCGTGTGTGGCTTCGGCCACCTCGACGGCTTCCCGGTGGGTGTCATCGGCAACAACGGCCCCCTCTTCAACAGCTCGGCTCAGAAGGCGGCGCACTTCATTCAGCTTTGCTGCCAAAAACGCTGTCCGATCATCTATTTGCAGAACATCACGGGCTACATGGTGGGTGTCGAGTCCGAGCGCGCCGGCATCGTCAAGCACGGCTCGGCCATGGTCCACGCGGTCGCGACGGCCTCGGTGCCACAGTTCACGGTGCTGGTCGGCGGCTCGTACGGCGCGGGCAACTACGGCATGTGCGGGCGCGCGTACGGCCCGCGACTGCTGCTCACGTGGCCTAGTTCGCGCATTGGCGTGATGGGGGGCGCCCAGGCCGCGCGCGTCATGCGCATCGTGCAGGAGGCCGGCATGCGCAAGATGGGCGCGGAGATCGACGAGGAGGGCATGGCACAGATGGAGCAAGCCGTCATCGCCGAATTCGAGCGCACGGCAGACCCCTACTACGCAACGAGCCGCCTGTGGGACGACGGCATCATCGACCCGCGTCACACACGGCACGCGCTGTCCGTGGGCTTGCAGGCCGCCTGGAACAGGGACGTGCGGGCCGACGGGGCGCCGAGGTTCGGCGTGCTGCGGATGTGAGCAGGCCACGCGGGGGGATGCGGATCATGCGCGAGACGAAGCCGATTCGGAAGCTGCTCGTTGCCAACCGGGGCGAGATCGCGCTGCGCGTGATGCGGACGGCGCGCGCGATGGGCATCTCGACGGTGGCGGTGCATGGGCGCGACGACGAGGACGCGCTGCACGTGGCGCTGGCCGACGAGGCCGTACGCATCGGCGACGAGCATGACGGGATCCCCTACCTGAACGGTCCGGCGATCCTCACGGCCGCGCGCCGGACGGGGGCCGATGCGCTCCACCCGGGCTACGGATTCCTCGCTGAGAACGCGGGCTTCGCCCAGTCCGTGCTGGACGAGGGGCTCGTGTGGGTGGGGCCCGAGCCGCACGTCATGCGGGCGATGGCAGACAAGGACGACGCGAGGTCGCGGGCTTCGGCGCTGGGGATCCCGGTCGTGCCTGGGGTGGAGGGGCGCGGGATCGCTGACGGCGCGCTCGTCGCCGCGGCGGATAAGATAGGCTTCCCGTTGCTCATCAAGGCCGTTGCGGGTGGCGGCGGGCGCGGGATGCGGGTGGCGCACGACGCCGAGGCGCTCGCAGCCATGCTGCAGACGGCGCGCCAGGAGGCAGAGCAGGCCTTCGGTGACGGGAGGCTGCTGCTCGAACGCTACGTGGAGCGGTCGCGGCACGTCGAGGTGCAGATCTTCGGCGACGCGCATGGCCATCACGTACACCTCGGCGAGCGCGAGTGCTCGATTCAGCGGCGGCACCAGAAGCTGGTCGAGGAGACCCCCTCCCCGGGGATCGGGCAGCACACGCGCCAGACGTTGTGCAGCGAGGCCGTGCGGCTCGTGCACGCGCTCGACTACGTGGGCGCGGGAACCGTGGAATTCCTCGTGGATCTGGAGACCCAGGCCCACTACTTCCTGGAGGTCAACGCGCGCATCCAGGTCGAGCACCCGGTGACGGAGGCGGTCACCGGGCTGGACCTCGTCGCCTGGCAGCTGCTCGTGGCCGAGGGCAGGCCGCTGCCGCTCGCGCAGGAGGCGATCCGGCACGAGGGCCACGCCATCGAGGTGCGACTGTGCGCCGAGGATCCGCGCGCGCACCACAGGCCGCACGCCGGCGCGGTGCTGTGCTGGCGGCCGCCGGCAGGTGTGCGCGTGGAGGCCGCGCTGCGACCCGTCGATCGCGTCTCGGCGCATTACGACTCGATGATAGCGAAGCTCGTCGCGCACGCGTCCGACCGGGCGCAGGCGATCCGGGCGCTGCGTAAGGCGCTCGCCGACACGGTGCTGCTGGGGCCGCCGAGCAACCGTGATCTGCTCGCTGTCGTGCTGGATCACGAGGCGTTTGGGCGCGGTGAGACGCCCACCCGCTTCCTCGATCTGCACGCGCTCGCGCTCCCTCCGGCGCGGCCCGGGCCGCTGGATCTCGCGGCCGCGGCCCTGTGGCGGCACGCCGGAGCGCTCGAGCACCGCTTCCGCAACAACCCGCACCGCGGCGATGTCACGCTGCTGCGCGCGGACGAGACGACTTTTTCCGTGGCGCTGGAGGCCCGGGACGGCGGGAATTGGGCCTATGGGGTCGGGATCTTCGACGATCCGCTGCTGCAACGGCCGCCGGCCCTCGCGCACACGCTGCGCCTCGTGGCGCGGCGCGACCACGACCTGGTGCTGGAGGACGCGGGTCTGCGTGTCGCGTATGTCCTGGCATCGGACGGCGACGAGATCCGCGTGCAGCGCGCCGGCGGGCCGCAGATGGCCCTGCGCGAGGAGACGTTGCTGCCCGAGCCGCAGCGCGCGAGCGGCGCGACGGGGTCGGTGGTCGCGCCCTCGGCCGCTACCGTCACGGCGATTCACGTGCAGCCGGGTGAGATCGTGGCGGAGGACGCGCCGCTCGTGACGCTCGAGGCGATGAAGATGCTGACCGTGCTGCGCGCGCCCGAGGCGGGGCAGGTCGAGGCCATCCTGTGCGAGATCGGGCAGGCCGTGGCGGCGGGCACCGCGCTCGTGGCGCTCGCGGGCGAGGTGGTCGACAAGGCCGGCTGACCGCACGGCCGGGATCCGTGCGGCGCGCGCCTGCCGCCGGCGGAGGGCTTGCGGCGGCCGCCAGACCCACTATCCTGCGCGCTCCCCATTTCGCCGCGCGCGACGCGGCACACAAGGTCATACCCATGGATGACGTCGTATGCCGCCTCAGGAACGCGCCGCAGGAGGTCCGCGGCCTCGCGGCCCACACGGGCGTGATCGTCGCAGCCTGCACGGCGATCCTGCTCTTCGGTTGCAGCGGTGACGGCGCGACCGCAGCGGACGGTTTCGCGCTGCCGACGGACGCGTCGAAGGGAGACGGACCGAACTTCGGCGACGCGGCCCAGGCCGGCGACGCGACGGACGGCGCGGCGATCGAGGACATCGCGGCGGACGTCGCGGCCGACATCGCGGCCGACCTCGCGGCCGACGTCGCGGCCGACATCGCGGCGGACGTCGCGGCCGACCTCGCGGCCGACGTCGCGGCCGACGTCGCGGCCGATGTCGCGGCCGACACGCCCGACGCAAAGGACGCCGGCGCCCCCGATGCCGCGATGGACGCCGTCCCCGACGGCCTTGCCGATGTCGCCGACGACGTCGAGCCCGACGCGCCCGACGCCGGCGCCCCCGATGCCGCAGCAGACGCCGTGGCCGATGCCGTCGCAGACGCCGTCGCCGATGCGGCCGGGGACGCCGCCGAGCCGGCATGGGGCCCGTTTACGCTGCTCGGCTGCGCCAAGAAGGTCAACACGAACGCCGACGGCACCGTCAACCCGTTCATCAGCCCGGCCCGCGACGGACAGTTCTATGTGAGCTACGTCGCAAAGGGCGGCAACCTCATGCTCACGTGGGAGTCGCCCGACGCGTGCAAGACCAACGTGGGCCCGCTCCAGGTCAACAAGACCGCCGGCGATGTGTACTACTGGGGCGGAATCGGCGTGATCTCGGACCTGTCCGGCAATTTCTACGCGGTCTGGGAGTCGGACACGAAGGGCGCCGACATCTCGTTCTCGTGGTCCACGACGGGCAAGGACTTCAGCGATCCGATCGAGATCGTCTCCACCAGCACGAACGGCCAGGACCCGGCGCTCTGGGTCTCGTCTCCCGGCGAGGTGCACGCGGCCTGGCGCGGCCACCATCCGGCGCTCTCGCAGTACGACCCCTACTACGCCGTCAACACGAGCGTGTTCGGCGGCGGCGCGTTCAGCACCGGCGTGATGGTCCACGGCGATGCGCCGCAGGACGATCAGGTCGCGATCGTGGGCGATGGCAAGGGCAACCTCTTCTATGCGTGGCAGTCGTTCGACGGTGACATCTTCGCGTCGAAGTCGGCCGACGGCGGCAAGACATGGACCGCGCCCGTGCAGGTCAACGATGTCGCGGGCAAGGCCAACGTCGGCAAGGCCACCTTCCTCGCCATTACGCCGAGCGGCCGCGTCGTGCTCGTGTGGTCGGACGAGCGCAAGCAGAAGTCGGGCAACGAAAACGACCTCTTCGCGGACTCCAGCGCGGACGGCCTCGTGTGGGGCACCGACGTGCAGGTCAACGACGACGACGCGCGCTACCAGGAGGATCCGTCGCTCGCGGTGGGCCTGTCCGGCAACTGCAAGGGCGCCATCTACGCCGTGTGGCAGGATCACCGCAACCAGAAGAGCTACGACATCTACGCGGCGCGCTCCGTCGATGGCGGCCTGACATGGTCCAAGAACGAGGCCGTGGCCTCGGATCCGGAGGGAGACGAGATGAACCCCGCCGTCGCGGTCGACGTCTCCTGCACGGTCGGCGTCGTCTGGCGAGACAGCACGACCAACGCGTCCTTCGACATCGGCAGCGTCTACCTCACGTGGTAGGCGCGCGCGATCGGCGTCAGGCGGCGGCCTTGGTGTGCAACGCGAAGAAGGCGCCCTGCGGATCGACGAGCTGCGCGATGCGATCGCCGCCGGGGACCGCCTCCGGGCCCAGCATCAGCTTGGCGCCGCGGGCCTGGGCGCGGGTGATCGCACCCTCCAGGTCGGTGAGCGTGAGGTAGTAGATCCAGCAGGGTGGCATCGGCATCTCGGCTGGCTTCTTGAAAGCGCCCCCGAAGGCCGCGCCGCCGAGGCCGACGAGGTGATAGAGGCCCGCCGGTCCCATGTCCATCGTGTCGATCTTCTGCCAGCCGAAGATCGCGCCGTAAAAAGCCAGCGCGGCCTCGACGTCGCCGGTCGCGAGCTCGTGCCAGGCCACGGCACCGGGAGCCGGGCCCTCCGAGGGATCCGAAGGCTGGAGGATGGCGATCGTGGCGCGTTGCGGATCCGCGAAGACGGCGAACCTGCCCACGTTCGGGATGTCCATCGGGGGCACGTAGACCGTCGCGCCGAGCCCCTGCGCCTTGGCGACCGTGGCGTCCGCGTCGTCGACCGCGACGTAGCCCATCCAGTGCGGCGGGGCGCCCATCGCGCGCGCTTGCTCGGGCACGGTCATCAGGCCGCCGAAGGACTCGGTGCCGCGCGACCACATCGTGTAGGGTTCGGCGGGATCGCCCCAGGCAGACGTCGTCCAGCCCATGACGTCCGTGTAGAAGGCCTTGGCCGCCTCGATGTCGAGGGTCGACAGCTCGTACCAGCAGAAACGTCCGTGGGCGCGCATGGGGGGTCTCCTGCTGGCCCCGAGGGCCAGCGTGATTGGGGTACGAACTGTGGATCGGTTGCGCGGCCGGCGCAAGGCGGAGGCGTCGTCGAACGCGTGCGCTAGCGGCGGTCCACGTCGCGCATCCGCCGCAGTTCGCGCTCCAGCGCGTCCAGACGGCCCGGCACGTCCTTGTGGCCGAGCGCGCGGATCGCGGCCTGCGCGCGGCGGACCAGGCGTCGCTGTGGCTCGACTCGCGCGACACGCTCGAGCGCGGGCCTCGACTTTGGATCCCCGAGCTCGCCGAGCGCGCCCACGACCTCGAAGCGCACCCACCAATCTGGATCGTCGAGCACTGACTCCAACAGCGCGCGCGTCTCGTCGGTCCGCTCCTTGTGATCGATCGTCCAGCGCACGAGCAGGGCCGGCGCGGGCCGACGCGACCACTCCGGCGCCCCGGGGGCGAGCGCGCCACGCAAGACCGCCCCATCCCGCGCGTCGCCGATACGCGCGAGCGCCGCGAGCCCAGCGGACCGCAGCGCGTCGAGGTGCGAGGGCTCGTCGAGCAGATCGAGCGCCAGCGCGCGCGATCGCGGTGGATCGAGCTGGCTCAGCGCCTGCATTGCCGCCGCGCGCGGTCCGTCGTTGCCGTCGTCCGCCAGCATCTTCGCGAGGCGTGGCCACGCGGCAGCTACGCTCGCCTTCGACTTCAGATCGCCGAGCGCGAGCGCGGCGGCTTGCCGGACCTCGGCCTCGCGATCGCCGAGCGCCCCGAGCAGGGCCGCGCGCGTCGCCTCCGTGTCGGCGCGTCCGAGCGAGGCCGCGCAGACCGCGCGCAGGCTCACGTGCGCCTTCGATGCCAGCACGCTCGCGAGCGCGGCAGCCGCGTGAGCGTCGTGCGCGTGTGCCCCGAGCGCCCGCGCCGCGCGCAGCCTCGGCCCGATCGTTCGTCCCCCGACGAGCGTCGCCGTGTGATCGTCCGCGCCGGCCTCGTGTCGCCACTCCACGAGCAGGCTCTGGTGCGGGTCGATCTCGACCATCTTCGGCGTCTCGTCCTGCGGCACGGTCAGCGTGCCGTCGCGCCGGTCGAGCACGTACACGAAGCCGCGCGTGCGGCCGCTGCCCTCCTGGACATGTACGGGGATCTCCAGTCGGAACAAGGGCATCGACGCCGAGACCGGTTGCGCCTGGTGAAATTCGAGGCGCACGAGCTTGTGCTCCGCGTCCCACCGCTGTCGCACCTCTATGATTGGGTGCCCCGCATGCCGGACCCAGCGATCGAAGAAGCCGACCAGCGACACGCCGCTGCGCGCCTCGAACGCGCGACGCAGATCGTCGGGCTCCACGGCCGACAACGCGTGCCGCTCGAAGAAGCGTCGCAGCCCCGCGAAGAACGCCGCGTCGCCAAGCTTGCGGCGCAGCATGTGGAAGATCCACGCGCCCTTGTTGTACGCGTGTCCGTCGAGCAGCGCGCCCGCATCGTCGTAGCGGTGCGAAGACAACGGCCGCTCGAAGTCGCGCGCCTCGTCGAAGTAGCTGCGCGCGCTGCGCTCGAGCGATGCGCCATACGCGTCCGCGCCGTCGACCTCCTCGCGCCAGAGCTTCTCGGCGAAGACCGCGCCGCCCTCGTTTAGCCACAGGTGCGCCCAGTCCGAGCAGGTCACGGTGTCGCCGAACCACTGGTGTCCGAGCTCGTGCGCCGCGAGCCCCTCGGAGCGCGCCGCCGGTTCGGTCCGCGCGTCGTGCAGCCCGCGCACCGACAGCGTCGACAGCGTCACGTTCTCCATGCCGCCGTAGAAGAAGGGGTGCACGATGACCTGGCCGTATCGCGCGTGCGGGTACGCCAGTCCGAGGCGCCTGCCCAGGATCTCGACGGCCTTGGGCAGCCGCTCGAATGCCGCGCGCGCGCGCTGCTCCTGGCCCGGATGGACCCAGGTCGTCACGCGCACGGGGGTCGCGGCGTGCTCGACGGGCACGTACTCGCCGCCTACGAGGCTCAGGAGGTACGCGGGGTGCGGCTTCGTCATGCGGAAGCGGTGCCATCGCAGCGCGCCATCCTCGCGCACACCGGCCGGCTCGCCGTTCGACACGAGCGCGAGCGCGCGCGGCAGGCCGACCTCCAGCTCCCACGTGAAGCGCTCGGAGGGCGCGTCGACGCAGGGCAGCCAGTGGCGCGCCTCCTCGGTCTCGCCCTGCGTCCAGATCTCGAGCGGCCGCTTCGGATAGGCCTTCGACGGCCCAGTGACGTAGAGCCCTTGGCGTGGACTGGCCTCGTACACGATGCGCACGCGCCACGCGGCCTCGACGGGCGACCACGTGCCCGCGGGCGCGAACACGCGCAGCTCGCCGTCGCGCGCCTCGAAGCGCAGCGGCCTCCAGACCGGCGCGCCGCCGGGGTCGAGGAGCGTGACGGACCGCACATCGAGCGCGACCGCGTCGAAGACGAGCGCGTCGAGATCCGGTCGCAGCACGCGCAGATCCCACGTCGCGCTGCCCTTCACGCGCGCGCTCGCCGGGTCCACCGACACCTCCAGCGTGAGGTGCGCGAGGTCCATCCCGCGACTCGGGGGCTCATGGAAGGGCAGGCTCCCGTCGAGATAGCGGCGCGCGTTGGGCTCCTCCACGCCGGGCGGACGCGCCGAGGCGGTCGGCACTATCACCGCGCAGAGGGCCAACGCGACGGCGATCACGCGTGCGGCGGCCGCGATCATGGCTTGTTCTCCTCGTCCTCGTGAGTGTGCGCGCCATCGTCTCCCGTGTCTTCGTCGCGCGGCGGTTCCGCCTCCGCGAGCAACGCAAGGCGCACGTCCTCGGGCAGCTCGCCAAGGGCCACGGTATCCTCGCGCGCCTGCCAGCCAGCTATCCGCCGCCTCACCCGCACGGTGCCGTCGCCGGTGTGCACCTCCAACGTGGTGTGACCCACTAGCCGCCCGAGGCCAAGCGGCGGCAGGATCGTCGCGACGGCGGTCAGCACGAGCCCGATGGCCAACACGGCGGCCGAGTCCGAGTCGCTCAGGTGCGCGTAGAGGTCCCGACCACCCCAGTTTGCCAACCCGAGCGCGAGCGCGGCGAGAACCCCCCACAACAGCAAGCGCCTGCCCGTCGATCGCCGCCAGGCGCGATCGCCGACGACGACCTCTGCGTCGCTGCGCGACTCGACCTCGAAGCGGCTTCCCAATGCCATCGCTGCACCGCCCCTGTGAAATCCGCGGGCGCCCGGTGCGCCGGCGCACACCCGCTCTCTAGAGCCAGCCGCTGTCCCGATACCAGCGCGCGGTCTCTCGCGCGCCCTGCGCCCAGGTCCACGTGCTCTTCCAGCTCAGGTCGCGTCGCGCAAGCGTCGAATCACAGACCCAATTCGGGCAGCGCAATTCGTTGCACTTGTCGCGCGTGAGCATCACGGCCCGACCGGTCGCGCGCCCCCAGAGCTCCGAGAAGAACGCCGCGACGCTCAGCGCCCACAGGGGGACCGACACGTGCACCCAGGCCTTCTTGCCGAACGCCTCCTCGATCCCCGCGAGCAGCTCGCGCATGGTGTGCAGCTCGCCGTCCTCCACGAAGTACGCGTTTCCGCTCGGCGTCGGTGCCGTGAGCGCCGCCACGCAGGCCGAGGCGCAGTCGGGTCCGGAGATGGCCGAGAACTTGCCGTTGCCGTCTCCGAACCATCCGACGACGCGCGAGTTGACGGCCTTGAAGAACGTCAGCGTCTCCGGGTCGCGCGGGCCGTAGATCATCGGCGGGCGCAGGATGGTCACCGGCAGCCGGTCCGCGTAGCTGCGCGCGAGGTCGTCGGATTCGCGCTTGGACCGCCCATAATGCGTCACGGGTCCGCTGCCCGCGTCGGGATCTACCGGCCTGCCGTCGAACGAGGGTCCGATAGCCGCGAGCGACGAGACCTGCACGAAGCGCACGATGTGCGGCGCGACGGCGACCGCTGCGTCGAGCAGATGGCGGGTGCCCTCCACGTTCGTGCGGTGGAACTCCGCCGGCGATCGCGCCTTCACGAGCCCCGCGACGTGGATCACCGCGTCCACGCCGGCCATCGCGGCGCGGCACGAGGCCTCGTCTTCGACCGTGCCTTCGGTGAATTCCACGCCGCCGAGCGACGCCAAAAAACGCCTGTTCGACGAGCGGCGCACGAGCGCACGCACGCCGTAGCCCGCCGAGACGAGCGCTGCGGCCACATGAGAGCCGAGGAAGCCGGAGCCGCCGGTGAGCAGGACGGTCAACTGGGGCGTGGGCACGGCACGATCCGGCGCAGCGACCTCGCGCGCAGGGCGGGAGGGTGCCTCGCGGGCCGATTGCGCGCAAGGGGAGGGGAGGGCCGTTGGAGAGAGCCGTTGCCGTGTACAGAGCGCCTCGTGCGTGGAACCCGTCGTGGCCCAGCCAGTGAGCAGCCATGACAGGGACTTGCGTGGGTGCATGTCAGGAGATCGGGATCTCCGCCACGACCTCGCTGCCCATCGTGAAGGAGATGCCGAACCTTTTGTTTCTCAACGAGAAGCTCGTGGTATCCCGCTCCCCGCGCACCAACATCGCCGTGGGCGGCAACCGTGGCTGCCTGAGGTCAAAGATGGCTCCCGCTCAGAGGCCGCCGGCACGTTCGGGGCGAGCCTCCTCGCCGACATGTTCCTCGACCACCTCGGACCCCACTCGCTGCACGCCGGCTGACCCTCTCGAAGGGGTTCGCCGACAGCTTCCACGGCGACTTCGAGATCGCGGCCGGCACGCTGTTCCGGCTGCAACTCGGCGTCGTTCACTTTCCTCGTCTACGGCCTGCGTTTCTGCAGCAGCGCGATCTCCGTCGATCTCGGCTTCCTCTACGGCACCGGCGAGGCTGACTTCAGCGAGGTCATGCCGCCAGGCTATCCGTGGCTGACCTTCTCCGCGCGCTTGTGGCGTGGGGCTTGGACGGGGGAATTCGTTCAGCAGGTCTCGTACAACCCCATGCCACAATACGCGTTTCCAGGATTTCACCAGATGGTGGAGCCCGCCCGCGTGGTGTACCGAACGGCACGACCCGACCACCGGAGCGACCCTCGCCTCGACGTCCAGCAACGCTTGCCGTGGGTCGAGGTTCGACCAGCCCGGCGGTCCCGCGAGAGGGCGCGCCCGCCTTCGGTTGGCCCTCACAACCGCTCCACCCCCGTCACGCCCTTCAACCCCTGGATTCGCTTGATGCATTCGTTGAGCTGGTCCAGGTTCGCGACCTCGATCTCGAAGTCGTTGACGGCGTGCAGGCCGTCGGTGACGCGGCAGCGGGCCTCGATGATGTTGATGGAGCCGTCGGTGAAGCGCTGGCTCAAGGCGGCCAGCATGCCCGGCAGGTTGCCCGTGTGGATACGGACCTTGACCGCCGCGGAGCCGGTCGCGCCGGCCTCCTTGTCCCAGGTGCAGGCCACGCGCCGCTCGGGGTCGATGTTTTTGCCCTTCTCGCAGCGACGCGTGTGGACGGTGACGCCGCGGCCTCGCGTGACGTAGCCGACCACGTCGTCGCCGGGTACGGGCGTGCAGCAGCGCGCGAAGCGCACGACCACGTCGTCGATGCCGAGCACCCGGATGCCGCCGTGGCTCGGCTTCTTCTTGCGCGTGGGCTTCTTCGGCGGCTCGGCGGCCTCGCGGGCCTGCTGCTCGGCGGCGATCTCCGGCATGACCGCGTTGACCAGCGCAGCTGCCGTGATCTTGCCGTAGCCGACGAGCACCTCGAGGTCGTCGAAGCGTTGCACATTGTAGTTCTTCTTGATCTCGCCGATGCGGGGCAGCTTCTGGAATTTCGAGTATGAGATCCGCTGCTTTGGAGGCAGCTTGGCGAGCAGCTTCTCAATCGCCTCGCGCCCCACGATCGTGCTGCGGTGGCGCTGGGCCTCGCGAATGTAGCCGCGGATGCGGTGCTTGGCGCGCGCGGTCTTGACGATGTCGAGCCAGTCCTGGCTCGGGTGCGCGTCGGCGCGCGTGATGATCTCCACGATGTCGCCGTTGCGCATCGGCCGGTTGAGCGGGACTATCGCGCCGTTGATCTTTGCGCCGACTGTGCGGTTGCCGATGTGCGAGTGGATCGCGTACGCGAAGTCGAGCGGCGTCGCGCCCCGCGGGAAGGCCTTCACGTCACCGCGCGGCGTGAAGCAGAACACCTCGTCGTTGAAGAGGTCGACGCGCACGTTGTCGAGGAATTCGCTCGGGTCCTTGACCTCGCGCTGCCACTCCATGAGCTGCTTGAGCCACGAGAATTTCTGCTCGTCCTTCGACGAGATCGGCCGCCCCTTCTCCTTGTAGCGCCAGTGCGCGGCGATGCCCTCCTCGGCCACGCGGTGCATCTCGTGCGAGCGGATCTGCACCTCGATACGCTCCCCGCCCGGGCCAATGACGCTCGTGTGCAAGGACTGGTACATATTGCCTTTTGGAAGGGCGATGTAGTCCTTGAAGCGCCCCGGGATCGGCGTCCAGTGCGTGTGCACGATGCCGAGCGCCTGGTAGCACTCGCGCACGTCTTCGACCAGCACGCGGAAGCCGAGCGCGTCGTAGATCTCCTCGTAGGGGAGGTTCTGCTGGCGCATCTTGCGGTAGATCGAGAACAGCGTCTTGGGCCGTCCCGAAGCGGCCGCGCCGCTCAGACCGTAGGCCTCCATCGTGTCGCGCAGCTGGGTGATCACGTCGGCGATGTAGACCTCGCGCTCCTTGTTGCGGCGTCCGACCTGCACGATGAGCTTCTGGTGATCCTCGGGCCAGAGGTAGCGGAAGCACCGTTCCTCGAGCTCGTTCTTCACCCACGCGATGCCGAGCCGGTTCGACAGCGGTGCGTAGATCTCCAATGTTTCCCGAGAGATCAGGCGTTGCTTCTCGGGCGTCATAGAGGCGAGCGTCCGCATGTTGTGCGTGCGATCGCAGAGCTTGATGAGCAGCACGCGGATGTCGTGGCTCATCGCGACCAGCATCTTGCGGAAGTTCTCCGCCTGCTTCTCCTCGCGCGTGTGGTACTTGACCTGGCTCATCTTCGTGACGCCATCGACGAGCGCCGAGACCTCGGCCCCGAAGTCGCGCGTGAGCTCCGCGAGCGAGATGTGCGTGTCCTCCACCACGTCGTGCAGCAGCGCGGCGCAGATCGCGTCCTCGTCGAGCTTGAGGCGCGCCACGATCCCCGCGACCGCGAGCGGATGCACGACGTAGGGCTCGCCGGACTTGCGCATCTGGCCTTCATGGGCGCGCGCGCACACGACATAGGCGCGACGCACCGCGTCGATGTCGGCCGTGGGGTGGTAATCGAGCAGGTTCGTCACGAGCTCGTCGACACTCGAGACCTCGTGGCGCGGGGGCTCCTCCACGTTCTGGGGCGGCGGGCCGTCGGACGGGGGTGCGGGGTCGCTGGGACCGGGCTTCGACACGTGCTGCACCTCGTCGCCGCGCGGATCGAGGCGCGACCCACTGGCAGGATAGAACATATAGCCCGGGATGGGGCAGGCCGCAATTCGACGCACACGCGCGCCGCCTCACTTGCGCGTCCCGGAGCCGCTCTTTATCTTCGACCCACTCGGTCGCACGGCACGCCCCTGCGAGTCTCACGCGCCGATGCCTTGCTGCGAGGATCCATGCTCACCGAGAACCTGAAGACCCTGCTCGACGCGATGGGGGCCGGCTGGGTGCTGGCCCTGCTGCTCGTGCTCTCCGTCGTCTCGGTCGGCATCATCGTCGAGCGCGTCGTCTTCTTCACGCGCAACCGCGTGGACCTCGGCGCCGCCCAGGACGGCCTGCGACGCGCGCTGGAGCACGGCGGTCTGAAGGAGGGCTTGGAGGAGATCCGCAAGTTCAAGGGCATGGAGGCGTACGTGACGAGCGAGATCCTCGCGCAGATGGATCGCGGCGCCGCGGCCGTCGAGGAGGTCGCCGCCGGGGCCGTCGCGCGCGAGCGCATCCGCTACGAGCGCTACCTGTCGTTTCTCGGCACGCTCGGCAACAACGCGCCGTTCATTGGCCTGTTCGGCACCGTGGTCGGCATCATGGGCGCGTTCGGCGACCTCGAGCGACAGGTCGGTGGGCAGACCGCGAGCCGCGCCTCCGCGATCATGGGCTCGATCTCCGAGGCCCTCGTCGCGACGGCCATCGGCCTGTTCGTCGCCATCCCCGCGGTCATCGCCTACAACCAGTTCAAGGGCCTCATCAAGCGCGCGGAGGGCAACACGGACGCGCTCGTACGTGTCGTGCTGAGCTTCCTCAAGACGCACCCCGACCACGCGATCTTCGCCGGCAAGAACGCGGCGTCACATGGCAAGGGAGGCTAGCATGGCCGGCGGCGCGCGCCAGAACGACGACATGATCACCGACATCAACGTCACGCCCTTCGTGGACGTCATGCTGGTGCTGCTGATCATCTTCATGCTCACGACGGACGTCATCACCGACAAGATGAAGAACCCGGCCATCCAGGTGGAGCTGCCCAAGGCGGCATCTGCCGACAAGACGCCGGCGCGCCCGCTGTCGATCGTCATCAACAAGCAGAGCGAGCTCTTCCTCAACGGCAGGGAGGCGACGCGCGCGGAGATCGCCGCGTTCGTCACCGGAGAGCTCGTGCGCCAGCCCGCGCTCGAGGCGGTGGTCTCGGCGGACGAGCGCCTGAGCCACGGGGAGGTCGTCGGCGTCATCGACTACATCCGCCTGCTCGGCGTGCACAACGTCGCCATCAACACCAAGCGACAGGAGATCGAGTGACCGGCTGGCGTCGCGAGGAACGTGGAGGTCTCGGCGTCGGCCTGGGCGTCGCGCTCGCGCTGCACGTGGGCCTCGCGTGGCTGTCGACCTATGTCGAACGGCCCGTGCGCGAGCGGCCCGATCCGCCCGCCGTCGTCGCGCGCGCCACGAACCAGCGCGTCGACCTGCCCAAGCCGCCTCCGCCGCCGCCCAAGCTCGAGCCGAAGCTGCCGCCGCCGAAGCCGGGGTTGGTCGCGCCGAAGGACGCCTATCGGTCGATCCCGCCCAAGGGGCAGCCCAAGGACCTGCAGAAGACGCCGCCGAAGCCCGACGCGCCGCCGCCGAAGACGCCGCCCCCGCTCGTGTTGTCGCGGACCTACGAGGGCGGGCCGGGCGGCGTCGAGGTGCAGAAGGGCGACCAGGATCTCTTCGGCGATCCGAGCGTCAAGGCCGACGACACGAACACGAAGCCGCGCATCGAGCGGGATGCGAACCCCGACGGGGCGGGCAAGAAGGTCGGTCCGGTCGGCGAGCCTGACAAGAAAATCAAGGAAATTGATATTTTTCATGCTGTTCCGCCGCGCGGCGGCTGCCCCGGTGGCGCGTGGCCCGCGAGCATGCCCCCCGGTGACAGGCGGATCGAGGTGCGCATGCAGCTGACCATCGACGAGGGGGGCGAGGTCTCGGCGATCAAGATCCTCAAGTCGGGCGGCGCGGCGTTCGACGAGGCGGCGCGCGAGACCATCCAGAAGTGCCGGTTCCGCCCCGGAAAGCGCGATGGCCGACCCATCGTCGATCGGGTACCCTACGTGATCGAGTTCCGGCCGCCGCTCGGAGGCCCATGACACGCCGTTTTCCCGCTCTCTCCCTTCGCTGGCTCGTCGCGTCGACCGCCGCGGCGACCGCCCTGCTCGGCGCCTGCGCGAACCGCGAGAACCCGCCTTCATTCGTCAATTATCTCAGGGTGTTGTCTGTGCGTGCGACGCCTCCCGAGGTGGCGCCGGGCGGGACGACGACGCTCGACGCGCTGGTCGTCGGGACGGACAAGCCGCTCTGCGTGGGGTGGAGCTTCTGCGCCGTCAAGGGCCCGGCCGAAGCGGGGCTCGGCTGTCTCGATCCCGCGCTGGAGGTGGAGCTCGGGGTGGAGGCGACGGCCACGTTCGACGCCGATCCGGCGCTGTTCCAGAAGGCGCTCGGCGCGCTTCGAGGCCTCGCGGTGCCGCCGGCCGGAGCCCAAGCAGGGAGCGACGCGGGGGGCGGCGACGCGGGAACGTCCACGGGCACGCCGCCCGCGGGCCTGAGCTTCGACCTCGCCAAGGGCATCCCGCTCACGATCTTCTACACCGCGCGCGAGCGCCTCGACGGCGAGACCTGCCCCACGAGCGGCCTCGCGCTCAACCACACGCCCTGCGGCGCGCGGTCGACGTGCCTTCAGACCTACAAGACTTTGACGCTGTCGACCAGCCCGAAACCGAACGAGAACCCGGTGTTGTTGGGTGTCATGCTGGGCGGCGTCGCGTGGCCGGAGGACGTCACGCCGACGCTCGGACCCGGGCAGACGCTGCCGATCGTGCCGCTATGGGACAAGGCCTCGCAGCAGACCTACACCAACACCTTCGGTGAAGTGCTGACCGAGGCGCTGACCTTCGTGTGGTTCACCGACCGCGCGGACTACGACAAGGACCGATCGACCGAGACCAATCCGGCGCGCACGATCTCGTTCAAGGCACCCGACGCGCCGCTCACGTCGCAGCCCGTCGACGTGTGGATCGTGGCGATCGACGGGCGTGGCGGCAACACGTGGCTGCACCGGCGCGGCCTCGTCCAGGTCGGCGCGAAGGCCGATCCGTCGCCCGTCTGCGCGGCCTCGCCGAACGCGACGGGATGCCAGATGAAATAGCCGCTGCGTTCGAAGCGGGCCATTGTAGCGCAAACGCCCCGTTTTCCATAGACTCGCCACTCGCACCCGACCGCGGTGCACACGTGCCCCCGCATGATCTCGTTCCAGCACATCTCGAAGCGCTTCGGCCCGAAGGTCGTGCTCGACGACGTGTCGATCGACGTGGACAAGGGGCAGATCCTCTTCATCGTGGGGTCGTCGGGAGCGGGCAAGAGCGTGCTCGTCAAGCACCTCGTGGGCCTGTTGCAGCCGGACGGCGGGCGCATCTTCCTCGACGGCACCGAGATCACGAACCTGCGGGAGAGGGAGTTCTATCCCATACGCAAGAAGTGCGCGATGGTATTCCAGAATTCCACCCTCTTCGACTCGATGACGCTGGTCGAGAACGTCATGCTGCCGCTGCGAAAGCACAAGAAGCTGACGCACGGTCCGGCGCGGGAGGAGGCGCTGCGCAAGCTGGAGTCCGTGCAGATGCAGGGCGCCGCGGATCGCTATCCGTCGGACATCGGCGACGGGCTGCGCAAGCGCGTGGCCATCGCGCGCGCGCTGACACTGGACCCCGAGTTCGTCATCTTCGACGAGCCGACCACCGGCCTCGATCCGCTCGCCGCCGCCAACGTGGACGCGCTCATCCGCTCGCTGTCCGACGACCTCGGCGTGACGAGCATCGTGGTCAGCCACGATCTGCGCTCCATCTTCACGGTGGCGGATCGCATCGCGATGATCTATCAAGGCAAGATTCGTCTCGACGGCACGCCCGCGGCGTTCCGATCGAGCGACGATCCGGTCGTCCATCAGTTCATCAACGGCCTCGCGGAGGGGCCGATGCTCGTCTAAGCGGGAGGGCCCGCGTTCAAAAAGCGGGCGTGTGCCAGAGCACCAGGTGCCCGCGTCCAGAAGGAGAGTGCCAGTGCGGGACAAGGGCATCGAGGTGAAGGTCGGAGCGCTCGTGCTCGTCTCCGTGGCCCTCTTGGTCGTGTTCGTGTTGCTGCTTGGCGACTTCGTCGGCGGCCGGCGCGAGTCCGTCATCTACGTCGACTATCCGACCGCGAGCGACATCAAGCCGGGCGCGCCGGTCAAGGTCGCGGGCGTCAACGCGGGCAAGGTCGACAAGGTCGAGTACTGGGGCGGCAAGGAGGACCCGGAGATCGGGCGGCGCGTGATGGTGCGCGTCGTGCTCGGCCTCGACGCCGCAAAGGCCGCGACGCTGCACCAGGACGCGGGCTTCTACATCAGCACGCTCGGTCTGCTCGGCGAGAAGTACGTCGAGGTGGATCCCGGCTCGTGGGACAAGCCAATCCTCGCGCTGCCGGCGAAGGTCACGGGCATCCCGCCGCTGCGCCTCGAGGTCGTCGCGCAGAACCTGAACAAGGTCGCAGACTCCGTGGTGCGCATCCTGAACGACAACGAGAAGGTCCTGGGCAACGTGCTCCAACACGCCGACGACGCGCTCGTCGAGAGCAAGGGGGCGCTCAAGGACGTTCGCGTGGTCCTCGGCGAGACGAAGATGAAGGTCTTCGACGTGCTCGACAAGGCCGGCGACCTGGGCACGGACGCGCAGCAGCTCGTCAAGAGCGTGCAGCGCGGCGTGGGCGACGGCGGTGAGATCCGGCGGACGCTGCGGCACGTGGAGGGCATCTCGGCCAACGCCTCACAGGAGGTCCCGCATGCGCTCAAGGACATGCGCGCGATCTCGGGCAACCTGCGCACGCTGTCGGTGCGCTTGAAGGACGAGCCGACGATGAAGGTGCTGCTCGGGGACGCGGGCCACTCCAAGGTCATCGGCGTCGTGGGCAGCGTCGACGGCGTCATGGGGGACGTGCGCGCGGTCACGGACAACGCGCGCCGGGGCCGCGGAACGGTCGGCGGTCTGATGATGGACAACGAGCTGTTCCTCGATCTCAAGCTCATGCTCAAGGACCTCAAACGCCACCCGTGGAAGATGATCTGGCGCGAGTAACCGCCTGGAATGCGAAGGTTTGTGATGTCCAAGCCGAAGGTCGCCCTGACCCGCACGAGCCCCGAGACGGTGCTCGACGACATGGCGCGCTTGTTCCGGCTCGCCGACGGTGAGCGAGCGCTCGACCGCGACCGGCCCACCGTGCTGCGGGACCAGCTCTCCTGGGACCGCCTCTTCCCGGGCGCGAACACGACGCCGTGGCAGCTGGAGGGCGCCATCCGCGCGCTGCGACGCGCAGGCTTCGAGGACCTCACGGCGGTCGAATGCGAGGGCCTCGACACGAGCGCGCGCCGCGCCGACCGCGCGAACAAGCTCGACGTCGTCTTGAGGAAGTACGGCGTGCCCGTGCGGTGGAACTTCAACCCGCGCGAGATGGAGTGGGTGCCCTACGAGCCGCGCGCCGAGATGCTCGTGCTCGACCGGCTCTTTCGGCGCCTGTATCGCGACGGCATCCGCGTGCCCGCGTTCTTCTTCGGACGCAACGTCGTGCACCTGCCGACGCTCAAGACGCACATCTTCGCGACGCTCGCGGGTGCCATGGAGAACGCCTTCGCGGGCCTGCTCGACGAGCGACGCCGCTGGGCGCACCCGTGGATCCACGAGGCGCTGGTCGATCTGCTCGCCATCGAGCGCGAGATCCACGCTGGCCAGTTCGCGTTCATGGACGGCACGACCTGCGGCAATGGTCCCGGCCCGCGCACGATGTTCCCCGCCGTCAAGAACCTCGTGATCGGAGGCGCCGATCCGGTCGCCGTGGACGCGGTCGCCGCGCACATTATGGGCTTCGACCCGCTCAAGGTGCGCTACCTGCGCCTCGCGCACGAGCGCGGTCTCGGCGTCGCGCGTCTCGACGAGATCGATCTCGCCGGCATGGACCCCGCGGAGGCACGCGCGCTGAACTTCGGCTTCACGGTCGGCGACAGCCTCACCTCCCGCGCGAGCGAGGCCCTGTGGCACGGGCCGCTCGGCCGGCCGGGGCGCTTGCTGCTGCGAACGCCGCTCGTGCACGCGCTGGTCGCGGGTTCTCTCGTATACGACGATCTCCTGTGGTATCAATTCGAGGGCCGGCGCCGTGTGCGCGATTGGCTCGACCACACGGAGTGGGGGGCGCTGTTTCGGCGCTACTAGCGGCGCAAGCCGGCGCGCGAGGTAAGGCGGATCGTGTCCATGTACGCTAAATTGTTGATCCTTGCTACGCTTGGTCTGGGGGTGCTCGGCTTTTCCCGCGAGGCGCAGGCCTTGCGCAGGGGGGCGCTCCTCATCGCACCCGTGGGGCCGGAGGGGCCGGAGCTTGCCGAGACCGCAGACGATCTGTTGGACGTGTTGGTGGCGGAGGCGGCCAGCAACGGCGACGTCGCGCTGCTCCCGCGGGACAACGCCAAGTCGCTTGCCAACTACAAGGGCCCCGCCGATCCCGGCACCTGCATCGAGGACATCGAATGTCTGCGCGGGCTGCTGTCCGCCCGCCAGCTCGAGTTCTTCATGGTCGCGCTCGTGCAGAAGAAGCCCACGGGCTTCGTCCTCGAGTGGCGCACGATCGGGCGGCGCGCGCAGACCGACGGCAACCAGAAGAGTCGCACGGGCGGCGCGACGGCCGACCTCATCCGCGCCCTCAAGCAGGCCATGTCGATCGCGCTCGTGACGTTTGCCCGCGCGAGCGAGGCCTTCCTCGTCATCGAGACCAACCCGGCGGGCGCCACGATCCTGCTCGACGGCCGCTCACTCGGCGAGGCGCCGCTGCCGCGCGTGCCGGTCGTGGGCGACTCGGAGCACGTCATCTCCGCGCGGCTCGAAGGTCACAAGTCCGCCGAGCGCAAGATCGCCTGCCCGCCGGGCGACACCTGCAAGGTCGCGTTCGAGCTGGAGGTCGACGTCACCAAGGGGCCCGACGTGGCCGCGATCTCGGCCGCGACCCGCAAACGGGTGGCGCGTGGGCTCGGCTGGTCGAGCGTCGGCCTGGGCATCGCGTCGGCGGCGGTGAGCACGGTCTTCTTCCTCAAGTCGAAGGCGAAGGATGACGACCTGCTCAAGAAGTGCCCGAGCGCGCAGGACTGCAACCTCACCCCGGGGCAGATCTCGGACGGCATCGCCGAGCGCGACGGCAACTGGAAGGTGGGGCTCATCTCCGCCATCGGGACGGGCGCCTTCGTGGTCGCCGGGACGGTGGTGCTGCTCGTGGTCAAGCCCCCGGTCGACGATGAGGAGGCCTCCACGGGGCTGCTGCGCCTGCACCGGCGTGTGGCCGTCGGCGTCGGCCTCACGGGGCTTTCGCTCAAGGCGACGTTCTAGGCGCCTTGCGCGCGGCCCGACTTCTTCCTATCTTCCGCCGTCGCTTCGCGCACGCGCCGTTCGGGCGCGACGCGGCGACCCGAATCAGGAGCACATCATCATGGCCGGTCTGAATACGCTCACCTTCACCGATTCCAACTTCGACGTCGAGGTCCTCAAGTCCGACAAGCCCGTGCTGGTCGACTTCTGGGCCGCTTGGTGCGCGCCCTGCCGCGCGATCGCGCCGTCGGTCGAGGAGCTCGCCAACGAGTTCGCCGGCCAGGCGAAGGTCGGCAAGGTCGACGTGGACGCCAACCAGCTCGTCGCGTCCAAGTTCCGCGTCACGTCCATCCCGACGCTGCTCGTCTTCAAGGGCGGCCAGGTGGTCGAGCAGGCCGTCGGTGCCCGCCCGAAGACCGCCCTGGCCGAGATCCTGCGCCGCCACATCTGAGCTGTCCTACACAGAGGGGTCGGCATGTCGAGCCCAGCCCGCTTCGTCGTTCCTGGCCTCGTCGCGTTCCTGGTGCTGGGCGCGGGGGCGGCACTCTACCTGCTCGGCGGCGATGCCGATCCGAAGCCCGCGGACAAGGCCAAGCGGGACGCAGCGCGCAAAGACAAATCGCCGGCCGCCGAGGACCCGGACGAGACGCCGCGCGAAGAGCGAAACGCCCGCCCGAGCACGCGCAAGGCCCCGCCGGAGCCCGCGCTCGACCTGCGGCTGCCTTCAAAGCTCCCGTCGCTCGCTGCACCCGCGGGCGTGCCCACGCCACCGGCGACCGGTGTGCCGCCGCCTCCGACCGTGCCCGCGGCGCCGCCCTACGTCGAGCCCACCCGCGACGATCCGAAGCTGGAGCTCGAGGGAGACGTCTCGCTGGAGGACGCCAACCTCGCGATGCGCACGGTGTTTCCGGGCATGAGCGCGTGCTATCAGGAGCTCAAGACGCGCGCGCCGCAGGCGGGCGGCCGCCTGCTCCTGAAGTTCTCGCTTCGCAGCGGCGAGGGCGACAACGAAGGCAAGGCCGGCATCGGCGACTACTTCATTCGCGAGACGCAGTTCACGGACCCGACCTTCCTGGATTGTCTACGCAATTCGGTCAACGGGGCGTGGGTCGACCTAGGCGCCCGCAAGGTCAACGGCAGCGTCACGATGCCGGTGTGGCTGGCCGCGGGCGGGCCGACGCCCTGACCCCGTTCGCACGCGCCCGCTACTTCTTCGGGTTGGCGGCTTCCTTCTCCTTGGCGGCGGCGGCGTCGAGCGCCTTCTTCGCGCGGTACTCGGCCTTCGCCGCGAGGTTCTTGCCCACCTCCTGGTAGTCGACCTTCGCGTAGAACTTCCGCTTGTCGCCCTCCTTCTGCGTGAGCTTGCCGGCCTTGACGAGCGCGTCGATCTCCCGGCGATACGCGATCGTGTCCACCGCGTTCTGCGCGAGCTGCGCGATCGTGAAGCCCTGGTCGAGCACGAGGTACATCCAGACCTGCACCTTGGCCTGCGCCTTGTCCTTGGCGACCGCCTGCAGGAGCTTCTCCGCCTTCTCGTTGCCGATGGCCTTCAGGCACGTGACGGCGAACGCGCGCGCAAACGGGCTCTTCGCTTGCAGCCGCGGCTCGATCTGGGCGATGACCACGTCCTTGTCGGCCTTCGCGGCGACCTGATCGTTGCAGAGGTCGGTCAGCAACAGCTTGATGTCGTTGCTGGCGAAGTCCTTCATCGCGTAGTGCTGATCGTCGGGCAGCTCGTCGATGACCTTGCCGATCATGTCCGGGCCGTTCCACTCGATGAGGTACTGCGCGCCGAGCAGGCGATCGTCGCTCTTGTCGGCCTTGAGGAAGGAGGTCAGCATCGGCTCGATCTTCGGGCGCTCCTTCTTGATCTCCTCGGCGATCTTCGCGTCCGCCATCATCACGATGGCTGCGTTGATCGCGTCGCCGGCGGCGGCCTTGTCATCGGGGTGCGTGCTCTTGTTCAGCTTGGTATAGAGCTCGAGCAGGTACGAGGCGGCCTCGGCCGTGCCGGTGCCCTGGATGAAGCCGATCTGATCGGTCGTGATCTTCATCTTGGGGTCCTGGTGCAGCTTCTTGTAGCCCTCCACGAGCGCGTGCGCCGCCTCGGGCGTCTTGAGCGTGCTCAGGTGGATCGAGATGCCCTTGCGCGACAGGCCCTTCTCCAGCAGCAGCTGCGAGGCCACGATGCTCTCGGTGCCGAGCTTGACGATCTCCTGGTCCGTGACGCGCTTCTCGATGACGGCCTTGATCTTCTCCGCCGCGTCGGCCGAGCTCAGGCCGGCGAAGGCCCACTCCGCGATGAGCTTGCGCGTGGCCTCCTGATCCTTCGCCGACATGTCGTCGATCACATGGAAGAGGGCCTCCTTGGCGCGCCGTTGCAGCTCGTCCGAGGGGTCCTTGAAGTCCTTGACGACGCCTTCCTTGAACAGCGCGAGCAGCTCCGGCTTGTCCGGCACGTCCTTGATCACGTCCTTGAGCACAGAGCCGTGGCTCGTCTCGACGAGCGTGAGCAGCGCCTTGGCGCGCAGGTCGATCGGGTTGTTCTTGTCCTTGACGTAGAGGCCGATCTGGTTCCAGCCCTCCTTGTTGTTGGACCACAGTCGGAAATTCTCCTCGGGCGTGCCCTTGCCACAGCCTGCGCCGAGGCCGAGCGCCACGAGGAACACGCCGAGAAGGAGGTACGAGTTGCGGGTGGCCATCACGGGAATCTCCTGGCCGTGCACTAGGGCCCCGACGCTGCTGCGGGCGTGTGCGAATGCACCGGGAGCCCGCGTTGTTTCGGAGCGCTCGCGCGGCAAAACGCCGACCAGCGGCGGGCTGACCTTAGCCCGCTCGCGCCGCGTTTTCAATTCGCGTGCCCTGCGCTAAGGTGCGCCAGGTCAAGCCCCGCGTTCAGGCGCGCCGGGCCGTGTGGTGCGCATGGCGGGTCCGACGAATCCGAAGAGAGACGGTGAAGGTGGCGTCGCGGTCCCGCCCGACGTGTGGCTCGCGGATCTGGAGAACCGCCTCGAGACGCTGCGCGTGCACTTCGAGCAGTTCTTTCTTGGTTTCGAGAAGAAGAGCCCCATGCCCGTCCTCGACGTCTACGAGCGCGACATGCGGCGCGCGACGCTCGTGCGGCTCGCGAACACGCAGGCTCGGTTCCGCTTCCAGAAGCTGCTGCTGCGCTATCGGTTGCTGCAAGGCATGTGGGAGCGCGGCATGCGGCAGGCGGAGCAGGGCCTGTTCCGGCCGGGCGCGGAGGCTCGGCAGCGGCTGTCGGTCACGGCCGGCGTCTCGCTGCCGGCGTCGCTCGGCGACCCCACGGAGGAGAGCGCGGAGGCCGTCCATCCGGCCGCAGACAGGGAGCATCCGCCCGTCGTGAAGCCCCGGCCCGTCGAGGAGACGCGCGCCATCGCGGCGGCCGCGGCCGAGGCGCTCAACGCCTTGTCGGGGGGCGCGCAGACGGCCCGGCAGCGTTACGACGCGCTCTACGGGGAGTTCGTCGCCGCTCGCCACCTCACGCGGGAGCCGGTCGAGGGCCTCACGGCCGAGCGCTTCGCGGAGACCGTGGAGCGGCAGCGCGCCGCGATCGAGCAACGCCTGCGAGGCCTGCCCTACGAGATGGTCGTGGTGGTCAAGGAGGGGCGCGCAACGCTGTCCGCGCGGCCCGTGGTGCGCAACCTGCCGGGCGAGGCGCCGCTTCACACGCAGGTCGTGCCGGTCATCTCGCCGCGACGGGCGCCGGCCCAGGGCGAGGCCGAAGAACGCTGATCGCGATCAGTTCTTCAACTCAGGCTGCCACGGCTCGAACTCCCCGTCGGCCGCCTCGCGCTCGGCCTGCCTTGCCTCAGTATCCCGCTTCGCCTCGGCCTCCAGCGCCCGCCCGACGTCCAGCTCCATGCGCGCCATCAGGTCGCCGAGCCCCTCGCGCGTCTTCGCCGAGAGGCCGAGCGCGTCCCGCTGCCGCTGCAGCGCGGCGAGCGTCGGGGGATCATGCAGTCGATCCAGCTTGTTGAGCACCACGAGCCGGGGCGCGTCGGCGAGCTGCAGCTCCGCGAGCAGCTTGTCGACGGCCTCGATCTGCTTCTCGACCCGCGGGTGCGCGGCGTCGGCCACGTGCAGCAGCAGCGTCGCGTCGCGCAGCTCCTCGAGCGTGGCTCGGAACGCGCGCTCGAGCTCCCGCGGCAGGCCGCTGATGAAGCCCACGGTGTCGGTCAGGATGATCTCGGTGCCGCCCGGCAGCCGCAGCCGCCGCGCGGTCGGGTCGAGCGTCGCGAAGAGCAGGTTCTCCGTGAATACGGCGCTCTTCGTCAGCGCGTTGAGCAGCGTGGACTTGCCCACGTTCGTGTAGCCCACGAGCGACACCACGGGCATGTTCTGCCGATCCCGCCGCCTGCGCCGTACCTCGCGACCCCGCGCGCGGCGCTCCAGATCCTGCTCGAGCGCGTGGATCCGATCGCGGATGCGGCGCCGGTCGATCTCCAGCTTCGTCTCGCCGGGCCCCGTGCCGCCGATGCCACCCGTGAGGCGTGACAAGGCGTTGTCCCGCTCGCCGAGCCGCGGCAGGCGATAGCGTAGCTGCGCGAGCTCGACCTGGATCCTGCCGTCGCTCGATCGGGCCCGACGCGCGAAGATGTCGAGGATGAGCTGTGTGCGATCGATGACCTTCAGCTCCGTCTTCTTCGCGATGGACCGCTGCTGCGACGGCGTCAGCTCGCGCGAGAACACGACCATCGTGGCCTCGCGCTGCAGTGCGTCGATCATCACGTCGCCGAGCTTGCCCTCGCCGAGCACGTGACGCGGATCGATCTGCCGGCGGCGCTGCAGCACCGTCCCGACGACCTCCACGAGCGCCGTGCGCGACAGCTCCGCGAGCTCGGCCAGGATGTCCTCCGCGTCGGCGGTCGATTCCGGCCCGACGTGGACGAGCAGCGCCCGCTCCCGCGCGTTGACGATGCCGGCCGGCGGCCGCTCGCGCGCGATCTCGACCTCCAGGGCGCGCACGAAGGTCGCGACCTTCATGTCGAAGAGCGACCAAGCCACCGGCGCGAGCACCTCGTGGGGCCGCACGTCGCGCGCACCCTCGCGCTCGCGCGCCGGCACGACGTGACCGACGTGAACTTGCGCCGGCCGCCCGTCGGGCGTGAGCGTCAGCGCCGCGACGAGATCGAAGCCGAGCCGCGCCAGATCCTGCAAGTCGTCGTTCGTCAGGCCCTCGCCCTTGAGGTGCGTATGCACGAAGCGCAAGCCCCGAAGCCGGCCCGCCGACGCCCGCGCGCGGCCGATGTCGGGCAGGTCGATGCCGTGATCGTCGCCCACGACCACGTGCGTCGTGGTGCCCGCGCGATCGACGAGGACGCCCACCTGGCGGCCGATGCGCGACGAGATGGCCGCGAGCTGCGTGACGAGCTCGGCGCTCGCGAGCTCCTCGGTGGGGGTCTTGCGACGGTAGAGGCGCTCGAGCGCGCGGAGTTCGAGGGGGGCGAGGCCTGTGGTGTGGCCGAAGAGCGTGTCGGGCAAGCGAAACCAACGGGCGCACCGGCGCGTCCATGCAAGGTAGGGGCCGACCCGCGCGGCGTCAATGCGACCCCGGCGTGAGCCCGGCGCGCCGGGACCGGGAGCGCGTCGTGTGACTTCAACCTGATCAATGGTTTGGCCCGCGTTTGCCTGGACGCTCGGCCGATGGCGCCGCGCGCTCGCCCGCGCGTGCCCGCCCTGGGCCGCCGAGGAGCCGATGGCCGACCCGTGCCCGCCCGTGACATCGGAAATCACGACTTGACATATCGATTCAGTCTATGATTGAAGGCGCCCTCCACCGCTTCCGTGCGGAGAATGAGGATCGCCATGTCTGCGCCCCGCGAGCGTCTCAAGAAATTCCAGTCCGGCGCCGGCCGCCTCTTCGAGGCCCAGCCCGACAGCATCGGCGCCATGCTCAACCTGTCGAAGGCCGCCGTCGCGGCCGGCGTGCTCACCGTCCGCGAGAAGGAGCTCGTCGCCATCGGCGTGAGCCTGTACACCCGCTGCGAAGACTGCGTGGTCCTGCACACCTACAAGGCGCTCGAGGCCGGCTGCACGCGCGCGGAGATCCTCGAGGCCGCGGGCACGGCGATCGCGTTCGGCGGCGGTCCGACGCTCGGCACCTCGGCCTCGCTGCTGCTCGACTGCATCGACGAATTCGAAAACGATTTCGCCAAGTAAACGTGCCTCAGCGGGCCCTCGCCTTGCTGGTGACCGTCGCGAGCTCGACCCAACTGCGGTCCTCCATGACGACGAAGGGGTGCTCTTCGAAGCCGAGCTTTCCCTTGCCGTCGTGGCGAATGACCTGGACGCGGCCCATGCCGTAGCCCATCGGGCCGCGGCTGTAGTAGTTCGCGAGGAGGCGATAGGGGAAGGCCTTCGGGCTGTCGATGCGGAAGCACTCGGGGCCGTAACCCTTCGTGACGTCGGCGAAGAGCTCGCCACCCGAGAACAGCGACCGGCGCGCGAAGAAGGCGTGGCCGCCGTCCTTGTCGAGGATGTGGAAGTCCACGTCGTTGGCGTCGGTCTCCCAGGTCAGGATGAAGCGGATCGTCGCGCCGCGAGGCAGCGCGAGGCCGAGCCGGGCGAGACGCTCCGTGACCGCGGGCACCGATGTGGGATCGAGCGCGACGGCGGCCGCCGCGACGAGCTGTAAATCTTCGCGCAGAATCTTATCGAACTCATGAAAAACGTAGGGCCGCACCTTTGCCCGGAGCCCCTTGTCCAGCACGTCCATGGCCTCGGTGTAGCGGCCGAGGCGTGCCAGCGCCATCGCGTGCATGTGGTAGACGCTCGGGTGGTCGGGGCGCTGCGCCTGCGCGACGGCGTACGTGTCCACCGCGAGCGCCTCGGCCTCGGCGTCGAGCTGCTCGAGCAGGTTGCCGGCGAAGCGCCGCAGGTCGGTGCGCGATGGATAGATGTCCAGGATCGAGCCGTAGGCCCGCGCCGCCTCGACCTTGTTTCCCGCCGCCGCGAGCTGCTCGCCGAGCGCGACGTAGCCCATGACGTCGGTCGCGTCGGAGCGCACCCACGCCCGCGCCGCCGCGAGCGCGCCCCCCTTGTTGCCTCGCGAGGCCATCTCGCGCAGCTCGCGCAGCCGGCCCGTGACGGCCGGAACGGTCCTGAGGTTGCGCTCCATGTCGGCGAGCACCTGCTTGCGCTCGCGCAGCTCGGCGACGCGCTCCTGCGCGGCGGCTCGGCGCTCCTCCGCCTTCCAGCGAAGGTCTTCGAGGCGCTGCTCTCGCTGCTCCCGCAGCTCTTCCAGCCGATCGAGCCGCCGCTGCCGCGCCTCGTCGCGCCGCTCCTCTTGTTCGAGCCGCCGCAGCTCCGACGCGTCGCGCTGCGCCTGCGACATCGGCCTCTTCGTCCTGGGCGCCGCGCCGAGGCCGCCGAGAGGCGCGCCGCCACCGCCCGCACCCGATCCGCCAAACCCCCGGCCCGCCGGCCCGCCCTTGTCCGCAATCTTCTCACCCTTTTCGGCGCGCCCGCTTCGCTCCGCGACCTCGCCCGCGTCGCCCCCGCCGCCCATGGCTTTTTCGAGCCGGCCCGCGGCCTCCGGCCGAAGACTCCCGAGCACCGGTTCGCTGTCCACACTGTGCCTGACCCGCTTGTTCGCTTCGTCCGTCGCGGCGGCCTTGGGCGCGTCCGTGGGAGCGGCGGGTGCCGCCGCGGCAGCTTGGGCCGGCGGCGCTGCGGGCGCGGGAGGTGGGGGCGCGGGAGGTGGGGGCGCGGGGGCCTCAGCGGCCTTCGACGTCATCTTTCTGTCCTCGGCACGCTCGCGCGGCTTGCCGTCCTCCTTGGCGGCGCGTTCGGCCGCCGCTTCGGCCACGGGATCGGCCTTCGCGATGGCCGGCGGCTCCGCCTTGCGCGGCTGCATCACGGCCATGCCCTCGGGTGTGAGCGTCAGGATGTCGGCCAAGGCGGTGCGCTGAATGTTATATCTTTTGTAATCCTGCTCCGTCTCCAGCACCAGCAGCGCAGTCACGGGCGAGAGCACGCGGTGCCGGATGGACAGATCGAGGACCTCCTTGTTGCGCGAATCACGAGTCTTCTCATCGCCTTCCGACGACGCCTCGGTGAGCAGGGCGATCTTCGCGCCCACGGCCGAGCGCTCGACCAACGGCCGCGCGGCGGGCCGGAACGCCGGGGTGAACGTACTTTCGATGCCGTTCGAGAGCGCGACCTCGAGGTCCTTGTCGGGCGGCAGCTGTGCGTGGACCAGAAAGGAATCACCGGCTTGCAGACCCCGCACGCGCCGCGGCCACGCCCAGACGGCACCCGGCACGGCCACGTCGAAGGCCGGCAGCGTCGCGCGCACGAGGCGATCGAGGCTCGCGCCGCTGTCGTCCATGTGGACGGCCACGCCGTCGTGCGGCAGGCCGGACGTGACGAGCGAGCCGACGATCGCGTCGTCGCGGGCCGTGCTGTGCGTGACGGCGTCGAGGCGCACGACCCCTGCCTGCCCGAGCGCCCGGGCCTTCGCCTGGAGCGCGTCGACCTCGTGCGCACCCGCGGTCGCCACGCCGTTCGACAGCAGCACCACGCGCGGCACACCGCCGGGCGACCTGCCGAGCGCCGGCGCCACCGCGTCGAGCGCCGCGCCCAGGTTCGAGGCGCCGAGCGCCCCCCGCGGACGCAGCATCATCACGGCGTCTTCGATGCGATCGGGGGCGCCTCGCCACAGATCCGCGACCGTCTGATCGAAGGCGATGACCACGACCTCCTTGCAGCCGTGTTTCGCCGAAAGCGAAGCAAGATCCTTTAGATGCGTCAGCCGCCCGTCGAAGCCCGGCGCCTCGGAGGCCGACGTGTCGAAGAGCACCACGAGCCGGTCGAAGCCCTCCTGCTCCTCGCCGCTCTGCAGGCCGACGCGCGCGAGCGACAGATCGCCCGATCGCAGCGCGTCGTAGGGCGTCGCGCGCGCGTCCGGGAAGATCTCGAAGTCCTCGCCCGGCTGGAAGTTCGTGCGCTCCACGTCGAAGCGCTGGAGCATCCCGGCGGGCGTGCCTTCGAGGCCCGGATCGGCGGGGATGAGCGCGCGGATCCGCAGCGTCTCGAGCGCCGGCAGCCCCGCGAGCGGCAGCACGTAGGGTGCGTTCGGGGACGTGATCGCGTGGGACCACGAGACTAGCAACTCCTTGTCTGCATTCGGGAAAATGGGGAACACCCGCGCGCGAAAGGTGTTGCCCGCGTCCTGCTCCAGGATAGCCGGATCCTGCTTGCGATGCAGAAAGTCCTCGTACACGACGTGCGCCTTCTGCTTCTCGACGACCTCGCCCTCCATCCAGTTGTCGTGGATCTTCATGGCAAAACGGCTGATCGCCGCGCCCGGCGGCAAGGTCAGCGCGAACTGGCCCTCGCGCTGGCGTGGCTCCGGGTTGTGGAAGGTCAAGCGCAGCTCGGTGAAGGCCACGGGCCCCTCGACCGTCGCCCGCGCGTCCACCTTGCGCAGCACGAGGCCCGCGCCATCGCTCGTCGTAACCTGCATCGGCGCCGCGCCCGTGCTCTGCGCCGACTTGAGTGCGACGTCTTTCGGCGGCGGCGCGTCGGCCTTGAAGCGATCCGCGTTCGAGACAATCCCGCCGAGCGCCCCGCGCAGCCGCGCGGCGAGCCCGGAGGCGGACACAGCGGCGGGCTTGTCGCCCTTCATCGGCGGCGCGGGCAGCGCGAGCGGCGCGGCCGGCTTGAAGTTCGCCGGCGAGACGATGGGCGCGGGGCCGAGCGGCGCGGCCCCGGGCGGGCTCTGGGGCCCGCAGGCCTTGCCGCAACAGAGCAGGACCGAGGCGCACAGCAACAGGCGAAGCTTCGACATGGCGGACCTCCGAGCGAGACGTTTCGGACGCGCGACGGGCTCAAACGATCCAGCGCGTCGATAGTACCGCCGGCGCGGCCGTGGCCGCCAGACACCCGCCAGTTGCGCGACCCGCGCCGAACAACGAAGATGCCGCGCCATGACGAACCGCCTGGACACCCCCTTCACGCGCCACGTCGGAGTCGACGTCCCGCTCATCTGCGGCGCGATGTACCCGTGCTCCAACCCCGAGCTCGTCGCCGCAGTCTCGGAGGCCGGCGGCATCGGCGTCATCCAGCCCGTCTCGCTCATCTTCGCGCACGGCCTGGACCTGCGCGAGGGCATCCGGCGCATCCGATCGCTGACGTCGAAGCCCGTGGGCTTCAACGCAATCGTCGAGAAGTCATCGAAATTGTATGAAGATCAGATGAAGCGCTGGGTCGACGTCGCGCTCGAGGAGGGCGTGCGCTTCTTCGTCACGGCGCTCGGGAGCCCGGACTGGGTCGTGCGCAAGGTCCACGCGTTGAGCGGCAAGGTCTACCACGACGTGACCGAGCGCAGGTGGGCGGAGCGCGCGCTCGCGGCGGGCGTCGACGGCCTGATCTGCGTCAATTCGCTCGCGGGCGGCCACGCGGGCTCACGCGAGCCCGAGCGCCTCATCGCAGAGCTCGATGACCTGGGCGTGCCGCTCATCTGCGCGGGCGGCGTGGGCGACGAGGCCACGTTCGCGCGCATGATGTCGCTCGGCTACGCGGGCGTGCAGATGGGCACGCGCTTCATCGCGACCCCGGAGTGCAGCGCGCACGAGGACTACAAGCGTGCGATACTCAGCGCGAAATCGGCCGATATCGTGCACACGGAGCGCATCTCGGGCGTGCCCGTCGCGATCATCCGGACACCCTACATCGACAAGGTCGGCACCAAGGCGGGATTCCTCGCCAAGCGCATGCTGCGGCACGCGCGTCTCAAGCACTACGTCCGGATGTACTACTCCCTGCGGTCGATCCTGCAACTCAAGAGGGCCTCGCTGCAGGGTATGAATTATAAAGATTACTTTCAGGCGGGTCGGAGCGTGGACGGGGTCCACTCGGTCGAGTCTGCGGGCGAGATCGTGCGCCGATGCGCCGACGCGCTCGGGTCCAGGTCCGCCTAGGCCACCTTGGTCGGTTCACTCGCCCGCCTGCCTGGGCAAGGAAAGGTCTCCATGCGCGACGTCATCCTCCACGCATTCGACTGGAAATTCACTCACGTCGCCGAGTCGGCGCGGGCCATCGCCGGCGTGGGCTATGGCGCCGTCCTGCTCTCGCCGCCGCTCTACAGTGCCCCGGACGGACCCGAGTGGTGGCAGCGCTACCAGCCGAAGGACTACCGGATCCTCCGCTCGCACCTCGGCGGGAAGGGCGAATTCATCAAGGCTATCGAGGCATTGCATGCCGTCGGCGTGCGTGCCTACGTGGACGTCGTCTTCAACCACATGGCCAACGAGAAGGGCGTGCGCGGCGATCCCTACGCGTTCCCGGGCGAGGCGGAGCTCGCGCGCTACAAGGCGTCGCGCGCGTCGTTCGAGGACGATCGCCTCTACGGGGATCTCGACGCTGGCCTGTTCAGCCCGCTCGACTTCAATCCTTCCGGGGACATCCACAACTGGCACGACCTGCACGAGTCGCAGCAGCACGAGCTCAGCGGCCTGCCCGACTTGCAGCTCAACGATTGGGTGGTGGACCAGCAGCGCGAGTGCCTGAGGGCGCTGAGCGCGCTCGGCGTGGACGGCTACCGGATCGATGCCATCAAGCACCTGGCGACCGAGCACATCACGCGCGTGTTCCAAACTACCGAACTCGAAGGAAAATTCGTGTTCGGCGAGGCGCTCACGTCGAACGACACCGAGGAGAACCTCTTCCTGTGGCCGCTCGTGCGGCACACGCGCATCGCCTTCTACGATTTCGCGCTGCACGAGACGCTGCGCCGCGTGTTCGCTCCGGCCGGGAGCCTGCGGGAGCTGGTCGATCCGGCGGCCTACGGGCAGGCGCTGCCGTGGGATCGCGCGGTGACGTTCAGCGTGACGCACGACATCCCGAACAACGACGGCTTTCGATGGCAACTGCTGGATAAGCAAGATGAATTCCTGGCAAACGTGTACCTTCTCTGTCGCGACGGCGGCTCACCCCTGGTCTTCTCCGACCACAACGAGAGCGCACGCAAGTACCCGGAGGACCGGGATCGCTGGGCCGAGGCCTGGAAGCGCGAGGACACGGCCCATATGGTCGCATTCCACAACGCCGTGCATGGCCTGCCGCAGCGCACGCTGCACGAGAGCGACGGCGTGCTGGCCTTCGCGCGCGGCGATCGCAGCATCGTCGCCATCAACAAGACAGCCGACTGGCACGATCTGGAGCTGCCCGCGCACGGCCTGAAGCCGGGGCGATACCGATGCAAGCTCTACGGTTGGGAGATCCCCGTCAGCGGCGAGCTCGTGACATTCGCCATCCCGCCGCGACAGGCGCTGCTCTGGCTGTGCCAGTAACCAGCCGATAGCACAGAGCGTATCGCGCACGGGTGAGCGCTGCATCGGCTGGCGCGCGACGCGCGCGGCACGGCGACCGGCCGACTCCGCGGTGCCGGCAGACGCGGCAACTCCGCTTGCAGCACACGGCGGCGTTCGAACGCTTGACCTCGCCGGCCGGCGGACTGATCTTGATCAGATCACGACCCACGGGACCGACCATGCGCATCCTCCTCGCCGACAGCCTCTCCGATTCCGCCGTCCTCTCACTGCGCGCCGACGGGCACGAGGTGGCGCTGCGCCCCGGCGCGAACGCGGCGACCCTGCCGGACGAGATCGCGGACGCCGACGTGCTCGTCGTGCGATCGACCCGGGTCACGCGCGCGGTGTTCGAGGCGGGTCGCAGGCTGGGGCTGGTCGTGCGGGCCGGCGCCGGGACCAACACCATCGACGTGTCGGCGGCGAGCGAACACGGTGTCTTTGTTGCAAATTGTCCTGGGCAGAACAGCATTGCGGTGGCCGAGTTGACGATCGGCTTCCTCCACGCGTTGGACCGCCGCATCGCGGAGGCCGCCGCGGACGCGCGGGAGGGCCGTTGGCGCAAGGGACACTACAGCAACGCGCGCGGGCTGTGCGGGCGGACGCTCGGCCTCGTGGGATTGGGCCGGATCGCGCAGGAGGTCGCGCTGCGCGCGAGGGCAGCGGGCATGCGGGTCATCGCCTGGACGCCGAACCTCGATGACGCGCGCGCACAGCGCCTCGGTGTGGAGCGGGCCCTGAGCCTCGACGCGCTCGCCTCCGAGTCCGACGCGGTGAGCATGCACTTGCCATACCGACGTGAAATGAAAGGATTTTTTGGAAGTTCCTTCTTTGGAGCGATGCGCCATGGCGCGATCTTCATCAACACGGCGCGCGGCGAGCTCGTCGACGAGGTGGCGCTGTGCGAGGCGGTGACGGCACACGGGCTTCGGGTGGGCCTCGACGTGCTGGATGGCGAGCCGGAGCAAGGCGACGCGCCGCTCACGAGCGCCGTCGCGCAGCTGCCCGGCGTGCTCGTGACGCCGCATATCGGGGCGTCGACCGCTCAGGCGCAGGAGGCCATCGCCGCGGAGGCGGTGCGGGTCATTCGGGCCTTCGTACACGGAGACGCGCCGCCCAACTGCGTAAATCTCATGGAGAAATCTCCCGCCCGCTTCGCGCTCACCGTGCGGCACTACGATCGCGTGGGGGTGCTGGCGGGCGTGCTGGATGTCCTCCGGGCGTGTCAGATCAACGTCAAGGAGGTCACGAACCGCATCTTCGCGGGGGGCGGGACCGCGTGTTGTCAGCTCGCGCTGGACTCCGAGCCGCCCGATGGCGTGCTCGACGAGCTGCGGCGCCGCGTGGATCAAGTCATCGCGGTCGAGAAGACAGAGCTCTGACCTACCGTGCGTCGCGCAACGCCTCGCGCGCCGCGGCGATCGTGGCGTCGATGTCGGCGCCGGTGTGCGCGGCGGAGAGGAAACACGCTTCGAATTGAGACGGCGGCAAGAGCACGCCGCGATCGCGCAACCCGTGATAGAAGCTCGCGAATTTGGCGTGATCGCAGCGCATCGCGGAGGGCAGATCCGTCACCGGAGCGCCACAGAAGAACATCGTCCACATCGAGCCCACGCGCTGGCAGCGCGCGGCCACGCCGGCCTCGGCTGCGGCGGCCTCTAGCCCGGCCTGCAAGCGCGCGCCGAGCGCTTCGAGGCGGACGTAGGTCTCCGGGTGGTCCTGGAGGTGGCGGAGCGCGGCGCGTCCTGCAGCGACCGAGGGGCCATTCCCGCTGAGCGTGCCGGCTTGGTAGACGGGCCCCTCCGGGGCGATGCGCCGCATGATCTCGGCGCGTCCACCGTAGGCCGCGAGCGGCATGCCGCCGCCCACCACCTTGCCGAAGGTCGTCAGATCCGGCGTCACACCGAGTCGAGCCTGCGCGCAGCCGGCTGCGAGGCGGAAGCCGGTCATGACCTCGTCGAAGACCAGCAGCGCGCCGTCGCTCGCGGTCAACTTGCGGAGACTGCTAAGAAAATCTGCGGTAGGTGGGACCACGCCCATGTTGCCGACGACGGGCTCGACGATCACGCACGCGATCTGGCCCGGGATGGACGCGAAGAGCGCCGCGAGCGCGCCGGGGTCGTTGTAGGGCAGGGATCGCGTGAGGGCCGCGACGCCGCTCGGGACGCCGGCCGAGTCGGGCGTGCCGAAGGTCAGGCCGCCCGAGCCCGCCGCGACGAGCAGGCCGTCCGCGTGGCCGTGATAGCAGCCGTCGAACTTGACCACGATGTCGCGTCCCGTAAATCCGCGCGCCACCCGTATCGCCGCCATGCAGGCCTCCGTTCCGGAGGACACGAGCCGCACGACCTCGGCGGACGGGACGGCATCGCTGATGGCGGCGCACAGCGCGGTCTCCGCCTCGCTCGGCTCGCCGTAGGACCAGCCACGCCCGAGCGCCTCGCGGACGGCCGCTTCCACGGGCTCGAAGCGGTGGCCGAGCAGGTGCGGGCCGTAGCCGCCGATGTAGTCGATGTATCGGTTGCCATCGATGTCGAAGAGGTAGGGCCCCTTCGCGTCCGTGATGAATGTCGGGACGCCGCCCACGGCCTTGTTGGCGCGGACGGGGGACGACACGCCGCCCGGCATGCGGGCGAGCGCGGCGGCAAAGGCGGCTTCGGACTTCGGAAGGTGACGCATGGTGCTCCTCGGGCGTGCGCGTGCGGATCTGCGGGCGCGGCGGGCGCGAAATCTAGCCGAGCCGACGCGCCCGTGTCGAGGTGTGCGATCGCGGCCTCACCCCGTGGCTCTCGCGCACGCGCTTCTCTACAATAGAACGCCCGCGCCCTGCGGGTCGGTGCGTGTCGATGCGACGTGTCTCGAGTGGTTTGGCCCCTGCTATCACGCTCACGCTCGCGCTCGCGTTCGCCTGCGGATGCTCGACATCGGTCGGTGGCGGCGGTTCGGGATCCAAGTGTACGGACAACGGCGCGTTCTGCCTCGATGTGGGATACAAGGGCGACGGCTTCGGCTTCGTCTTCGACAGCGGCGCCGGCGTTCAGGACGTGGCGGGCGACACCGGCCCCGAGACCACGCCCGACGTCATCGAGGAGGCGGCCGGCCCGGGCGAGGTCGCGCAGCCGAAGGACGTCCCCGGCACGTGTGTCGATCAGTGCATCCTGCTCGGCGGCTACGAGTGCGTGCAGGGACTCCCGATGTGGCACACGTGCCAGTTGGACGCTGCGACGGGCTGCCTCGTGTGGAGCAAGGCGCAGGCGTGCCCGCCGAGCCAGCACTGCAAGGACGGCAAGTGCACCGACGACACGACCGACGACTGCACGAAGACCGGCTGCGCGAACGGCTTCGTCTGCGCCGGCGGCAAGTGCGTCCCCGAGACGCCCGCCTGCAGCCCACCCTGTGGGAGCGGCAAGACCTGCAAGTCGGGCGTCTGCGTGCCGATCGGGACCGGCTCGTTCTCGTGCGCGCAGGTCAAGCAGTGCATCGCGTCGAGCTGCCCGCAGGGCTCACCGCAGAGCTGCAACGACGACTGCCTGATGAAGGGCACCGCGCAGGCGCAGACGGCGGTG
>Ga0172370_10000434_pt1 | contig 65015 bp, 49 predicted proteins | sample LakKiv5m_FD_114538 | JGI IMG/M metagenome (GOLD analysis project Ga0172370, IMG submission 114538) | Freshwater microbial communities from Kabuno Bay, South-Kivu, Congo - kab_022012_11.5m | ecosystem: Environmental > Aquatic > Freshwater > Lake | place: Democratic Republic of the Congo... | reverse complement strand
TTTCCGATGCAAAACCGGCTGAAAATATTTCCGAGTATCTCCTCGGTTGTGATTTCACCGGTGATCTCTCCGAGGTAGTATAAGGCGTTCCGGATATCAATGGTAAGGAGGTCGGAAGTAAGTTTGTTGGTTATTCCAGTGTATATTTCAGTCAAAGCGGAGGATGTCTTCTGTAAAGCATCGAAATGTCTCGCATTCGATATAATGACTTCACTGGAGATGTCTGCCTGCTGTATCGTTTTCAGCAAGCTTTCTGCGATAAGGTGTATGTTCTCCTTTCGTTTTCCCGATACAAAAACGGTTTCGTGTTCGACAAACTGTTTGAAACCTCTTGGGAGTACTTTTAACTTGTCGGTCTTGTTGCCGACCAGTATAAAGCGTTTGGTTTTATTTTCCCGTAATTCCCTGAACTCCTCCAGGGCCGCCATAACGTCAGAAAATGAATCTTCCCTCACATCAAATACATACAGGATCACACTTGCTTCATGGATCTTCTCCCAGGTTTTTTCAATCCCGATAGATTCAATCCTGTTCTCAGCAGCCCGAAGTCCGGCAGTATCGATAAAACGAAAACTGTAACCTCCGATGACAATGGTATCTTCAACCGTATCCCGGGTCGTACCGGGAATCTCGGAAACGATGGCGCGTTCTTCGTTCAGAATTGCATTCAGGATCGTTGATTTACCGACATTGGTTTTCCCGATGATGGCAACAGGGATTCCATTCTTTAGCACATTGCCGAGCGAAAAGGATTCCAGTAAAATCTTAACCTCCCTCCGTATCTCTTCCAGTAACGTTTTCAGGTCTGCACGGTTTGCAAACTCCACATCCTCCTCACCGAAGTCGAGTTCCAGCTCGATAAGAGAGGCAAATTCCATTAGTTTGTGGCGAAGCCCTTTTATCTTTTTTGAAAATCCTCCCCGTATCTGACGGATGGCGAGAGCATGAGAGCCGCTCGACCGGGAAGCAATTAGGTCAGCAACCGCTTCAGCCTGCGAAAGATCAAATTTGCCATTGAGAAATGCCCTTAATGTAAACTCTCCTGGCCTGGCCAGTCGCACATCTTTACTCAAAAGGAGTTCTAAAATTTTCTGCTGGATATAAGCGGAACCATGACATGAAATCTCAATGATATCTTCTCCGGTATAAGAATTGGGAGCCCTGAACACACTTATCAGAACTTGATCGATCGTAATATCACCCTCTGTGATCGACCCAAGGTGTATGGAGTGGGATTTTACTTTCCGGAAATTGAATTTCTTTTCAACCGGATGAAATATCTCCTCGCAAACATTGTAGGTTTTCGAACCTGAGATACGGATTATGGCAATGGCACCGGTCCCGGGTGGCGTTGATAACGCGCAAATCGTATCGCTCGTCTGAATTATGCTCATCAATCGCGAATTTACTGCCTTTCCGGATGAGGTGAACAATTTTTTTAATTATTACTTTTCTTTTTTCAAAAGGGTTTATCTTTGAAAACTGGAATTAGATGCATTGAACACGGTGCAATCTGATCAAAATTAAATACTTAAACAGCAAGTCTGAAATCGTAAATCTGAAATCGTAAATCGTAAATGTAGGTTATGAGCATACTCGTAAATAAAGACTCTAAGGTCATTGTTCAGGGCATCACCGGGCACGAAGGATCATTCCATGCCATCCAGATGATTGAATATGGTACTAATGTTGTTGGTGGTGTCACACCCGGAAAAGGAGGAACAACTCATCTGAATTGTCCGGTGTTCAATACTGTTTCTGATGCGGTGAAACATACAGGTGCAAATGTATCCATCATTTTTGTACGACCGCCTCTTGCTGCTGATGCCATTCTGGAGGCTGCAGAATCGGGGATCAAGCTGGTTGTATGTATTACAGAAGGAATTCCTGTGAGAGATATGATCACTGTAAAGGATTATCTTAAATCCAATAATGTCAGGCTTATTGGACCAAATTGTCCGGGAATTATCACACCTCCCACCACTAAAATAGGAATTATGCCTGGTTTTATCCACCATCCGGGTACGATTGGAATTGTCTCCAGGTCAGGTACATTAGCTTATGAAGCAGTTGACCAGATAACAAAAATTGGTCTCGGTCAATCGACAAGTATAGGCATCGGTGGGGATCCAATCCCTGGAACAACCATTATCGAAGCAGTAAAACTTTTCATGGAGGATCCTGATACGGAAGGAATTGTAATGATCGGTGAAATTGGTGGGAACATGGAAACAGATGCAGGATATTGGATAAAGGAACACGGAACAAAACCCGTTGTCAGTTTTATTGCCGGTGCTACGGCGCCGAAGGGTCGCACTATGGGACATGCCGGAGCCATAGTAGGGGGGAAGTCAGATACTGCTCAGGCTAAAAAAGAGATACTGAAAAATTGTGGAGTCCACGTTATTGATTCACCAGCCGATATCGGATCAACGATGTTTAACATACTCAAACGCTCCTAAATCAGGCGTTTCTCCTCTCACATTTCCTTTGATATCAAAAGGAACTTCCATGGGAATTCCTTTATCAATAACAGGAGACATACTGTCAATTGCGAAGTCGTATTTCTGCGGATCTATAAAACGCGGATCCTGGTTGACAATGCACAGGATAAAATGCAAGGGGTCAGCGGTACTGAAGGTTGTTTTGAGAAGGCTATGATCAAAGGTATATTCGAATTTCTTCGAATTATCGGATGAAAGTAAGATTTCCTCTGAATCCATCCCATAAATAATTGAATTCCCAAAAAAGGCATTATTCAAATCCTGTGGAATTTTATTCCCCAGGCTATCATAAGTGAAATTACTTAAATAGAGAGATGGCGAAGTCCGGACAGAACCCGACCAGTAATTTCCAATAGTCAGTTGTTTGAAATCATAGTCTCCTCCTCCTGTAATGCTAATGGCTGATCCACCGCAATTACCTATCACGCAATTCGTAGATATAATATATGAGGATTCGGTAAAAAGGCCGTCACCGGTCATATTTTGAATTATGGTGTTCTCCAGTTTCAGATCCGGTTGACCGGGATCACTAGCTGTGTGAACGACAATACCCTGGCTCCCATTTTTAATAAGCCCATAATTAATATAATTACCACTGCTTCCTTTTTCCAGAAAGATTCCTTCCCATTGTCCGGGAAGATCGCGATAGTTTGGATCCAGTCTATCACCTGAAAACTGAACAGGGTGTTCTAATGTGCCATATGCCAGCAAAGAACCTTCATCTGAGACACTAAGCGAGGATTTGTTATGAAGGAACACCTTCGTTCCAGGCATTAAAGTAAGCGTAGAACCCGTATCAATTCGAAAGGAACCATAAATTACATGAGCTTTTAAACTATCCCAGGTAATATTACCTGATAAGTTTGTGTTTTTATAAAAGAGCGCGTTTTGTCCCCATGCTGCCAATTTAACTTGCTGGAAATTTCCATTGGTATTGAAAAGAATTGAATCACTGATAATGAACGGTGTATTTTTATTATTGGGATCTACAGTCACCCGTACAAAAAGATAAATACTGTCCTCTCCAGGAATTTCAACGTTTGTAATGGACATTGCAGGTGTCCCGTTAACATTTATCCGGTAGCTTGATTGCTCGCCCCCAGAAAGGCGAATAGAAGAAATATTGATTTTACTCTTGTTCCAATTATAAACCATCAACCGCTGTGTTACCGAACCAATAGTTGTGAATACGGTATCGAAGAATATTGTATCTGTCGAAAAAGTTAGCTTCACAGAAGGATTGGTGTCAATTTGATCCTTTTTACGGCAGGAGAATAAAAAGATTAGAGCTGAAACAAACAATAATAAAATAGGAAAATTAGTTTTTAAACGGAGCATACGAATTATTAATGCGGGCAAAGTTATTGAAAATATAGCTTTTATTAGAGAAACGTAAAAAGTACGGAATATTGTAACTTTGCTTTTTAATGTTTTTCAACTATATTTGAAAATCTTCCGGAAAAGTCAGGAAAATGAGTTACATTAATTTTGATAAAACCCAGCTTGTTAACCTGGAATATTCCCTTAAAAGGGAATTGCTGCGATCCAACAGGACCGGTTCCTATGCCAATTCGACGATTATTAATTGTAATACCCGAAAGTACCACGGAATGCTGGTAACTCCTCAACCCGGTATTGACAACGAAAATCATGTACTATTATCATCTTTGGATGAAACAGTTATTCAACGGGAAGCGGAATTCAATCTTGGAATCCATAAATATCCGGGAAATGTATACAACCCGAAAGGACATAAATACATCCGGGATTTCATAACGGATCCGATACCGAAACTGACTTACCGGGTCGGCGGTGTCATTCTGACAAAAGAGATGATTTTTACAACACAGGAAAGCCGGATGATCATAAAATATACCTTGGAAGAAGCACATTCGCGTACAAAACTCAGGTTAAGACCATTTCTTGCATTTCGGAATGTTCATAGTCTTTGCCGCGAAAATATTTTTGCGGATAAAAAATATGAAGAAGTAAAGAATGGCATCAAAGTTAGGATGTACCAGGGTTATACTGATCTGATCATGCAGATTTCAAAAGCAAACGAATATACACATGTTCCAGACTGGTTTTATAATATAGAATACCAGGAAGAAATGGAACGGGGCTATGAATATCAGGAAGATCTTTATACCCCGGGCTTCTTTGAATTTGATATTAAAAAAGGAGAAAGCGTTTATTTTTCTGCCACCTCGAATGAACTCAAAACTTCGTCGATGAAACAAGCGTTTACGACTGAAATTGGCAGACGGATCCCACGTGATAATTTTATGAATTGTCTTGTCAATTCTGCGCAACAATTTATCATTAAAAAGGGGAAGTGCACAGAAGTTAAAGCAGGATTCCCCTGGTTTGGAAGAAATGGCAGAGATACATTTATTTCTTTACCAGGTCTTACGCTGATCCTTGGTGATATTAAAACCTGTAAAGCCGTCATTGATTCTATGCTTGCTGATCTGAAAGGTTCATTGTTTCCTTTATACTGCTTGAATAATTCAATTTTCTATAATTCGGCGGATACCTCTTTATGGTTTTTTTGGACCCTGCAACAGTTAGCTGACTTTTCGAACTCCAAACATAAAATTTGGAAAGAATATGGCCGGAAAATGAGATTGATTCTGGAAGGCTATAGAGAAGGCACAGAATTCAATATTCATATGGATTCTGACGGATTGATATACGCCGGGTTACCCGGGAAGGCACTTACCTGGATGGATGCAGTAGCGTATGGGAAACCAGTTACGCCACGTACCGGCAATGCAGTTGAAGTTAATGCCCTTTGGTATAATGCCGTAAAATTTGCACTGGAGGTTTCTTCTTTGGCTGGGGATAAGTCATTTGAAAAGAATTGGTCGGAAATTGCTGAAAAGATTCCGGAAACATTTAAAACAAAATTCTGGAATGAAGATAAAAGGTACCTTGCCGATTTCGTTGATGGAGAATATAAAGACTGGACCGTTCGCCCGAATATGATTTTTGCAACTTCGCTGCCTTTTTCTCCTTTGGTTGAATCAATGAGAAAAGAGATCCTTAGCCGGGTAAAACAGGAATTATTGACACCACGAGGATTAAGAACTTTAACACCAAAAAGTCCGGTTTATAAAGGATCGTATTCAGGCAATCCTGCGGAACGAGATCTCACGTACCATCAGGGTACGGCCTGGCCCTGGCTTTTAGGTCATTTTGTAGAAGGCTATTTAAAAATTCATGGTAAAAGCGGTTTATCCTTTGTTAAAGACCTTTTCATAGGTTTTGAACCGGTAATGATGGAGCAGGGAATTGGTACAGTTTCGGAAATATATGACGGGGATCCTCCGTTCACGGCTCGTGGAGCTATTTCATATGCCATGAGCGTTGCAGAACTTTTACGTATAAATTTTCTGATCAAGAAGTTTGAAGATTAGGTATTAAAATAAAAAATTTCATGATGGTAAAACATCAAAATTCTAAAATCATAAATCGTAAATTAATATGCGCGTTTTAATGTTTGGATGGGAATTTCCTCCACATATAACAGGTGGATTGGGAACAGCCTGCTACGGACTCACCAAAGGTCTTGTCAAATATGGGGTTGAAGTGTTGTTTGTAGTGCCAAGAGCTTTTGGTGATGAAACTAAGGATGGTTTTAGACTGATTGATGCCAGTGAAGTCCTTCTTGATTTTAAAGAGAGTTTTACCCAGGATTACTGGAATCAGATCAAGTTCATGGAAATCGGATCAAACCTTGTCCCGTACGTAGGACCTGAAGATTTTGAACAGATTGTAACCGAAGATATTTTAGTCAGCAAAGAACAGGGCCAATCGGTTTTCTCGAAAAATTACAGGTTCTCAGGAAAGTACGGACCAAATCTTATGGAAGAAGTTTCGAGATATGCGTTAATTGCTTCCTCGATTGCCGGCATGCAGAAATTTGATGTCATTCATGCTCATGACTGGCTTACTTATCCTGCTGGCGTTGCTGCAAAAAAAATCAGCAAGAAACCCCTTATAGTACATGTACATGCAACTGAATTCGACCGTTCCGGGGAAAATGTAAACCAGAATGTATATGATATCGAACGAAAGGGTATGGAAGAAGCGGATCTGATAATTACCGTCAGTAATTTTACCCGCCAGATTGTCATTGAGAAATATGGTATTCCTTCTGAAAAAGTGATCACGGTTCATAATGCAGTTGAACCTGCAGACCCTCCCGAGTTTGAAATTGCTCAGAAACATGTTAAAGAAAAGGTTGTGACATTCCTGGGTAGAGTGACGTATCAGAAGGGTCCTGATTATTTTGTTGAGGCAGCTCATAAGGTTTTAAAAAAGGATAGCAATGTTCGTTTCGTTATGGCTGGCTCCGGAGATCTATTAAACAGGATGATTCGCCGGGTTGCACAGCTTCGGATAGCCACCAAGTTTCATTTTACAGGATTTCTTGCCGGGCAGGAGGTTGATACCATGTTTGCAATGAGTGATGTATATGTCATGCCATCTGTCTCCGAACCTTTTGGGATTTCCCCTCTCGAGGCGATGCGTTCCAATGTACCGGTAGTCATTTCTAAACAATCCGGTGTTGCAGAAGTTTTGAAACATGCTCTAAAAGTCGACTTCTGGGATATAGATGCATTATCGGATGCTATTTACGGAATACTCCATTATGAAGGATTAAGAAAAATGTTTTTTAAATATGGAAAAGAAGAAGTCGATAATTTGAAATGGGAGAATGCTGCACTTAATGTAATAGAGGTCTATAAACAGGCCGTGAATAAATAATCTTCTTAGTTATGCGATCAATTTGTCTTTATTTTCAAGTCCATCAGCCATTCCGCTTACGGACTTACCGGTTTTTCAACATTGGTCATGATCATCAATATTATGATGACTATCAGAATCGTCACATTATTCGAAGGGTAGCTGAGAAATCATACTTACCGGCCAATAAAATGATTTTGGACCTGATCAGGGAATTCGGATCAGGATTTAAAATCAGTTATTCCATTTCAGGAACCGCATTAGATCAGTTTACTCTGTATGTTCCTGAGGTGATTCAAAGTTTCCAGGAGTTAGCACGGACAGGTAGTGTTGAGTTTATAGCAGAAACTTATGCCCATTCCCTGGCCTCGCTTGGGAAAAGGGATGAATTCCTCAGGCAGGTGACCTTACATATACAAAAAATCGAAAAACTCTTCGGAGTAAAACCGACGACATTCAGAAATACCGAATTGATCTATTCCGACCAGATTGGCGAAAATATTGCCGAATTAGGATTCCATACGATGCTGACGGAAGGCGCCAAACATATTTTGGGATGGAAAAGTCCCAACTTTTTATACTGTAATACGATAAATCCGAAATTGAAACTGCTTTTACGGAATTTCCGTCTGAGCGATGATCTCACTTTCCGTTTCAGCGACCGGTCATGGTCCGAATGGCCGCTGACAACCGATAAATTTGTTAAATGGTTGAATGCATTAAATTCCCACGAAGAGGTCGTTAATATTTTCATGGATTATGAAACAATAGGGGAACACCAATGGAAGGAGACCGGTATTTTTGATTTCTTTAAACATCTTCCATCACAGGTCTATGCACATTCAAATTATGGCTTTTTTACTCCGGAGGACCTGTATCAGAGGCTTCAGACCGTAGCGTCAATTTCGGTGCCTTATCCGATCTCATGGGCCGATGAAGAACGTGATCTGACTGCATGGCGTGGAAACGAACTACAGGATGAAGCTTTCGAAAAGCTCTATTCTTATGATCAGAAAGTTAGAAATTGCGATGATCCTGCCATTCAAAGGGACTGGCAATACCTTCAAACGAGCAATCATTTTTATTATATGTGTACAAAATGGTTCTCCGCCGGTGAGGTTCACAGGTATTTTAATCCCTACGGTTCACCATATGAGGCATTTATTAACTATATGAATGTCCTTTCGGACTTTATGATCCGGGTGGATAATTTTTATGACAGTAAACAGAAATCAATCGATAGATCTAAAAAAATTACAAAGAAACCGGCTAAAATTGCTGCAGAATCATTGAAAAAGAAATCGAAAAAAACAAAATCTGTTACAAAGGAATCCGTGGAGAAAAGTGTTAAAAAACCAAAACTTGAAAACAATTTTAAAAAGTTGAATTTTGATGATATCGTTCAACTTTCGGACCGCCGGATCAAGGAGTTAATAAAAAAAATTGACATTCAGACGCTTTCCTCAGCCATGAAAGGCGCTGATAACAAGACAAAAATTAAAGTTGAAAAGAATTTGGGAAAAAGAGCTTTGTCCGTTTATAAAGAAATGCTCAACAAACTCAAGAATTTAACGTCTACTGAGGTTTCAAAATACCGTAAACAAATTGTAAAGGAAATTAATAAAACTTCCAAATAACCATGACTACAAAAGAAAAGGCAGTTAATGTACCCGATTATATATTCGAGACCAGTTGGGAGGTTTGTAATAAAGTAGGGGGCATGCATACTGTTGTAGCGACCAAAGCATTGACACTTACTAATGAGTTCAAGGATAACTATATTTTGATAGGGCCGGATGTACTGAAAGATACAATTCAAAATAAAGAATTCCTTGAAGATAAATTTCTATATAAATCGTGGCGTGAAAAAGCGGAAAAAGAAGGTCTTCACCTGAAAGTCGGTCGATGGAATATCCATGGAAAACCTATTTTGATCCTTGTTGATTTCACCTCCTATTTTTCAGAAAAAGACACGATTTTTGCTCATTTCTGGGAACATTATAAACTTGATTCTCTCACGGGTGGATGGGATTATGTAGAGCCTGCACTTTTTGGATATGCTGCAGGAAAGATTATTGAAAGCTTTTATTTATTTAACCTTTCACACCACGACAGAATTGTTGCACAATTTCATGAATGGCTGACCGGCACCGGAGTGCTTTATCTTAAAGAACATGTACCTCAGGTCGGAACGATGTTTACAACACATGCTACAGTCCTGGGACGCAATATTGCTGCAAATGGATTGCCACTTTATAAAAATCTTGAAAATTATAATGCAGATAACATTGCAAAACAATTCGGTGTCATCGCAAAACATTCCCTTGAACGTATAGTAGCTGAAGTTTCAGATACTTTCACTACTGCAAGCGAGATAACAAATAACGAATGCCGCCATTTTCTGGGAAAAGAAGTCGATCTTTTAACTCCAATTGGATTTGAAGATGCATTTGTTGCTGTTAAAGAAGAATACTTTGAAAAGAGAGCCGTCGCCCGTAAAAAACTTATCGATGTAACGGAAGGTCTACTTGGACAACAAATGTCGCCGGATACAATATTTGTTTTGAATAGTGGTCGCTATGAGTTCAGGAATATAGGTATCGATCTGTTTATTGATGCCATCGGTAAACTGAATAAACAACCAAGGGTGAATCAGAATATTGTCGCCTTTATCACAATTCCTGCCTATCAGCTAGGTCCCCGAAAGGAACTCCTGGATAGAATGACAAATAAAAATTTTAATAATCCCCGGATTGAAGAGTACCTGACACATAATCTCAATGAACCTGAAAATGACCTGATTCTTAACAGGATTAAGCAAAACAAGCTTTTTAATTCACCTGAAGATAAAGTTAAAATTATATTTGTTCCGGCCTACCTGAATGGTTCTGATGGAATTTTTAACCTGTCCTATTATGACTTGTTAATCGGTTTCGATGGTACTATCTTCCCATCCTATTATGAGCCATGGGGTTATACACCATTGGAAAGTCTTGCTTTCCACATTCCTACCATTACAACAACCCTTGCAGGTTTCGGACTATGGGTTAAATCACTATATCCGACTATAAAGGAATGCATAACGGTAATTGAAAGGAATGACGATAATGATGCGGAGGTTGTTGATGAGATTGTAAAAAATGTTTTGCTATGCGCTGTAAAACCTGAAAAGGAAATAATAAAAATCCGGATCAAAGCCTATGAAATTTCAAGGTCGGCATTATGGAAAAATCTGATCGAAGATTATAAAACTGCATATTCACATGCCCTTGAAGCCGCCGAAACCCGGGCGGAACTATATGCCGGGAAGCAACCACAAGCACAAAGTGCAACATTAAAAAGTGTTCTTGATATTAAACCTGAATGGAAGAAGGTTCTGATTCAGCAAAGAATTCCTGATAATCTTGCCAACCTCGAGAGAATTGCAAAAAATTTATGGTGGACATGGAATTATGAAGGCTCGGAACTTTTTGAGATGATTCATAAAGACCGGTGGTATGAATTAAAATTTAATCCGATTGCATTAATAGAATCATTGACTTATCAGGAGCTTCAGGATTTAAGCAACAATGAAACCTTCGTCGAAAAACTTAATCAGGTAACTGCAAAATTTGATGCCTATATGGCAAAAACAGCGGATAAACCTGGTAATATGATCGCATACTTCAGTATGGAATATGGACTCCATGATACTATTAAGATTTTTTCCGGTGGACTTGGTATGCTGGCCGGTGATTACCTTAAGGAGGCTAGCGATTCAAATATCAATATAATAGGGATCGGACTGTTATATCGCTACGGATATTTTCGACAAAACTTGTCTATTTTCGGAGATCAGATCGCTGTCTATACCCCGCAAAAATTTACTCATCTGCCATTGAATCCTATGCGCGATGAAAATGGCAACTGGCAGAAATTAACTTTTGCCCTCCCGGGAAGAAATCTATATGCCAAAATATGGCGCGTTGATGTTGGCAGGGTTCCACTTTACCTGTTAGATTCGGATCTCGATGAAAATATAGAATCGGACCGGGTTATTACCCATCAACTCTATGGGGGAGATATTGAAAACCGCTTAAAACAGGAACTGCTTCTTGGTATCGGTGGTATCAGGATGCTGGATATTTTGGGATTAAAGCCTGATATCTATCATAGTAATGAAGGACATTCAGCTTTTATCGGTCTTGAACGTTTGAGAAAACTTATCCAAAATGAAAAACTAACCTTTCCACAGGCAATTGAAGTTGTTCGTTCTTCAGCATTGTTCACAACCCATACACCTGTTCCTGCCGGACATGATACTTTCCCTGAAGAACTATTACGTCGCTATTTATCCTACTTCCCGGAACATCTCAATATTAAATGGGAACAAATGATGAATCTGGGACGTATGGTAGATAACGACCCGAATGAAAGGTTTTCCCTGAGCGTTCTGGCAGCAAAACTTTCACAGGAAATTAATGCTGTCAGTAAGATCCATTGTAGAGTGACCCGCGAAATGTTCCGGAAATTATATGAAGGGTATTATCCGAAGGAGTTGCATATAGGGTACGTTACAAATGGTGTACATTATCCTTCCTGGACGGCAAAATCATGGCAGTTACTATATCAGCAAGAATTTGGCGAGGGTTTCCTTGAAGATCAGTCAAATCCAAGATATTGGAAAAACATTCATAATGTTCCTGATGATCTTATATGGAAAACAAAGCTGAAACAAAAAGCCCAACTTACAGAGTACCTCCTTCAACGGTTATACCGGGATATGACGAACCGGCATGAAAATCCAAAATTAATTTTTAAGATACGGGAGGCTGCACGACCTGAAGCGTTGACAATCGGATTTGCAAGGAGGTTTGCAACCTACAAACGGGCTCACTTATTGTTTAGTAACCTCGATCGGTTATCGCGAATCATTAATAATTCAAAAAAGCCTGTTCAATTTGTATTTGCAGGTAAGGCACATCCCAATGACAAAGCCGGACAGGATCTAATCAAACGAATTTACGAAATATCACATATGCCGGAGTTTCTGGGTAAGATATTGTTCGTTGAGAATTATGATATAGAACTTGCAAAATATCTGATCCGTGGTGTCGATATTTGGTTAAATACACCGACAAGACCGCTGGAAGCTTCCGGAACAAGTGGTGAAAAAGCCATAATGAACGGAGTTGTTAATTTTAGTGTATTAGATGGATGGTGGGCTGAAGGATACCGCCCAAATGCAGGATGGGCGCTTCAGGAAGTACCTACATACGACAATCCTCAGTTTCAGGATGAACTGGATGCTGAAACGATTTATACCATCCTTGAAGAAGAGATCGTTCCTGTTTTTTATGATGTCAATTCAAAACGAATTCCACAGAAATGGGTAGCATATATTAAGAACACAATTTCAGAAATAGCGCCCCATTACACAATGAAACGACAGCTGGATGACTATATCCGTCAGTACTATGGCAAACTCATTAAAAGGTCAAAGATAATTACAAGTAAGAACTATGAGATGGCCCGTCACATAGCCAGTTGGAAGCGCAAAGTTTTAAGGGGCTGGGATAGTATTGAAGTCGTCTCAATAAAAACACCTGACTCAACACTAAAACCTCTTTCACTGGGCGAGTCATTCAAAGCCGAGATTATCCTAGACCTGAATGAACTGTCGGGGACAGATATTGGAATTGAAGTTCTTTTTGGTAAAAAAATCAATGATGAAGTCAAGGAACCGACTTTTATCGAGGAGATGAACCTGGTGAAATCAGAAAAGAATATCGTTTCTTTTGAATGCGATATTACTATTACCCAAGCCGGAGTATATGATTACGTTTTCCGTCTCTACCCTAAAAGTTCTTTACTACCCCACCGTCAGGATTTTAATCTGGTTAAATGGATTTGAAACTCCAATTAGATTCTTTCTATCTTTGACAAATTTTTAATCAGTTATCATGAAATTATTGGAAGGAAAAACAGCCCTGATAACAGGTGCAAACCGGGGAATCGGATGTAGTATTGCTCTGAAATTCGCGGCAAATGGTGCGAACATTGCATTTTCGGATATTGTGTATAATGAAAGTTCTGAAATCCTTGTTCGGGAGGCTGAAAAATACGGCGTGAAATGCAGGGGATACGCATCCGATGCAAGTTCGTTTGCTGCGAGTGAACAACTCATCAATGATGTGATTCGTGATTTCCAGAAAATTGATGCACTGGTCAATAATGCCGGAATCACCCGCGATAATTTATTGCTTCGTCTTTCTGAAGTAGATTGGGATAATGTCATAAAAATTAACCTTAAATCGGTATTTAACCTTACGAAAGCAGTTCAGAAATTTATGATAAAACAACGCTCAGGTTCGATCATCAATATGAGTTCAATTGTCGGAATTGAAGGTAATAGTGGCCAGTCAAACTATTCCGCATCCAAAGCGGGGATAATAGGATTCTCTAAATCCATTGCCCAGGAATTGGGATCAAGGAACATACGTTGCAACGCCATAGCTCCCGGTTTCATTAAAACTGAGATGACTGCCAAACTTCCTCAGGAGTATATCGATAAATGGGCTGAAGATATTCCTATGAAACGTGCAGGAACCCCTGACGATGTCGCAAACCTTGCACTATTTCTTGCCTCAGACCTGAGTTCATACATCACCGGACAGGTGATTGCTGTCTGTGGTGGACTTCACACCTGATCAATTGGATCGTTTTGACACTAATTACAGAATCTCCTGCCTGGTTAATTATCCTTTGCTTCATTTTAGGGGCATGCTATGCTTTTATCCTGTACTTCCGCGCACCCCGGAGAGATACTGCAAAGTGGTTAATATTTGTATTGACGACAGTAAGGTTTTTGTCTGTATCAATAATCGCATTTCTTCTTACATCCCCCCTTTTTAAAAAAAATGATGAATCCGTTGAAAAACCTATAATTATCATTGGAGTCGATAATTCATCTTCTTTACGGATGACAAAAGATTCATTATTTTATAAAAACACTTTTCCAACTCTTCTAAATGAAATGGTTTCCCGGTTTCAGCCAAAGTTCATTACTGAAGTATATTCATTCGGAGATAGAATTTCCAAAGGATTTACCGGAAAATTTAATCAGAAACAAACCGATATCTCCTCCTTTTTCACGGAAATTGAAGATCGGTTTTTTAATAGGAATGTCGGTGCAGTTATATTGGCAACCGATGGAATTTATAACAGTGGATCGGATCCCTATTATGCTGCAAGGAAACTGTCTTTCCTTTTATACACTGTTGCTTTGGGTGATACAAACCTTAAGAAGGATATATATATTCCACAAGTCCGGTATAATAAGAGAGTATATAAAGCGGATAAATTCCCGATAGAAATTACTGTTGCTATGGATAAATGTGAAGGATTGTCAACATTGCTTACGATATCACAAGGATCAAAGAATATTATGACTAAGGAGGTGAAGGCAAATACGGAACGGTATTCACAGAAATTTACATTTTTGTTGGAATCTAAAGATATCGGAATTAAAAAATATGTGATCAGTCTTAATCCGGTTGACGGAGAGATAAGTGTTATTAATAACCGCCATGAATGTTTTGTTGATGTCATTGATTTAAAAGAGAAGATTGCAATAATCTATGATCTACCTCATCCCGATATTAACTCCCTGCGTCTGGCATTGGAAAGTTCGGATCGTTTCGAAATAGATGAGCTTAATTTGAAGGATCTTTCCGGCATTGATATAGAAAAATATGATCTGATCATACTTTATCAGTTGCCGTCAATCAGGACGGAACGTAATATCGAACCGCTCACCAGGTCAGGTAAGCCAATATTATTTGTACTCGGAAGCCAGATCGACCTGAATACCTTCAACCGCCTCAACACCGGCCTGATCGTTAATTCTTCAAAGATCTCATTTTCTGAAACACAACCCATCCTGAATGAAAACTTCCCATTATTCACACTTGTGAAAGCGGATAAGGACATCATTAATGGATATCCACCCCTTACCACACCCTTCGGAGCATTTCAATACGGTCCTATGACCGATATTCTATTGTTCCAGAAGATTGGAACAACACTGACTCAATTCCCATTAATTATGTTTATTCAGGGTCGGGCAAATAAAATCGGAATAATTGCTGGGGAAAATGTTTGGAGATGGAGAGTGTATAATTTTTTTCAACGATCTAATTTTGAGGCATTTGATGAAGTAATAAACAAAATATCCCAGTATTTAATCATTAAGGATGATAAAAGCTTGTTTAAAGTTAAAGTGAATCCAACCATTAATGAAAATGAAAGTGTCCGTATTGAAGCCGAAGTTTATAATGCAACTCATGAATTGATTAATGAACCGGAGGTGAACATTACAATTTACAATACCGACAAAAAGGCTTTCCCATTCTTATTTAGTAAATCGGAAAATGCATATTTTTTGAATGCAGGTTATTTCCCTCCTGGAAATTACACTTTTATCGCCACTGTTAAAGTTGGTAATTTAACTTATATTAAAAATGGGTCCTTTTTGATCACACCGGTTAATGTTGAATCCATTAATTTAATTGCAGATCATAATTTACTATTCAGGTTAGCTGCTTCCCACGATGGTAAAATGGTCTCACCTGACAAAATGGATTCACTGGTAGATATTATTAGCTCAAGAGATGATGTGCATTCTGTATCATATCTTTCACACCGGCTGAGCGATCTGATCGGTACCCTGTGGGTATTTTCTTTAATTCTATTTCTTTTGACACTTGAATGGTTGATTAGAAAAAGAAACGGATTGTAAATTATTCCATTTATGTCACTGGTTTTTCTGTACCTCATATTTACAATTCTTCTGTTCGAATTTCTTCTTGAACGGGCGCTCGATTACTTGAATTCTACTTACTGGAGCACTGATCTTCCGAAAGAACTTGAAGGGATTTATGATAAGGAAAAATACCTTAAATCACAAAACTATTTGAAACATAAACAAAAGTATTCCATCGTTTTAAGTACCATAACATTTATTGTAATTATCTTAATACTAATGCTTGGGGGGGTTGCAAGACTTGACAATTTCATCCTCGGTTATACGGTCAATCCGATCTTGCGGGCTTTGATTTTTTTTGGAATAATCGGGGCTGTGTCATCCATTCTTCTTATTCCTTTTGAGATATATTCAGTTTTTGTTATTGAAGAAAAATACGGCTTTAATACGATGAACCCAAAAACTTTTATTCTCGACACCATTAAAGGGTGGCTATTGGCATTAATGATAGGAGGGGGACTCCTGGCCTTAATTGTCTGGATCTATGAATCGACAGGGAACATATTTTGGCTGATTACCTGGGGAGTGACTACACTTTTTATTCTGTTCTTTACTATATTTTACTCTAATTTAATTGTTCCATTATTTAATAAACAAAGAGTGTTGGATCCGGGCGATTTAAGAGATGCAATACAGTCATTTGCACTCAGAACAGGCTTCAAGTTAAAAGATATTTATGTTATTGATGGTTCAAAACGTTCTACTAAGGCAAATGCATATTTTACCGGGCTTGGAAGTAAAAAACGAATAGTGTTGTTTGATACACTGATTAAAAATCATTCTGATGAAGAATTAGTTGCAGTTCTGGCTCATGAGATTGGCCATTACAAAAAAAAGCATACTTTGGAATCGCTGTTCCTCTCAATAATCCAAACAGGACTAATGTTGTTTATTCTTTCACTTTTCATTCAAAAGAATGGAATGTTCGCACAAGCTATCTGCGGATCCTTAGGTGGTTTCTCGGGTATCGAAGTCAGGCAGAGTTTTCATATGGGGGCTCTCAGCTTTGCCATGCTATACAGTCCGCTGGCTATGATTCTCGGCTTGTTCATGAATATGCGATCAAGAAAAAATGAATATGAAGCTGACCGGTTCGCTGCAATTAATCAGCAATCCGAATGCCTGCAATCTGCGTTAAAAAAATTATCGGTAAACAACCTCAGTAATCTTAAACCTCATCCCCTTTATGTGTTTTTCTATTATTCACACCCACCACTGTTGCAAAGGTTATCGTCCCTTAAAGATCTTTCTTCGCTATCACCCAGTACACAATCCCAATCATAACAACTGAATAAATAATCGGGATCAGGCAGTCGGTAATTGTCACTCCACCTTGTAATTCTATTCCAGTCACCTTTTTAAGAATCGGAATTGCAGGATATTCTGTTACCGAAATGGCCCCATTTATCGGGAGATAGGAATATATTTTGTTTTTAAATATAAAGGGACTTCTGAGAAAGCCATTAATAATCGGTTCGATAATAAGTGAATAAAGAGTAAAGATAGCAATCGATAAACCAGTATTTCGAAGCATAAAAGCCAGGAAAAAAGCATATATCAGAAATGCCAGGACTGATATAAAGAATCCTACAATAAATGGAATACCCTTGCTTACTAAAGCCATATCATTAAAACCGGAATGAGAGACCCCGATAATAAATGTACCTATCGCAAGGACGACCGTAATAAAGATTGCTATTATTAAAATTATCTGAAGTTTGGAGGCGAGGAATTCAGCTTTGCTCATGCCATTGATAATGTTCTGTCGAATTGTTTTAAAAGTAAATTCATTGGTGATCAGAATCATAATGATAATGGCTGGAAAAATCAATACGAAGCGTATACTTGCAAAAAAAGTCAGATTCTGCCATATATCCGGGAAATAGTAAATTGTAATATGTGGGAAGGGGATGGGCATATGGCGGTTCATGTCATCAACCATATTGTTAATCATAAATTCAGCCAACAAAATCCCACAGGCAAGAAAAAAGAAATACAGCCCAAAAAGAATCCAGAAGATTTTATAGGTGAGTATTTTCTTAATTTCGATTTTCAATAATTTGATCATGATTTGTCCTCCAAAAGTTCCAGGAAGTGTTGTTCCAGACTTCGTTTGCGCTCGGAAAGATGCGTCAGGACTATACCTTGCTGAGAAAGAAAGGAGTTAATTTCACCAGGTTCGACCACTTCTTTAAAATAAACCTGAAGCATCATTCCATTTTTTGTATAAGATTGAAATTTTGAATGAGTCGAGATGGTTCTTTGAAGTGTTTCCAAATTCGCAGAGGATAATTCAAGTGAATCTGAAATTGCCAATACTTTGCTAACATCACCTGAAAATAATTTCTGACCTTTGTTAAGAACAGCAACGTGACTGCATATCTTCTGCACCTCGTCTAATAAGTGTGATGCAAGAATGATTGTTATCCCGAAACCTGCAACTTTAATAATTAATTCCCTCACCTGAGCAATACCTTGTGGATCCAAACCATTTGTAGGTTCATCTAGAATCAAGACCTCCGGATTGCCAAGCAAGGCGGAAGCGATCGCAAGACGCTGCTTCATCCCGAAGGAGTAAGTTTTAAATTTAGAATTTCTGCGTTCGAAGAGTCCCGTAAGTTTTAATACCCTGTCAATATCACCATAGGTCTGGTCCTTTATATCTGCTACAATTTGAAGATTTGTGAAGGCCGACAAGTAAGGGAAAAAGTTTGGACTTTCAATGACTGACCCGATTCTTTTACGACTCTCCTTATTTGGAGGAGAATCAAACCAGGAAAAGGAACCCTTGTTCGGTTTTACAAGGTCCAGGATGATACTTAGGGTTGTGGTTTTCCCGCTACCATTCGGACCCAACAGCCCGAAAACCTGTCCTTTCATTACTTCAATGGAAAGATCGTTTACCGCTTGGATCTTACCATATCGTTTTGACAATGATTGAATGGCTAAGACTGTATTCAAAGGATATTTTTTAAATGGTTGTTTTTTGCGGATTTTAGACGTGAGTATTTAATGATTGTTACAATCCTCTTCAGACATTTATTTATAGAGAAGGAAAACGCAAGGTCGTTTATTAATATCAGGGATTCCCCTCTTCCAATCACTTATAGGTTTGACACTAATCGATTCCGTACTCGATGTCAGATCAACGGCAATACAAAGCATTGTCCCTCCTTTACAAACATCCATAAGCGATCGGATCATTTGATTATTACGGTATGGGGTTTCAATAAAAAGTTGTGTCTGGTTTTTTTCATAAACTGCTTTTTCAAGTTCTTTAATTTTCATATTTCGTTTTTCGCACTCAACTGGAAGATAACCTGAGAAACAAAAGTTCTGCCCGTTAAATCCCGATGCCATAAGAGCAAGCAATAAGGATGACGGACCGGTAAGAGGTATGACCCTGATGCCAAGATTATGTGCCAAGCTAACTATTCCGGAGCCAGGATCGGCTATACAAGGAGTACCCGCCTCAGATAAAAGCCCAATATTTTTTCCGACTTTAGCCTGGTCAAGATAAGATGAAAGCTCTTGTGGTTTCGTATGTTCATTAAGGAGGAAAAATGTAATATCCTCAATAGGTTTCCTAATACCTGTTTTTTTAATATAACGCCGTGCAGTTCGAATCTCTTCTACAATAAAAATGTCAATGGTATTTAATATCGTTAAAGTTCCCTCAGGGATTACATTTCTTAACGGAATATCACCGATAATTGTCGGAATTAAAAATAAACTACCTTTTTCCATAGGGACTCCATGGTAAATCCATTAAATCGACATTTCCACCGGAAATAATGATTCCGACATTTTTATTCCTGACATCTACTTTCCCTTCAAACAAAGCAGCAACAGGAACGGCAGAGGAAGGTTCAATGATTATTTTCATTCTTTCCCAGATGAAATACATTGCTGAAATTATCGCTTCTTCACTGACAGTTACAATATCACTGACATATTTGAGAATTATTGGGAATGTAAGCGTTCCCAAAGAAGTCCTGAGCCCGTCGGCAATAGTTTCGGGATCTCGTGAAGGAATAAATCTTTTTTCTTTAAACGATTGCCATGCATCATTGGCGCCAACCGGTTCAACCGCTATGACTTTTGTTTCAGTAGAAAAATACCTTGCGCTTAATAAAGTCCCGCTGAGGAGTCCACCTCCGCCAACTGGGACAAGTATAATATCAAGCTTCTCCAGATCATTTATCATTTCAAGTGCAGCCGTGGCTTGTCCGGCAATTATCCGTAAATCATTATAAGGATGAATTTCCGTTGCATTGGTTTTTTCAAGGACTTTTTTAAGTGTCTCTTCCCTTGCGTCCAATGTAGGTTCACAAAAAAAAATTTTTCCGCCATATCCCCTGACCGCCTCCACTTTTACTTTGGATGAGTTACTGGGCATTACGATATATGCTTTTGTATTTACCAGTGATGCTGCCCAGGATAACGCCTGGGCGTGATTTCCGGAGGAATGTGTTGCAACACCGCCGGAAATCCGATTATTGTCAAGAGATAACACGGTGTTTGTTGCGCCTCTTGCTTTAAATGCTCCTACCTTTTGAAAATTTTCACATTTAAAAAAGATGTTTGCATTAAACTTTCGGTTGAGGCTATTAGAAAATAATATTGGTGTATGGTTTATATAGGGCTTAATCCGATCAGCAGCGCCGAGAATATCGGGAGCCTTTGGAAATATACTTTGTCTTGGAGCCGTCATTTCTTTGATTTTCGCATAATTTCAGTTGCGATCACCTCACAAGCCGGTTCGATCATATTATAAACTTTTTCAAAGGCATCCATATCTTCATACCAGGGATCGGGAACTTGTATATTTTTTCCTGGGTAAACCAAATTCAGGATATAATCTACCTTTCTTCTGTCGTCTTCACTTCTTGCTAACCGGATTATTCTGTAATAGTGGGATGATTCCATCACATAGATTCGATCAAAATTGTCAAAATCTTCAATTGTAAATAACCGGGAAACATGACCTGAAATATCAATACCCCGCCTGCGAGCTATGGAAAGCGCCCGGGAATCCGATGGATCTCCAATATGAAAAGACTCAAATCCACATGAATCAACAATTGCAGTGACCGGTAACTTGGATAATTTATCTTTCAAGATACCTTCAGCAAGGGGAGACCGGCAAATATTACCGGTACAAACGAAAAGTATCTTCATCAAAACGAATGAAATTTATAGTTTGATGCGCTTATCTAATTCCTCAACGAATTGTCGGAATTGTTTATCGGTTTCGACAAGGTTATTTACGGTGCGGCAGGCATGCAGCACGGTAGCATGATCTTTATTTCCGCAATGTAATCCAATACTGGCAAGGGAAGCTTTTGTATGCTTCTTGGAAAAGTACATCGATAATTGCCTGGCCTGAACAATTTCCCTTTTACGGGTTTTAGAATGAATTAATTCAACAGGAATATTAAAATAATCACAAACAACTTTTTGTATGTAGTCGATGGATATTTCCCTGGATGTGTTTTTTACAAATTTGTCGATCATTTGTTTTGCCAGATCAAGCGTTATCGTTTTTTTATTCAACGATGATTGAGCCAGCAATGAAATCAATGCCCCCTCAAGTTCCCTGATATTGGTATTGATACTGTATGCAAGATATTCAACAACCTCTGAGGGGATATGAATACCATCATTATAAAGTTTTTTATGAAGGATAGCGATCCTGGTTTCAAGGTCCGGGACTTGGAGATCGGCAGAGAGCCCCCATTTGAAGCGTGAAAGTAATCTTGGTTCTATCCCTTTCATTTCTACGGGAGGCTTATCGGAAGTCAGGACAATTTGATTGCTTTTTTGATGAAGATGATTAAAGATGTGAAAAAAGACATCCTGAGTTTTTTCTTTTCCGGCAAGGTTATGAATATCATCGATGATCAGTACATCGATAATCTGGTAGAAATGGATGAAATCATTTTGGTTATTATTCTTGACAGAATCGATAAACTGATTGATAAATTGGTCTGTAGTTACATATAACACAGTTTTCTCCGGGAAATTATTTTTTACTTGTAAGCCGATAGCATGCGATAAATGGGTTTTCCCCAATCCCGTATGACTATATATCAATAACGGGTTGAAAGCCGTTTTCCCAGGATTATTTGCAACAGCAAAGCCTGCAGAGCGTGCCAGACGGTTGCAATCCCCTTCCACAAAATTTGTGAAAGAATAACTGTCTATGAGTTGAGAATTGACTTTGAGTTTCCTTAATCCCGGTATTATGAAAGGATTAGGTATTTCTTTTGATGCGCCTTTATTCAGGTCGATAGGCATAGATACAAGGGGATTTGCTGTTGCTTTTTTTTCACTTGTTGGAACATTAATCGTAAAGGGACCGGAATCCTGATCAGAATTATCAACAATTATACTATATTCTAATCTACCTTCGGAGCCAAGCTCTTTTTTAACGGTCTTCTTAAGTAATCCGATATAATGCTCTTCAAGCCATTCGTAGAAAAATTGACTTGGTACCTGGATTGTTAGAACCTGCTCCTTAATCTTGACAGGCTTGATCGGAAGAAACCAAGTCTTGAAACTTTGATAGTTGATATTGTCTTTAATTACTTTCAGACAATTTTCCCAAACTTCGACTGCGTTTTTTTCCATTAATTTGATAACCTTGAAAGTTAGGTGGTTAAGGTTTTTGTAAGTCAATTTTTATCAAGGTGTCAGATTTTGTCCGCAAGTCAAAACCTCTTACGAAAAGAAAGCTTGATTTAATTAACAAATTTTAGAAAAAAAAGTTTAAAAAAAAAATGTTTTATGCTTGATTTATTAAAAAAAAGCATTACAGAATTCTTTATTCGAAATCATACGTCGAAACGGTGAAAGCTTGCCTATTTATCGTTATTTCAATGCCTTGTCACCACTTATATGATTGATTATTTTTATTGTTTAGAAGTGGTATAAAGTTCATCAAGTCTAAGTCTCAAATAGTTAGAAAATGTTAAGCGTAAAGTAATTATTATGCAGACTGAATTTAAATCTCAGTTTCATTTTTATTATTCAATTATTTAACAATATAGATATATTGGATATATTCCTTATGCGCTCCATTACAGCTCCCTGCATACTTTCTCTCACGGAAAAAACGCAAGTACATTCCTGATCGACTACCTTCTCATGGATTTTTATATGAGGATTTTTTAGAATTTTCATTATTTCATTCAGGTCCGAAAAGTTAAATTTTATGATAAATTTGACTTCAATGTACCTTGTTATGATTTCAGCATTTTCAAGCGCCTGGCGGGTCGCAATACGATAGGCTTTTATAAGTCCGGGAATACCAAGTTTTGTACCGCCAAAATATCGGATAACGACGACCAAAACATCGGAAAGGTTCATGGAAGTAATTTGTCCTAGAATAGGTTTCCCGGCAGATCCTGAAGGTTCTCCATCATCGAATACCCTGTACAGAGATGCCTTCTGACCCAATCTATACGCGAAACAATGATGATTTGCGTCGTGGTACTCCTTTTTAATCAATTGTAGTTTTGCACGTATTTCTTCTTCTTTCGAAACTGGGAATGCAACAGATATGAACTTGCTTGCTTTTTCCCGATACATCCCACGCGATTCTTTAGAAATGGATAAATATGTATCGGACATAAAAAAGATTTCCGCTAAGTTACTTTTATTTTTATTTTCGAGCGATGAAATCTGAAGCGTTACCTGTTAAAAAAGTAATCGACATTTTTCGAACTACATTGGAGCATCACTATCATGCAAACGAAATTATGCAGTTTATTTATATCCTGTTTGCTGAATATTTGAATTGGCCGAAAACACGTGTACACTTGGAGCCTGATTTTTTGATCTCGGCCGAAAAGGTACATTACTTTAACAGGGCAATGAAAGAACTTATCAATAAGAAACCTATTCAATATATAATCGGGAAGAGCTGGTTCAATGGAAGAGAATATATAGTTAATCCTAATGTTTTGATCCCCAGGCCGGAGACTGAAGAATTGTGTAATATCATTTATCTCGATTCCAGTAAGCATCGATATAACGAAATGACAATCCTGGATATTGGGACAGGATCTGGTTGCATCGCTATTGATCTGAAGTTAAAATTTCCATATGCCGGCGTAATGGCAGTCGATATTTCACCTATGGCTTTAACAGTAGCAATACAAAATGCAAAGCTGCATTCTGCGGAAATTACTTTTTTGGAACTCAATATTCTGGAACCGGATAAGTGGAAGCAGTTGGCCTCGTATGATATTATTGTCTCAAATCCCCCTTACGTACTTGAGGGTGAAAAGGGAAAAATAGAAACCAAAGTAACCGGTTATGAACCTTCTACTGCTCTTTTCGTCCCGGATGTTGATCCCCTTAGATACTCCAAAGCTATCATGAGGTTTGCCACGAAGCATCTCAAACGTTCTGGAAAATTATATGTTGAGATTAATGAAAGGTTTGGAGAAGAAACAGCTGAATTAATTAAAAACTCTGGTTTCGAAAAGGTTGAAATAGTCAAAGATTTCTTTGGGAAGGAGAGATTTGTGAAAGCTAAGGTTGGAAGATTGCAGAACCAATTCTGATCATGGTAGCTCCTTCTTCAATAGCTATGTTATAATCGGAAGACATTCCCATAGAAATTTCACGAAAATCCTCATGAATTGAAAAATAATCTTTTTGTAAAATATTAAAATAATTTCTTAGTGTCCTGAATTCCGAATGTATCAGATGTTCGTTATCAGTGTATGTGGCCATTCCCATAATGCCTGAAATAAGAGTATTCTTCATTGCGTTGTACTCTTCGGAATCAAGGATTGTACGTGCCTCTGAAAGATCAAGTCCGAATTTTGTCTCCTCAGTCGCAATGTGAAACTGAAGCAGACATTTCAAAACGCGATTATTTCGAATACCCTCCTTGTTTACCTCATTTAAAAGCCTCAGGCTATCTACACTATGTATAAGATGAACGAATGGCGCAATATATTTTACTTTGTTTGATTGCAGGTGCCCGATGAAGTGCCATTCTATATCCGATGGAAGAAGAGGTTGCTTATTAATGATTTCCTGCACTTTATTCTCTCCGAATTTCCTATGTCCGGTAAAATATACCGGTAAAATCTCATCAAGGCTTTTTGTTTTGGTTACAACAATGATTTTAACATTATCAGGGATTTCGCTTTTTAACTTTTTAAAATTTTCAACGATAGCCATGAATAGTAAGGATAATGACAAACAAATGTACTAATTTGTCAATATTCCCGTTCAGCTTACCTTTGTACTTTTCACGCACTATGAAGAAAATTGTTCAATCTTTGCTGTCACAGGTTTCGTTCTGGTTACTCTTTTTCAATTTCATCCGCCTGCTGTTCATTATTTATTATATTAAAATCATACGTATTGAGAACATTCCCTTTTTTGAGACACTGGAGGTTTTTTGGTATTCGCTAAAACTTGATTTTGCTACAACATGTTATATAATGCTAATCCCGTTCTTCATTCTTATTATTCAGGGTCTATGGAATATTCGATGGTTATACAGAGTCAATCAGGTTTATACAGGGATTATCATCTTTTTCTATTCTCTCTTGGCGGTAGCCGAGATGGGAATTTACGCCGAATGGAAAACCAAATTAACCTACAAAGTCATAAAGTATCTCTATCATCCTTCCGAGATCTATAATTCAGCTGAAACAGGAACTTTCTTTTTATTGCTCATCTTGCTTGTTGCCATTTTCTTTATTGGATTACTTATTTATCTGAAGGTGTTTTTTATCAAAGTTGAAACTAAAAAAAGAAATATATTTTCAACATTGGTTTTTATACTGATAACACCGATCATTCTCTTTCTCGGAATGCGTGGTGGTGTGCAACAAATCCCGATAAACCAAAGTGAATCCTATTATTCCGACCATAATATCCTTAACATTGCCGCCGTAAATAATGCCTTTAATTTATATATCAGCGTATTCGAGAATCTTCCGAACTTTTCAAGAAATCCCTATATATTCATGGATGAAGAAAAAGCAAAGAGGATAGTTAAAAATATTTATTCAACAACAAAAGATTCTACAATAAACGTTCTGACTTCCAATCGACCAAATATTGTTATCCTTATACTTGAGAGTTGGTCAGCCGATCTTATTGAGGATTTGGGTGGAAACCCAGGGATAACACCTGAATTTAAAAAGCTGGAAAAAAATGGTATTTTGTTTGATCAGATATATGCTTCAGGATCCAGATCAGAACAGGGCATGGCGTCAATCTTTGGAGGATTTCCAGCCCACCCGATTTCAAGTATAACCGTACAACCGGATAAATTCGTCAAACTCCCAAGTTTTCCAAAGATGCTTGAATCAAAGGGGTATGCATCTTCATTTTATTTTGGAGGTCAATTGATTTATGGGAATATCAAGAGTTATATTATATATAATGGATTTGATAAAATAATGGAGGTTTATGATTTTCCAAAAAACTTTCCGCGTGGAAAGCTGGGTATTCATGATGAGTTTACTCTCGGTTACATGCTGAATGATCTTCGCAAAATGAAGCAACCGTTTTTTTCCAGTTTGTTTACGTTAAGTACGCACTCTCCCTGGGATCAACCTTTTCCTAAACTCCTCAAATGGGGTGACAATGAACAGGAATACATCAATGGGGCCTATTATACCGATCACTGCCTCGGGAAATTCTTTAAAAATGCCGAAAAGCAATCCTGGTACTCCAATACACTGTTTATTATTGTTGCCGACCATAGTCATAATTCATACCGGAATTGGCATGTTGAATCAAAAGAGTATCATAGAATTCCGTTATTATTTCTGGGAGGAGCAATTAAACAGGCGTTTCGTGGTACCGTTTGTCATAAACTTGGCGATCAACATGACATAGCTGCAACACTTCTTGCACAACTAAACATTCCTCATGCTGCCTTTAAATGGAGTAAGAATTTATTGAATGTCAACTGTCCGGAATTCGCTTATTATACAACAGAAGATGGAGTAGGCTGGGTCAGACCGTGGGCATATTTTACCTATGAAAAGAAACCTAATTATTATTATTGGTGGTCCGATCCAAAAACACCCGATTCCATCATAAATGAAGGAAAGGCATATTTGCAGCAAGTCTTTAGCGAATATTTGAATGATTGAAAATCTATCTAAGATAACAAGTGAACAATCAACCCTGAACGTAACTTAGGTTCGAACCAGGTGGTCTTAGGAGGCATTATATTCCCCGTATTGGCAATATCAATTAACTGTTTCATTGAAACGGGATAGAGGCCAAAGGCAACTTTCATCTCACCCCTGTCGACTCTTGCCTGAAGCTCTGCCAGTCCCCTTATTCCTCCAACGAAATCAATACGATTGGATGTACGAAGATCCTTAATGCCTAGAATATTGTCGAAAACAAGCCTCGAAAGAATAGTCACATCAAGAACCCCAATAGGATCATTATCATTAAATGTACCTGGTTTAGCAGTTAGTGAATACCATTTCCCTGTAAGGTACATAGAGAAAGTATGTAATTTATCCGGTTTGAAAATTGTTGTACCCTTTTCTTCAATATCAAAGATAGTCCCAAGCTTATTTAGAAATTCCTGATCGCTAAATCCATTCAAATCCCTGACAACACGGTTATAGTCGATAATGGCAAGTTGGTTATCAGGGAAATGAACTGCAAGGAAATAATTATACTCTTCAGTTCCATTATGGTTTGGATTATTGTTTCTCTTTTCATTGCCAACAAGAGCGGCAGCAGCCGTCCGATGGTGCCCATCTGCTACGTATGTGTAAGGAATTGCCGCGAACAGCTGAATAATCTTATCAATCAAAACATTATCGTTTATGATCCAGAAATGATGCCCAATTCCATCTGTTGAAGTAAAATCGTACTCAGGATCGTGTATTTTAACAAACATTGAAACGATCTCATCAATCGCGGGGACAGCAGGATATGTAAAGAAAACCGGTTCCATGTTTGCATCGGTTATCCTGACATGTTTCATTCTATCCTCTTCTTTATCCTTCCTGGTTAATTCGTGTTTCTTAATAATGCCATTCAGATAATCTGCAACACCGGCGCACCCGACGACTCCATATTGTGTTTTGCCATTCCTGGTTTGAGCATAGATATAAAGGTGGTTTGAATCATCACGAACAAGCCATCCCTTTTGCCTGAACTTTTTAAAGTTCTCTTTTGCTTTTTCGTAGACTAAGTTATCATGCAGGTCAATTTCCTTTGGAAGATCAATCTCGGGTTTTATAATATGGAGTAAGGAATATGGATTCCCTTCCGCTTCTTTTCTTGCTTCTTCAGAGCTCAGGACATCATATGGTCTGGATGCTAATTCCTGTGCAATATTCTTTGGGGGTCGCAGACCCTTAAATGCTTTTAAAATTGCCATAAAATAATGGATAATTAGTTGATTTCCTCGTCTCCGTCCTGTTCTCCGGGTTTAACACTTCGTTGTAAAGACCCTATAAGGGCTCCTATCATCTTTGTCATCTCCATCAACTGGTTCTTTGATTCATCATAGGCCTGTTTTGAGATAAAACTACGGCTTTGGGCAACAGTAGAAAGTACAACGCACTCACGCACCGAACTCTTTGCCATCTTTAAATAGTACACGAACTGACTTTTATTTCTTGATGAGCCTTCAGCGATATTCAACGCAATTCCTTGAGCCGAAACTAAAAACCGGTCAAAGAAAGATTTTATAAAGGGATCATTAGTTGCATTTTTAGTCATTGAATATACCCAATTAATATATTCAAGAGCCTTGTGATAGATTCTTAGATCCTCAAATCTAAAAAAAGTTGTAGGTCTTTCTTGTTCGTTTTCCATGGTTGAAGTGTGCAATTAAATTATAACTAAGACGCAGAGAATATATCGGGTTGGTACTGACAATATATATGAAATTTAACTATTTATTCAACTGGAACGTTATGTCCCCGTGTTTTAGAAAGTTAACTATTTGTTTTGCGGCTGCAATCCCCGCATTGATGTTAGCTTCTTCAGTTTGTGCACCCATTTTCTTTGGAGTACAAAAATACCGGTTTTTAAACTCCGCCTCTATCTCAGCTTTGTTTGTCGGTTCAACGTCTGATAAATAAGCGAAGTCCTTCCTTTCCTTGAATATCCTGAGTAATTCCGCTTCGTTGATGACTTCAGCGCGAGCAGTATTTATCAGACATGCAGGGAAAGGCATTTTCGATAATAACTGATAATTTATGGATTGTTTTGTTTGGGTATTGGCCGGGATATGCAAGGAGATAAAATTACATGTACTATACAATTCATCCACAGAACCAAGCCATTTTACTCCGTCATTAATAATCACCTCTTTGGGAATATAGGGATCAAATGCATAAACATCCATACCAAATCCTTTTGCGATGCGTGCAACGTTCTTCCCCACAAATCCGTAAGCATGTATCCCAAGCTTCTTACCCATCAATTCGGATCCGGATTTTCCATTATAGAAATTTCGAACATAGAAAACCATTAATCCTATAGCAAGTTCTGCAACGGCATTTGAATTTTGTCCCGGAGTGTTCATTGCAACAACGTTTTTTGCAGTTGCAGCCTCAAGGTCTATATTATCATAACCGGCTCCTGCACGAACAATGATCTTGAGTTTTGTGCCTGCGCCGATTACATCTTTAGTTGCTTTATCGCTTCTTATAATAACTGCTTCTGCATCAGCGATAGCTTTTTGGAAATCATCCTGGCTGGTATAGTTTTCAAGTAAAACGAGTTCAAAACCAGCCTCTTCAACCACTTTCCGGATTCCTTTAACGGCAACCGGCGCAAATGGTTTTTCGGTGGCAATAAGTACTTTTGTCATATATGTTTTATTATCATCAGATATTTGCTTTTTCAAATTCGGTCATACAACCAACCAGCGCCTGTACACTCTCAATCGGTAAAGCATTATAGGTGGAGGCACGGAAACCGCCAACTGAACGATGTCCTTTAATACCAACCATTCCTTTGGTTTTTGCAAAATCCATGAACATATCCTCCTTGTTCTTATATTGATCTTTCATAATAAAGCATATATTCATCAACGACCGTGAATCCTTTTCAACAGTGCCGACGAACATTTTGCTGTTATCAATAGCGTCATACAGCAATTGTGCTTTTTTCTTGTTCATTTCCTCGATTACATTAACTCCGCCCAGACCTTTTATCCATCTTAATGTTTCAAGACAAGTATAAATTGCAAAACATGGAGGAGTGTTGTACATTGAAGCATCCTTGATGTGGGTAGCATAATTCAACATAGTCGGTATCTTCCGGTCAACCTTTCCAAGAATACTTTCTTTAATGATAACAAATGTCACCCCGGCCGGACCGAGGTTCTTTTGTGCGCCTCCATAAATCAAAGAATATTTTGAAACATCTACCTGCCGGCTGAGAATATCAGAAGACATGTCTGCTACTAAAGGAACAGGACTTACAATATCATACCTTATTTCACTACCAAAAATCGTATTGTTGGTCGTAATATGGAAATAATCTGTATCTGCAGGAATAGTATAATTTTTAGGAATATAAGTAAAGTTTTTATCCCCGGAAGAAGCAACAATATCTACAGGACCAAAGATTTTGGCTTCTTTAATTGCTTTTTGTGCCCATGCTCCAGTTTCCAGGTAAGCAGCTTTTGTCTTTAACAGGTTATACGGGACCATGCAGAACTGTGTACTCGCACCCCCGCCAAGGAAAAGTACATGATACCCCGTAGGAATATTCATTAGTCCTTTGAAAAGTGAAACTGCTTCATCGATAATTGCTTGAAAATCTTTACTACGGTGGGAAATTTCTAAAATTGACATTCCGCTGCCGTTAAGGTCCAGAACAGCTTTTGCTGTATTTTCAATAGCAATCATAGGGAGGATAGAGGGACCTGGATTAAAATTGTGTTTTTTCATAAAATATGGATTTGAATTTGATCTGATTTTATTAAATCACATTGACCTGCAATAATAAGAAAACAAAGTAAACGAAATGAATTACCAGATCAAAAATAGTAAAAAATGCTTAAAGAAAAAGCATCTGTCAAGAACAAAAGATGATATGATTATTTCGAAAATTCTAATTTTGCATAAAGAAACATAAATGAATTTAAACGAACGGATAGAATCTTTTAAAAAACTAGGTAGAATCCTTAAGCAGTATCCGAACTCAAATGATATTGAGGCAGATTACATCTTTAAAGATGCTGCCCGGAAGACAGAAATAGAGAATCCGTGGTTTACTCAGGAACAAATATGTAAATCTTTAAATTCAATAGGAGAATCGCTTCAGGAACAAAAAATTGATACTTGGCTCAAACCTTATTTAAAGCGGTTTGAATCCCCGATGAATCCTCAAACCGTAGGTTTAGTAATGGCAGGTAATATCCCTGCTGTTGGCTTTCATGATTTTTTATGTGTCCTGATCAGTGGCAATGCCATTCTTGGAAAGCTGTCATCCCTGGATGGTCAATTGATACCGGCAATCTCATCATTTCTAATTGAGACTGATGAGAGATGGAAGGATTCCATCTCCTGGACTACCGAAAGGCTAACCTCATTTGACTCGCTCATCGCTACTGGAACTAATAATTCAGCCAGGTATTTTGAATATTATTTCAGGAACCGCCCACACATCATCAGAAAAAATAGAACCGGGATTGCAATTTTAACTGGGAATGAAACTATTGAAGAACTGAACGGTATTGCCGATGATATAATGTCATACTTTGGTCTGGGTTGTCGCAATGTTTCGAAAATATTTGTCCCCGGAAACTACGACTTCAAAAGGTTACTCGAAGCCATTAAGGCTTATTCACATTATTCGGAGCATAATAAATACCGGAATAATTACGAATTCCGTAAATCCTGCCTTCTTCTTAATAAGATTTCATTCATTGATTCAGGATTGTTGCTATTAACACAAAGTACTTCAATTGCTTCTCCGGTTGCTGTGGTCAATTTTGAATTTTATTCCCGGATTAACGACATCCAGGAACTTGTTATAAAGGAGATGGAATCAATTCAATGCATTGTCTGTAATTTTGATTTTCCACTACCTCATATACTTCCTGGTAAGACTCAAAGGCCTGAATTGTGGGAATATTCGGATGCCGTCGATACGATGGACTTTTTGTTATCCAACTTTTCTGCCCGATAATGTTTGGATTTCAAATTAAATTCCTTAATTTTGCATCCGCATTGAAAAAAAAGAACAATGAAAAAAGACATTCATCCGAAGGATTACAGGTTGGTGGTTTTTAAAGACATGTCGAATGAATATGCATTTCTCTCAAAGTCGACTGTGAAAACCAAAGAAACAATCATTTGGGAAGATGGACTCGAGTATCCTCTTATTAAACTTGAAATTTCACATACTTCACATCCTTTTTACACCGGTAAAATGAAATTAGTCGATACGGCTGGACGGGTGGATAAATTTAAGAGCAGGTATCAGAAACACATCGATATGAAAGCTAACAAATAAAAGCAATCATAATAATTACTTAAAAGCCTCCGTTGTTTTTAATTGAGGCTTTTTTTTATTTATGGAAGTTCCTACATTTGCAAATAAAAAGAAATATCCGCCTAAGTATAATCCCATCGCGGCATGAATTATATTCTATTTGATGAAAGTGTCGTAAGGACGAATTTGCTGCCCCTTACTTTTATGCGTCCTGTAGCAGATATCCGGGTTGGTATCCTCACCATTCGCGAAAAATGGGAAAAACGTTTAAAAAAGAAGACCTCCACACTAACGGATTCATATCTTTCACGAAAATTTTCAATCGTAAAAGAGCGGGAAAATGTTTTAATTAACGGATCCGTGTGCCCAAATGATGAAATTATAAATGCCGTAAAAAAGTTAAAACCAAACCAGATCGTTATCTTCAATGACACCATAATTGCCTTACATGTCAGAGAAGAAGAACTCGACAGAGTCGGCGAATCCACTTCCGAAGGTATTGAGGAAATCGCTATTAATACGGCTCCTATAAAAATTAATTACACATGGGATATTTTTGCCAAAAATGATGCTGCCATAGCGGAAGATTTTCAACTTCTGACTGCAGGAAGGATTTCCCAGAAACTTAGTTCCTCAAACCGGTTTCTGGGTGAAGAGAATATCTTTGTTGAGAAAGGGGCAAAAATTGAATTTGCGACATTAAACGCAACTACTGGTCCGATTTATATAGGAAAGGATGCAGAGATCATGGAAGGAGCAGTAATCAGAGGACCTTTTTCACTTTGTGATCATGCGCAGGTAAAACTGTCAGCTAAAATTTATGGTCCTACAACTGTAGGTCCTTATTGCCGTATCGGGGGAGAGGTAACAAATTCCGTTTTGTTTGGTTATTCAAATAAAGCCCATGATGGCTTCCTCGGTCATTCTGTCATAGCTGAGTGGTGCAACATAGGCGCTGATTCCAACACTTCCAATTTAAAAAACACGTATGACTCGGTTCGTTTATGGAGTTATGGAAAACAAACCTTCGTAAATACTCATCTTCAATTTTGTGGATTGATCATGGGCGACCATTCAAAATGTGCAATTAATACTATGTTCAACACCGGAACCGTGGTTGGAGTTAACGCCAACATATTCGGCCCTGGCTTCCAGCGAAATTTTATCCCATCCTTCACTTGGGGTGGTACTTCCGGCCATAGTAATTATAATGTCAATAAAGCGCTTGAAGTTGCTGAAATTGTTTTTAAACGCAGGCATAAAGTCTTTGATGAAATTGAACGCGATCTGCTTGTGAGTGTTTATAATCTTACCCTTAAAAACAAGTATCTGTAATTCGATACATTAAATACTGGCATACATCTTGTCTTTTCTCCTCCCTGAACAATAAATTCAGTTTGCTGACATTCTGACGGAATTCAAGTTATGGAAAACTCAAACAACAAACGTTTTTTTGCAATATCCGACCTAGTAGACTCTGAGGCTGAATTTATTCCTTTACTTTCTTCCGAGGATGAAGAGGCAATGAACGCAGAGAAGGTTCCTACTGTACTTCCTGTACTTCCATTGAGAAACACGGTTTTATTTCCTGGTGTCGTAATACCGATAACTGTTGGCAGGGATAAATCTATTAAACTGATACGCGACTATTATAAGGGAGATCGAATAATAGGTGTAGTCGCACAAAAAGACTCAACAGTGGAAGATCCTGAGTTCTCTGACATTAACACTGTAGGCACCGTAGCTTATATTATAAAGATCCTTCAAATGCCTGATGGCAGTACAACAGCCATAATCCAGGGAAAACGAAGATTCCGTATCATTGAGCTTGTTCAGACCGAGCCGTATTTTATTGCCAATGTTGAGGAATTTGATAAACCTGAACTCAAGATACGGGAATCAAAGGAATTTAATGCATTAATTTCGAGTCTGAAAGATCTGGCAATTCAAATAATTAATAAATCTCCAAATATTCCATCTGAAGCTGCATTTGCGATTAAAAATATTGAGAGTCATTCATTTCTGGTTCATTTTATCTCTTCCAATCTTACTATAGACTTGGCAGAAAAGCAAAAACTGTTGGAAATGAATGATTTGTATGAACGGGCCAACAGAGTTTTGATCTATCTAACGAAAGAATTACAGATTATTGACTTAAAACAGCAGATTCAAAATAAGGTAAAGACAGATCTTGATAAACAACAACGGGATTACTTCCTGAACCAACAGCTTAAAACCATCCAGGAAGAGTTAGGCGGAAGCCCGAATACTCTGGAAGTAAACTCCTTGCGAGACCAAGCCATTAATAAAAAATGGTCGAAAGAAGTTGCCGAAATATATGAAAAGGAATTAAATAAACTTCAACGGATGCATCCCGCTGCTGCAGAATATTCAATACAGGTCAGCTATTTGGAAACTTTTGTCCAATTACCTTGGAACGAATATACAACTGATAATTTAGACCTGAACCACGTCCAGCGGATCCTGGATGAAGATCATTATGGACTTGAGAAAGTCAAAGAAAGAATAATCGAATATTTAGCAGTTATTGCATTAAAGTGTGATCTGAAATCACCTATCTTATGCCTTGTAGGTCCTCCGGGGGTGGGTAAAACTTCATTAGGGAAGTCAATCGCACGTGCATTAGGGCGTAAATATACCAGGATGTCACTTGGGGGACTGAGAGACGAATCGGAACTAAGGGGTCACAGGAAGACCTATATAGGAGCAATGCCTGGAAGAATCATTCAAAGTTTGAAAAAGGTTAAATCGTCCAATCCGGTTTTCGTTTTAGATGAAATTGATAAAGTTGCAGGGATGAACATCAGCGGCGATCCTCAAGCAGCGTTACTGGAAGTTTTGGACCCGGAACAGAACTCATCCTTTTACGATAACTATCTTGAAGTTGAATTTGATCTTTCCCGTATCATGTTCATTGCCACTGCCAATACGTTAAGTACGGTACACCCTGCTCTTCGCGACCGGATGGAGGTGATTGAAATTCCCGGGTACTTGCTCGAAGAAAAAATAGAAATTGCACTACGCCATTTATTGACAAAGCAGACAAAGGAACATGGTTTGAAAAAAAATCAATTGGTTTTTGGCAGAGATATCCTGGAAAAGATTATTAACGATTACACTCGTGAATCTGGCGTCAGAGGCCTTGAGAAGTCTATCGCTCGTATAATCAGGAATAAAGCTAAATCAATTGTAATAAAAGAAAAATTCAACCGGACTCTTAAACCTGCAGATCTGAAAAAAATAATGGGGATTCCACTTTTCCAGGTTGAAAAATATCTGAATAACGAAATCGCAGGCGTAGTGACAGGTCTTGCCTGGACCTCGTCAGGAGGTGAGATTTTATTTGTCGAAGTCAGTCTCAGCAAAGGTAAAGGAGATCTGACGCTAACTGGGAACCTTGGAGATGTTATGAAAGAATCAGCGTCGATTGCCTTGGCATACCTTAAAGCGCATAGTGCGGAATTTCAAATCGATGCTAATGTATTTGGTAAATGGGACATTCATATACATGTACCGGAAGGTGCCACGCCAAAAGATGGACCATCTGCAGGAATCACAATGTTCACTGCTCTTGCCTCAGCTTTTACTCAGAGAAAGGTTAAGGATCGCTTGGCGATGACCGGAGAAATAACTTTAAGAGGGAAAGTTCTCCCGGTTGGAGGAATCAAGGAAAAAATCCTTGCTGCAAAGCGATCCAACCTGCGACATATTATTCTATCGAAACAAAATCAGAATGAGATTGAAGAAATAAAACCAGAGTACATTTCCGGTCTGAACTTTCATTATATCGAAGAGATGAAGGAAATTAATGAAAATGCTTTATTGAAAGTAAAAGTAACGAACCCTCTGACTCTGCTATAATTTTATAACTGTCTTATTTTCTATGTAATTTGTATTTTCAAACCGGATTAAATAGACACCTGGCGAATATATTTCCCCTGAAAAAGTGAATTGGAATGTACCGTTTTGATGAACCTTTTCAATCAGGTTTGTTAACATTTTACCACTACTGTCAAATAAAGAAATTCTAACATTACCAGGTAAATTTACACGATATGTTACCCTTATCTTATCGGTAAAAGGATTTGGATCAACCTGAAAGCGGTTATCATTGATTAGTAAATGGGAATCATTCATTCCGACAATGGTCGTGGCTTGTTTCAGAAGAATATTTCTGTATGGATCAAAAAGGAGATTGCTCGGTTGTTTCGAAAAAGTGAATTCGTAATTTTGAGGATTAATATCATTGATAACCTGGATCAGGGTATCGGTACCGTCAATAAAGTCAATACGTATCTGGATGGGCATTTTGAAAAGAATGGTGTTGGTCTGGATCTGATTAATGTTAAGATTGACTTTCCAATTTCCGGCTGAATCAACAAAGCCAACAGTATTTTCATAGATTGGATGATTAGGAGCGTAAACCCATTCATCAAAGAACCACTGAAGATCCTGCCCACTAACAAGATTGGTTTTTGATAGAAAGTCTTCCGTGATGGCATTTTTGTACATAAAATTAGTGTCAGTGGCATAAGCGTTTAAAACAAGGAAAAATGTCGAATCACCAATTACGTATCTTAATTGGTGCAGGACACAGGCACCCTTGTTGTATGATATGGCCTGGTTGTAAAGTTGATTCCCGGGAGGAGTATGAATGGCCCATGAGGGATGATATAAAGGCCAACCGGGATTATTGATCAGATAATAGTTGGCAAGAATATTCATCTTGTTTTTATAGGTATCATATCCCTCTTCATGCTCAATCCATAAATTGTCACAATAAGTTCCAAATCCTTCGTTCAACCAGATATCCGCCCATGTCCCGCAAGTTATTAGATCTCCGAACCATTGATGGGAATGTTCATGTGCGATCAGGCTTGCATTAGAATAACCTCCGGGCATCAGATTAACCATTGTCTGATTTTCCATTCCACCCCATGGAAATGAAGCATTCAAGGTTGCAAATCCAATTTTTTCAAGGCCATAATCACCAAATTTCTCCGAATAAAAATCCGTTAATGATGTCAGAATTTCATTAATAGTATTAAGGTTTTCACCTGATTTGTAATATATTATAAATTGAATGCTGTCAGCCGGATTTGATAATTTATGCCAAAAACCGGAATGCTTTAAAAAATTGTTCCTTGATGAAATGGTAAACAGATAGGTGGATGCCGGATATTCGCTGACCCAATGATATATTAGGGTATCAGCGTTAACAATCGAGTCCGCAAGCAATCCGGTCGAACCCAATCTTACCGTAAGGGGAACTTTTACGTGAAGGTCCCATAGCGCTTTATCAGATGGACGATCCCAGCATGAAAACCATTTACGGGCGCCCTCAGGTGGGCAATCTGTAAATACATATCCCCCTGATACATAAAAAGCATTATCACTGACATTATTATGACGGTAAAATATCTTTATTTCAGCGATTTCACCTGGCAAATAAGTCTTATTCAATTGGATTGTCAGTGTGTCATTTTCATGAACGAAGGAAACTCCATTTAATCCGACGGAGTCAATAATTAATGATGAACTTACCGCGTTCAATTTTATCTCAGAAAGAGTTGAATCGACTTTTAACTTAACAATCTCAACTCCGGAGAAAGATTTAGGATAAGGGCTTGAATAACAAGAGAAGATATTTATATCAAGGGAATATTTCAACACATCATAGCTATGTTGCATGTAAAAATGTGCAGTATCTGACGGCGATTTCTTTATGGGATAACCATAGAATGATCCGGGAAAAATCAAAAAGATAGCGAATAAAAACAAGTGAATAAGTCGTTTCATCGAAGAAACTAGTTGATTATCATTTTTCTGGTTTGAGTATCTTCACCTGCTTTTAAAGTATAGAAATAAATTCCAGGTTCCAACGAGGAACAGTCTATCTCATATGAATATTTACCGGTTCCTTTGAATTCGTTTACAGGTATGAGTACTTGCTTTCCAATGATATTTGTAATTTCCAGCTTGACATGCATCGACTCATTGATTTCGAATATGATATTGGTCTTGTCTGATATTGGATTCGGAAAATTCTGAAGAAGGTGCACTTTATTTGAATTACCGGTAACCGGTTCTATACCTACCAAGGTGTTACCCTCTTTTAAAACAATGTTTTTGGATGGATCGAACATGAAAAGCACCGGTTTTTTGTTAAATGTCCATGTAAATTGCTGGTAATTTGCATCATTCATCGTACGGAAAATAGTGTCGGTCAAATCACTAAACATAATTCTAAGTTCAAATGGCATCTTGAAGAAAGGAGGATCGGTCTGAATCTGGGTAATAAACAAATTGACTTTCCATTCGCCGTTACCCATATCTGTGAAATTATATGTGTTTTGATAAACAGGGTGGTTGGGTTCATATATCCATTCGTCAAAGAACCACTGATAATCCATCCCGGTTACCTGATTAACCTTTTGAATAAGGTCGGGAATAACTGCCGATCGGTACTTCAGAGTGGTATCAGCGCAGTACGCTTGTAAAGTACCTAAAAATAAGGAATCTCCGAGTACATATCGTAACTGATGTAATACGCATGCTCCTTTAGCATAGGTTATGGCCCAGTTAAATAGTGTGTCATTAGGAGGTGTATGTGTGGCCCAGGAAGGCATTGAGATCGGGTAGCCCGGATTCTGGTTAATATAGTCGTTTGCATAGGAATTGATCAGAGATTTATATCCTGGATACCCCTGATAGCTTTCATACCAGAAGGCTTCCGACCATGACGCAAAGCCCTCATTCAGCCAGATATCTGCCCATGTACCACATGTTATCATATCGCCAAACCATTGATGTGCAAATTCATGCGCTGCTAACCCTTCAAGCCAACAACCCGGGCAAAAACTCGTCAGCGTCTGGTTCTCCATACCACCCCAGACGAACTCATCGTTAAGAGTAGCAAATCCATTTTTATCAAAGGGATGTTCAATATAGTTTTGAGAAAACCAGTCGGTCATAGCAAGAATTTTATTTTTAACCGGTGCTGGATTTTCTCCCTGGTTATAATAGAACCGTATTGGAATACTATCGTCGGGATTACTAAGTTTATGCCAGTAAACGATATCAAGATTAAAATTAACTTTTGAAGTAATAACCATAAGATATGTTGCAACATTTTGGTTACTTACCCAATGATACCATATTGTATCACCAACTTGTGTCGAATCTGCAAGAATGCCATTGGAGCCAAGCTTTACAGATGCCGGTACTTTAGCTGTCAGTTCGAACGTGGCTTTATCTGAAGGTTTATCCCAGCAGGGAAACCATTTTCTGGCTCCTTCAGTTTCACAATCTGTAAATACAAACCCGTTTTTTACATAAAAGGCATTGTCCGAAATATTCTTATGACGGTAAATGACTTTTACACTTACAATTTCTCCTGGATTGTAGACTCTATCCAATTGTATAGTAAGATTATTATTTATATGAGTGAAAGAGATGGCAGATAATCCTACTGAATCAATTGTCAATGAGGAATTGGTTGCATTCAGGATTATTGAATTAAGTGTGGAATCAACTTTAAAAGTGATTATATCTTTACCGTTGAATAAGTGTGAGTAGGGGGATGAGTAACATGAATATAAATTCAAGTCGAGTTTGTAATTCAGAACGTCAAAGGTATGAGGATTAACACCTTCAGATTCTAAAGACCTCTCAGGGCTATAAGTTCCATTCTTTTTTTTCCACGAACAGAATTCTGAACCATTTTGAATTGAATATTCTTGAGCTGAGATTTCGGATCCAAGGATTGACATTATAAGCAGAGAAAATATAAAGCGATACATAAGATTTTATTAAGTTAATATTAGCTGCAAAGATACTAAAAACCTGCCATCAGTATTTAAGCCGGGCCGATCTTTATGAAAAAACAAATACATTTGCGGACAAGTTATGAAACAGATCAGTCTTCTTTTAAATTGCCTCATTCTCCTTTTATATTCCTGTAAGGGACCCGAAAGAGAAATCGAAAAAAATGTCTTCCGGTATAATGAAGCCGCGAATATTACTTCACTTGATCCTGCTTTTGCCCGTGATCAGTCAATAATCTGGGCAACTAATCAACTTTACAACGGTTTGGTTCAGCTGAATGAACGGCTGGAAGTCGAACCTTGCATTGCATATAATTGGGAGATTTCCAGGGATGGACTTATCTACACATTTCATCTGAGAAGGGATGTTTTTTTTCATGACAGTCCTGTTTTTCCTGATATCAAAGGTAGAAGGGTTGTTGCCGGCGATTTTGTATATAGCTTTAACCGTATTATCGATCCAAAGATTGCTTCCCCCGGGGCATGGGTTTTCAATCTGGTGAAAAAGAATGACGGTAAATTTGATTTTAAAGCGCCGGATGATTCGACTTTTGTTGTGCGGATCATCAAACCTTTTCCTCCTTTTCTCGGAATTCTTTCCATGCAATATTGTTCGGTTGTACCCAGGGAAGCTGTTGATTATTATGCTAATGAATTTCGAAGAAATCCGGTTGGTACCGGTCCATTTATCTTCAAAACATGGAAAGAAGGGATCAAACTTGTACTCATAAAAAACGCGAACTACTTTGAATCTGAAAACGGAATCCGTTTGCCATTCCTGAAAGCGGTTTCGATTACATTTCAATCTGATAAACAGTCGGCTTTTCTTGAATTTATAAAAGGAAAAATTGATTTCATGTCGGGAATTGATCCAACCTATAAAGATGAAGTACTTGACAGACAGGGAAAATTAAAACATATATTTTCGGATAAAATCCAACTGATTACTCAACCCTACCTTAATACCGAATATCTGGCGATTAATGTTGATTCACTGAGTGCCGGAGCAAAAAATAGTCCGCTGCTGAATAAAAAACTGAGAAAAGCAATCAACTATGCTTTTGATCGTCACAAAATGATACATTATCTCCGGAATAATATTGGAACTCCGGGTATTTTTGGAATCATACCTCAGGGTTTGCCATCCTTTGACTCATCGCTTGTTTATTATGATTATGATCCGGTAAGAGCAAGAAAGCTCCTTAATGAAATAGGATATCCCGGGGGGAAGGGACTTCCTGAGATCATACTTACTTCAACATCCGATTATCTTGACCTTTGTAAATATATCCAGCATCAGGTGGCTGAACAGGGGATAGACCTCAAAATAGAAATTAGTCCGCCAGCCTCTGTAAAGGAATTGAAAGCCCAGGCAAAATTATCTTTCTTCCGTGCCTCCTGGATTGCTGATTACCCGGATGCGGAAAATTACCTATCATTGTTTTATAGTAAAAATTTCTGTCCCCAAGGACCGAATTATACACATTTTTCAAATACAAAATTCGACAGCCTTTATGAACTGGCTATGTCAACGGTTAGCGATTCTATGAGGTATGACATGTATAGAAAAATGGAAAATATTATTATGGAAGATGCGCCTGTCATGATACTTTACTATGATCAGGTGCTAAGGTTTGTTCAGAAAAATATAACAGGTATTGGGAGTAATCCTTTAAATCTGCTTGTATTAAAAAGGGTAAAGAAATTATAAACTAACTTTTAGTCCATCATAAGCAAGAGAGACATTCTCCGGCAATTCTTTAACAATTTCCCGGTAGATCCCCATTTGGTGACTTATGTGCGTTAAATAGCCCCGTTCAGGCTGAATCTCTTTCATTAACTCCAATGCTTCCGATAAATTAAAATGCGAATAATGCTTCTCTTTCCGAAGTGCATTCAGGACAAGAATTTTTGAGCCTTTGATTTTCCTTTTCTCTTTCTCAGGGATAAAACAGGCATCGGTTATGTATGTGAAATCACCGATTCTGAATCCAAAAACATATTTGTTATCGTAATGGATTGCTTTAATGGGAATTACTTTAATTCCTTTAATTTCCAGAGAACGGTTCCCAAAAGAATGCAGATTAATCTCCGGAACACCGGGATACCGATCCTTTTCGAAAGCATAAAAAAATTCACGTTTGATGATTTTTTGGACTTCAGTTGTGGTATAAATGTCTGCCGGACGTCTTAATATGTAATTAAAAGCTCTCACATCATCAAGCCCACCAAGGTGATCCTTATGGCCATGTGTGATAAGGAGGACATCAATTGATTTTATTTTTAAACGCAACATCTGCTGCCGGAAATCAGGGCCGCAATCAACTACTATATTTTTTCCATTGGTTTCGATTAAAATAGACGACCTCAGCCTTTTATCTCGTGGATCTTTTGACCTGCAAACATTGCAATCGCATGCAATTACAGGGACTCCTTGAGAGGTCCCTGTCCCTAGAAAAGTAATTTTCATTGATCTTCCCATCTGATTTGCTAAAATAGTCAAAGTATGATATTAATAAAAACATATTTAACTCAGGAAATCGTAACTTTGCAAATCTGTTTTTTGAACCACCTAATAAAAAACTTGTGTTTAAAAAAATCAGGACAAAGATTGGTCAACATTATTTGTTAAAAGAACAGGCAAGGATGGGCAGGAACTTGCGTCTGCTAAATTTAGAACAGGCTAAGCAGATAGGAATTTTATACAGCCTGGATGCTATTCCCGATTATGATAAAGTTTCAGAATTTGTCTCGGAACTGCAACATAACCACAAGGATGTAAAAGTCTTGGGATTTGTTAAGAATAAAAATTTAATCACCCGGTTTTTACCGAAATTATCCTTCGATTTTTTTTCTATCAGTGATATTTCCTGGTTTTATAAACCGATTCATACCAAGCTGAAAGATTTTATTGATAAGGAGTTTGACCTGCTGATTGATCTTAGTGTTCATGAAAACTTTCCGCTAAAATACATTGCCGGATTATCACATTCATTTTGTAAAGTCGGTAGATTCTCTGAAGAGAATTCTAATTATTATGACCTTATGATTGATATCAAACCCTCTGCAACGTTGGAAGATTATCTTGAACATATCCGTCATTATCTTACTATCATCAATAAATCATGAATAGAGAACCTGATCATTTCAAAGGAACTGGTGTTGCAATAGTCACTCCATTTACAAAGTCAGGAGAGATTGACTATGTCTCATATGAAAAGATAATGACCTACATTCTTCAAGGAGGGGTTGAGTTTGTCGTTGTATTGGGTACCACCGGAGAAGCTTCTACTTTAACACATCAGGAAAAAAAGGAATTAATCGACTATTCAATCGAAAAAATTGACGGACGGGTTCCGCTGGTTGTCGGCATAGGCGGTAACTCTACTGCGGAGGTAGTTCACAAATTCTCCCAACTTTCTTTTAATGGAATCGATGCGGTGTTATCGGTTTGTCCCTATTACAATAAACCCAATCAGGAAGGAATTTTCCAACATTTCAGGAGAGTAGCTGAATCCTCTCCTGTACCTGTTATCATTTATAATGTTCCCGGGCGTACGAGTAGTAATATCAGCGCCTCCACCTGCCTTCGTCTCGCAAATAATTGTTCAAAAATAATAGGGATAAAAGAAGCCTCCGGCAATTTCGATCAGATTTATTTAATTTTAAAAAACCGTCCTGTTAATTTTCTTGTACTCTCAGGTGATGACGGACTTACTTTGCCATTATTGTCAGCAGGTGCAGATGGCGTTATTTCTGTGGTTGCCAACGTCTATCCCAAAGAATTTTCCGATATGGTAAGATTCGGATTGTCGGGTGCATTTGATAGAGCCAGACCTCTCCATTTTAAGCTGATTGAATTCATAAATGCACTATTTCTTGATGGAAGTCCGGCAGGAATCAAAGCTGCCCTGGCAATAAAAAATCTATGTAATAATTACTTACGTCTGCCATTAGTGGGTGTTAATGAAGAAACCTGCAATAAAATAAAATCACTTATTGAACAAATTGGTTAAAAATATGTTTCAAAAATATCTTGGTTTATTTGTTATTATTTTTGTCTTTTTCCCTTACGGTCTGTATTCACAGAGTGATCAGCAGAAGTCGGCCGATAGCATTTTGAATAAATGGGGAGAGATGTATTTTAAATTCAATGTCTCTTCCAAAGCTGAAGTTGATGTTCTTACCAGGATTATTTCGATTGATAATTTTAAGGGGAATGAGGTGTTTGCATACGCAAATCACGAACAATTTGAGAAATTTTTAAAATATGGCTATAAATTGACTATCCTTCCAAATCCTGGTAGTTTATTAAAAGGTACGGATCTAATACCTGAATCATATACAAATAATAGAAGATCTGTTGCTGTTTGGAATTTTTATCCGACTTATCAGCAATATGTTGATACCATGCTATACTTTGCATCTGCATATCCGGAAATTTGCAGACTCGACACCATCGGCACTTCTGTGCAGAACCGTTTACTGCTGGCATTAAAAATCAGTGACAACGTTAATGTGGAAGAAGGTGAACCCGAATTTCTGTATACTTCTTCGATGCATGGTGACGAAACGACCGGTTATATACTGATGCTACATCTGATCGACTCACTTTTAACCGGCTATGAGGTGAGTCCAAGAATAACAGACATAGTTAACAATACCGAAATTTATATAAATCCCTTGGCCAATCCTGATGGAACATATAATGGTGGGAACAATACAGTGTATGGGGCAATCCGATATAATGCCAATGGATATGATCTTAATAGAAATTATCCTGATCCTACTGGGACTTATACCGGACCAAGACAAAAGGAGACACTTGCTTTCATGAATTATGCAGACGAACACAATTTTGTCATGGCTGCTAATTTTCACGGCGGTGCCGAAGTGTTTAATTATCCTTGGGATTGCTGGTATAAGCTGACAGCCGACGACGATTGGTGGTATTACACAGGCCGTGAGTATGCCGATACTGTTCATGTCTATAGTACTCCCGGCTATTTTACCTTTCTGAATAATGGAGTTACAAATGGCGCACAATGGTATCAGATTTTTGGCGGCAGGCAGGACTATATGAATTACTTCAAACATTGTCGTGAGGTAACCATCGAACTCTCAAACGAATTCATACTACCTGTAAATAAATTGATTAGTCGCTGGAATTATAATTATCATTCTCTCCTTAATTATATTGAGCGGGTCAATTATGGTTTCCAGGGAATTATTACTGATACGGCAACAGGAGAACCATTACTGGCGAAGGTATTTATTTCAGGTCACGATAAGGATAGTTCCTGGATGTGGTCAAAACTCCCATCCGGTTTTTATAGCCGTCCTATCTTTGAGGGGAATTATAATGTCACATTTTCAGCCACAGGTTATTTTTCCAAAACTATACCAAACGTTACTGTTTCAAACTTGGGAACAACAATTCTGGACATCCAGCTGAAACCAATCACATATGGTATATCATCCACCGTTTCAAGGATTACCATGGTGTTTCCCAATCCAAACCAGGGTAATTTCAAAATATCCTTGCACGAAACAGGCAACAATCAAATTGATGCAGTGGTTTACAATTTATTTGGAGAGCTAATTATTACAAAACATTTTACTTCAGACCAAGATCTCACCAATATGACATTGGACATGGGCGAACAATCACCAGGTATTTATTTCCTTCATATTAATAACGGGAAAAATATCTACATGGATAAAATCCTGGTCCGATAAATTTCCGCTTATTCCCAGTCTAAAGGTTAAATCCGGATGCCAATGCCGAGTCCAATTCTGAATCCGATCATCATCATGAGTGTAATAAGTATATAATAACTGGCGAACTTTATTTTCCGGGGTTCTTCATCGAAATAGAGATCCTGTAAATTGATGCTTCTGAATATAACAGGAAGTATCAATAACAAGGTACATCCATTTAAGAGAATCTCAAAAAGTTTAACTTCCGGAATTTTTAACAATAGTATAATTATATTCCCGAAGATAAATGGCAATAGAAACTGTGAGATAGCGAATTTAAATCTGTTGAACCTATTCAGGGTGTTGAAATAGATATTACCCGAATAGAGAAAAAGCCTGGGCATAAACAATCCGATCAGAAAAATACTAATGAAGGCAAATAAAGTTAAGACCATCTTTCCGGTATCCATGACAAATTGATACATGATAACATATCCAAAGCCCTCATTCAGCATAGCTCCAACCAGCATATTGCCAAAAAAGTTGATGATCAAATGGCAAAAACACCACAAAACGAAAAGTCTGAGCAATCCTGTCTCTGAAACGACTTTGTAATAAAGGACAAATAGAAGGATAGCAAAAAATATAGAAATTAACGGACCGCTTGAAAAGACTGCTGATACAGCATCGGAAGTCCAATCATTGCCACGGATCAGGTAATCAACACCATAATAGTATATAATGGAGTTAATATTGAAGACTGATGCAGAGATTGCAGTGATAAGTTGAGTCACGAAATAGACCAATAAATATGATAGTAAAAAGATTGTGACAGAGTTTACAGTTATGATCAGGTAAGTAAATGGCGGGATTCTATTAAGGGATTCTGACCTGTTATAATTTTGTCCTGGTATGGTAAAAAGTGTTCCCCTTTTCGACAGAAAACGAATCTTCCGGTATGATCTGTATATGCTCTCTTTTGTTGAAAGGGGAGGACTGCTCATGTATGCTATCAGTAAATGTCTGCTACTGGTGGTATCGCACCTGATGAATACTTTCCTTCATTCAGTTTTTTCCTGATCTCTGAAAAGGAATCAATAGTATTTTTAACATCTTCTAGCGTATGAACCGATGTGGGGATTAATCGCATCATAATAACCCCTTTGGGAACAACCGGGTAAATAACCATCGAACAGAAGATGCCGTAGTTCTCACGCAAATCGGCTACAATTTGTGTGGCTTCACTAAGACCTCCTTTAAGAAAAACGGGTGTTACCGGTGATTTAGTCTTTCCAATATCAAATCCTTTCTCACGCAAACCATTTTGGAGTGCTTTAACGATAGTCCACAGTTTTTCACGCAATTCCGGCTGGTTTCGAATTAACTCAAGACGCTTCAGTGCCCCAATAACCATAGGCATAGGAAGAGATTTAGCATAGATTTGGGAACGCATATTAAAAGTCAGGGCTTTAATGATTCGTTTTTCACTGGCGACGAATGCTCCTATACCCGCCATGGCTTTTGCGAATGTGCCAAAATAAACATCGACGCCATCAAAGACATTTTGTTCTTCACTTGTCCCGGCGCCTGTTTTGCCCATCGTTCCGAAACCATGTGCATCATCAACCAGGAAACGAAATCCGTACTTGTCCTTGAATTTTACTATTTCACTTAAATTTCCGAGGTCACCTGGCATCCCAAATACACCTTCAGTAATAACGAGTAAGCCTCCTCCGGTTTGATCGGCAAGTTTACGAGCTCTCTTGATTTGCTGTTCAAACTTTTCCATATCATTGTGAGGGAAAACGAATCTTTTTCCAACATGTAAACGAAGGCCATCAAGAATACAAGCGTGGGCATCTGAATCATATACGACCACATCATGCCGGTCAAGCATAGCATCGATAATGGAAACCATTCCCATATAACCATAATTCAAAAGGTAAGCAGCTTCCTTACGTTCAAACGTTGCAAGCTCGTGTTCCAGTTGTTCGTGATAAATAGTCTGCCCTGACATCATTCGTGCACCCATGGGATATGCAAGACCATACTGCCCTGATGCTTCCATATCTGTTTTGCGAACCTCCGGGTGGTTGGCTAATCCGAGGTAATTATTTAAGCTCCATACTAAGACCGGCTTTCCACGAAAAAACATCCGATTCGAAATTTCTCCTTCGAGCTTAGGGAAAAAATAATATCCATACCCGGCATCTGCAAACTGCCCGAGAGGCCCCATGTGATCAGCTATTTTATTAAAAATATCCACGGTCAATAAGATTTGGTTAATTGTTACGTTTTTAAAGTAAGACACAAAATTATGATTTTTTTTAACTTGGAGAAGAAGTGATTTCAATAGATACGAGCTTCACCATATTAGTTTATTACAATCAAAAATTGTACCTTTGCGGCATGAAATGTAGGCCACTCTTAGTCTTCTTGACCTCTTTGATCATATTTATAAATTCTTGCGGATTTCAAAAGATTTTAAAACAAGGATCTGTAGACGAAAAATATGAGGCTGCAATTAAGTATTATAATGAAAAAGATTATTCAAGATCACTACAGCTTTTTGACCAGCTAGTAGGGGTTATGCGTGCTACAGATAAGTCAGAAAAGATTTATTATTATTATGCTTATTGTTATTATAATCAGAAAGATTACACACTTGCTTCTTACTATTTTAAACGTTATTCAAATAACTTCCCAAATTCCCCACAAGCTGAAGAATGTCAGTTCCTGAGCGCTTACTGCAATTTTTTAAATTCTCCCGAATATAGCCTTGATCAGACAATAACTTTTGAAGCTATAAAAGAACTGCAGTTATTTACGAATACTTACCCTACTAGCAAAAGAGTATCGGAATGTAATGACCTTATTGATAAATTACGGGAGAAACTTGAGTATAAGGATTTTAGAATTGCCCGTCTATATTATAGAATGTATGATTATGCCGCATCAATACAAGCATTGAACAATATCCTGAAAGAGTTTCCTGACACACCCCACAAAGAGGAAATACTATTTATGATCTTTAAGTCGTATCATAAATATGCTAAAGAAAGTGTTGAAGAAAAGAAGAAGGACAGACATATTAAGGCAATCAATGCATATAACGAATTTATCGTTCAGTATCCTGAAAGTAAATTTTTAGCTGAAGCAAAATCTCTAAAAGAAAAATCAAAAAATGAACTTGATGCCATGTATTTAAAGGATCAGCAAAAAATTTCACAGGAAAACAAACTAACTCAACAAAAACAAAAATAACCTATGGATTACAAAAAGATTAAAACAGATCTTCATGCTGTGACCCGTAATATTGAGGATTTTACCAAGGGAACCAATAACATTTACGAGACAGTAGCAGTTTTATCAAAAAGAGCTAATCAAATTGGATTAGAAATGAAGGAAGAACTGAATCAAAAAATTTCTGAATTTGCTACAACTACCGATAACCTTGAGGAGGTTTTTGAAAACCGGGAACAAATAGAAATTGCCAAGTACTATGAACATCTTCCTAAACCTACTTTAATTTCTATTCATGAGTACATGAATAATGAGGTGTATTTCCGGAATCCTCATAAAGAAAAGGCTGAAGATTTTTAATTTTTGCAAATGAGCAGCTTGCTTAAAGGGAAAAAGATTATAATCGGTATTACCGGAAGTATTGCTGCGTATAAGATTCCGTACCTGATCCGCTTGCTTATTAAGGAAGAAGCTGAAGTCAAGGTAATAATGACTCATGTTGCAAAGGATTTTGTCACTCCACTAACTCTTGCAACACTTTCGAGGAATCCGGTCATAATTGATCCGTTTGATCCGGAAAGCGGTGTATGGAGCAATCATGTTGAATTAGGGCAGTGGGCGGATCTGATGATTTTTGCTCCAGTCACTGCAAACACCTTGGCAAAAATGGTAAACGGTATTGCCGACAACTTCCTCGTAACAACATACTTGTCTTCAAAGTGCCTGGTTTATATTGCCCCCGCAATGGATCTTGACATGTATAACCATCCTTCTACCCAACACAATATTGAGATTCTTCGTTCCGTTGGGAATACCATCATCGAACCACAAGTCGGTGACTTGGCAAGTGGCTTGTGTGGCCCAGGTAGATTAGAAGAACCTGAGAAAATCTTCCAAATGATTCTAAGTCATTTCTCCCATCAGAAACTTTTACATGGTAAAAATTTACTTATTACAGCAGGCCCTACTTATGAAAGGATTGATCCGGTTAGATTCATTGGAAACTTTTCTTCCGGCAAGATGGGATTCGCCTTAGCAAATCAGGCAGCAGAAATGGGAGCTGAAGTGATGCTGATTTCAGGACCAACGTCGATACATGTCCAACATAAAAGAATAAACAGGATCGATGTTGAATCATCAGCCGAGATGACGAGAGCCTGTCTTTCGAGTTCTAAAAATGCCGCGATTATAATTATGGCTGCGGCTGTTTCTGATTTCACCGTAATAAATAAACAGAAAAGAAAAATCAAGAAAACGGGTGAAAGAATAACACTTGAGCTCGAACCAACTACTGATATTTTAAAGGAACTTGGCAAAATCAAAAAGAAAGACCAGGTTCTGGTTGGTTTTGCACTTGAGACTGATAATGAAATCGAAAACGCAACAACAAAACTAAAAGAAAAGAATCTGGATTTTATCGTCCTTAATTCTCTGAATGATCTGGGATCCGGCTTTGGAGTGGATACTAATAAGGTTACGATTATAAGTCGGAAAGGAAAGATAATTCGAGGCGAAATGAAAAGTAAAAATGAGGTAGCCAACGACATTCTGCTTGCGGTTACTGAACATCTCAATTATTAAAATATTTTTTCGTTTATGAAAACAACACTGATCCTTTTTTTATTCCTGATCTCTTCAATGCGGTTTTATGCACAGGAATTTGATTGTATGGTCAGTGTAACTGCCCCACAACTTGAAGGAAGTGATAAAAAGATTTTTGAAACTCTTCAGAATGCCATATATGAGTTCATGAATAATCGAAAATGGACTAATTATAACCTGAGGGTGGAAGAAAGACTTGAATGTACAATCCTACTTACAGTTAATGAACGGATGACTGCCGATGAGTTTCGTGGAAATCTGAATGTGGTACTCCGCCGTCCTGTCCTGAATACGGCCTATAACTCTGTATTATTAAATTATGTTGACAAAGGATTTCAATTCAGATATGTGGAGTTTCAACCGTTGGATTACTCCGATGGCACGTTTACATCCAATTTGACTTCAGTACTTGCTTATTATTCATATCTTTTTTTAGGGTTGTATTTTGATTCTTTTTCCCAAAATGGTGGTACACAATTTTTTGAGAAGGCACAGGAGGTGGTCAATGCAGCCCAGAATACTCCTGAACCCGGTTGGAAAGCGTTTGAAAATGACAGAAACCGATGGTGGCTTATCAATAATTATCTTAATCCTGCTAATTCTGCATTACGCGACTTTGGATACACTTATAATCGTTTAGGCCTCGATCAAATGTATGAGAAGGTTGATCAGGGTAGAAATAGTATTGCTGGAAGTCTAGGATTTTTACAAAAATTGTACAATGCAAAACCTGGATTGTTTGCACTTCAATTAATTTTCGATGCAAAACGGGATGAATTTGTTAATATATTTTCAGACCAACGTGTCTCACCTACTGAAAAAACTACCGTCACAAACCTGTTGAAAGAAATTGATCCTGCAAACAGCTCAAAGTACCAGGCAATTCTTGAAGGAAAATAGTACCAGGTTATAACAATGCTTTTAAAACTTTCCATTGAAAATTATGCCTTGATCCATAAGCTGGAGATTGATTTTTCATCTGGTTTATCAGTTATTACCGGTGAGACGGGAGCAGGTAAGTCTATTCTTCTGGGTGCCTTATCCCTTATCCTTGGACAACGCACAGACGCCTCTACATTGCTTGATAATAGTAAAAAATGTATTGTGGAAGGTGTGTTTGCAATAAAAGGCTATAACCTTGAAGAATTTTTTCAAACGAATGAACTTGATTTTGATGAGACAACGATTCTTAGGAGAGAAATCAGTCCTGGAGGAAAATCAAGGGCATTCATAAATGATTCTCCCGTTGCGCTGACTCAATTAAAAGATTTTGGTGATAGATTGGTAAATATCCATTCTCAGCATACCACAAGAACTCTTAATGATGCAGACTTCCAACTTTCGGTACTTGATAGCTACTCAAATAATAATTCAATTATCTCTGAATACAGGTCAGGATTTTCTAAATTGATTAATCTGAGGAGCCAACTTAAGGAACTGTTAAATATAGAAAGGGAAGCAAAGGGTGATTATGATTATTATACATTTCTGTACAAAGAGCTGTTCGAAGCTGATCTGAAAAATGGAGAACAAGAGGAAATTGAAAATCGTTTAATGATTCTTTCGCATGCCGAAGAAATTAAGATCAAATTATTTAATACTCTGGAGGTTCTTTCAAATAATGAAAACAGTGTCGTAAATCAATTGTCGTCAGTAACAACTTCATTAATTGAAATCTCAAAGTATTTCGAACAGATTTCGCCTTTATTGGAAAGGTTGAAAAGTAATTACATCGATATTAAAGATATTTCAGAAGAAATAGAAAATCTCAATGAGCAGGTTTTCGTTGATTCACGGGAAATGGAAACATTGAAGCAACGTCTTGACCTGATTTACAGACTGCAGAAAAAACACCAGGTTTCTAAAATAAATGACTTAATAGATCTAAAGTATAATATTGAAAACAAATTACATAGTACTGTTAACTTAGAGGAAAAGATTAAGTTAATCCAGCAGGATGTTGAGATGAACCAAAATGGCCTAAGGAAACTGGCAAAGGATATCTCTAATTCCAGAATAAAGTCATTTTATACTTTTGAAAAAGAAATTATTCGTCTTCTTTCTTCTCTCGGTATGCTTCATGCAGAATTCAAAATTGAACATACTATTATGGAAGATCTTACCTTCGATGGTTTCGATAAGATTCGTTTCCTTTTTAGCGCTAATAAAGGGATCACCCTCAACGAAGTCTCAAAGATTGCCTCCGGGGGAGAACAATCGAGACTTATGCTGAGCATTAAATCGATGATTTTCCAAAAGAACCTTCTTCCAACAATTGTCTTTGATGAAATTGATAGCGGTGTCTCTGGTGAGATTGCAGGTAAAGTAGGTGATATTCTATTAAAAATGTCGAAGACAATGCAGGTAATTGTGATAACTCATCTGCCTCAAATCGCCGGTAAAGGAAACCACCATTATTGGGTGTTTAAATCAATCGAAAAGGATTTATCACGAACTGGAATTAAAAAACTTAATCATAAAGAACGGGTTGAAGAAATAGCTAAAATGTTAAGCGATAAAAGTATAACTGCCGCCGGATATCAGGCCGCCAGTGAATTGCTAAACAATTAATAAGATTTAAAGTAATTGATATAATAATAAACATTTTTGGGAATGGGTTATAATCTTCTAAAAAATAAAAAAGGAATTATTTTCGGGGCATTGGATGATAAATCATTGGCATGGAAAACGGCCACAAGAGCGTTTGAAGAGGGTGCTCAGTTTACGCTTTCAAATACTCAATCAGCCATCAGATTTGGTCAGATAAATACCCTTGGCAATAAGTGTAATGCTAAAATAATTCCTGCTGATGCAACCAGGATAAAGGATATTGAACAAGTTATTCTTCAATCAATGGAAATTCTCGGAGGTAAAGTTGATTTTGTTGTCCATTCGATTGGTATGTCTTTAAATGTCAGAAAACATCGCGAATACGATGATCTCGACTATGATTATTTTTTAAAGACAATTGATATATCTGCACTCTCTTTTCATAAACTGCTTCAGGTTGCGAAGAAACTGGATGCTATAAAGGAATGGGGATCGGTATTGACTTATACTTATATCGCAGCCCAGCGTACATTATATGGCTATAATGATATGGCTGACGCAAAAGCGCTATTGGAGTCGATTACGCGAAACTTTGGATATATTTACGGAAGGGAAAAAAAGATCAGGATCAATTCGATTTCACAATCGCCTACAAAGACAACGGCAGGAAGTGGTATAAAAGGTGTTGACGGACTAATTGATTTTACAGAGAGGATGTCGCCATTAGGCAACGCGACTGCCGATGAATGTGCAAATTTTGCAGTCGTATTGTTGTCAGACCTTAGCCGGAAAATAACAATGCAAAATATCTACCACGATGGTGGATTTTCAAGCATGGCAATGAGTCTGAAGGCAATGACCCAGTATAATAAGTGTCTGGACGAGGAAAAATAAATTCTTTGTCCCCCTTTTTTATTTTATATTAAATTTGCACCTCTTAGAGTTTTGCAAACTTAGATAAATATTACCCGTGAAATATCCATACAAACATCTTGAATGAATAACACAGATGATAATAATGTATATCAACTGTGTTCTTACAGGCAGCTATTTGACCATTAATTTAAAATTACCTAATAGATGAAAATTTTAGTGTGTATGAGCCAAATTCCAGACACCACAACAAAGGTGAAATTTACTGGTGATTTTACAAAACTCGATACATCGGGTATTCAATGGGTCATCAACCCTTGGGATGAATTATCACTGACCCGGGCTCTTGAACTTAAGGAAAATGCTTTAAACAAAATCGAATCAATAACTGTTGCACATGTTGGCCTTTGTGGAACAGATCCGACGATACGGAAAGCCTTGGCAATTGGAGCTGACGATGCTATACGAATAAATGCTGAACCAAAAGATTCATATTTTGTTGCTGCCCAATTGGCCGAATTAATTAAAACTCAACCATACGATATCATTCTTTGCGGTATTGAATCGAGCGACTACAACGGTTCAACAGTAGGAGGAATGATCTCCGAATTTCTTTCAATTCCTTCTGTTTCCGCTGTATCTGAATTGAATATTGAAAATGGGACTATTTTATTAATCCGCCAAATTGATGGTGGTAAAGAACTTATTAATATTACCTCTCCGTTTGTTGCAATTGTACAGAAAGGTATTGCAAAAGAGCCTCGCATCGCTTCCATGCGAGGCATCATGACTGCACGGACTAAAAGTTTGAAAGTAGTTGAACCTATCGACATTGCCCCTTTAACTGAAATCATTGGATTCGAAATGCCTAAACCCCGTCCTGCTTGCAGGTTTATTGATCCTGAAAACCCTAATCAACTGGTTGAATTACTTCAAAATGAAGCTAAAATCATCTAATAATTTTAATAACCAAATTTTCAAGATATGTCAGTTTTAGTTTTTGCTGAGAATTGGGATGGAAATTTCAAAAAGTTGTCCTTCGAGTTACTTTCATATGCTACAAAATTGGCTGAAATGATTAATACTTCAGCAATCGCATTATCGATAGGAAAAGTTGAGGACGACCAACTGGATAAACTAGGAAAATATGGCGTTCATAAGATCATACATATCACAAACGAACTCCTTGGTACACTTGATAATAAAGTTTATACAGAAATTATTGCCGATATTGCCCGGAAAGAAAAAAGCACCGTAATTATTCTTTCAAATAATAATACCGGTAAAGCGCTTGCTCCGAGGTTGTCTGTTCATCTCAAAGCAGGCATGGGCTCAGGGGTAAGCAGATTGCCAATAAGCATAGATCCATTTACTGTCTATAAGAAAGTTTTCTCGGGAAATGCTTTTGCAAAAGTGGTATTAAGATCAGAAATAAAAATATTGACTTTAGCCCAGAATTCTTTTGAACTTATCGAGAAAAATAATAGCGCAGCTATTGACAAAATCTCTGTTCAACTCCACTCAGAAATAACAACCCAAATCAAAGATGTACAAAAACAAACAGGGAAAATTTTGCTTACTGACGCCGATATAGTTGTTTCTGGAGGACGTGGGATGAAATCTCCCGATAACTGGGGCCCACTTGTTGAACTTGCTGGATTACTTGGTGGTGCAACAGCTTGTTCGCGACCTGTATCTGATGAAGGATGGAGATCTCATGAGGAACATACTGGTCAAACCGGTAAAATTATTGCTCCCAACCTTTATATCGCAATCGGAATCTCAGGAGCTACCCAACATCTTGCAGGTGTCAGTTCCTCAAAATACATTGTTGCAATCAACACCGATAAGGATGCTCCGATTTTTGAAGCTGCACAGTATGGAATTGTGGGAGATGCGCTAAAGGTTCTCCCTAAATTGGTGGATGCTGTAAAAGAGATAAAAGGGAAATAAGGAGCATATGACCAGGCAAATAATCTTTCTGTTTTCCATCCTTATATGCTTCAGCGTTTTTTCTTTCACCATTTCCAGGATAATCCGTTTCTTCAAAATTACACGTCCTGCTTTTCCTATAAAAGAGTATGGAAAACGGTTCATGGTGATGATGGATGTCGCGTTTGTCCAGACTAAAATATTTCGCAGACCTGTCATCGGGCTCTTTCACGCATTGGTTTTTTGGGGATTCTGCATAATTCTTTTCGGGAGTGCTGAAATGATCATTGATGGATTGTCAGGAGCGGAAAAATCATTGAAATTCTTTGGATCATTCTATGACTTGATAATAGCATCAGGGGATATATTTGGCTTACTTATATTTTTTGCAATTATTATTTTTCTCGGCCGGCGTCTGTTATTTCATATCAAACGATTTGAAGGGATCGAGATGAAACAGGTCTCTCATATTGATGCAATTATTGCATTGTTACTTATTTGGTTTTTAATGATCTCACTGTTAGGTATGAATTCTGCATATATAAGCGGTCGGGAAATCTTGAAACAACCTGTTTATGGCGTTTTTCCTGTGAGTAATTTGTTTAGTATCTTTTTCATTGGCGCTTCTTCAAATACTGTAGAAATTTATTATGAAGTTTTTTGGTGGACACACATACTTCTCATCTTTCTTTTCATCAACATCCTGCCTTATTCTAAACATTTTCATGTTTTTATGTCTGTCCCCAATGTTTTCCTCTCCAGGTTGGACCCGCTCGGAAAATTACCAAATATGGATAATGTTACCAGGGAAGTAAGGCTGATGCTGGATCCGGATGTATCTGTATCAGAAACATCAAAAGATTCATCGATAGAGCGATTTGGAGTGAAAGATGTTGAGGATATTACCTGGAAGAATTATTTTGATTCTTTGGCATGTACCGAATGCGGAAGATGCACCTCTGTCTGTCCTGCGAACATAACAGGTAAGCGCCTCTCACCAAGGAAAATTATAATGGATGTTAGAGCCAGGATGAAGGAAAAGGGTCCAGGACTTATTAAGATTGGGAAAGGATTTACAGATGTGAAATCCTTGATCAGGGATTATATCACAGAAGAAGAATTATGGGCATGTACGACTTGTAATGCTTGTGCAAAAGAGTGCCCGATAAACATAGATCACCCGACGCTGATTGTTGATATGCGCAGATACCTTGTAATGGAAGAGGCTGCGGTTCCGGGAGGATTAAAATCTCTATTTCAAAACATTGAAAATAATGGAGCTCCATGGCAGTTTTCCCCCGAAGATCGTTTGCAATGGTCGAAGGACCTTGATGGAAAAATCAATGCGGGTTAGTTATTAAACTATATATGGCTGGACGAATTGAAAATAGGAAGTTGGAGGTACCTGTAATGGCAGATTTATTTGCAAGAGGGAAAAAGCCAGAATACCTGTTCTGGGTGGGATGTGCCGGCGCTTTTGATGACAGGTATAAAAAAGTAACTCGTGCTTTTACCAAAATACTATCCTTTCTTAATGTAAGCTATGCTGTTCTTGGAAAAGAGGAATCATGTTCGGGAGATCCTGCACGACGTACAGGAAATGAGATGCTTTATCAAATGCAGGCGCTTCAAAATATTGGTTTGTTTCGCCGGTATGGAATAAAAAAAATCCTTACAATTTGTCCTCATTGCTTCAATATCTTCAAAAATGAATATCCAGATATAGGAGGGTACTACGAAGTAATAAATTATTTGCAGTTTCTTGTTCAAAACATTGAAGAAGGGAAGCTTGTATTGAATTGTGAAGTGTTGGAAAAGACAAAGATCACATACCATGACCCATGCTACCTGGGAAGAGCAAATAATTTATATGATGAACCCCGAACTATATTAAAGGTAATATCTTCAGATTGTATTGAAATGCATCGCAATAAAAGTTTTGCACTTTGTTGCGGGGGGGGAGGCGGGCAGATGTTTAAAGAAGCCGAAAAAGGTGATAAGGAGGTTTTCATTGAACGAATTGAAGATGCTCTTAAAACGGAGGCGGAGGTGATAGCGACCTCTTGTCCGTTCTGTATGACTATGATTACAGATGGTTTAAAATATAAGAACATGGAAGAGAAAGTGAAGAATTATGATATCGCCGAATTAATAGTCTTGGCATTAGATTTATGATTGTGTTAAAAACGAAAAAAGTAAAAATGGAGAAGAGAGAAACATTAAAAAGTGGTGAATTTTTATTAAAAGAATCAAATTCAATGGATATTTTTATTCCTGAAGAATTCGATGAGGAACAAAAAATGATTGCCCAGACTTGCAAGGATTTTCTTGAAACTGAACTATACCCGATCCTGGATAAAATTGATACTCCAGATATTTCATTAATGAAGAGTACGTTAAAGAAATCGGGTGATTTAGGTTTGATGGGTATTTCTGTTCCTGAAGCATATGGTGGCTTTGGACAATCATTCGTAACTCAAATGCTTGCTGCCGAAGTTATTGGCGCTGGCTATTCTTTTTCAGTTGCCTTCATGGCTCATTGCGGTATTGGCACTTTACCAATCGTATACTATGGTAATGAAGACCAACGTCGGCAGTATGTGACAAAACTGGCCACAGGTGAGATCCTTGGGGCCTACTGTTTGACAGAACCAGGCGCAGGAAGTGATGCGAATGCCGGAAAAACAAAGGCAATTTTGTCTGAAGATGGTAAACATTACATACTCAACGGACAAAAGATGTGGATCACAAATGCAGGTTTTGCGGATATCCAGACAGTATTTGCCAAAATTGATAACGACCGTGTATTAAGCGCCTTCATCGTTGAAAGAAATTTTCCGGGAGTTGTCGTCAATCCTGATGAAAAGAAGTTAGGAATTAAAGGGTCTTCCACCGCTCAGATATTCTATAATGATGTAAAAGTACCAATTGAAAATCTTCTTGGCAGAAGGGGAGAAGGTTTCAGGATCGCCCTGAGTATCCTGCATATGGGACGTATCAAACTTGGAGCGAACGTTCTTGGCGCTGCAAAAAAAGCGATCACTGATTCGGTTAAGTATGCAAATGAAAGGAAACAATTTTGTGTGTTAATCTCATCCTTCGGAGCTATTAAGCATAAACTGGCGGAACAAGTAATAAGAACTTTTACTCTTGAATCTGCAATTTATCGGGTAAGCAAAGATATTAACGACCAAATTGAGATTAATAAAAAAGTTGAAGGAACTGATATTGGAAAAGCTTCAATAGATGGGATTAGCCATTATGCCGTTGAGGCTGCAATCCTTAAAGTCTTTGGCTCGGAAGTATTGGATTTTGTTATTGATGAGGCTCTGCAGATTCATGGAGGCATGGGATATTCTGCTGAATTAGGAATCGAAAGAGGATACAGAGACTCAAGAATAAACAGAATATTCGAAGGGACAAATGAAATCAACCGGCTTCTTGTTGTTGATACTACCTTGAAGCGAGCTATGAAGGGTGATTTTGATCTTTTTGGGGAGGCAGAGAAACTTGCTTCAAACCTTGAGGGTCTTCAGGATGAAAGATTGACAGATCACGACTATTATTCTGAAAAGTTGTCGTATATAAAAAATTTCAAAAAAGTAATTTTATTGGCAATACACGGAGCAACTAAAAAATTCGACAAAAAATTAATCCATGAACAGGAAGTATTGAACAATATTTCTGAGATGATTATTGAAACATATGCCTCAGAATCCCTGGCACTGCGGATTCAAAAAATTGAAAATCTGAAAGCATGTCAAAATATTGATATTTATAAGGAAATCATGAATGTTTATATTTATGACACTTCTGAAAAAATCAGGAAGAATGCATATGATGCTATATACTCATATGCATCCAAACAAGAATCTTTGGCCCTGAGAAAGGTCATCGATGTACTAACCAGAGTAAATGGGATTAATGTAAAAGAATCGAGAAGAAAAATTGCCGATAAGTTAATTGCTGATAACTCGTATCAATTTTAGAAATTATATCGGTAAATACTCCTTACTAAACACATGATAAACCTGACAAGTTTTTAGTACTTTTGTGCACCCCATAATTTTTTATGTTGATAGGTAGTTTGATTGGAACCATAATACTTGCAAGAACGGCAAAGGATAGTACATCATTCGATCCAAGTATGCTGTATCTGATATTGGCGTTGGTAGGAATCTTTGTTTTAGTTCTCGTTCTTATTTTCTTGCGTAAAAGTTTATTCCCTTTTATTCGCCTTGGGTATATAAGCCTGGTTTATGGCCGGTACAGTTTTGAATTTATGCAATTTTTTAAAGATAGTAATTTAAGAAGTCCTCATAATACTTGTATTAAAGATGAAATCACAATGCATTTCTATTGTTTTTTTAGAAAAATTAAAAATGCAGGAGAGTTTCAAACTAAAGCGAACATTGAATATGGCTCAGTTCCCTTTATGTATAAGTATAAAAAAATGATTAAAACCAAAGGATCGCCACAATGTGTTAATGTTGCAAAGTTCAACAATGCCAGGGTCAAAGTTTTAGGTTATAATGAAACTATTCAAGGAATGAGAATGAAATCCATCCATTATTTCATCAATGATTTCTTCGTAATGGGTGAATATATTATCTCCGAACTTCAAAGGGTTAAACCATCTTCCATAACAGGGACATTATCTTCGAAATACCTCAATGGATTTGATCTATCATCACAGGAGGTTTTTTATATCACCGACCCAAATGGTAACATGATCAATTATGAACATAACGGATTTTCAATAAATATTCGCTATTTGTTCATTGGTGATAAAACCACAAATGAAATCCTCTACTCGGTTTTTGGGGATGGAACCAAAAATGGAATAATTTTTATGACTGCTTTGAAAAATGAAGACCTTCTGAACAGGTTTTAATGCAATAATAATAATAATAATTTTTTCTTCAGTTTACATTTTCCGGTTGCGTCTGTCCGGTCTCCTGTTTCGATATAAATACAACAATCTCATCCTTTTCTTTTTGATAATCTACAGTTATTATATCACTGGGAGAAAGTTTAGTTTTGATTATCTCCTCGGCAAGAGTATCTTCGACATATTTCTGAATGGCTCTTTTGAGTGGTCGGGCTCCAAACTGGGCATCCCATCCTTTCTCTACAATAAAATCTTTGGCAGGGGATGTTATCACTACCTGGTATCCCATATTTTTTATTCTTTCATATAACTGCTTAAGCTCAATATCAATTATTTTATGGATGTCATCACGTTCGAGAGAATCAAAGATTACAATATCGTCGATCCTGTTCAAAAATTCAGGAGCAAAGGTCTTTTTCAAGGCGTTTTCAATGACTCCTCTGGCATAATCATTGGTTGCTGCTTGTTTCGCAGATGTGGAAAAACCCACTCCTTGGCCAAAATCTTTTAGTTGACGAGACCCGATATTTGATGTCATGATTACAATGGTATTCTTAAAGTCGACCCTTCTTCCAAAACTATCGGTTAGAACTCCATCATCCATAACTTGAAGAAGTAAGTGAAAGACATCAGGGTGTGCTTTCTCAATTTCATCTAATAAAACAATCGAATAAGGTCTTCTTCTTATTTTCTCAGTTAATTGCCCGCCCTCTTCATATCCAACATAACCCGGGGGAGCACCAATTAATCTTGAAACAGCAAATTTTTCCATGTATTCGCTCATGTCAATACGAACAAGAGCATCTTCGGTGTCAAATAAAAATTTAGCAAGGACTTTAGCCAGATGGGTTTTACCGACTCCAGTCGGACCCAGGAAAATAAAAGTACCTATCGGTTTATTTGGATCCTTTAAACCAGCCCTGTTGCGTCGAATCGATTTGACAACTTTTTTAATGGCTTCATTCTGCCCGATAATTGAAGTTTCAAGTTCACTCTCCATACTCAATAAACGATCGCTTTCATTCTTGGCAATCCGTTGAACCGGAATCCCTGTCATCATTGCAACTACTTCGGCAACGTTTTCTTCGGTAACTGTTTGGCGATTGATTTTAGAATTTTCTTCCCAGGTATGTTTCTCACGCTCCAAACTTTCCTGAAGTTTCCTTTCGGTATCCCGAAGATCAGCAGCTTCCTCGAACTTTTGACTATTGATGGCCTGCATTTTCTTTTTCCGGGTTTCTTCAATCTGGTTCTCGATTTTCATTATCTCCGGAGGAACATTGATATTAGAAATATGGACTCTTGCACCTGCTTCATCGAGGGCATCGATCGCTTTATCGGGTAAATACCGGTCGGTTATATACCGGTTAGTAAGCATTACACAAGCTTTGATTGCATCATCATTGTAAGTTACCAAATGATGGTCCTCATACTTTTCTTTAATATTGTGAAGAATTTCAACTGTCTCTTCCGCTGTAGTAGGATCGACAAGAACTTTCTGGAATCTCCTTTCCAGCGCACCATCTTTCTCAATGTATTGGCGATATTCGTCTAAAGTGGTTGAGCCAATACATTGGATTTCACCTCTCGCAAGGGCTGGTTTGAACATGTTGGAAGCATCTAATGAACCAGAAGCATTTCCGGCGCCAACGATGGTATGAATTTCATCAATAAATAAAATAATATTGGGGTTTTTCTCCAATTCATTCAGAACAGCCTTCATCCGTTCTTCAAATTGACCTCTGTATTTGGTTCCTGCAACAAGTGATGCAAGATCCAGTGAAATAATACGTTTGTTAAATAGAGCCCGGGAAACTTTTCTTTGTACAATTCTTAGCGCTAATCCTTCAGCAATGGCTGATTTACCAACACCGGGCTCACCAATAAGAATAGGATTATTCTTTTTCCTGCGACTTAGAATCTGCGCAATCCGCTGAAGTTCTTTTTCACGTCCTACAATCGGATCAAGACGATCTTCTTCGGCGGCTTTTGTAATGTCACGGCCAAAATTATCAAGGACCGGAGTTTTTGATTTTGATTCCTGACCTTTTTTAGGTCCAGCACTAAAACTTTTAGAACTTTCTTCAGGATCTTCCTCATCATCATCTTTTGGAAGAATATCCTGAGGGTCAATACTTTTCTCTTCTTTTCCATTGGTAAGGATCATCTTGAGTTCATCTCTGACCGTATCATAACTGACTCCATAACCGGAAAATGTCTTTGTAACCAGATTATTTTCATCTTTTAGTATTGCCAACAACAAATGCTCGGTTCCTATTAATTCATTATTAAAGAGTTTGGCTTCAAGATAGGTTATTTTTAATGCCCTTTCTGCCTGTTTGATCAAAGGAATGTTTTCAGCGCCAGATGGTTGCTCGTTGTGGCTGGCGACAGCGGATTCTATTTTTCGTCGTATTCCTAAAAAATCAATCCCCAGGTTTTTAAGAATCCTAATGGCTAATCCGTCACCTTCCCGGATAATGCCTAATAACAAATGCTCAATTCCAATATAATCGTTGCCAAGTCGTTGGGCTTCCTCTCGGCTATATATCAAGACATCTTTAACCCGTTGTGAGAATTTTGCTTCCATAATTACACCTCAATTCTGTAGTTTGCTTAAGTCATAATTAACTTAATTATCAGGTAAATAATAGAACGATATTTTTAACCAGATGTTTTAAAGGTCAACAAAAATTGAACCATGTACAAAATCATGTAAAATTGACAATTTTATCAAAAATACAATCGAATTTCCGATTTTATTCCGGAGACCCCTTTATTTATTAACATTTCCATGTTAGTAAGCTTAAAAAAAAAGTGTAAATAATCGGTAGTTTTCCTGAGTATTTTTGTTACCTTCGTGACATTATTTGTTTTGTTTTATTTATCTGATAATTAAGTAATTAACATGTAGCCCATATGGAATTTGGTGAAAGAGTGATCCCGGTCAATATTGAGAACCAGATGAAGACAGCATATATTGATTATGCTATGTCAGTTATTGTTGCCAGGGCGCTTCCGGATGTTCGGGATGGATTAAAACCTGTACATCGCAGGGTTCTATACGGAATGTACGAATTAGGTGTTTTTTCAAACAGACCCTATAAAAAATCTGCGCGTATTGTTGGAGAAGTCTTGGGAAAATATCATCCGCATGGTGATACATCGGTTTATGATGCTATGGTTAGAATGGCACAGGAGTGGAGCCTTCGGTATCCATTAATTGATGGTCAGGGAAATTTCGGTTCAATGGACGGTGATAATCCTGCCGCTATGAGATATACAGAGGCCAGGTTTAAGAAAATAGCAGAAGAAATGCTTGCTGATCTCGAAAAGGAAACTGTTGATTTTCAATTAAATTTCGATGATTCGCTTAAAGAACCTATTGTACTTCCATCGGGGATCCCAAACCTTTTAGTCAATGGTGCTTCGGGTATAGCCGTTGGAATGGCGACAAATATGGCGCCCCATAATCTCAGTGAAGTTATTGATGGTATTACGGCTTATATAAACGATCGTAATATTACTGTTTCCGACCTGATGAAATTTATCAAAGCACCAGATTTTCCAACTGGTGGTGTTATTTATGGGTATGATGGCGTAAAGGAGGCCTATGAAACGGGAAGGGGCAGAATTGTCATCAGAGGTGAAACAAACATTGAACAGGATGAAAATGGTCGTGAAAAAATTATTGTCACGTCCGTACCATATCAGGTAAATAAGTCGGAGATGATCAAAAAGACCGCTGATCTTATCAATGATAAAAAGATTGAAGGGATTACCGATATACGCGATGAATCTGATCGTAACGGTGTTAGGATTGTTTATGAATTGAAAAAAGAGGT
>Ga0172370_10000427_pt1 | contig 65862 bp, 61 predicted proteins | sample LakKiv5m_FD_114538 | JGI IMG/M metagenome (GOLD analysis project Ga0172370, IMG submission 114538) | Freshwater microbial communities from Kabuno Bay, South-Kivu, Congo - kab_022012_11.5m | ecosystem: Environmental > Aquatic > Freshwater > Lake | place: Democratic Republic of the Congo... | reverse complement strand
TTGATTAACACTTAACGTACCCCTTTCTTCAGCTCTTTCGAGCCTTGATTTCGGATACCAGCATTTTAGCCTCAAACGACTCTTCCGTCAAGGTACACCGAGCCAAATCTCCAAAAAACCCCCCAGCTCCTCTACGAAAAGGTCAACAGAGAAAGTAGAAAGTCGTATGAAATAGGTGGAAGACGACTCCTCATGAAGGTAAAATACCCTTAATGAGCCATTTCGTTTTGCAAACCGAGCTTAAACCAGCCGGCGATCAACCAGAGGCAATTAAACAGCTAGTAGGCGGGTTAAATAGTGGTCTAAATAATCAGGTATTACTAGGCGTTACTGGCAGCGGGAAAACTTTTACTATCGCCAGTGTTATTGCCCAAGTCCAGAAGCCAACACTTGTAATCGCTCATAACAAAACCCTTGCTGCCCAGCTAACCAGCGAATACCGCCGGTTTTTTCCCCAAGCGGCGGTGGAATATTTCGTCAGCTATTACGACTACTACCAACCAGAAGCGTATATGCCCAATACAGACACCTATATCGAGAAAGAGGCGCAAATAAATGACGAGATCGATCGTTTGCGCCACGCTGCCACCCAAGCTGTTCTTACTCGAAAAGACACAATTATTATTGCTTCAGTCTCCTGTATATATGGGCTTGGCTCGGCTGTTGAGTATCAGGAAGCCGCCCTCTCTATTACTAAGGGGCAAACAATATCCAAAGACGAAATAGTCACCCGGCTGATTCAGCTACAATACGAGCGCAACGACCTAGATGTGCAAAGAGGGAGATTCCGCTCGCGCGGAGGGGTAGTGGAAATAATGCCGGCGCAATCGGCCGAGCTTATCCACCTTCAGCTAGACGGAAATGTTATTGAAGAAATTACCCTCTACAATGCGATCAACCGTCAAGTTATCCGCTCTCCCCGCACCACAATGATCTACCCGGCAAGACACTTCGTTCCAGATCCCGATAAGCAAGCAAACGCCCTTAGCTCTATCCGCCAAGAGCTTGAAGTGCGTCTTAAAGAGCTGCGGCAATCTAGTAAGATTACAGAAGCCGAGCGACTAGAGAGGCGCACAAAATATGACATAGAGATGATTGAACAGGTTGGCTACTGCACCGGCATCGAAAACTACTCCCGGCACTTCGATGGCCGCTCTCCCGGACAACCACCAACCAGCTTGCTAGATTACTTTCCCAAGGATTTCCTCCTCATTATTGACGAGTCGCACGTAACAGTCCCCCAGCTATCAGGAATGTATAACGGCGATCGAGCTCGCAAGGAGATGCTCATCAACTACGGTTTTCGCCTTCCTTCTGCTCTCGACAACCGACCGCTTAAATTCGATGAGTTTACTAAACGGATGCCGCAGACTATTTATACATCGGCCACCCCCGGCACCTATGAGTTGCAAAATAACCAGCGGGTAGTTGAACAAGTTATCCGCCCCACCGGCTTAACCGATCCGGAGCTAGTGATTCGGCCAACAAAAGACCAGATTGCCGATCTCCAAAAGCGGCTGGAAGAGGTTATCAACAAACAAGATCGCGCGCTTATCACGACACTCACCAAGCGAATGGCCGAGGATTTGACCGAATACCTGCAAGAGAAGGGCCAGCGGGTAAGATACTTGCACAGCGATGTCGCCACCCTAGAACGGGTGGAGATATTGCGAGATTTACGTAAGGGACGTTTTGATGTGCTAGTAGGCGTCAACTTGCTAAGGGAAGGCCTAGATCTGCCGGAGGTTTCTCTGGTTGCCATTCTCGATGCTGATAAAGAAGGCTTCTTGCGCTCGGAGACATCACTCATCCAAACGATCGGCCGCGCCGCTCGTCATGTTCAAGGAAAAGTAGTACTCTACGCCGACAAGCTTACTGGTTCACTTGACAGAGCAATTAAAGAAACAGAGCGACGACGTCAGAGGCAGATGACTTACAATCTTCAACATCACATTACCCCCCAATCGATTCATAAGGAAGTTTCGTCTTTAGTAGAGGAGGAGCTGTCAGAGTCAGTGGGATTGGACAAAATAGAGACGGAGATTGCCAAAGGGAATCTTGATATTTTGATCAAGCGGAAGCAAAAAGAGATGAAACAAGCAGCGCAAGAGCTACAGTTCGAGTTGGCGGCAATACTTCGCGACGAGATTATCACCCTTAGCAAAATGGCCCGACAGAACAACGCGGAAAACAGACATAGAGATAAAATTATAGAATAGAGCCGGCTTCGAGGCCGGCTCTAGGGCTTGCCTTTGGAGCCACCCGGCCGTTTAGACTGTCCTCCGGGACTCCTAAGTATAACCACTTCACGGTCGGGGGCCAAAGCCACTTCTGGTGGAACGGGCTGGAGAGGATAGTCATCCCTCACCGTTTCCTCGCGTTCCGGCTTGTTATCTCCTGGAGCAAGAAACATTCTGTATCTATCTGTTTTTTTCATCCTCCTCCCTTCCTTCCGCGCTTCTCTGAAACTCGTCAGCGTAAACCGCTCCCAGCTCTCCAGAGAGAGCACGACGAAAACTGGCCTTATCCCATCCTTCTCCAGTAAGATACACAAAAAGGGGCTTAATATCAATAGTCTCCCATCCAGGCATCTCCTTTAATTGCCCCATCTTCCAAAAGAATTTGTCCACTTTTCCTACCTCACTATAGAAAGGATCGGAAGGGCGGCTGCCGGGGTTGGGTGTGTTAATCATATCTCTTTCAGGCCATCTCGACTGATGCTCTTGGAAAGCCTGCTTAAAACTAGACTCATGTAAAACACAAAGTTCTCTTTCTCCCCCCGAACGATACTTTACCTGCACTGGATACACCTTAGTCGGCGGGAAACTCCCTCCAGGACGGTAGAGTAGTAAATCAACAGAGTTATCGGCATCCCATTGGTATGGCGGTAAACACACTTTATAACCTGCCTGAATAGCAATATCGGCCACCGCCAAACACCCAAAAACTCCAGCAAGAGATACTCCCACTGCTTCGCGAGGCTCACGGACTATGCGTCTTTTCTCGCAAATAGTCAGAAACCAATCGTGTATTAAATCTGAACCGTTCTCTCCTCTAGCAATCGCCTCCTCGTCTAGACGACCTATAGCAAAAACTGCTTCACCCTGCCACTTTGCAAGAAAGTGTCTCCTTTTCTGCCGTTTCTGTTGTTCCTCGTGAGAGAAGACCCTTCCCTCCCGCTCTTCTTCACGCTCTAAGTCGGATTGATCGTGAGCAGAAATATAGCGAGGAATCTCTCCAAGTACCCAATTAATTCTTCTTAGTTCTTTTCGTAACAATATCCACTCATCTCCCTCATATTCCGTTTCAATGTCGTGAGCTATCCGTTTTCGTTGCTTGTCTGCGGCGGCAACAACCGCTCTCCATGTCTCACCGTCAAACTGGCCAGATGATGACAAGTGTTCTTCCCAAAAATCTGCCCACTCTCCAGTAATTATTGTCGCATCACCCAGTCGCTCATTATCTGGTTGACGGCTAAACTCTTTTGACTCTTCCAGTATTTCCTCGGGCGTAAATCCCACCATCTCACTCATTGTTCTAACATACACCGAAAAAACAATCAGGCAAGAAGGGTAGTTACTTGCAGGTGCGTAAGCTGAAGTGTTTTTTTAAAAAAACTGCCCCAGCGATTGCGGGGGCAGTTGGGTGAAGTGAGCTACGCGGCAGAGTGTGCCGAGTAGCTCGCATGGTGGCCTACGCCTGTGCCTCGAGCGCCGTGGCTATCGCATCGTACAGAGCGAGTCCCTGCTGCGCTTCCGTCGAGGCGAGTTGACCGGCTAGCTTGGCACACTCTCTCTCTAAGCGCTCCGCCGCACTTCTCGCTTCTGCAAGCGCCCCCCTGCACTCCTGAAGTCTTCTACGCTGAGAAAGCCACGGCATCGCCGCTTCCCTGACAGCAGCTACCTGCTGGACAAGGGTAGGCGCAACCGGCGCCGGTAGTGCAGGCGAGACAAGAAGCCGTCCGGCTTCAGTGAGAGCGAGCGTGAATCGGTTGCCGGCTATAGGCCGGCGGTCAACTAGCCCCCTTTCAACGAGCTTCTCGATCGCCCTAGTTGCCCAATGGCAGGCAGTGTAATACGATCCGCTCTCGCCATGAGCAGCCAGTGCGTCGGAGAAGATCTGATACCAGCCAGAGCTTGTAAGGCCTCGGGGTAAATCGGCGTTAACGCCAATAGCCAGAAGAATCAGCTCCAGCTTACCTTTATTGGCGAGAACACTGGCTACCGGAGAAAGTTTGTAGTATACGACCTGCGTCCTGACCAACCGAGCCCGATTCCCAACAGCCTCCGCAAAGTCTGCGGGCAGTGCATCGGTAGCAACTGCGCTCGCATCGACCCCGGGCTGGATTGTCACTGGTGATTGAGTTTGCGGGTCAACTTGCTCCAGTTGCGCATCATGCTTGCCGTTGGTCGGCTGGCCGATAAGCTCCTGAAGCTTCTGTTCGGCCACTGTGACACCGGCCTGGAGGTGTTCGAAAAATCCCTTCCACAGGCCCAACTTCTCCATTTCTGTCATCGGGCAGGACAGAAGCATCTGATACCTCTGGTCGTTCCCACCTACCTGCGCCGTAACGATGATGTGTTGGGCCTGCCCTCCAGGAGAGAGGCAAATCTTGCCACGATGTTCTGGGCCACCCCTTACCTTTGCTTCGGCAGTTAACCGCCAGGTAAAGCTGATCATTTCTGATTCTGCCGCTCCTGGCCGCGCACAGAGCAGACAAGTCCCCCTGGCCTCAAGCAGCACTTCTAACATCTGCTGGATTACTCGGCGGTCCTCACCCCGATAGAAGCGCACCGCTTCTGCGCTAGAGTGTCTTCCCGGCTGTCCAACGAAGGACAGCTGAAAAAACGACGACTTGTTAACTCGTTCCACTCGCTTCTCCTTTCCGACTGTGGTGTACGTCCGCGAACAATAATCTGCTCGCGAAGATGAATGCATTGTAGCTGTTACACGCTATTTAGTCAAGAGTAACCTGCAAAAAGCTCCCCCGCACAAACATCGGGACAGTAGCCATATTATTGCCTCGTCGTTTTCTCGTACGAATACCACAAACAATTGCTCGCAAAACTTCATCTTCACCCCGCCTTATCACTTATATGTGATATTGTGTTTAATGCTTTGTATTAGAGATATATTAATTGAGAGAGCTGGTCTTGTAAATTTCGTGGCAGAGTAGTTTATCAGCCCTTTTTTCTTAAAAATATCACCCTACATCCTTATTGCCGCTAATTCTCGTTAACCGGCTACATATAATGGTCAGAAAAAGTTACAATTAGATATGTAAATGCCCATAATAAACCCGAAAGAAAAAATCATCATCAAAGGCGCCCGCGAACACAACCTCAAAAACATTGACCTAGAGCTCCCCCGCAACAAACTGATTGTTTTTACCGGCGTTTCCGGCTCGGGTAAATCCTCTTTAGCTTTTGATACTATCTTCGCCGAGGGCCAGCGTCGCTATATGGAGTCGCTCTCCTCCTACGCCCGTCAATTTTTGGGTCAGATGGAGAAGCCGGACGTTGATTATATTGAAGGCTTATCCCCCGCTATCTCAATTGATCAAAAAACCGTCTCCCATAACCCCCGCTCCACCGTTGGAACTGTGACTGAAGTATACGACTATCTTCGGCTTTTGTTCGCCCGCATAGGCACGGCTTACTGCCCAAGATGCAACAGAACTATTTCCCGTCAGAGTGTTGATCAGATGGTTGAATTAATCGACACTATCCCCGCCGATCATAAAATTATCGTTCTAGCGCCCGTTGTGCGCGGAAAAAAGGGAGAGTTTCATCAGCTACTTTACGATTTGTTCCGAGGCGGTTTTAGTAGCGTGCGAGTAAACGGGGAGTTGAAAAAGCTCTCCGACAAGATTCCGCTGGAGCGCTACAAGGCTCACACGATCGAGGTAGTAATCGACAGGTTAATCGCCAGACAATCCTCTCGTTCTCGATTGGTAGACGCTCTAGAGACCGCCTTAAAGCTAAGCAAGGGGCCGGTTACGATCTGGGATGAAACGGCACGTGACGAGATAATGCTCTCGCAGAACCTCGCTTGCCCGTATGATGGCTACTCGCTGGGCGAAATCTCTCCTCGTATGTTTTCCTTCAACAGCCCATACGGCGCCTGCCCAACCTGTCACGGCTTGGGCGTAAAAAAGGAATTTTCCCCAGAATTAATCATTCCGCACCAAACAAAAACCATACGGGAAGGGGGTATCTTACCCGGGCTATACAACCCAAATGGCTACTATGGCCTCTTGATTGGTAGTGCCGCAGAGCAACTAGATTTAAACGCTGACAAACCAATCAACCAGCTTGAGCAGAAAGCGCTCAAGACCCTAATTCACGGCTGTGGAAAACCGTTTCGACTAACTCTTAAATATTACTCAAACGGTGAGCCGCGCCAGTGGAACACTTTTTTTGACGGCATAATCCCCCACCTTGAGCGACGCTACCGCGAGACCGATTCCGATCGCGTTCGTGAGGAGCTGGATAGATATCAGCTAGCTACACCCTGCGATGACTGTGCCGGCTCTCGGCTCAAAGAAGAAGTGCGACAGATTCGCGTAGGAGAGAAAAATATCGCTCAAATCACCGCACTCTCAACAAAGGAGGCGCGCGATTTCTTTCAACGCCTCAAGCTAGCGCCGCGCCAGCTGGCAATTGCCGAGAAAGTTTTACTGGAAATTAACAATAGGCTGGAGTTTCTCACGAAAGTTGGGCTAGACTATTTAACACTCGATCGCTCTGCCACAACTTTAGCTGGGGGAGAATCACAACGAATTCGCCTCGCCTCGCAGATTGGCTCGGCGTTAGTTGGTATACTCTACGTCCTGGACGAGCCAACTATCGGCCTCCACCCGGCTGATAATCGTCACCTCATTGAAACCCTTCAGCGCTTACGCGACCTTGGCAATACGGTAATTGTAGTTGAGCACGATGACACTACAATGCGTGCCGCCGATTATCTAGTGGATATCGGCCCGGGCGCTGGCGAAAAAGGTGGTGAGATCGTTGCTCAAGGTTCCCTAGACAAGATTTTGGCTAACCCTAAATCAATTACCGCCCCATTTTTAAACGGGAAGAGAAGCATCGCCATTCCCTCGCGCCGTAAGATTAAGAACAACCACCCAACGTTGATTGTGCAGGCGGCCAGTGAAAACAACCTTAAAAGTATCACCGTCTCTTTTCCATTGGGCCGTTTTGTGGTAGTTACGGGGGTCTCTGGCTCAGGAAAATCAACCTTAGTTAGTGAAATTCTTCACAAAGCAGTCGCCCGCGAGTTGGGAACACTTACTCTAACTCCAGGTAAACACAAGGGGTTGATGGGCGTTGAAAAAATTGACAAGGTCATTGAAATTGATCAGTCACCAATCGGCCGGACTCCCCGCTCCAATCCAGCCACTTATACCAAAGCATTCGATCCAATCCGTCAGCTGTTTGCCGCCACACCGGCGGCTCGTTCACGCGGCTACAAGCCCGGCCGATTTAGCTTCAATGTCGCCAGCTCTTCTGGTGGTGGACGATGCGAAAATTGCCAAGGAGATGGACAAATAAAGATCGAGATGAGCTTTTTGCCAGATGTATTCGTCACCTGTGAGGTTTGTAATGGCGCCCGTTATAATCGCGAGACTCTGGAAGCACTTTGGAAGGGAAAAAATATCAGTCAAATTCTTGACTTAACTGTTGAAGAAGCGCTAGAGCTATTTAAAGCCATCCCCTCTATCGCCAGCAAACTCGTATCTCTGGTGGACGTTGGTTTGGGCTATATTAGGTTGGGTCAGATTGCTCCAACCCTCTCCGGCGGTGAGGCCCAAAGAATAAAACTGGCTGCCGAGTTGTCGCGACCCGCGACTGGAAAAACACTGTATATATTAGACGAGCCAACTACCGGCTTGCACTTTCTTGATATAGAGAAACTGCTTAACATTCTTCAGCGACTGGTGGATCGTGGCAACACCGTGGTAGTTATCGAACACAACCTAGATGTTATTAAGTCAGCCGACTGGATAATTGACCTTGGTCCGGGCGGTGGCGATAACGGTGGCCGGGTGATAGCCAAGGGCACACCAGAAGAGGTGGCAAGCACGCCTCGATCTCTCACTGGTCAGGCGCTTGTTTCAGTTCTAAAAAACAAAACATAAAAAAGATGACCCTGTGTTAAGGCTATCTAAACGACTTGAGTACAAAAAGGCCCCACCTATTGGTGGGGCCAAGTGCGCGAGCTGCCAAGGCGCTCGCGCCAATATCGGAACAAAATGCCAGCGGCGAACAAACCCGCCAGCACCGGTCCCCCGCCAACGCGGGGGAGGACAATAAAGACGACCGCCACCGTGGCGGTAGCCGCCAAAAATAACTTACCCAACGCTCTCCTCCCCTTTCCGCAACAACGGAGAACGCCCAGCAGATTCTCGATTGAATCGCTGGGCACCAGAGCAAAAACAGCGGCCAGGCATATTACCCCGGCCCACGAGAGAATCTCCGGCGCGTAGAGCGCCGCCCCTGAACCGGTCGCCTGACCGATTCGGACTCCCAACCCTAGCACCGACAGACAGGCGACTAGCGCCCATACAGTCCGAAGGACCATCTCCTCCTCCTCCTCCTTTCTGATTGGTACCGTCCTGCCGGCTCGGTAGAGCGCCTCATAATTAAAGCGCCTAGCCGACAGGACGATACCAACCATCTGTCAATGAGCCTGTCTCTAGTTTTAGCTGATAATGACTTTTTTGCAAGATGCTTGGGGGGCAAGGCATATGCCTTGCCCCCACCTTCAGGCGTGTAGCCGGGCCGAGCGATGAATCCGCGCCGCTTCGTAGAACAGCAGTAGCATCATCACCACGGCAACGAGCTGCGCCCAACTGCATATTGTGACTGCAGCAGGGACGCTGCCCCTAGAAAACAGGGTATCGGCGGTTGATACCGCCCTCTCTGAAGAAAGGAATGCGGTTGTGGCGGGAAAAGTCACCGCCACAACCGCCACAACCGCCACCATGGCCGGCCAAAAATGGCGCTCCCAGGAGTCATATAACTCCTTCTTGCGCCATATCTTGACCGCGAGCGTGGCAACGAAGACGGCGAACACAACCGCCGCCGTCCACGCCCAACAATCGATAATGGGCATTTCTGCCCTCCTTCCTGCCCTCCTCGGGCCCTTCCACTTCAACCCTCACAGATAAGGGCTGGAGAGAAGGCTGCTCCACCATCAACTATGCCGGTGGAGCAGCTAGTTCTACACGATCGGCCGGCCGTGCCGCCGCTCTTGCCGACTCATCGGTCGGCGAGGAGCGGACGAAATCACGACTACTGCCCGCGCCGCGCGTGTTGCGCGGCGGAAGAACTTCTTGCGGAACCATCTTACGATGGCCCGCAAGAGTTGTCGCTGTGCCTCCTCGAGGCAGAGCGACCAGACCCGGAGCCACCTCATTGGCCCCTCCTTTCTGCCGCCCTACGGGCGACATTTTACAATTTCAATCCAACCACGTGGGGTCAAAATCCGCCCTACAGCGGCAACGCCGCCGCGCTCCCGGCTTCCCGCTCGTAGCGGAGTCCGGGGGCGGTTGCGCAAAAGCCCCCTCGCGTTACCCACTCGCCCCACAATAACACATGGGTAATGGGTAATAATATCACTGTAGTTGCCCGCTAAGACTTTTCCAATCGGGGCAACTACATACACCTCCCACCCCTCTTCCCTCGCCGCATCGGCGATAGTGTAGTGGGGCAAGGGTTCGGTGGTGAGGTAAACGGCAGCCGTTCCGCCATCGGTGGAACGTGGCTCCACCAAATCCCCCACCCGAAACCTCTTGGGCGAGGCATGATAAAACTTCATCTGTTTTTCCCCCTCCTCGGTTTCAAGTCATGATTGGCTTGTTGATGAGCTTGCTAGGCACACTAAACAAACCAACTGCTTGCTATTAATTTGACTTGTTCCTACCTTAAAAATGAATACTTTATCACACATATGTAATAAAGTACTGCCTTTTGTTTGTGTTTTTTGCCTGCATTATCGCAATTTTGCGATAATGCGAAAGACTTACTAATCAGTTCATCTCAGAGCTTCGAAATACAGTCCCCTACTATAGGTCACGCATACTCTGTTCGGACAGACTGTCTTGAACAATCACTCCAACATCAATGTCAGATTTTTCGTTAGCCGTACCTCTTGCAACACTTCCAAACACAAAAAGCTCTGCTTCAGGACATATTTCCCTAATGTAATCCATGTTAAGCAATGGCACAATTGGACATGGACTTGGAGACTCTCTTTCCATCTGTACGCATGATACTCCCCAAAACCCAATAACAAAATTTTTTGCAGTCACTCACTCCAGTTTTAACAGGATGAGTGGGGCAAGGACACTCCTCCTACTAAAGGACAGTCCCTTTCCCTGAAATTTTATGTATTTTCACGACCACTTCATCCCACCAATCGGTATTGATGAAACAAAGAATCGCCCGCCCCCCCCTTAGTGGGGGAGCGGGACAGGCGCAAACTGCGATGCCCGCCAAAGAGCACAGGCGGCCATCGCAACGACGAGAAAAAACAAAACAGCCCGCCCGAACTCGTCCTTAGGACGAGCCGGGCGGGAAGCACTAGTTGCCGTACCCCGCGCGGCGAAATGCCGCCGCGAGGGGAGAGTCCAACTCGTCCGCGGGCGGTTCGGCCAACCCCTCGTCGGCTGGCCGGATAAAACCAGCTAGTGATTTCGGGTCGCCACCCAAGAAAAAGTCGCAGTCACCGGAAACCCGGATCACCTCGGCGCGTACACGCGCGCGACCGCAGGACATCTCGTGCTCATCAAGAGCCGAGTGGTCCAGCGTGGCAACTTTCTCCAAGAACAGTCGTGCCTTTTCCTTGTCGCCGCCGAAAGCAACAAGAAGCCCCTCGGGAAACTCGCTATCTACTACGAGTCCCTCGGGACGGTAGGTGATAGCCTGCGAGGGATAATCCCTCGCGTTTATGAATTGGCTGGCGATATTCTCCGCCCAGCCAAGCGGAGCAGAAACGAGGAACCACTCCTCCCCGCCCGATCCGCAATCTGTACGGGCCTGCCCAAGCAGGCGAGCCTCCTCGCCCAGCTCCACGCGGAAGCCGGGCCAGCGCTTCCCTCCCGTTCCCGTGCTATACTGCTGCACGAGAACGAGCTCACGCCTCGCCTCGCCCGATTGGGGCTGGAGAACGGCACCGTGTGCGGTCACCGCCACGGCAACGATCTCCAGCGTCCCCTCCTTAAGAGGAGAGGCGGCAATTAGTCCGGGGTTAGACCGGACATACCCCCAACGGGGGTCGAAGAGAACACGGTGCTGCTGCACCGCGATCCCCTGCTCCACCCGGTCCCCCCGAAGGGTGAGGCATCGGTGGGGGGTCATAGCCACTCCCCCTCACCAGCCTGAACCGCCTCAAGCGCCAGTCGCGCCTTGCGCGCCTCTGGCGTCTCGAGTCTCCAGCTCTCGCCATCCCACCGGTACCAATGGGAGGCGTACTTCGAATGGAGCCGAAACTCCGTCCCGGCCGTCACGACGGCCAGGATCTCCTCCCCGGAATTCGTCCGACCCGCTTGCCCGAAGGCGATCGTGCCGGACGAAAGCACCTCCACGCTCCCATCGGGGCAGTAGAGGCGATAATCGCGATAGCGGTCGTACTCCCCCACAGGGTTTACGACCACCAGACACCGGCTCTCGGCCGGGAAACTTCCCCGGACGAGAACGACGGCGTCCCCTGTCCGCTTGGCCCGAATCTCGGGCCCGTCCCCATAAATGGGGACGACAACTCGAGACCGGCCGCGGCCGGCCTCACCGATGGCGACCTCCACCACCGGCTCCCCCTCAACGATGAGGGGGACAAGCTGCGGGGCCGCCCCCGGCCCCGCGATCCTCCACAGCTTCATATGTTCTCCTGCCCGCGAGACATGGATTTATCCCGAAGGATAGTCTCATGGGCGTGAAATGAGCCGGTCTTCTGGCTCGTTGGCACGCTTATACATCTTCAAGCGCGATAAACGAGACAAAAAGAAGTGTGAGGAGCGCGATATTGCTGCGCTCCTCACAAAAACTAGGCGGGGATCACGTCGCCCACGGCATACTTCTCGCCGTGGGCAATGCTGACCACGTACCCGGCCATCTTGGGGTCAAAGACCCCGACGGCTGAGTAGAGGTGACCGACGGCGTGCGCGACGACGCACGCGGCCGGCAGCGAGGCCGGCTCATCCTATCCCTCCTTTCCGGCCCCTACTTCCAGATATGTCGTTAGAGCTCGCCAGCAAACCGAAAAGCTCTAAAACAGATCTAAACCTTGGGTAGATAAAACTCTTAAGTAAGGGGGAACCGGCGTCCAGCCAGCTCCCTCTCCTTGATTGATCCGATTGTTATCGGGGGCGCTCCACAAGCCCCCGTGCCAAGCAGCGACACTCCGCCTCATCGCGGATCACTGCCTTGTACTTCTTGTACGCGGCCTTGTCGTCCCGCAGGGCGACTTTCCGCGCCCGGATTTCGGCCAACTCCTCCGGGCTATAAACCTCCCGGTAGAAGCGGGCCCATCCTATGTAGGCCCGGCTGCGAATACAGCCTTCAACCTCCAGCGGGAGGCCAAGGCCAGCATCCAGGAGGCCTTCCACCATCACCCCCGCGCTCTGGCCTTGTGGCCAGTCGCTGACCGTGATGGTTTTCCGGTACTTGAGGCCGGTGGATGCCTCTACCCGCGCGATCAGCACGGGATCGTCAACGCGCCGGTCCGTCAGGAACCGGACGTCCACGTCAACTGCTCTAGCTCCCTCTGCAATAAACAACCCGGAGACGAGGGAGCCACCGAGCAGCACAGAAATGTCGTCACCCAGGGCAGCCTGCCACTGGGCGACCAACATCTCCACCACCGTCAAAGCTCGTTCCATTTCCATCCGCGCCTCCTTTTGGCCCGATTGTTGTCAGGGCCGAATGTGTATTCAGCCCGATCAAAATAGGGTCAAACTAGAAGAGGGAGCCGGCCTTGCGGCTAACTCCCCCCTCTACAGAAAATTAGGCGGCGGGGATCACGTCGCCCACGGCATACTTCTCGCCGTGGGCAATGCTGATCACGTACCCGGCCATCTTGGGGTCAAAGACCCCGACGGTCGAGTACAGGTGACCGACCGCGTGCGCGACGACGCACGCGGCCGGCAGCGAGGCCGGCCCGTTGACCAACACCAGCTCGCCGCCGGCGAGCTGGTGCTCGGCGACCAGATTGTCCAGCGACGCCTTCGCGTCGCGGACAATCTTGTCGTTCTGGGCGGGGTCGCCAAACCCCACCCGAACGACTACCCCGCCGGCCGGGCCGGCGGAGGGATCAACTGTGATATTATACGCTGCCATTTCTTTCCTCCTTTCAGAGGTTCACCGCTGACCATGGCTAGCCGGGCGGTTAGGGGTATTGTCTGTTTAAGCCTTTTCGGCCCCCTATGATTTTAGGTCTCCAATCGACCGGTTCTCAATGCCCACTGACACTGTCATGGGCATAATTGAACCCCGCACCCCTCACTTGAAATTCGTTAAGAGGTGCGGGAAAGATCCACCAGATGCTCGGTGAGCGCCACGACCATCGGGCGCTCGGAAACGTTCTCACCCCTCTCGAGGCGATGAACGCTCCCTCGAAGGACACCATCTAGGCCAACGCCCTCGACGATATCCCCCGTACCATGATAGTCGGAAACAATATCCGCTATCACGGCCAATCCGAGTTCACCGGCAAACTTCTCCCAGGAAACAAAAACCTCCTGGAGGTTTGCCGGAACATCTAGTTCGCAGGCGCGGTAGCGCGCCTGCAGATCGGCGAACTTGTCCGGCTGCATACCAGCCGGCATGAGTATGATGATATGCGTCGCCGCCGCGCATATCGTTCTATTTTCGGCGGAGGGAATCCCGCCGATGTCCACGAGCGTCAGCTCGAGCAAGCAGTTACGCACGCTCTCCGCCACCCGTGAAACGAACTCCGGCGTGAACTTGGCCTTATAGGCCAACTTACACGCCGCCGCCAAGACCGGGTCGGTCTCAACGGTCTCCTGAAACCAAGCGCCCTCCCCATCGGGGCACCCGGTTATAACGTACGGATACGGCGCCCCAGGAATGCGCCGCACCGCGTCCTTCAAGCCCTGCCGCAAGCAGGACTTGCCGGACCTTGGAGGCCCGGCAAGAACTACTTTCATGCCGCCCTCCTTTTTCAATTTTCCAGTATGAGCTGGTTACTAGGCCAAAAAATGGCACAAAAAATCAGCTCACAAGGGTGAGGAAGATGCGAGAAGGACCGATGGCGCGGATGCGCGGATCGGCCCTTCGGTACGATGCCTGCCATGATGCCCACTTAAGGGGCGACGTGCAGGCGGTGCTGGGGCAGGGGTTGCTCTATGAGCTTTTCCCCCTTTAGCTCCGCCACTCGCACGCCTGAACACCGAAGTGTCAGACCGAACGGTGGCCGTGGAGACCCCAGCTAAGGCGGGCGCTATGATCGGGTGCAAAGGCTCCCGAGCGCCCGAATCAGCCCCTGTCGCGGCAGGCCACCCACTCTCGTCGGGGTGGCGGCCGAAGGGGCCGACGTTGGGATTTTTTTGCGTCTCCTATTGGGGGACTCGGTGGTTCCCGTCCACCGGCGGTTGACGGGCCCGCAAAGGGCAAAAAACGCCAATTGCTAACCTTTTTGTCCCTCTTCGTGAGGTCGCGCAATATACTCTGCGCTCGCTCACGAGTCTCTGGACACGGGCAGGTTACTGCCCCCGTCTTCGCCGATCTGACGAATGGCCGCTTGACGGTTCATTACGGCCGTACCTCGTTTATTTATACCGCGCCACGAGGAGGCGCTCGGGAGACACTCTCGTGCCCTCCATTCCCAACAGCTCAAAATGCTGTTGGGCGTACCGCCGGCCCATGATGCGCCCTGTGGCGCGGACGAGGCGAGCGATACTTCACGCCTAGGTGTTCGGCTTGGTTTCCTGCTGTAGACAGGTAGCCAAACCGCCTTGCGGCGCGCTGAGCTTGTGGCTCATTGAAACAAACAATTCTTGTTTGCTCTAAATGAACCAATTTGAGAAGTACATCGGGCGGTAGAGAGTAAACTCTCACACCGCCCGACGGGATAATTGCGTGGCCCGCGTGCCGGATCATGCTCCGGCTGGCCTCACGCTATTACGTAGCCGCTCTGATTGCTCGCGCGGGCCAGCGAGCGTCGGCGGCATTACAACGTGCCGAGGGACAGCAAGTCTTGTCCCATTACGTCCCTGGCCTACCCTCGGAGTAGCCAGGCGTTGGACGGCGGGGTTGGCGCCCTGCCCTTGTACCTTCCACGCTAGGTGGGAGGCCGACCAGATTTCCGTACCCCCGCACGGTATCTGGCTTTTGCGGATCCGGCCCGAAGGCCGAATATCTTGAGCTTGTGGCTCATCAAAGCAAACTGATGGCAATTTGTTTTAATGAACCACCGTACCAAACGATATTAGCGTATTCCTTAATTATTGTCAATACTACCAAACCCTTCCACTTCAGCCCCCAATATATAAGAGCTGGAGAGAAGGGGCCGACGAGATCGCGATGATTTGCGATCTGTCGGCCCCGGTTCTACTTGTCTACTTTCTGCCCGCGCCGCCGTTTGCACGGGCGCGGTTCTCCGCCGCCCGCGCGGCCAGGTTGGCGGCGCGGCGCGCCGCCTTGGCGGCGCGCTCCGCCGGTGTCCGCCGGCGGTTGCCGGCCGGGGTGATAACCCCGACGGCTACGAGCGCGGCGCGGCGAGCCGCCTCGGCCCGGGCGACCTTTTGTGCCGCTCGGAGGGCGCGCCGGATCGGCGCGCCCTTCTCGCGGGCGAAAATGCCCGCGAGAAAAGTCTTTACCTCGTCCGCCTTCAGCGGACGAGGCTCTACAACTACCACTTCGGACATATATATCGTCCTTTCTTGCCCGCACCCCGTTCCGAGGCCGGCGGGCGTTTTGAGATGGAGGCGCGGGGATTCGAACCCCGGTGCCACCGGCAGCTTGGGCGAGCGAGGGTTTTCTCGAGCACATTTACCCCTCTTGGGCTACCACGCCCAGTTCGCTTGCCTGCCGGCGATCGATACCTATCGCCCCCTAGCTAAAGCAACGATTAACAGTTAACAATCGACAGTTAACTGTTGTTGCGTCAGTATAGGGAACAACAAGTAATCGGCTTAGGAATCATGTTTTGACCCTCACAAGGAGGGCGTGATTAAAACCAGCAAGTGTCCGCATATATGTAGTGGCCATACTGGCCATATCCGACCGCATTTCTCGCAGTCCACAGTATATGCTTTTGCTTGTTGGCTTTAACACTTAATGTTAAGGTGGGTCGCCTGGCGCTAACTCGTTAGATTAGAGTCACTTGACCGCTCCCCGAAGGGAGGAAACCTCCCGCATCCGATTGAGGCTTGGCTGGCGGAAGTAGCGTGGATACGTCCCAGAGGGAGCGCACACTACTTGCCGTTCTCCAACCTCGCCCGTTTTCAGACGGTACTAAAAAAGACCTTGTAGTAGCGCCGAGTAAGTTCTCAAGGAGAGAAACTACTCGCTCTGGCGCTACCGACACCAGACCCGAAGGTCTTTTGATCTTTTTTTTAATTTGAGGTTCGCAATCTTGATGTTGCCATCTCGACTGTTCGCAACTGTTATAGCATATACTATTATTTTTGTCAAGACCCCTCCTCTTTTTTCAGGGTAAATTGGCCACAATGCTATAAAATAATTAAAGCCGTCAGGTTACGATTACCAGTCGCTAGCTAAGGATTCCTTGTCAACTGGGTACTGCACAGGTATTATGTACTGTCTGTATATATTATAGGTATATACTATATCTGAAGATAAACACGTCTGTACATTATTCTGGCGTTTTTAGTATCTGGCTCGCTTCTTGTCCTTATCTGGCGGAAGCACACTGAAAACCCTATAATTCCATTTGATGACTAACAATATTACTCCCTTATCTATACCAGCCACCCGGACAAGTATATCGAGGGCGCCACGCCAAGCTGGAGTGTATCGCTTTCTCAACCAGCAGGGCGAGGTTCTTTATGTCGGAAAAAGCAAAGATTTGCGCTCACGCTTGAAAAGTTACTATAACGATGATCTTAGCGACAGACCCTGGATAAGTATAATGCGCCGGTCGGCACACCAGATAGCGATGACCATAACAGAAGATGAGCAGACCGCTCTTATCCTAGAAGCTGATCTCATTAGAGAGCACCGCCCAAAATACAATTTAAAGTTAACTGACGATAAGAGTTACCCCTATATTATGATTACAATTCATGAAGCTTATCCTCGTCTGGCAATCGTGCGTCGTCCGAAAGAAAAAAGAGCCACCTATTTCGGCCCCTATCTATCCGCTCACACAGCCAGATTAACCTGTGAACTATTAAGAAAAGCATATGGTATTCACCTGTCAAATAGAAAAATCATACCAAAAGACTCTCGCCCCTGTCTCAACTGCCAGTTAGAAGGCAATCTTTGCCCCCTGGCTAACGAGATCTCGCCAGAAAGCTATCAATTGGCAGTTGGTAGAGCTGTTCGCTTTCTATCGGGACATGATAATCGTTCGTTGATAAAAGAGCTCAAAAAGAAAATGACACAAGCGGCTGAAGAAGAGAATTTCGAACTCGCCCGAAATATTAGAGACCGCATTACGGCCGCTCAAGAGATACTGAATATGCCGCGGAAGTATCAAACAGATGATTATAACGTCATCGCCAGCGCCCAAGAGGAAGACAAAGGTGCGGTAGCGGTATTCGAGATCAGAGATGGCAAGATAGCCAATCAAAAAAGTTATCAGCTAGATGGAGTATTCGACACAAATCAGTTAGACGAGAGATTTATTATTGATTACTACCGTTACTTTCACCGCTTTGCCGGGGAGATTGTGCTGGAAAAGCTGCCACTAAACACCCAATTAGTTGTAAATATATTAACGAAACAAGCCAACCGAAAAACGCGGCTGTTGGTGCCGCAACGGGGCGCCAAGCGTCAAATGCTGCGCTTGGCCAAGCTTAACGCCGAAGCAGCGCTAAAGCTAAAGAAAGACGAGCGAAGCCAAGTTGAAACGGCATTGTGGGAACTAAAAGAGTTGTTAGGAATTAAAAAGTTGCCAGCACGCATTGAAGCAGTTGATGTCTCCAACCTTGGTACCCAAATAGCAGTTGGATCGGTGGTAACATTTTTATTTGGCAGGCCAGCTAAGCAAGAATATCGTCGCTACAACATCAAAACAGTCCGGGGACAGAACGACTTCGCCATGATTGCCGAGGTGGTGAAGCGACGGCTAAAAGATCCGACGCGAAACAAGCCCGACATATTGCTAATTGACGGTGGTCCAGAACAGTTAAGCTTTGCCATCAAGGCCGCGGGAGATAGTATCGGCTCAACGAAAATAATCGCTCTCGCCAAAAAACCGGATCGCATTTATCTTCCACACAAAAAATCACCGTTAAATGTCGTAAAGCATCACACTGGGTTACGACTGCTCAGCAACGCTCGCGATGAAGCCCATCGCCTTGCAGTAGGATTCCAAAGAAGCAAGCGCAAAATTACTAGGAGTTAGCACTTACAGTGCACTTCGCACTCGCCACAGCCAGCGCACTTGGGAAAATGATGGCATCTGCCATCGTGCAGGTGGCTAGGATCTTCCTCGTCGCTCTCAAAGCCACAAACTGCACACTTGTAGCCCCCTACCTCACCCTGACACTTTGCACATTCCATACCTTACCCCCTTTCTATTTCTAGTAAAAACCACTACGATAAGTAAGTCAATGGAAGAGCTACAAGCGTCAAAGTCAGACGGGCCAGTTTTGGCTAACGACAAAAATGAGACCGTCTGGCAGCTCTTTACTCTACGGTTCCCCTGGTTAATCTTGGGTGGGCTAGGTGGTATGTTGACGACTTTGTTTGTCGCGAGTTTCGAGAATCAGCTGGAAGCTAACATTAAACTGGCATTTTTCATCCCACTGATAATATATATGGGCGACGCAATGAATACTCAAACGGAAACTATTTTTGTCCGCAATCTAGTACGACAGAAAACTAATTTTTTACTATCTTTCGGCAAGGAGCTATTACTAGGATTATCAATGGGGGCGCTTGTTGGAGCAGCTGGGTATGTTGGCGCCTATTGGCTTTTTGATGACGGAAGAGTCGCTCTGGCAGTTGGGCTGGCAATTTGGGGGGCAATTACTTCCGCTTCCGTTCTGGCCCTTATTCCTCCAACTATCATATATAAAGAAAACCGCGATCCGGCAGTGGGAGCCGGACCAATTTCAACTGTCGTTCAGGGGTTAGTAAGTATCTCAATCTATTTTTTGATCGCTAGCCTTATCATAAAATAGGCGACCCCGCGCAAGCGCGGGGTCGTGGGTGACCGTAGCCCAATTCGCCGTCCGTAGAAGACCAACACGACGAGGAGAACCCTTCGCGCAAGAACTTGGTCCTTCATGACATTCATGAAAGGGCTCTTTTCACTGATTCTTGTCAACTGGTGCCAGGGTCATAGTCATTTTATAGATAAGAACGGCGGGCACAACAAGGACAAGCACCAAAAGCCACGAGCAGAACCCCTCAAGAACAATTCGCGGCCACGAACTGGCCTCTGGTGGTTCTGACGAAAAGATGTATCCTGCCACGGCGATCCTCCAAAGAACGAAGTTGCTCGTATAATAGCAAAACCATAGAGAATTAGCAGCTCATTGGCGTAGCTCACATTGTACCAGCCTATATTTTCTACCGCTAGATAATAAGCGGGGTAAGTCGGTCGCCCAAACTAACGCGGTGTTTGATTGGGCGATCCGCTCCAAAGCTGCCAAATTAGCAGGTTCGCGCAAAACTTAAAAATGAATGTCATGCTGAAAAGACCATCCCTAAACACGAGTACGGTCCAGACCTCTCTCGAGCGTCTTTGTCGCTATCGATTCAATCGTCATAGAAATCGCGCAAAGTAATTAGCAAACGGATAGATTAATGGCTAATTTAGCTTAGACGCGATTTCTTCAGCCGATCAAGATTAGTTTTATCCGGCCCCTCACCAACTCCCGGCACCTCCAAATAGCCAACCAAATTACGCCAACGCGAATCGTTAACAATGCGAGCTAACGCCGCTTCACCCAATTCTCCTTCGCCGACATTGGCGTGGCGATCACGTCTTGAACCAAGCGAAAATTTCGAATCGTTCAGATGCCAAGCATATACTTTTTTTAAGCCGAATAATTTTTTAACACAACTGGCGAACTTTTCATATCCTGTTTCGTCAAGCAAATTATAGCCGGCCGCAAAAGCATGACAGCTATCCAAGCAAATTGCCACTCGAGATTTATCAGTCGAATTATCCACTAACCAAGCCAAGTCTTCTAATTGTCCACCAATCACTGACCCAGCTGAATTTTCATAAACGAGCATCGTTTCCGGCGGTGTTTCCGCTAAGATTTGTCTGATTGCCTCGCGTATTTGCTTTTGATTGCCAAGCCGACTATTTACATAAGCACCTGGGTGAAAAATTGTACCGACGATACCCAGCTTGCTGGCTAGTTTTAGAGTATCCGACAAAGATTGCTTAGTAAGATATAGATTTTGTGGCTTTTCTGCTGCTAAATTAAGGAGATATGGGGCGTGAAAGACGACCTGTTTGAAATGTTTCGGCCATTCTTTCTGGAACTTCTCACAAATTTCCTCTGACCAGCCTCTGATTGCCCAGCGTTGGGGGGCAGAGGGAAAAATCTGTAAGGCTTCCGCTCCAATCGCCTGTCCTCGTTCAAGAGTTTTCAAAAGACCACCGGCAGTTGAAACATGGGCACCAATATACATTATATTGTTATCTTAGTTCCTGACCTAGAGTTTGCCAAGTCAAGCAACAATACTTTGTACGGCCCTAACTATCTTTTCAATCTGGCTTTTGGTCGAGTATCGGCCAAGCGTTATACGAAGACTGCGGTGAACTTCTTCTGGCGACAGGCCGATCGCCGTTAGTACATGGGAGGGGATAAGCTCTCTCGCACCGCAAGCGCTACCGGCCGATACAGCAACGCCCAGTTGACTCATTTTCTCCACCAGATTTTCGCTTCCCATGCCAGGCAGGGTAATTGACAGATGGTTGGGCAACCGAGGTGATTTTGCCACGTTTATCTTCACGCCCCTTAGCTTGCGAAGACTCGTTTTTAACCGATCTCGCAGTGAAGCAATGTTTTTGGCATCTTTCTCGCGCGAGCTCTCAACAATGGTTAGCGCTGCGGCCAGACCAACAATCGCGGCAACATTTTCCGTGCCAGAGCGCAGACCCGCCTCTTGGCCACCGCCGTAACTTATCGGGTAGATCTCTGTTTGATTGTGCACATATAGCGCTCCAACTCCTTTGGGACCATATGCTTTTGCCCCGTTAATCGTCAATAAATCCACACCCAATTTGTCAACATTAAGCGGCAGATACGGGGTTGCTTGACAAGCATCACTGTGGAGCAAAGTTCTTCTTTTAATTATCCGGCTGATCGCCGAAATGTCTTGCACTACGCCGATCTCCGAGTTGGCCATGTGAATTGAAACCAAAATAGTTTCCTTTGACAAAGCTTTTCGAACAGACTCGGGCTTAATCAGGCCATTACTGTCAGGAGCGATATAACTAACATGCCAGCCTCCCTTTTCAAGAAATCGGCAAGCATTTAATACGCTGGGGTGCTCAATACTGGAGGTAATTATGTGCCGACCGCGCGTGCGATTGGCCCTTGCCACTCCGATTATGGCAAGGTTGTTGGCTTCCGTACCGCCCGAAGTGAAGGTAATTTCCTCACTTTGGCAGCCGAAAAATTTGGCGACAGTCTTTCTTGCCTCTTGTAGGCTCTGATTGGCTTGTTCTCCTGCTTGATGAACACTAGAAGGGTTAGCAAAATTATCTAGCCAAAACGGAGCCATCGCTCGCACGACTGGCGGAGCGATCGGCGAGGCAGCGGCGTAATCAGCATATACTATTTCACTGCTCATGAGGTTATTTTAACTTCTTTGCTTAAAATATTGAAGTTACTCAACTGGTTTTTGGGCGATTTCCACTAAACGGTTGGCGTAACCGTACTCATTATCGTACCACGCGACAACCTTAACCAAATCACCGTCCACCACGCTGGTAAGGGGAAGATCAATAATTGCTGAAGCAGGATGCTTTTTATAGTCGCTTGAGACAAGCTCCTTATCGCAAACTACCAGGATGTCTTTTAGCTCAGGACGGTCGGCGGCTTCTTTAAGAGCTTGATTAACTTCTTTTACGGTGACGCTCTTTTCAAGAAGAAATGTAATATCGCTTATAGATACAGTCGAGACCGGCACACGAATGGCCAAGCCATCAAACTTTCCCACCAGAGCTGGGATAACTTCAGTGGTGGCTTTGGCGGCACCGGTGGTGGTGGGAACAATATTGGCCGCCGCCGCGCGTGCTCGTCGCAAGTCTTTGTGCGGTCCATCCTGAAGGTTCTGGTCGGCAGTGTAGGCATGAACAGTTGTCATCATGGCTTTTTTGACACCAAACTTCTCTTGCATTACCGCCACAACCGGCGAGATGCAGTTTGTTGTGCAGGAAGCGTTGTTGATGACAGTCTCTTTAGCCAGTTTGTCGCCATTAACTCCTAAAACAAATGTTGGCATCCCCTTGCCTGGGGCAGAGATAATTACCCGCTTAGCGCCGGCTTCAAGATGGGCCTTGGCCGCTTCAACTTCCGTAAAACGGCCAGTACACTCCAAGACCACCTCCACACCTAGCTTTGCCCAAGGCAAATTGGCCGGTTCTTTTTCGGCAAAAGAGGGAACGGCTTTTCCATCAATAACTAGATCTTCACCCTTTGTCTCCACTTTTCTACTCCACTCCCCGTAGTTAGAGTCATACTTCAATAAATGCGCCAGAGTGGCGTTGTCAGTTAGGTCATTTACCGCTACGAGCTCTCCAAGCTGGCGATCGATTATCAACCGAGCGGCGGTGCGACCAATTCTTCCAAATCCATTAATTGCAATTTTCATTTAACCTCCTTTAGCTGGCTTTATTGTTGCTGCCAAACATTTTAATTTTCTCCTCTACTACTTGCATAACCGCTTCTAGCGCTTCTTTCAAGTAGTCGCGCGGATCATAGACTTCCGGATCGGCTAGGGCCTGACGCACTTTTTGGGAATAAGCCAAGCGCAGATCAGTATCAATATTGATTTTGCAGATGCCACGGCTGATTGCCTCACGTGTTATATCCGGCGGTGTCGATGAGGCGCCATGAAGAACTAGCGGCACCGTTACCACCCGACGAATCTCGCGCAACAGGTCAAGATCGAGTTTTTCATCGGGCATCGGCTTGCCATGAGCCGAACCGATCGCCACGGCAAAAGCGTCACAGCCTGTTTCTTTAACGAAGGAGGCGGCTCTTTTTGGATTGCTGTATTTTACCTCTCCTGAGACATAATCTTCCTTGCCGCCTATAGAATCCTCTTCAAGCTCGACGGTGATTGATTTATGATGTGCCCGTTGCACGATATCGCGGCCAAGTTTTATCCGCTCGTTGGCTGGAAATTTAGACAGATCGGCCATAATTGAAGAAAAGCCAGAATCTAGCGCCCTATCAACTAGTGGCATTTTTTTGCCGTGATCAAGATGAACACATACCGGCACTTTTGCCTGCTCGGCCAAGTGTCGGCAGATCCCCAGCGCCAGATCGAAACCAAAGTAGTCAATACTCTTTTCGCTTAGCTGTAGTATCACCGGAGAGTTTTGCTTTTCTGCCGCCGTGACAATCGCCATCGCCGTCTCGATAGCTGTCATATTGAAAGCGCCGATAGCGTATCTCTCCTTTTGAGCTTCTTCTAAAATGCGGCGGAAATTAACTAGCATGCTTAAGTTGTAACACTTTTTCGATTGCTTTGCTGATCTCTTGGCTTGTTAGGCCATAGTGAGTAAGGAGCTGATCGGCTTCGCCTGACTGACCAAACTGATTCTTAACCCCCACCCGTACTAGAGGAACGGGACATCGCTCGCTCAACAATTCGGCTACCGCCGAACCCAAACCGCCGATTACTTGATGCTCCTCTGCCGTGACCACCGCGCCGGTATGCCGAACAGCCGTCAAGATCGTCTCTTCATCAAGAGGCTTGATCGTTGAACAGTTGATCAGTGCCACCGAGTACTTGCCTGAAAGCTGCTCCGCAGCAAGCAGAGCTTCATAGACCAAGGGACCGGATGCTATCACCACCACATCACTCCCTCCAAGAATTGTTTGGGCCCGACCGATAGCAAACGGTGTCTTCTCGGCTGTGATTTGAGCGGTTGGTGCCCTGCCAAAGCGCAGATAAGCGGGTCCTTTGTGATCGGCCAAAGCCAGAGTGGCCTTGTAGGTTTCCTCTTTATCAGCAGGAGCAACGACAGTCAGATTGGGCAAGACTCGCATCAAAGCGATATCCTCCAATGCTTGATGAGTTGCTCCGTCCGGACCAACATTCACGCCTGCATGTGAGCCAACAATCTTCACATTTGTCTCGCTGTAGGCAACGCTTGTTCGTATCACTCCCCAGTTGAGCGCCGGCGAGAAGGCAGCAAAACTTGCGGCAAAAGGAACCTTACCCGCCAAAGCCAACCCCGCCGCCACGCCCAATAGGTTTTGCTCTGCCACTCCGCACTCAACAAACTGATCGGGAAATTGGCGGGCAAATTTTTCTAACCGCACGCTCTCTCTCAAATCAGCAGTTAAAGCATATACCTCTTTTCTCTCGCCCAAGCTAAGCATCGCTTCACCAAAACCATCACGTGGAGCTATTTGTTTAGAGAAGTCATTGGCCAGTGGAATTAAATATTTCATTTATCCTCGTTGATTAAGCCGTGTAATGATCTTAGCTGGCTAAGAGCACTCTGTGCTTCCTCGTCACTTAGAGAATGCCCATGCCAAGCGCTTTTGTTCTCCATAAAATCTACGCCTTTGCCAGGAGTGGTATGGGCAATTATAACTGACGGCCGATCAAAAGTTGCTTGGGCCTGTTTGAATGCGACTAGAAGATCGGCGATATTATTCCCCTGCACTTCTAGTACTTGCCAGCCAAAAGACATATACTTTTCCTTGAGTGATTTTGTCGGCATTATCTCGTCTACCTGACCGGATATCTGGATTCCGTTGGCATCAATTATAGCAATAAGGTCATCTAATTGGTATTTGGCAGCAAATTGCGCCGCCTCCCAAACTTCACCTTCGTTTTGTTCTCCGTCCGACATTATCACAAAGACCCGCCAGGGAGCTCTATCTCGATGAGCGGCAAGCGCTAGACCGGCCGCCTGACTTAGACCCTGCCCCAATAGCCCAGAAGTGTTTTCCACGCCCGCCAACTCAAGATGATGAGGATGACCCTGCAACGCAGAGCCAAACCGACGATAGCTTGATAGCTCTGCTTCAGGGAAAAATCCCCGCGTGGCTAAAGCGGCATACAGGGCCGGGCAGACATGCCCGTTAGATAAGAGCAGTCGATCACGTTGCGACCAAGCAGGCTTTTTGGGATCAATTCTCAAAACAGTAAAATATAGCACTGCCATAATCTCGGCTACGCTTAACGAACCAGCTGGATGACCAGAACCTGCGGTTGCCAGCATCTTAATTACTAAGCGGCGAATGGTGGCAGCAATTTCTCGCAATTTCTCGATCTCTTTAGCTTTAAACATTGGTTACGGCCTCGACTAAGCTTTGATAATTGCCCTGCCAATCGCGGCCTGAAAAAATTGCCGAACCGCATAGATAGAAGTCCACCCCCGCCTTAGCTAGCTGAACGATGTTATCGCGTCTTACCCCGCCATCGAAAGTTATCGTCAGAGAATGGGGAAATGCTTTGCGTAGATAGCTTACCGCTAACACAGCTGAAGGGTCTTGCTGTTGTCCGCCTCGTCCGACTGGAACGCCCATAACTTGAAAATAATTACCCACCTCCCAAAAAAGCCGTAGCTTGTTGAGATCGGTATCGAGACTAATAGCAAAACCTAACAGGAGATCAAGCTGGCGAGCCGCTTCGGCCAGCTTGTTAAGATCGCTCACCGCCTCTATTTGGACAATCGCTCGACAAATTCCTTTTTCTTTCAGCTCGAAAAAATATTTTTCTGGATCGTCAACCATCAAATGCGCTTCGGCGTACTCAATCTCAAGTTTCGGCCAGCGGTCAATCGACAAGGAGGCATTGGCGTAGCTTTTATCAACAAAATCTAAGTGGACCGAGTTGCCTACCTGACCTGCGAAATTTACCTTATCCTGAAATTCGGAGAGGGTGCAACTCAATACAGTTGGAATAATTGGTGATTTACTCCTCATCAATCTGTTTAAGCCGCCGCTTGTGTCGCTCGGCATATGAAAAAGTAGTTGAGAGAAATGTTCTTACTATGCTCCATGCTTCATCGGTCTTCAGATGACGAGCTGGTAAAGACACAATATTGGCGTCGTTGTCTTCCCGTGTTTCTCGAGCAATAATTGTTGACCAAATTACTACCGCTCTAATGCCGGCGAAGCGATTGGCAGCGATTGCCATTCCGTTTCCGGTTCCACAAAACATTATTCCCCGTCCGCCAGAGTGGATAACAGCTCTGGCGATCAGCTTTGCATAAGGCGGATAATCGACTGGTTTATCAGAAAAAGTCCCCAGATCTTGATAGACGATCTTCTCCTCTTCAAACAAGGCCTTAATTTTCTCTTTCAGAGAGAAGCCGGCATGATCGGCGGCAAGAAAGATCATTTTTTGCTCTCCACCACATTGATCGGATCGCCGCTGATCAGACCCTGGACATCTTTGATAGTGGTATCAAGAATATTGCGCAGCGACTCGTGGCTATTGAAAGCGTTGTGTGGCGTGACCAATACCTTAGGATGATGCATTAAAACATGGCCAGCCAAGGCGGTTTGGTAATCCTTAAGGTTGAAGTGTCGAGAAAAAAGCTCTCTCTCCTCCTTGATCAGCCCTTCTTCCTCTAGGACGTCCGTGCCCACCTGTCGGACAATCCCCTCGTCTAGCGCCCACAGCAGAGCGTCAATATCAATTAGTCCGCCGCGAGCGGTATTGATTACCACCATACCCCGCTTCATTTGGGCAAATTCGCGATGACCTAACATATGATGATTCTCCGGTGTAAGTGGCACATGCAGTGAGATAATATCGGCTTGGCGTAGAATCTCCGGCAAGGCGAGGAACTCAACAGAGTACTGTTTCGTTAGCTCCTCGTTCGGCTTAGGATCAAAAGCGATAATTTTCATCCCGAAGCCGTGAGCCGCCTTAGTCACTAGAGAGCCGATTTTACCCGTACCAATTACGCCGATCGTTCGCCCCAACAAGTCCCAGCCGGAAAGGCCAGTGTAGTCATAATCGCCCTCGCGCGTTCTTTCAACGGAAGGAATGATATTGCGAGAGAGAGCCAAAAGTAAAGCCATGGAGTGTTCAGCCACGGTATTTGGCCCGTATGAAGGGACATTGCTAACAACAATACCGCGCCGTTCGGCCTCCCTCAGATCAATATGGTCAGTCCCGACCGACATTGTCACTATTCCCTTCAGATGAGGAAGATTATCAAGCAAGCGCGCCGACATATCAGAATAGATAAATATTACAACAACATCTGCCTCTTGGGCTAGATGAATGTTATCTTCAGTTAGTCTGTCGGGATAAAACTCAAAATCCCTCTCGCTATGAAGCCGATCACGCAGTATCTTCTCTTCCCACGGCTCTATCTCAAAAAAGCAAATCTTTTTCCCTCCCATAGTACTAATTTAGAACATCTTGGGTAAAAATAGAAGACGATATCTATGTTGTTTAGGTGAGCCTCCTGCCAGATTTGAACTGGCAACCTACGGTTTACGATACCGTTGCTCTGCCATTGAGCTAAGGAGGCAACTATTGCCGTGGCTTCCTGCTATGATAGCTTTTTAGAGAGCAAATCGCCACATTTTTCTTAAATTATTGGACTGACGATAATAATGCTGACAGATTTTTTTGTTTGTGATACGATATCTTGGCCTTAAGGAATCTCCTGACGCAAAAGCGGTTTAATCTTTGAGGCAATTACACCCGAACAGAACTACTGTTCAACGCGCTACCCCGCCTACTGGCGGGGTAGCGTCGAAAAAAAACAATATTCCTTGAGCGGCAGACCGGGCTCGAACCGGCGACCTTCTCCTTGGGAAGGAGACATTCTACCACTGAACTACTGCCGCGTTTGTCAATATAATAGCAGACTTGTTTACTCTGCAGGTTTTTCGGGAATTTCTTCAGAAGATGGCTGGTTGGTTGTCTCTTCTTTGGTTTCCGATTCGCTCTCTTTTTCCTTACCCAACTCCTCAACCGCTTCCTCTTCCGAGGTCTTATCCTCTGCTAGCTCGGCCTCTAGCTCTTCCTCGCTTCTTGGCGCCTCTACCAGTGCAAGAACCTCTTCCTGGTCATCTAGTACTTCAAGCTTTTCGGAGAGCTTAATGTCTGATAAGCGAATTTGATCTTCTAGATTTACCAAACCACTAATATCCACTTCAATTTCCGAGATTAGATCGGCCGGTAAACAACGAACTCGCAGACTGTCTAGGTTCGCAATAAAGTTCCCACCCTGTTCCTCTACGGCAGGAGACTGACCGATAAATTTAATAGGAATCTCGGTTTCAATTTTCTCATCCATTCGCACAGCATATAAATCAACATGAATCGGTCGGCTGGTAACTGGATCGTACTGCGGCTCGTGGATAAGCACACGACGGGGATCTTTGTCTTCAATAACTAAATCCACCAAAGAGCTGGTTCCTGCCTGTTGGTAAACCTTCTCAAACTCGCGCGAATCTAGCGTGAGTGTTTCCGGCTCGATTTTGCGGCCGTAGACCACCGCCGGCAGTTGCTCCCTTCGGCGCAGTGTCTTGACTTTTTTGCCCTTAAGGGTTCGCTTGGTAGCTAGTAGGGTTATTTCGTTCATTGTTTCCAAATTTCCTCTATTGAATGACTTGCTTCGTCAATTTTTTTACTTGTTTGGACGAACTCTTGCTGACTAATCGGGCCGAAACTGATCGCTTCCTTGAGAACGATCGGTACGATTAGGATAACCGGGAAGTGGCCGCGGGCACAGACAATTGCCAGCTCGGCCCTACCTACTGCAGTAAAGGCGTGCAGTTGGATATCCTGCAGGGCAAATGGCCGACGGCAAACTGGACAGAACAAACTCTGCTGCACCCGCCTGATTTCGTCTTGTAGAGAACGCATTACAGATATAAGAGTATCAGAAGCAAGATAGATAATCAAGCTCTCGGTCACGCTAGGCGCATTTTGATTTTTGATATTTAATTTTTGATTTGCCTACGGTCTACCGGCTAGATACATTTCATTGATCTCTTCTGCCGACAGAGCGCGGTTGTAGATCCGGACATCGTAGATGAGACCATCCCACTCCCCATACATCTGGCCTAACCAGCCAGCACCAATATCAACACGTGCCAATGCATTAGTATATGCCGGAAGCAAACCGATTTTAGACTGATATTGTTTCCCATTTATGTATAAAATCCCCACTCCAGCGGTTGAATCATATGTAAAAGTTGTACAATACCATATTCAGGAATAGAGCATTGCTAGATGTTGTCAACATCGCCCCCCCTGTAAATTGCCCAGGAAAAGCACGGCGGGAATGCCCGTTGCTCAATTAGCGCTTTAGTATCCCGCAAATTATTTTCCGATCTTATGACGGCGCTGTTGCCGCCAAGTAGAGATCTTAGCGTGATCGCCGGAGAGCAGAACTTCGGGAACCTTCTTGCCTAAATATACCTCTGGTCGAGTGTATTGAGGGAAGTCGGATAGTCCGTCGTTATGTGTTTCGCTGGCAAGCGACTCTTGGTTGCCTAGCGCACCAGGGAGAAGACGGATAATTGTATCAACAATCGGTAAGGCGGCCAGCTCTCCGCCGCTAAGCACAAAATTACCCAAGGATACTTTCTCATCTACCAGCTCCTCAATCCGCGCGTCAAAGCCCTCATACCGACCACAGAGTAGGAGAAGGTGTTGTTTTTCCAGTAAGCTTTTTGCTTTTACTTGAGAAAATGTTTCGCCATCCGGCGAAAGCATAATCCGCCAAGCCTTGTGTCCTGGATCTACCCCTTCCAGAGCGGCATACACCACATCAACCCGCATAATCATCCCGGGACCACCCCCATATGGCGTATCATCAACCGTGCCGTGCTTATCGCTGGCATATTTGCGAATTTGGTGAGCATTAATTTTGACCAGCCCCACTTTCTGTGCCCGAGCGGGAATGGAGAAATTAAGCGCTTGCTCTACGCTGTCGGGAAACAGTGTCAGAATATCAATCTTCATTACTCTAAATTATACCCCCTTGCGCGCATCTTGAAAAAGCAAAAAGCGCCCACAGAGGGCGCTTTTTGCCTAACAGACAATCTTTTTAGATAACTTCCGTTGCTTTTTCGGTGGCGGGGGTAGCCGGCTTATCTTCCGGTACTTTATACTCATCGCCTGACGGATCAACAATTTTCAAGTTAATCCGAGCGTTGCGTCGTGAACCAAGCACTCGCAAAAGAGAGCGGATAGCCTTAGCGGTACGCCCATCTCTACCAATAATCTTTCCCATATCTTCACGATTGACGGTGAGCTTAATCAACACACCCATCTCGTCAACTGTCCGAGTTGTTACAACCTCGTTAGGAAAGTCTACCAGTGGCTTGACGATGCTTTCTACAAACTCTTGATCAGCTATTTCTTTTTCTGCCATTTTTACTCCTGAATTCCTTCATACAGCTCGACCTACTGACTGCCGTGTAATGGTATTGTGGCAAAGCCAACCACGAATAGCAAGGGGGTCTAAACTAGGGTATCGATTGTCAGCGAAGCGCCAGCTGAAAGACTTTGCTCCACAATTTCACGCGCGATTTTAGTTCCTAGCCGATCGGTAATCACACGCTGAAGCGCCCGTGCGCCAAACACCGGATCATAGCCCGATCTGGCCAACTCTTCAGTAACAGCTGGGGTGAATGTTAAGCTGATATTTTTGTCTCTTTTTACCTGTTCAGTAAGTTTAGAAAGTTGGATATCGACAATCTGCCGCACTTGGTCTACGCTTAGGGGCAGATACACTACCACGCCATCAAAGCGGTTAATCAGTTCTGGCAGAAAAATACGGCGGTTGATGAGATGATCGATTAGCATCTTGCTAGGAATTGTCGTGCCCTTTTCCACTTGTTGCTTAATGAGATCAGAAGCGGCGTTGCTGGTGGCGATGACAATAGTGTTAGTGAAATCTAACTTTTTGCCGAAGTTGGTGGTAACTTTGCCCTCATCTAGAAGCTCAAGCAGAAGATTGCGAATTGCCGGCGAGGATTTCTCCACCTCATCTAGCAGTAAAACAGAGGAGGGCTTTTCTTGTATGGCCAGGGCTAGTTGACCGGGGTGCTGCTCAGCATTGGCACCGAGCAATTTTTCAAGGGCGTCAGCTCCAGCGTATTCGGTCATATCGAGACGAATCAGTGAAGCTTGGCTTCCGAAATAGACTTCTGCCAAGGTTTTGGCCGTCTCCGTTTTCCCCACTCCAGTCGGGCCAAGAAACAGAAAAGTGCCGATCGGCTTGGTTTGGGAGGCCAGCCCAGCTCGGGCGCGAAGAAGGGCGTTGCTGACTTCTCGGATCGCTTCATCTTGGCCGACTATCCGCTGATGAAGTAGTTGTTCCAAATTGAGCAAAGTCTCCCGCTCGTTTGTTTGGTATTTGATCGGGACATTGGCTTTTTTCTCGACAACTGCGGCAATTTCTTGTGCGCCGATGGCTTTTTGCTCGGTTGATGAGGCGGCCGCTTCCTCCAAAATATTAAGCTCTCGCTTGGGCGAAGCGCTGTCTTTAAGAAATCGGCTAGCTAATTGATGGGCAGCTTGCACCGCGCCGAACAGGAAGAATACACCGTAGCGCCCCTCAATGTCCGGCAGATGCAACAATAAAGCTTTCTCTAACTCTGCTCCTTCCAGAGGCGGCACAGACAGGGGCGAAAAGGCTTCTCTCAAGGACGAATTTGGCTTGACCAGCCGCAGATACTGCTCCTCAGTTAGCGCACCAATAAGATGAATTTGTTCATTGCTAAGATATTGCCCGAAAATTTCCCGTAAATCGACTGTTCCTAGCTTGCCACCCGAGTCAAACAGCAGATCGATTCTATCTATAAATAAAACAACATTGCCGGCCAAAACCAATTCCTGAAAAAGGCGGCTCATCATCAGAGCCAACTGCTCGTGATTGGGATAGGCATCGAGCAAAGCGGACAGGTTTAACAGACGTACTTGGGCGCGATCAAGCCTTGTTTTGGTCTGAGAGCGGATAATTCGGCTGGCCAGTCGGAAAAACAGCTCCGTGCGACCGACGCCATCTTCGCCAACTAAAAGAATATTTTGCCCCGATCTTTTACTAGAAGCGGCGGCCATCTCTTTCAACAAGGTTTCTCGAGAAAACAGCGGGGAGAGAGCGAAGTATCTGGTGTTTCGCACCGTCAGCTCCTCGGTAAAACGATCAAGTAAGTTAGTGTAGGCAACTGACCAATTCCGGGCAAATCCACCGCTATGACCCAGCTGGTTGGAGAGCGATTGGCGCGCAGATATAGAACGGTAGAAATCGACCAAAAGGGCGATTTCTTCCGGAGAGAGGGCCAGTTTTTGAGCCAGAGCGATAAAATCCTGCCGCCGGCTTATCCAATCGAGAAAATCAAACAAAGTTAGACAAGGGCGCTCCCTAGAGAGAGAGCCAACCGCTTCTGCTAGCCATTTCTCCACCTCCTCGAGCGTCAGATTGGGCATAACAGCCGGCAGATCGGAAGCACGGATGCCGAGGCGATAAAGTATCACCGCCACTTCAGGGTGGTGATAGACATTTTGCCAGAGAGCTTCCAGAGAACCATTTTGTCGCCAGCGCTTTAGTGCTTCGATGAGAGAGAAGTCGGCCGCCAACAAGGGGTCGGCTTGGCGCTCTTTCACTGAAATCATAAACTCCGGATGGGCAAATAGATAGGTTGTGAATAGATGGAACGAGCCTACTATAAAGAAGAGCGCCAGCGCCAAGGCCGCCAAAGACTGCAGTAGCGCCGCTACGGGCCAGATCAACCCAAAAAGCATTATCACCGAACTAATTGCCCCCAAGCAGATCACTAGCAATCTAAACATCAGCCACGGCAAAGATTGATATAATCGTAAGAAGGCCGCTCTCTTTACCTGACGATTGCTCCAGTTCATCCCGTCCCCCAAACAATAGCCAGTATCACTAGAGCGATAATAACCAGCGGCAGAGTTGCCCAAACAAACAACAATAATGCTTCCAGTAATGTTGCCACCGCCAGAAGTAAGACAGTAAATAGAATGACAAAACTACGCATAACGAAGCCGACAAGCCGGCTGGCGAGGTTCTGCTCCCAAATTTTAACTTGGTCTGATAGGGCCAAGTTGGTACTGCTTAAGACATCATTTTTCCACGGAGCAAACCAAGTTCGCGCCAATCCTTCCAGCGAGAAGAAGTCAGCGATCTCCTCAAGGACAAAGCCGGCCACTTGCCAAGCCTGGCGAAAGCCCTTGCCGTACCACCAGTAAAAATAACCGTATAGCATTTCCCTCCAAATTCACCATAGCACTAAGCCGGCTACCAAAGAAGTTTAGAGCTAATTCTCACCGCCAAAACGGCTACTTATCGGCGCTAGCTTCTTCGGTCTGGTCCGACTCTTGCTCGGCCGACTCTTGGGATGGAGCTGGAGTTCCTGTTAATTCGGCGCCGGCAGAAGATTCCTGAACGGCTTCTTCGGCCGGAGAAGTTTTCGGCTCGTCTGCGGAAGCGACCGGCTCTTCGGTCTTGGTGGCTGGTTGAGCTGGCGTAGCTTCTTTTTCTTCTTTAGCTTTGGCTGGACGGTTGCGGGTTTTTATCACCACCGAGGCGTGAGAAACTTTTTCCTTCTTTAAAAGCTTGGCCAAGGTATTCGATGGTTTGGCGCCTTTATTAAGCCACGCCAACACCTGCTCTTTATCGAGAGAGATATTCTTGGTTTTGGGATTGTAAAAACCTAAATCTGCCACAAATTTGCCGGCAGTAGAGAACTTGGCCTCCGCCACAACAATTCGATAACTCGGGTCCATTCTTTTGCCAATTCGACGCAATCTAATCGCTAACATTTCAATTAATTTTACCGAACCATTCTTCCTTGGTCAACAGATGAAGGTAACCACGACGAAAGTCGTCCCAGCGTGCTGGCTTTTTACCTTCTAATTGAACTTGATCCAAAATAAGCCGTTCTCCATCCATATGAGCGGCAAGAATCTTCAGTAACTTGCCGGAAAGGGAGGTGTATGTACCCGGCCAGGGATTAAGAGCGCGGATCTGACGAGAAATCACCTTTAACCCATCGTTCCAGTTAATCTCACCTGATTCTTTGCAAAATTTTATGGTTGCTGTTGCCAGTTTGGGGTCTTGAGCAGTCAGGTTGGCTTGGGATGACAAATAGGCGGGCAGTTGTTTAACGAGTAGCAAACCGGCAAGCTGGGCGAGCCGTTGGCGAAGTTCGCTAGTGGTATCGGTGGGGGAGATAGCGAGTTTCTCTTGAGAGACGATTCGACCCGCATCGACCGTCGCCACCATCTCCATTAGTGTTACGCCGGTTTGTTCATCGCCACTAAGAATTGCTGACTGAATTGGGGTGGCGCCTCGGTGGCGCGGCAGTAGTGAGGGATGAAGATTTAGCGAACCATAGGGCGGGACAGCGAGGGCTTGAGCAGGAATTATCTTGCCGTAAGAGGCCAAAACAATCAGGTCAGGCTGAAGCTGACTGATAATATCACCTAACTCGAGTTTATCGATCGGCTGGAATACCGGCAATTCGAGCTTGTCGGCGTATTCTTTAACGAGTGTGGGCATTACTTTGCCTCCTCGTCCTGATGGCTTGTCGGTCTCCGTAACAATGGCAAAAATATTCATCTTGTTTTCGACCAAAGCCTGCAAAACCGGCAGACTGAAGTCGTCACTGCCAAAAAAGACAATTTTTAGTCCGCGGTAGTATTTAAGATCGGCCCATTTTTGGGAGCGTTGGGGAAAAAGAATCCCGTTCAGATGATCAATTTCGTGCTGAAGTACATGGGCAAACAAGCCCTTGGCCCTTATTTCTTTGGGTTTGTTCGTTTCGTCAACTGCCCGCACTACAACTTGGTCGGCCCGAGAAACCGGTAGCTCAAGGCCGGGTAGCGAGAGACAGCCCTCGTCGATTGTCACCTCTTTCTTCCCTTTGCTGATAATTTTTGGATTAACCAAAACATGGAAGGGGATAGCTGGTGTATGATCTTTTTTGTTGAGCGGTTTATAGCCGGTGACCAATATCTGGCTATTCTCCCCAACTTGATTGGCAGCTAAGCCGATTCCGTCACTGGAGATCATTTTTTCCCGCATCGCCAAAGCCAGCACTCTAAGCGCCTGATCGAATTGTTTTACCGGCTTGGTCGGCCGATGAAGAATGTCGGCGTAGTGGGTGAAGATTTTCATAGCCCTATTCTACTTTATTTAACGATATCTTTCTATCCGCTAGGGTTCTAATGAATAGCGATGTGCCACGCGGGAGGCAATACTAGCCGTAAATTGTCCAAGAAAGCTGTTCCCACTTTCGGCAGGAAGATTTCTAGCTCTGAGCTACCAACATCTTTTACGATTGCTTCAGGGAGCTCTTTGGAGACTAAGCTGGTGATACACTCAATCTCTGAAGAGGTTATCGTTTTTATTTCGGCCTTTTTTAGAGAGAAAGTTAGCCCAAATGGCGGGAGAAATAGCTGTCGGCGCTGGGGAAGCTCCTGTTGCAAGATTGTCTGGCACTGCCCCCTAGCCAGACCCTCCCATATCGGGTGGTCAGGAAAACTAGTCCGTGCCACCAAGCGTTTAGTCTGCGAGGCGAGTTGCAACATTAAACTCATCAGCCGCCAAGGATTGTCGATATCACTTCCAGTTAGCAGGTGGTCGCCCCATACAACGATCATTTCCCAAAATAAGTCTGGTTGTGTCAAGGCTTTTTCTGTGGCAACAACAATTTTCTCGCGGCCAAGAGCTGGAAAACTACCCGTCCATGGCCGCACGGGAGTATCGAGCTGTTGCGAGAGCTGGTTAGCCAGCTTGGCCACTCCCCAGCCTAACCCCCTTACTGATCCACGGCAATCAGGACAGTCAATAAATTGCGGGCTAGTTCGACACCACCGGCAGTGCATTTTCCCGCTTTCTAAACCCATAGGGCGCTGGCAGTTGGGACAGCGTACGACTCGCCGGCATTGGGAGCAGTATCCGACCTCACCCCAGCCGCTTCGCCCAACAACTAGTAGTGCTTTCTTATTCCGTCTGGCTAGACTGCCGAGCTCGTCCATTAGAACGGGATCCAGCTCTCTAATCCGCTCGGCAACAATAGTTAGGGGACGTGGCCGGGTAAGGTTAAGAAATCGCCACGAGTTAATAAGAGACTCCGCCTTGGGTAGGGTCTGACCAAAACAAAGCCTGATCTTTTCATACTTATGCCGCACTAGGGCAATCTCCCGCCCTAAAAGATATGGCCTTTGTTGAAAACGACAACCTAAGTAATCGGGGGAGTCAACAATCAAAATGTCGTTGGGAGATAGTGGCAGAAATATCTGACCAATTGTGCCGATAATTATTCGAGCCGAGCTGGTATTTTTTTTGGGATCGGAGTCTTTTTTGAGAAGTAAGGAAATGGCTCGTTGATCAGCCGCAAGTGAGGAGTAAAAGAGTTCGGCCAGAGCTTGGCTGGGAAAAATCAGCAAAAAAGCGTAAGACAAATTCTGGCTGATTATTTTTTTGTAGGCCGCCACGCGTGTCTGCCAGTCGCCGGAGACAAACAGCGTCTGGGTCGATTTGGAGCTGATAGAGTTTTTGTCCTGTCCCTGTGCAGGAAAACGCAGAGAAAACCGAGCCGTTTCCGCTAGCGATGCTCCGTGCCTTTTTGCCAGAGCCGTGGTTAGCTGAATCTGTTGTTGGGTAAACTGTTGTTTTTTCTCTATTGAAGTAATTGGACGCGTGGCTGTTAGTTCTTTGGGTGGGCGGCTCTTTAGTGCCATCACTACGCCACTGGTGCTTTGTCGACGCAGTGGCACTTTAACTAGACTACCAACGGAAATATAAGGTAGTATGGAAGCGGGAACAGCATAGGTTAGGGCTTGCGCCGCCGTGCTCTTTCTCACGATCACATCAGCATAAAGCATCGCTCATATTGTAATGCACTCAAACGGGAAAACAATCAAAGAAAACTGGCCGCTGGTTGCGCTCGTTGGTCCAACGAACGCAGGCAAGTCAACATTATTCAACCGCTTAACCGAGGATTATCGGGTTATTACTGCTTTTGAAGAATCAACTACTCGCGATCGAGTCTACGGCGAGGCGGCTTGGCAGAAGAAGCGGTTTCTATTAGTTGATACCGGGGGGTTAGTTGACGAAGCCGGTGAGCTGGAAGAAAGAATTCGACAACAGATGGAGATAGCGGTTGAAGAAGCAGATGTAATACTGTTTGTTTTCGATGCGTTGGTTGGCTTAACACCTCGACTTAGGCAGTTTGCACAAAAGCTTTCTCGCCAGCACCCGCTATGGTTAATTGCCAATAAAATGGACAGCGATACTTCGGCTAAGGAACGGGATAATTATCAGTACCTGGGCCTACCTTACTATGAGCTTTCTGCCCGTTCAGGTAGAAATGTCGCTGACCTTTTGGAAGATTTAACAAAAGGCTTCTCTGAACAGGAAGAGTTTAGTAGCAATCAGCCACCCAATGTTGCTATTGTTGGGCGTCCAAATGTGGGTAAATCGAGCTTGCTCAACGCTCTTTTGGGCTCTGACAGGGCGGTAATTAGCCCGACGGCTGGTACAACTCGCGACATCGTTGCCTCTCCATTAACTGTCGACGACAGAACCTTTCAGCTAGTTGATACAGCGGGAGTGAATCGTCGCGGGAAAATAGGCCAAGGGGTGGAGAATTTCAGCGTTAAAAGAACTCTTTCGTCTATCCGTAACGCCACAGCAGTATTGGTACTAGTGGACGCGACTGTCGGCTCAACAAGAGGCGATCTTCATCTGGCTTTCTACGCCCAGTCGCTAGGAAAGCCGGTGCTAATTGTCGTCAACAAGGGCGATATTGCGAAAGAAGAGGTTCATCTGCACCACCAGCTGGCCAAATTTCCCCAAGTATTCGTCTCTGCTCAAGAAAAAACCAATATCGATCAGATCAAAGACTGGTTAGCAGAATTACCCGCTTAGTCGGATACACCCACAGATGCTTGGGTAGTACCACTAGTCAGTGTCGCGGCTAGCCGGCCGATCATATACTTTTTCTCTAGAGGGCCCCAGTCGCGCGAATCAGAAGATTGCGTCCGGTTGTCGCCCAGCATAAAGTATTCATCGCTTCCCAGAGTTACTTCATAGCTAGAGCGGGAACCAGCCAGAAACGTCTCGGTGTTGGCGGGAAGATAATTTTCTCCCAGTTGAGCACCGTCAATAAACACACTGCCGTTGGTGATGGTAATTTTTTCGCCCGGCAAGCCAACCACTCTTTTTATATAATCAGTGGCTGGGCTATTGGGATAGCGAAAAACCACCACATCACCGCGCTGGGGCGTGTGGAATAGATAGCTAACTTTTTCAATTAATATCAGCTGGCCGGAATGATATGAGGGTTCCATACTCCTTCCCTCAACCTGAAATGGCTGGGCAACGAAGCGCTGGATAATGAAAGCCATCAGAAAGACGACAATTACTACCCGCAGGACTTCCCACAAACCCGCCAAACGCTTGATCATAAAACTATTATATACGGGGTTAGACAAGCCGTCACCTGCTGTCAATGAGTGGCCGGTTAAGGTAAAATATAGATACCAATGGCCGCTTAGCTCAGTGGTTTAGAGTGCTTCGTTCACATCGAAGAAGTCGTCAGTTCGAATCTGACAGCGGCCACATCAAACACATGCAGAGTCTCTGCCAACACGGCAGAAGTCGCCGGCTCAAGCCAGCATCGTCCACCTTCAATTCAAAAAACTTATGCATTTTATTAAGATATGTTCTAAAATATAAATATGCATCCAACACTCTTTGAGATAGGGCCGGTTAGGGTTTATTCGTTCGGGACGATGATTGCCATCGCCGCTCTGCTAGCAGGGTTGTTCGCCTATTGGGCTTTGAAGCGACATGCCTTAACCAGAAAATATCTTTTCGACACTGTCCTCTACACTCTCTTTTTTGGCCTGTTGGGCGCTAGAATCGTTTTTTACTTGATCTACTCCGATCAGTTTCAGAGTATCTTGCAGATTTTCTTCATTTGGCAGGGAGGACTGGTGGCTCTAGGGGGCATACTGATTGGTTTTCTGGTTTTTCTGCATTTTCTCAAAAAGCATCCTCAAAGATTATGGCTGGTGGCAGATATTTTTGCCCTCGCTTTTCTACTGGCGTGGAGCGTTGGTAAACAAGGATGTGTGCTCTCCAGCTGTACGGCCGGCAAGATAACCGAAAGCTGGCTCGGTATAAACGGAACCTTTCCTGTCGATCTGTTGAGCAGCCTGTGGGCACTATTTCTGTTTTTGTTGCTGGGTTTCGTTTGGTTGCGTCAAGCGATGAGAGACGGGGCGATTTTTCTTCTGGCTCTTGAAGGATATTTTTTGGGAGAGCTACTGATCCGCTCTCTGAAAGAAGACTTTAGTACTGGCCTAGGACGAGCAGAAGCAATTATTCAATTGATAATTGTTGTAGTGATTTATATTGCCTACTGGCGGTTGTATAATCCGAAGATGATCCGTCTGCCTAGAAAGTGGGTAACTGCTAGTCAGCGGGGCTACAACAGCTTAAAACAGAATCCGTCTGTGCAGAGAATACTTAGCTGGCGGCCTGGGAGAGGGCGGTCTTAGTCTTCTCAACGACTCGAGCGAACATCTCTGGAGTTTCTTTGGCCATCTGGGCTAGAACCTTGCGGTCCAGCTCGATGTTGGCAAGCTTGAGGCCACGAATAAAATCACGGTAATCTAGATTATGTTCTCGGACAGCGGCATTAAGCTGAACAATCCACAGCCGGCGAAAGTCACGCTTTTTGCTGCGGCGATCGCGGTAGGCGTTGCTACCCGCCTTAATCCATGCCTGTTTGGCCTGCTTGAATAGACGGTGTCGGCCAAGTTTATAGCCCTTAGTTAAACTGAGAATCTTTTTGTGTCGTTTGCGAACTTGGGTACCGCGTTTAATCCTCATTTTCTCCTTACAGAGATATTACTCTGGCTAGCTTTTTGTTTCTTTTGCCCTTAATCGTTAAAGATGAGCCCGCCTGTCTTTTGGCTCTGGTAGACTTGAATCTGGCGCGGTGCTGGGCTGTCATTTTTTGGGCCACAAGCTTACCGGCTCCGGTAAGGCGGAATCGTTTAACGATTGATTTTCTGGTTTTAATCTTTGGCATTATTTCTTTTCTTTAATAATTACTTGTAAGCGCTTGCCGTTTTGCTCTGGCTGATGCTCCATCTCTCCGCCAACCTCCTGGCAGAATTTAGTTAGAAGCTCTTTGGCCTTGTCGGCAAAGACGTTCTGTCTGCCCCTTAGAGTTAAGAAGGCACGGACAAAATGTCCCTGGCTAAGAAATCCCTTGGCTTGCTTTGCTTTATTAGCGAAGTCGTGCTCGCCGATAGCAAAACCTAAGCGAATTTCCTTAAGCTGGGGGTTCTTCGTTTTGGTGGTGGCCTGCCGGCCGGTTTTCTCCTGTTGGTAGCGAAACTTGTTGTAATCAAGAATCCGTACTACCGGTGGAGTGGCAATAGGGCTGATGGCAACCAGATCAAGCCCGGCTTGGGCAGCAAGAAAGCGTGCCTGATCAAGCGAGACTGTTCCCGCCGAACGACCATCATCCATTATCAAATGAACCGGGTTAGCGGTTATTTGCTCGTTAATGGGGAAGTTTTTTTCCGTTACCACCGCAGTAAGCCCAACTTGCGTCGGACTATCAATTAAGTTGCATTAACCCTATCTCGGGCTGATTATTCATCACTATTCCAGCTTACCACGGCGCGTAATAACTTTCAAGGAGTCAGGAACAAGACGAAGCGTCAAAGGAGTCTGAGCCATCTCTTGCCCTCCAACTCTAAAAGGCAACTCGGGATCTGTCACAAGACGAATTAGCTTACCGTGAAAAAGACTGTGTGAGGTTATTGTTTCCCCTCCAACCTTAAATAATCCTAATATTTTTTTCGGTTCTACAATATGTTCGCTCTCAAAAGCCACCTCCAAATCGCGGTTAATTGAAATTTTATTAAAATAGGCAAATACCCGCATTCTGTTATCAACAACAATGCTTACTTTAGCCAGCTTAGGCGTTTCAATTGTTCCGGTTAGAAAAATAGGGATATCCTGCCCAAGTAAGACAGTTGACACCGAAACTAAGCGCCTCTGCTTCAAGCTTTCTACCGCGTCTTTAAGATTGTTAGCCCCAATCAGATCAGTAACTTGGGCGGAGGCGTTTACGGGGATGATTCCTAGGACGGCTCGCCCTAGCACGGCTGTCGCCACCTGTCCGATATGGCCATCACCCCCCACCGCAACCATCGTGGTATAACCTTTCTCGATACCCATAATTGCCAGCTCGGCCGGCGTTCGGGCAGGGCTGGCGGCCACCATTTCGCCGCTGATACCAGAATTAGTCAAAAAGTCGCGTAGCTTCTCGTACGCTTGCCTAGTCGCCCGATTTGCCGGCGGTTCCAGGATGTAATAATACATCCGGAGCTACTCCTGCTCTTGAGCGGCTGTTTCGTCTTCCCGATTTTCTTCAAGGGACTTCTCTGCCTCTTGGGTTAGGGGTTCTTCGTCCACTCTCGCGCCCTGCTCGTCAATCATTGAGCTTTTTCCGACCAAAACTGCTCCTGACTGGACGACTAAATCGCGGGTGGCAATCCCGCCATAAACCTTGGCTGTTGGGAGAAGCTCTAGTTTCTCCGACGCCTCAATTTCGCCCCTAACTACACCAGCAATAGAAACCATTTTGCCACGAATAGGTCCTTTAACTTGCGCTGTTTCCCCAATAACAACTGATTTCTCAGATGTGATTTCCCCCTCGATCATGCCATAGATTGTAATGTCGTTGGTGTCCTTAAGAGTACCCGTTAAGGCAACATTAACCCCGACAGTCGTTCCCGGTCCACTCGCCTGTTCTCCTACCATTTTTGCCATGCACCTCCTTTTTTAACCCTGCTTATTGTTGTTTAACTGCACCTCAATACTCCTCTAACTCTTTTTACGCAAAAAAGCAAGAAAAGCAAGGGATTTAAAACCAAAGACTAGATACGAAATTAAAGATAAATCGAGGGGCAAAAAATCATAGAGCATAAATGTGGAGGGATTTAAAAAAGACCAAAGACTAAACAAAAAAATAAAAATCATAGAGCAAAAGGCCCAGGAATTTATCGAATAAGCAATCAATGAGGAGAAGAGCAGTTGTGGTTGGCTAGTTGCATACTCTAGGCAAAAGATGTTAAACTGGGCAAAGCAAGTACTATGGAAAAAATTAAAATTGTCGGGGCAAGAACCCACAACCTCAAAAATATCTCCTTGGAGATCCCTAAAAACAAAACTACAATTATCACTGGCCTTTCGGGATCGGGGAAGTCTTCGCTTGCCTTCGATACAGTTTTCGCCGAGGGACAGCGTCGCTATATAGAGAGCTTATCATCTTATGTTCGACAGTTCTTGAGTGAGGTAGAGCGGCCTGACTTCGATTATATGGAAGGGCTGGCACCGGCTATTGCTATCGATCAGAAAACATCGGTGCGCAATCCGCGCTCAACTGTCGCTACCGCCACAGAAATGTATGATTTTCTGCGGTTGCTTTTCTCCCGTATCGGTTCACCGAAATGCCCTCGTTGTCAAATCCCTGTTACTCAACAGGCGCCCCACGCAATTGCCAAAATTATCCTTGAGGAGTTCCGACACGATGACCATCTACGAGTAAAAATCTACGGCTTAGTAGTCTCTGGCCGCAAGGGGGAACATCGCTACCAGCTTCAGCTCGCCAAAAAACAGGGTATCTTGCGCGTTCGTTGGGACAAGGTGGAGATGGATTTAACTGAAGCGATCACTCTGAAGATTGATAAACAGAAGAAACATACCCTCGAATTACTGGTAGGTAGTATTGATTTCCCTATTAGTAATGAGCAGTCCGCCCAGTTGGCCAACAACGATCTTTTGAAGCTGGTGGAAAAGGGGCTAAAGCTAGGCAATGGCACAATCACCACCGCGTCTTTTGATGGGGAGAAAGAACGATTTTATTCTCAACGACACGCTTGCTCGCAGTGTGGTTGGCAGTTTCCGGACATCGAGCCACGGTTATTTTCTTTTAATAACCCCGAGGGGGCTTGTCAGATTTGTTTGGGCCTCGGCGTTCAGATGGCGGCGGATCAGAATATGGTTATTCCTAATCCTCGGTTAACTTTTGCCGAGGGGGCAATTCGACCCTGGAGCCGAACCACCAGCCACTCCAACTGGCACGAAAAAACTCTCTCTACTCTGGCAAAAAAATACGACTTCAGCCTCGACACACCTGTTGGCGAGCTACCAGAAAAGATAATGCATACCATCATGTATGGAGAGGCGGAAGCTGAGGGAGACGACAGGTTCGAGGGTGTTCTGCCTAATCTGGAGAGGCGCTATCGGGAAACCGATTCTGACTACCTGAAGAACGAGATAGAAAAATATATGGTAGAGCGGGTTTGTGAGGCCTGCCACGGCCAGCGGCTACGGGCGGAGGTCTTGTCCATTACTATTCAAGAGAAAAATATTATCGATCTAACCTCAATGACCGTTGAGCAGGCGAATCAGTTCTTTGGCGCTCTGGAAAAGAGTCTGTCGGAGAACGAGCAGACAATAGCCCGACCGATCATCAAAGAGATCGTTACTCGGCTAAAATATCTTTTAGAGGTTGGTTTGGGCTATCTAACGCTAGATCGCACTACGGCAACATTGGCCGGTGGCGAGGCCCAGCGGGTCCGGCTGGCTACTCAACTCGGGTCTGGCTTGACGGGGGTGCTTTATATCCTTGATGAGCCCTCTATCGGTTTGCACGCTCGAGACCATAGCAAGCTTCTCAAGACAATTGACGAGCTAAAAAACCGCGACAACACAGTTATTATCGTTGAGCACGACCGGGACACAATGCTGGGAGCTGATCATATAATCGATATGGGGCCAGGAGCGGGGGAGCGGGGAGGGGAGATTATCGCCGAAGGCACCCCAAAAGAAATTATGGCCAACCCCGCATCATTAACCGGCCAATATCTGGCTGGAAAAAAGAATATCAATCTTGATCGGCCCACCCAGAGCGAACCAGACAAGTTCCTCACCATCACCGGCGCCAAAGGTCATAATCTCAAAAATGTTTCCGCATCTTTCCCGATAAATCGCCTGACTTGTATCACCGGCGTCTCCGGTTCGGGAAAATCTACTCTAGTCGAGGACACTCTGGCAATTGCCCTAGAGAAGCATTTCCACGGCACTAGCAACGAACCAGCCCATTACGACAAGCTGGAAGGAGTTGAACATATTGACAATATTATCAATGTCGACCAGTCGCCGATCGGCCGAACGCCCCGCTCGAACCCAGCCACCTACACCGGAGCGCTGGGACCGATCCGTGAGCTTTTTGCCAACACCAAGGAAGCCATGGATAGAGGTTACGATCCGTCGCGCTTCAGCTTCAACTTGCGAGGCGGGCGCTGTGAGAACTGCCACGGCGATGGCCAGAATAAGATTGAGATGAATTTTCTCCCTGATGTTTATGTTCCTTGCACCGAATGCCGGGGCAAGCGTTACAACCCCGAAACGCTAGAGATTCTTTATCGAGGCAAGGATATCAGCGATGTTTTGAATATGGCTGTTGAGGAGGCAATAGAATTTTACCATGGTGAGGAAGGTGTTTTGGGGTGTTTAAGAATTCTTCAATCGGTTGGACTGGGCTATATGAAACTTGGGCAGCCAGCCACCACTCTTTCCGGAGGGGAAGCGCAACGAATTAAGCTGGCTACCGAGCTAGCCAAAAGAGAGACCGGCAAGACTCTCTATATTCTCGACGAACCGACGACTGGCTTGCATTTTGACGACATTCAAAAACTCTTGGGCGTTTTGGCCCAGCTGGTTGAACGAGGAAACACGGTGATAATAATCGAGCATAATCTCGAAGTAATAAACTGCGCTGACTGGATAATTGATTTGGGGCCAGAGGGCGGAGATAAGGGTGGGGAGATAGTTGTCAGCGGACCACCTAATAAAATTATGGATTGCCAGCTGTCTCTAACTGGACAGTATATGCGAAGGTTTAATGGCCAGACCAACTCAGCCAGAACCTGATCTCGAGATTACCAAAACTCTGCAATCGAGGGGATATCGCCGCATTGTTGGGCTCGATGAAGTAGGACGAGGCGCCTTGGCTGGACCGTTGCTAGTAGCTGCGGTTGAGATTGAGGATATGATATCGGGCGTGAATGATTCAAAACTCCTAACCCCCCCACAGCGACAGGTATTGGCTGAACAGATTATTCGTTACGCTAAGCAGATAAGTTTCGGATACGCCAGCAATCTGGAGATTGACCAGCTGGGTATGACCGCAGCTCTTGGGTTGGCTTATCAGCGTGCTCTAGTAAATATAGTGGCTGATTTTTACTTGAGCGATAATTTTGTCCTTGCCAATCGGCCGCATCTACGGGCGGTTAAAGGCGATAGATTGTTTTATCAAGTGGCGGCCGCTTCGATTATCGCCAAAGTTACTCGTGATAGGCATATGCTAATTTATGATCGGGCTTTTCCTCATTACGGTTGGGGACAAAATAGCGGTTACGGTACTGCTCTGCATCGCCAGGCAATCAAACAATATGGGGCTTCCCCCTTACACCGCCTAAGCTTCATTAATAGGGGTTGGACAGTTGACATCCCAGAAAAAATGCGCTAAAATTGGTCTGAAGTCGAGACGATCGCGGGCTTTGGCCCGAGGAAAGTCCGGGCACCTTAGAGAGCGCCCCAGCTAACGGCTGGCTGTCGTGAGGCACGGGAATAGTGCAACAGAAAATATACCGCCCGACGATAAGTCGTGGTAAGGGTGAAAACGTGTCCCCTTGGATAAAACTTTGGGGATTCACCGTCGCTTCAGGCAACGGTGAACGGTAAGAGCGCACGCTTTTCCGCCGTAAGGCGGATCTGTGAAAACCCGGCGTGGTGCAAGGCAAGTGGGCTTAACCGGTCCAAGTGTGTCATTTGACTCCAATAAGAAGCGCTTCTCGGCGCGATCGGTTAGGTCTTGTCGCATAGATAGATGTCGTCTAAACAGAACCCGGCTTATCGGCTTCCCACAACCCCTCGCAGGAGGGGTTGTGGCTTACTCAGCTTCCTTATTGGCCGATTTTTCAGTAAAATATTGACAGTCCCGGGTCGTCTAGCGGTAGGACATTGGGTTTTGGTCCCAAGAAGCGGGGTTCGAATCCCTGCCCGGGAACTACCGCCGTGCTCTAGTGAAATAGCTTAATAAAGATAGGGAGCGCTCTTGTATCTAGCAAGAGTTTTTCGTATACTGTCGTCAGTTCGCTCTCATTAACTTAATCATCAACGAAGCGAAGCTTCAAACCTAGTCGCCAGAAACGACTACAGGAGGGTGTCGTGGATAGAAGGATGGTGTTAGCGGACTTGACTGCAGCACTTAAGGCAAGTACAGAAGAAGGAGCTCACTTAACCCTTGCCAAATCCATCTTGGAGATTGGTGGAAGACTAACCTTCGCATCCCCCCAATATCGAGCGTGGCTTAGGGAGCTCTCTCCTGATGCGACGAATGAAGAGATAACCACTGGGATTGAAAGAGCCGAGGCGCTCTTGAATGATGTGGGAAGGATTCTCACTCCGCCCGTTAGGGTATTTGTAGCCATCAGAGCCGAGCATTCACAGGACACACCAATTCTCAATGATGGCTATCTAGGGCTGTCTGTCGAACTCTTGAAAGAAGTCGAAGGGCAAGCCACTTCAGCCGACACCAAATGTTATTCTCTAACACAGACCCGGGCCGATCAGCTCATCGTAGAGACGATCACCTCTCAAGCGATTGTCTTTGTTCGATTCGCTCTCGAGCTTCTGCAGCGTTTGGCAAGGAGTTTTCCGAAGACCAGACTATGTTCTAGTGCACTCACCGAAATTGAGGGATTGGCTACCGCCCTGATGAAATACTGCCAGTTACAGCGCCAAGGACACTCTCCCAGACAGAATTCGCGCTAGGCCTTGTGCCAATGTAATCACACGCCACCCACAAAGCGGCGTGTTGCTTTTATGGCGCCGCCCGCTATTCTCTCAATCGTGTGACTACTGCCATATGCTAGCATATGCTATTGCTGATACAAATTATTATGTAAACTTTTGCGAGTAGTAATGGCACACCCTATTCAAGACAAGTTGAGACAGCTAATATTTCCAAACAGTGCCTCAGTTATCGAGTATCTTACGGGGTCAATAGCTAACTTAAAAATACTTATGAGCGAATTTGAAGAACTCCCACCACTTGACAACTCTTGACAACAGATGGTAGCTTTGGCATTCTCGCCTTATAACGGAAGTACTCGGAGAGCGGAGGGACTGCGAGTAGCGCCTTCGAACAGTTATTAATTAGGAAGGGAGAATGTTTATGAATACACTTTTTTGGAAGAGTGCACAAAAAGTTTTTTGCAAGCTAATAGCGCTTGTTCTGCTAGCAGGTCCAACGTTTTCTGTATATTTGTACACAGCTACAAATAGGGCCCAGGCGGCCGAGGAGCCAGAGATTGTAATCAACGAAATAATGTGGACAGGCTCAACTGTCAGTCAAAATGACGAGTGGATCGAGCTCTACAATAACACTGATACAGCGGTGGATATTGGTGGTTGGGTGTTAACGCATAGCGCTACCGGAGGCACTGATTTAACTATTCCAGCTGCCTCAATAGTTGCTCCACACGGCTACTTTTTGATCAGTAATTACGCCGCCAACGACAGCCACTCTATATTAGACGTCGCCCCCGACTGGGTGACAAGCTCCGTTTCACTTAGTAACACTTGTTCTGTAATAGAACTGGGACCAATTGTGAGTGGTGGTGTTGCCCCTCACGACAGAATGGGCTGTGACGGAGGTGACTACTTTTTTGCTACACAGTCAAACCAACCCGGAGTTAAGAAATCACTTGAACGCAATATTCTTCTTGCTGATGGACTAGGGAAATCTAGTTGGCATGTTTCAGTTGGGTCTGCTAATCTCGATAGCTCGGCAGTAGGCACAAACTTCGCCACTCCCAAGCAGGTCAATGATACAACCGCCCCAGACACTTCCGTTGCCACAGTCATCGACACCAACGGCACTTTTTCCACCGATCAGGACTGGGCAGCTAATACCAATGTGTTAACTGCTAGTTGGAATGGGTTTATTGATGAACAGTCTGGTATTGAGAGCTACGAGGTAAGCTACGGCACGGATCAAATTACCCCTATCGCTCCTTGGACCAATGTCGGTTTAGTAACAAATACCTCTCTCTATGGCCTGACTCTACTTGAGAACCAAACATATTACTTCTTTGTTCGCGCCTACAACGGCGTCGGCCTTCACGCCGATCTAACTAGCGATGGAATCACTATCAACACCACCGCCCCGGACCCCGCCACAGCGCTAACAGCAACTGACACACCTGACGACAACGGTGGCAGCGTGACAGTTGATTGGTCACCTTCGGCCTCAACAGATGTAGTAGAATATAAGCTGGGCTACCGACCTAGCGGTACCCTTGACCCATTCACTTTCCTCTCGGCTGGACTTGATAATACGCTTGTAGTCGAGGGGCTAGAGAACGACCCGCAGATATACGACTTTCTTGTCCAAGCAGTTGATTTTAGCAATCTCTCATCCGACTCGACTGTTGTTACCGGTTCAGCGCGAGATAACCTCGCGCCCATAGTAAGCGCCGAAAAGCTGGTTCTACAACAGAACAAACCTGGTAATCAAGATATGCTGGGAGGAAATACGGGGGCAACTAATGAACCTGCCACCATCAGTATCTTCGATCGCGATCCGGTGTTACCAGGTGCGATTCTAATCAACTCCGTTGTCGGCCTGCCAGACGGCAGTTTTCCTGCTCTTTCTATCGGCGACAATCTATACGGGCAAGTATTTCTGCAAGCCGTTGACACGACTGGTAACGCCAGCCAAGTAAGCGTGATTGGAAACGATATAGTTGGTCCTTCTGCCAGCACCTTAAGTCGGCTTGAGGCAGTTTGTCAGAGTGAGACATGCCGAGTGACTATTGATTGGCAAAACAGCGATCCTGATGTAAGTTATTACCGCGCCATTTACAAGGATGGTGCAGGAGAGCAGGTTACATCCGACCTCTTCTCAACAAAGCTTGTGCTTGATCTTCCGGCCAAGTACTCATACTCTTTTCACATAGTCAGCTATGACCAGTTCGGTAATCCCAGCGGGTTGAGCAATGGCTTTGAGACCGTGTTAACCCCGAGTGTTACCACGCTGATCGTCTGGGAAAATGGACAGACAGTTGTTACCACCACCGGTTCCGAAGGGGCAGTTGTTAATTCAGCTACTCCCAGCCAGACAGCCAGCCAGGGTCTAATCGCTTCCGCACAAGCGGCCGAGCCGTCAAGCGAAGCCACCACCCCGGATTCAGATGAAGAGGAGAAGAGTGTTGAGCAACAGGATTGGGTGAGAATATTCGTAGTGGTGGCACTATTGCTGGTGGTTGGAGGAAGTTTTTACGCCCTTTCCCGATCAGTTGGCAAGGACGCGATAGAACCTCCCTTGCTGCCCATAGAGGAAGAGAAGCCGGCCGCCAAGCCTAAAAAGCCGGCCGGAAGACGTATTAAGCCCACTCGTCGCAAACGCAAAACCCGCTAATGACAAGCGGGAGGGGATTCGATACGCTAAGACTGCTATGAACATAGCAGTCTTGCGCCATTGGGGAACAACCGTATTAGTAGTTGTTGTGATCGGTTTTGCCTTGTACTCAAACGGCCTAAAGCTGTGGGAAAATAGCCATCTTAACCGTCAGATTCGGGATCTCCAAGAAGAAGTCACACAGAAAGAGCAACGGAACCAGCGCTTAAGTTTATTGATTAATTACTATCAAACCATCTCTTTTCAGGAAACTGAGGCACGACGGCGTCTTGCTCTTAAAAAGCCAGACGAGAAAGTACTTATCGTCAAGGGAATCGTAGCCTCAAACCCAAACGAACAGCTTGACCTAAATGTCTGGCAGGTTGACGAGAGTACTAGCGAAGAAGCGGTGAAAGAGGCGGGCTATAAACTCTGGTGGAAATACTTCTTTCACTCAAGCAGTTGATTGTCGTTTGGTGAAGAATATTTTGGTGGCAAGGCTGGGAGTTGAACCCAGAACCTCGGCGTTATGAGTGCCGCGCTCTAACCACTTGAGCTACCTTGCCAAAATTCTTCAGCGAGCTTGCAAAACAAGTGACATGAGTGCCTCGCCGCTCGTGGCTCAGATTTTGCAGACATATTTTAGCAAAAGTCGCCACTTCCGTTCACCCTACAAAAAAGACACACTAGGTCTTTTTCTGTTTTGGGCTCATCATTAAGCTACATAGCCAAACGCCACCAAGCGAACCCTAGTAAGTTGAGTGCCGTACTCTAACCAATTAAGCTACCATGCAAATATCTGGCTGGCAAGCTTGCCAAGCAGGCGATATATCCCTTCAACAGGCGGTGTCATACCAACTTTTAGAGTACGCCCTTGCTGGCTAGTAGCGGGGATTGGATTTGAACCAATACCTACTGGTTATGAGCCAGTCGGGGTGCCATTCCCCTACCCCGCTAGTTATCCATGTTAACGGAAAATAGAAAAAAATCCAGTCATCGCTCGATTCCTCTTTATTGAATCAAAGAATTAGTGTAAGATGTTAGGGTAATGAAAAGCTCAAATCGCTTGTGGCGGCAGATACTATCAATTTTAGTAGTTGCTTTCCTGTTGTTTGTTGGCTGGCGATTGCTAACTGGGAGCGCCTCAACCGAGCCACAGTCGGTCGGTATCTCTACCATCGCCGCCCAGGTATCTAGTGGTAATATCGACAGAGTGATAGTTCAAGGCAATAAAGTAACCGCCTACACAAAAGATGAGAAAGTTTTAGCCGGCTACAAAGAGGCCGACCAGGGGCTAAAAGACTACGGCATCACCAGCGACAAGACACAGATAGAGATTAAAAATCCCGACACGGGCGCAATTTGGACCAGCATTTTGTCGGTGCTTATTCCGGTAGTTTTATTTGTTATTGTTCTGTATGTTTTCACCCGTCAGGCCCGTGCCGGCAATTCCCAAGCGCTTAGCTTCGGCAAGAGTGCCGCTCGACCGTATCAAGGCAATACCCAGATCACCTTCGCCGATGTTGCAGGACTGAAAAATGCCAAACGGGAGCTAATGGAGGTGGTTGAGTTTCTTAAGAATCCTGACAAGTTTCGGGCCTTGGGCGCAGAGATTCCTCGCGGAGTACTGCTAATGGGAACGGCAGGAGTTGGTAAAACACTCTTGGCCAAGGCAGTGGCGGGTGAGGCAAAAGTACCCTTTCTTACCCTGTCGGCCTCCGAGTTTGTGGAGATGTTTGTCGGCGTGGGGGCTTCAAGAGTTCGCGACCTATTCACAAAAGCGAAAAAAATATCTCCGACTGTAATATTTATTGACGAGCTAGATGCAGTTGGGCGCCAGCGGGGAACTGGTTTGGGCGGCTCACATGACGAGCGTGAACAAACCCTCAACCAAATTCTTGTGGAGATGGATGGTTTTGAGACAAGCACTAATGTTATTGTTCTGGCCGCTACCAACCGACCCGATGTGCTCGATCCGGCCTTGCTTCGCCCAGGTCGATTTGATCGAAAAGTAGTGCTAGATCTGCCAGATCGAGTTGAGCGGGAGGAGATACTTATCGTCCATACCCGCAACAAGCCCCTTAGCAAAGAAGTGGATTTGAAAGAAATTGCCAAAGCCACGCCTGGTCTTTCGGGAGCTGATTTAAGAAACATTGCCAACGAAGCGGCAATTTTAGCCGCCCGCAATAACCGAAAACAGCTTCGCCAGCAGGATCTGCGCTTTGCTATAGAAAAAGTTATGCTTGGCCCAGAAAGAGACAGCCACCTATTGCGCAGCAAAGAAAGGGAGATCGTCGCCTATCACGAAGCTGGACATGCCATTCTGGCTCATTTCAGCTCCGAGCTTGACGAGTTGCAGAAAGTATCCTTAGTCTCGCGCGGTATGGCTCTTGGATATACATTGAGCCTGCCGATTGAAGATACGCGGCTTATCCCACAACATCAGTTCGAGCAAGAGATCGCCGAGCTTCTGGCGGGACGGGCGGCGGAACAGTTAATTTTTAACGAGGTTACCACCGGCTCCAGCAACGATCTGGAGAGAGCAACTACTATCGCCCGTAATATGGTGACAGTCTATGGGATGAGCGAATTGGGACCGGTTAAGTTTGCCGAGCGAGATGAGTTGGTATTCTTGGGACGGGAGATGAGCCAGCATAAAGTTACTTCAGAAAAAATCGCTGCTCTAATTGATGAGCAAGTAAACAAGATTATCGATCGCAACTGGCAAAAAACCTGCCAGATATTGAAAAAAAATGCCACCAAACTGCGCCAGCTCGCCGTCGCCCTACTAGAGAAAGAAGTGCTTGAAAAAGAGCAGATTCTGGAGATCTTGGGACCAAAGAACCCCACCTCGAAGTCAAAGAGCTAACGAAACTCTGGCGCTCTGCTAAACTAGGACTATGAGGAGGGTATCACTAGAACAACTTTTTTGGGTTTCCGGCTGGGCGTACGACTTTTCCAAAGTCGCCACACTGTTACTATTAATAGGGTTAAACGTTCATTTTTTTCTCTTCACCGTGCTGATTGTTAAGGGTAACAGTATGTTGCCAAACTACCACGATAAGGAAGTTCTTTTCGTCAATAAGGTTGCATATCACTGGAACAATCCCCGGCGTGGTGATGTAATTGCTATGTATTATCCCGGCGAAACCCAAAAGCGCTTCATTAAAAGAATTATTGCTCTTCCCGGGGAGGAAATTGAGATAAGCAACGGCTTGGTGAGAATAAACGGGCAACTTCTAACAGAAAACTATCTGCCAAATGGGACACTAACTCTGCCGCACACTAAACGACAGCTACAAACAGGTGAATATTTTGTTATGGGCGACAACCGCTCCGGCTCATCGGATTCGCGTGCCTGGGGGCCCGTACCCAAGGAATTTATCATTGGCCGAGTTATAGAGTAGGGACCGCGTCCCAGTTGCTACTGGGACGCGGTGCGACCAAGTGGAATCGACCTGCTCGAGTTACCACCGGGCAAGGCCAAGACTGTATAGGGATGGGTCCTACTTAGACGAAACCCATCACTAGGAAGACGCATTAGCGCTAGATCAGCTAGCTGTTTGTTCTCTAGCGCGTACTCAAGATCGACAAACAGATCGGTTCGGTAAACGGTCATTACTGGCGCGCAGAAGGCGAGGTTAAGCTGTAAGAGGAAGTTTGTTCGCAGCCGGTCGTAGAGCTTCTCCTCCCAGGCCTCCGGCAGGTCATCTTGTTTTCCTAGCTCTGGTTTCACCGCGTTAACGCACCAACGAGCTAGAGCATCTGCTTGAGATCGATGTTTCTTTCGAGCATAGGCAAGCCTGCTACGAAACACCCAGGCACAGCCCAAACCTAGCCCGATAAGGATGAGAATGAGTACAATATCGGGTGGCCTCATAGTGGATCCTTTCTCCCTCTTGTCAAAGGGCGCTGCTACTCTTACCTTAGCACAAGTTTTGCTTTTAGAAAGTTTAGTTAACCGTTGGCCCTCGAAGACTGGTAATAAGCCGCGAGACAGAAGCGGCAAAAGCCACTAGCTCCTCCACAAACCGAGTAGTTGAGGAGCTACTCATACCAAAACCAATAAACCAATCTGGTGTAATTATGGCACTCGAGCCGGCATCAAAGCGCTTCGCCCATTCTTTGGGACAGTTTAGCGCCACCGCATAAGGCAGGAGATACTCGAACGTTTTGTCTCTAGCGGCGATAGCTGGCAGGGGTTCTTTTTCGCTAAGAAAGGCGGCGAAGCCCAGCCACTCCCGTCGAACCTCTAGTCCTTTGTGTGTATAGCGCACTAACCTGGGCGTCAGGCGAATCAGTAGGTAGCTAATTAGCATTGTTCCAGCAAGAGGAATCAGCAGTAGCGATGCCGCGCCAGTCAGAGCCACCCAAATTAAGCCGATCGCCGCCACAAAATAGAACCCCAAAGCCAGTAGCTTATATTTCACTCTGGTCCAGTGAGGATTCTCGGCAAATATACCCGCATCAGTTACAACCTGATAGATCTGTCCAAAGGCCCGTCTAATTATCGGGCTATATAACTTCTTGTTCAGGTTAAGCATCTGCTCGCGAGAGATTTTCTCGTTCAATTCAGGAAAAATCTCCGAGATAAGATCTTTCTCCCAAGCAATCAAGCCCCGATCCAACTCCCTTCTCTGGGCAAGAAAATATTCACCACCTTTTTTGACGATAACCAAGTAGCCGCGCCGGCAGAGATCTATCAACAGAGCAACTATAACCTCGGGATAGATTTTTTTCTTCACCAAAACGCCCACCAGAAGAGGGGAGAGGGGGCTAGGTAGTTTGCTAGTGAGCTGTATTTGTACGCTCTCCCCCTCTTTTACCCTTTGGGTTAGCCGCCAGAGAATAAATAGTGCCGCTAGTGGCAAGGCCAGCCCAAGAATTAGCCATGGGATAAGTTCCAAACTGCGCCAAAGCAGCTTAATCTCCCGCCAGAAGCTTAGCCGTAATATCTCTTTTGGCCAGTTAGCGTTGATTGTCACAATCGCCCTAGTTCCGATCGAATCAAATTGGTATGTCAGCTCGTTCGGTGAGGTCAGTGTGCTTGTTGGTTGAGTGACCCCTTGTATGCCATAAAGATTACCGTAGAGCCCCTCACTTTTTAGGGTGTCGGGTACCTTAAAGACGATAGTAGCTCGGCCCACTTCAAAGCCCGGTTCATCGAATAGCTTTAGATATAATCGATCCTGATCAGAACCACGAATGAGGGTCGTTTCTGTTTGATAGCTAAGACGCCAGAGCGAAGCCGTCACATCAGAGGTGAGTCGATAGCCATCTGCTTGACGCTCCATCTGATAATATCTCTCGTCAAGCCAACTCTCATCCGCCTGGACGCGTAAGGAATGAAAATCAGTTAAGATCTGCCAATCAAGCTGACTTGAAGATTGATAATCAATTTCTTGGGTAATATCGACTCGGCCGTCGTGACTAAGCTGGGCTCGAATGGCCAAATCAGGCGCTTGAGACCAAGCGTAAGACGGAGATACTACCCCCCACAGAGCTATTAGCCCCAGTATCAAAATAATTATTTTTCTCATTAATCATATTTAGCGTAACAAATTACGAACCGACTGACACAGAATATCTGTTGGAGAAGTTTGGGTATTGTGTTAGTTTTAAGATAATGAGCAAGGCTCGTTTTCTTTCTAACCGGACGATTGCTGGTTTGGCGGTCGGTTTGTTGGCTTGCTTGAGCTTAACCACGGCGCTGGCTACTCGTATTCATTTCAGCGCCTCAACAGGCAACGCACCAACCGCCACACTCGAGATTAAGCCAACCTCAATCGGCGCAACGGCGGAAGCTGTATTCCCTACAACCTTAACCCTCGCTAGCGACCAAGCAGTCGCCTGGGAGAGCGTCAGTCTAACTGTCAGCTACAGCTCTGATTTTCTGTCGTTCTCCGGGTTGACACTAAATCCGGGCTGGCGAATAGTTTCAAGCCAAGCCCGCGCAGGTGAGCTGTCGTTTAGCTTGCTGGACGACTCAAACGACACCCACGAGCGGCTCGATATCGGCACAATCATCTGGCGGGCCAGGGCGGAAGGAAGCGGCAAAATTAGCGTGACTCAAGGACAAGTGTCTTTCCCCTTATTGGGCCAGAGCGATACAACACAAATCGGCCTCACCGATAAGACAGTAACCGTTAAACTCGCCGAAGCCTACCGCAATCGTGAAGAAAATGTTCAATCATTGACCGAGATTAGCCCGGTTGTCTCCCAACAGCTTTTAATCGCCCCCTCCGTTGCCTTGTTCGCTTTCACCTCCCAGACAGCCAACAAAGTCGCCATTAGCTACGGCGAGACCTCCGCCTTGGGTGCCCAAATCAGTTCGACGGTCGCTCGCCGTGATCAGCTTCTAAAGCTTGACGGCCTTAAGCCCCAAACAACCTACTACTACCAGATAAGCTCCTCTCAAGAGGAACAGAGTAGCCAAATTCTAAGCCAAATCAAAAGCTTTACTACCCCTGCCGTGGGAAGTGGCGAGCCGGTATTTTGGCAGGTACTTGTCTCTCCTTCTCAACCAACTAACTACGCAACAATCTACTTATTGGGATTAGACGGCGAAGGACAGGCGATTACCGGCTTGGAGCCAAAAATTGAGCTGGCTTCTGACAAAAAAGGGGTTGAAACAAGAGATTTTCAGGATAAAAACGGTTATTATCAAGCGGCGATAACTTCTAACGGCATCTGGCAGGAAGTAGTAGCGGTAGTCTCTCACCTTGGCCAAGCTAAGGCAAGGTTGGCCTTTGAACCAGCAAGCGACCAGTCAAGCACCACCTCTATCACGACAAATAGCCAATCGGCATCGGTGTCAACATTGCAGGTTGCTCTTGCCGGAGGCATACTCTGCCTAGTCGGGTTATTACTGCTGTTTCGCTACTTCGCTCGACTAAAATGATTAAGCGCTTAAGCAAGTTAATATACCAGTCCAACAGTATAAAACAAGCAGTAGGGATACTTTTCGTGACTGTCTTGTTGAGTAATGTCTTGGGTCTAGTCCGTAATGTAATTATCGCCAATCGTGCTGGTCTGACTTACGGCTCAATTGGACCACTTGATAGCTACTACGCTGCTTTTGTCCTACCCGATCTTATCTACAATATTGTGATCGTCGGAGCTTTAAGCTCGGCTGTTTTACCCCTGCTGGCCAAAATCGACTCAGACAGAGACGAGCAATTATTCTGGCGAACCTTCAATACCCTACTCTCGACTGGCTTGGTTGCAATTACTTTATGCTTAATTATTTTGTATTTTCTTATGCCCTCCCTTTTGCGAGGGCTCTTGCCAGGATTTGGCGCAAACAGTGTTGAACTGACTATTAAATTAGCTCGCGTGATGATTTTAAGTCCACTCTTTTTTACCGTCTCCCAAATCACCTCTTCCGCCCTACAGGCCAAAAAAATGTTTTTTGCCCCCGCACTTGCGCCGATTATCTACAACCTAGCGATTATCTTTGCTGCTCTTCTAATTCCCACCTATGGGTTGGATATCTTGGCTTTTGGGGTGATTTTAGGGGCGACGGGACATTTTTTGGTCCAGCTACCAGCCCTAATTGGTTTGGGCTGGCGCTGGCGTTTCTTTAGCGGTTGGAAGGATAGTAAAACCCAACAAGTTGTCCGTTTGATGTTGCCTAGAGCGATCGCCCTAACTGGCAATCAACTCTTACTGATCTCGTTTTACCGGTTGTCATCCCACCTCAATTCAGGCTCTATCTCTATCTATCGCCTCACTGACGATCTACAGACCGCTCCTGTACTTCTGTTGGCCAATACCCTAGCGATGGCCGTTTTGCCTGATTTTGTTCGTCACCTAGCTAAAGATAACCACGAAGATTTCCATAATTTAATTGGTAAGTCCATCCGTTTAATGTTCTTCCTCTTTTTGCCATTAAGTATCTTTTTTGTTATTTACCGGCAGCCGATTATCGATCTGTATATTTCGATCGGCCACAGCATCGACCCGGGTGAGGTACATATCGCTGCTACTACTTTTGCCCTGTTTGTTTGGTCGTTTTTCTTCCAGGGTTTGGTATTGATTTTGGCCCGAGCCTATTTTGCTCGGCAGAATACTGTCGTACCAACCACCTTTAGCTTGATCTCGGTTTTCGTTAGCTATTTCACCGCAGTCAGCTTGCTAAAATATACCAACTTGGGAGTTAGCGGGCTTGCTTTGGCTTTTTCGCTCGGCTCGACACTGAACGCCGTGCTTCTTTGGATTGGTCTAAAAATTCCTCTTGAGTTTCTCTGGAGTGACGGTGAGAATCGGCACAATTTCTTCAAGATTGCTGGAGGCGCGGCGATTAGTGGTGTGGTCTTTCTAATCTTCCACCAGCTCTCACATGGTATCCGCTCGGTTTTTCTGGTCGGCCAATCGGGTGCAAACCTACTTGAGATCGTTATCGGCTTAGCGCTGGGGCTTGCTTTTTATGCCGCTTGGTGTCAAGTATTTAAAGTGGAGTCATGGCAACTAATCAAACCAATCAAGAGGGATTCTACGACGAAGTCGACCGAGTAAGACACCAAACTCGGTGGGGCTGTCTAAGCTGGCTTATCATCGCCGCTTTATTAATAATTGGAGCGATAATTTATTGGTTCTAGGCTAGCTCAAGACCCCTAACCCAACTGATTGGTTTCCGTTATACTGTTAGCTAATGGAACAGATAAGAAATTTCGCTATCATTGCTCACATTGACCACGGCAAGTCTACTCTGGCTGACCGTTTGCTGGAGATTACCGGCACAGTTAAGGTCGGCACGGGCGATCAGCTGCTCGACACAATGGAGCTGGAAAAAGAGCGCGGAATTACCATTAAACTAAATCCGGCCCGAATGTCATATCAGCTAAACGGTATCGATTATCAATTAAATTTGATCGACACTCCCGGCCACGTAGATTTCGGCTACGAAGTATCTCGCTCGCTGGCGGCGGTGGAGGGAGTGGTGCTACTAGTTGATGCCACCCAAGGCGTGCAGGCTCAAACTATCTCGAATCTGGCGATTGCCAAAAAACTAAATTTAGCCATAGTACCTGTAGTTAATAAGATTGATCTACCTAACGCTCAGACAGAGGAGACGCTCAATGAGCTGTGCCAGTTATTAGACTGCCGGCCAGAGCAGATTTATCAGATTAGCGCCAAAACCGGCGCGGGAGTTAAGGCACTGCTGGCAGATATAATTGAACTTGTCCCACCCCCCAACTCTACAAGCGACAAACCATTGCGGGCACTGGTTTTTGACTCATTTTTCGACCCGTTTCTCGGCGTGATTGCTTATGTAAAAGTAGTGGACGGCCAACTTGCCTCTAGAGGAAGATATCGGCTTTGCGCCAGCCAGGCCGAGCTCACTCCAACTCAAGTTGGCTGTTTGCGCTTGAAGCGTCTGACACAAGAAAAATTAGGAAACGGGGAGATCGGTTATGTGGCAACTGGTTTGAAAAACTTGGCCCAGTGCCGCGTCGGCGACACCATCGCCCAGAGCGACCAGCCCAGCCGACCCCTACCTGGGTATCAACAGCCAAAACCAATGGTTTTCGCCAGTATTTTCCCCCAGCAAGACAAGCTATCCGATCTAAAACGAGCTCTGGAAAAACTTCAGCTCAACGATTCATCTTTGACATTTACGCCGACTCATTTCGCCGCTCTCGGATCGGGCTTTACGATAGGTTGTCTAGGCCTTCTGCATCTGGAGATAGTCCGCGAGCGACTAGAACGTGAGTTTGCTGTTTCCGTGGTGACGACTTCGCCTACTGTCGACTACCGCCAAATCAGCGAGGGCTGGGAAGAGCCGTGGGTGAGATTAGAAATTGTCGCTCCCCAGCGCTACTTCGGCGCTATCAGTGAGTTGGCCGCCCGCTATCGTTGTGAATTCTTACAAACCGATTACTTGGCTGATCGCAGTATTAGCTATTTCTACGCCCCGCTGGGAGAGATTATTGTAGATTTCTATAATCAGCTGAAATCGGTTAGCGCCGGCTATGCCTCGATGGATTATCAATTGTATCAGTACCGGCCAGCTGATCTGGTGAGGGTTGACGTTCTAATCGCCGAAGAGCCGGTTGATGCTCTGTCACAGCTGATAATCCGCTCTAAAGCCGAGAGCTACGGTAGATTTTTAGTGGAACGCCTAAAAAGTTTAATCCCGCGTCAGAACTTTGCTATCAAACTACAAGCTGTTATCGGGGGCAAGATTATTGCTCGCGCCGATATTCCTCCATTTCGCAAAGACGTTATTGCCAAACTATACGGCGGCGATGTCACTAGAAAAAGAAAACTCTTAGAGAAACAGCGCAAGGGTAAGAAGCGAATGCGGTTGGTCGGGAAAGTTGAGATCCCCGGCGAAGTTTTTGTTGAGTTACTCAAGAGAGACTAGTTGAGCGGGTAGCGGGAATCGAACCCGCAACCTCTCCTTGGAAGGGAGACGTTTTACCATTAAACCATACCCGCGAGTGTTAACGAGCGGGTATACGAGCCTGTCGACTATACCCGCAAGCGAAGCGGGTAGGGAGGCGTAGACCGACTATACCCGCAAGCGAAGCGAAGCGGGTAGGGAGGCGTAGACCGACTATACCCGCAAGCGAAGCGGGTAGGGAGGCGTAGACCGACTATACCCGCAAGCGAAGCGAAGCGGGTAGGGAGACGTAGACCGACTATACCCGCGATTGTATTACTTTACCATATTTTCTGTATTTTGGAGACTTATTTTGGCGTGGCTATTGGTTGATTTGGAAATTATCCCCGATCACAAGATCGTTCCCTGTCCCTGCTTTGAGTTCCAGAGCATAATCTATTTCAGTAGGAGGATAATAAACTGGCAGTTGATCAGGTAGAGTGTAGCTATCAGCTACCGGCAAATTCAGAGTAGTGCCGACTACCGTATTGTTGCTTATCCACACGATATCAATCGGGAAGCGCATTTTATACATCCAGAAACCAGTTTGCTCGCGCGGATCGATGACAAAGAGCATACCCTCATTCTCGCCAATAGAGCCTCTGCCAGATAAGCCAATCTGCTGTTCTGTTACTGTGCGAGCAAATTCAACCTGAAATTGCTTTGAAGATTGCTGACCAGCTATTACTACGGTTGCAAATTTCGGCTCTTCGGTGAGGGCCTCTGATTTTTGCTGATTAATAACATATGCCAACAAAGCAAGGGGGATAATTATCAGTCCAATAACAGTTTTTTTCACTAACATTGTCGGGGATGGCAGACTTGAACTGCCGACCTCCTGTTCCCAAAACAGGCGCGCTACCACTGCGCCAATCCCCGAGTACTTCTCTCAAAAATGTGCGAGGGGACGAGCCGCAAGCATGTAAACTATTTGTGGCGACATCCTCGTTCAGTACAAGCACGAAACTGCTTGTAACAACATCCCTGTTCACAGCGTTAGAACCCTCAACAAAGCTATTTTACCTCAAAACCCTACTATCTTTCCATCCCATTCTGGACAAGCCGATGGATTTGACAAGACCGGAACTGTGATATACGATTACCGGCAAATACGCTTGGGGGGTACGAAACACGAAAATGTGCCCGGAGTGTAAAGAGAGGCTGGTCGACGATCGAGAAGGCTTGCGTTGCCCTACCTGCGGAGGAATCTATCAGCAGTCGTCAGGCGGGCTAAAGAAGGTTGACCAAGTTCTTCTCCAGCTCCTACATCGGTGCGGATTACCGATTTGTTAGCGGCTCAACCGGGGACGGCCACAGGTCGTCCCTTCCTTTTTTACTGACATTTTGCTAGACTACAGCTATCACGCGTACATGAGGAGTTTTACCATGGCAAATAGTCTGCCAACAAAGGAAGCTTTACCTTCTACAAGATGTAGCTGCGGAGCTGACGCAGAGATAGAAAGGGAGATAAGAAATAGCCCAACAGTCCTCTATCGTTGTTCAGACCCAAACTGTCCGGAGGGTCGTTCCCTGTGGAAAGTTACGATATGTTGGCGATGCAAAGCTCATCTTGACAGCCGGCAAACAGAGACTTGCTCTGGTTGCAGAATGAGTGTCTGTCCAACCTGCAAAGCTTGCCGAGAGCCCTTTATGGACAGGCAGAGCTGTCAAAACATCGCAGACCTAGAAAGTATGGCAATCTACTGAGTACTACCCACCTTATTTAAATTGATGAGTGATAAAAAATTACATTACATCGCTGCTATCAATAAGCCAGTCGGCCCAACTTCGCATGACATAATTAATCAAGTCAGACGCCTAACCAGCGAGAAAACTGTTGGCCATGCCGGTACACTTGACCCGCTTGCCTCTGGGGTGCTGGTTGTTGGCGTCGGTAAAGACGCCACCCGCCAGCTCGCCGACATTGTCCAGCACGAAAAAGAGTATCAAGCCACCATTCGCTTGGGACAAACAAGCTCTACGGACGACCGGGAAGGAGAGAAGCAAACAGTACCTGGTGCCAAAGCTCCCAGCCAACAAGAGGTAGAGCAAACCCTCTCTAACTTCATCGGCGCGATTTTTCAAACACCCCCAATATTTAGCGCGATCAAAATTGCCGGCAAGCGAGCCTACTGGTTAGCCCGCCAAGGCCAAACACCCGCCTTAAAAAGGCGATCAGTTTTTATTAAAGAGATCACGCTATCAGAATATCAGTACCCCGCCCTTAAAATCAGGGTTACTTGTGGTCCGGGTGTGTACATTCGCGCGCTAGCGCGCGACATTGGCGAAAAATTGGGTACAGGCGGCTACTTAGCCGGTTTAATCCGCACCCGCGTCGGACGGTATCGCCTGGCGGACGCCATTACTCTGCCACCATTTGACAATACCCCCACGCCACATAAACTATAGTTAGGATGCAAAAAATTGATATCTCCACTTCTACTTTAGTGAGAACGGCGGTTGTTGTGTTATCAATCTGGTTTGCCTATTACATCCGTGACATTTTCGCTCTGCTGTTCATAGTTTTGATAGTTGTTACATGGCTTTCACCAACCGTAGAGAAATGGTCAAAATACTTAACTCGACCAGGAGCAGTCATCTCGGTGTTTCTTATACTCTTAGCATTTTTAGCAGCAATTTTTTCCTTAGTGGTCCCCCCGCTAGTCGCCCAACTCCAAGAGTTTAGTTTAAACTTACCGTTTTACGCGCAGAAGCTATCCGAATCGGCGAGTGAGGGCGTTTGGCGGTCAATCGTTGAAGCGGTGAGGGGTAATCTGTCGAATATCTCATCCCAGCTTAGCGATACGGGTGGGCTTCTACTCTCTCAAACGATAGGATTACTAAGTGGTTTGTGGGCGGTAATTACTGTTCTTGTTTTGAGCTTCTATCTACTTTTAGAAGAGAATGGGCTAAGAAAAATTTATCGTGGACTACTGCCGCAAAATTGGTATGAAGCGCTAGCGGAAACAACTAATAAAATTGGTGACAAGCTAGGCGCTTGGCTAAGGGGTCAGCTGATGCTGATGCTTCTTGTCGGCGTAATGGTAACGGTCGGAATGTTGCTTGCGGGAATTCCGTATGCCCTTACACTAGGGCTTTGGGCGGGATTAACTGAAGTTGTACCAATTATCGGCCCCTGGATCGGCGCCGTACCAGGTGTGATTCTTGGCTTTGCCTCCTCACCCATCCACGGATTTCTAGCAATATTGGTTTATGTTGTAGTTCAGCAGGTAGAAAACAGCATTTTAGTGCCAAAGGTTATGGGCAAAGCGGTGGGAATCAATCCGTTTCTAGTTATTTTGGCGATTATAATTGGAGACAAAGTCTACGGGCTTTTAGGGGTTCTATTAGCTGTACCAGCAGCGGCAGTTATCTCGGTAATAGCGCAAGATTGGCCGGTTATTCGCCATACTTTCGCCAGCTCTCGAGTTAGTAGCAAAGACTAAAATGAGGATTGCTATTGGGTCGGTAACATACCCGCTTCTGAACGGGGTAACGACTTCTATTGATTTAAGCGTTGATGGACTGGTGAAGGCGGGGCATCAGGTTATAATCGTTTCTCCAACTTACGGACAGGGACGGGTACGACCGGAGCATCGACCTGCTTCAACCTCGTTAGTAAGCCGACTTCTTCTCCATGCCTTTGGGAAGAAAGAAAGGTTATTCTCTCTTAAGGCTTATCGCGAGATCGGCTCCTTACTGGTGAGTTTTTCGCCAGAAATATGTTGGCTACACACCGTTTCTTGGGCCGAAAACGCTTTCGAGAAGGCGATGCTGGCAAGTCCGGCAAAGAAAGTTTTAACCTATCACACTATGGTGGAAGATTACGGCAGAGTATACGCCGGTAAGTTAGGCGGCTCAGTGATGAAAGTGCGTTCCCGCGATTTAGCTAACCAAATGGATGCAGTAATTGTTCCCAGCCGGGTTATCGGCAAACGGCTTCTTTCTTATGGCGTTACCCGACCGATCTCAATCATTCCTACGGGCGTGACCATTCCAGACAAAGGCTATAACAAGGCCGAGCTGGCGGTCCGTTTCCATTTTCTTCCTGACTGCCTACTTTTGCTCTATGTTGGTAGGGTTTCTAAAGAGAAAAACATCTTTGCGCTTTTGTGGGCAGTTAAGACTGTCAATCAACAACGACCAGCTACCCTGCTTCTGGTTGGACCGGGAGATATTGAGCACACCGAGAAGCTGGCCGAGCAGTTAGGAATTAGCCGGCAAGTAATCTGCGCCGGACCCCTAGCAAAGGAGGATACGCAAAAAATCTATGCTGGAGCGGATATCTTCCTTTTTGCCTCGCAGACAGAAACGCAGGGATTAGTGATCGGCGAGGCGATGCTCTCTGGAACACCAGTCGTTGCAACAAAGTCACCAATCCAACCAGAGGTATATCCCGAGGGAGTAGCAACGGTGGTTGATAAGGATGAGCAACTGGGAAAAGCGGTGCTAGAACTAGCAAAAGACACGGCCAAAACAAAGCAGATACGCCAGGTAGGTAAACAGTTTGTCCGTAGTAATTTTTCCGTTAAGAACATGACAGAGCGGCAAATATTGCTTTTCTCTAATCTGTTTAAGAAGTAGTTGACATTTCAAGGGACAGTAATAGTATGAGAAGAGGAAGAAATTTAAAGGAGGGAAAAGGAGGGAAATGGAATTAAACGAGTTACACGCACCAGAAGAGCAGGCGTCCAGCCTGCTTAAGGTATTGTTAGGAGTTTTTGCTGGAGTTTTAATTCTAGCGTTAGGATTTTTCGTTTATCAAGAAAATCGTACTTCGTACGACTCTAACACGACCGTCAAACCTTCTGGAAGCTCATCTTCAAATAACAGCGAAGCCACGGCAGATGAGACAGCCAGCTGGAAAACATACACAAGCGAAGAGTATGGTTTCAGTTTTAAGTACCCAGAAAATTGGGCAGAAAAAACAGGAACAGCTATATCTATGTTTGAAAAATCTATAATTGGAGTGGAGAGCCCCGAAACAACAAAAGCAATTTCCGAATTTACAACAGCTAATCCTAGATCTTCAGTTTCAATCTTCCCCGATATCGTAGTATCGGCTTACGACTCTGTGTCTTCAATGCCCGGAAACCCAGAGACTTTAGAGACTGCAGTTCAGGATACTACAAATTTCAACTCCTACTCATCAACAACGGTAGCAGGTAGGCCGGCATATAAGGTTGTTTTTATCGCTGATAGGGCGTCGTATGGGATCATACTGTCTCACAATAGCAAGATCGTACAGATTCTATTCCCTAACAGGGAGAGTGAATCGAGTCTATCTGATACAGAAAAGGAAATAATTAACAGCATCTCCTTCGTAGAATAGCTCTGTACTTACTATGTAGAGTGTCGTTAAAGCAAACAAATCACCTTTAATGGCACTCTACTTGCATAACAAATATATTTATTTATATTGCGTAACACGACCAATTGCGGAATTGGCATATTTGGTACAACAAGAAAACAAAGGTTACTTTAGGGTAAAATAGGCCTACTAACAGAGTGTGGCGCAGTGATGAGCTACCACTTTAAAGATACGGGGTATCTTTGACTGGAGCGAACGGGAGGGACTGCTTGTGCTATGCTT